>JGI24159J19872_10001757_pt1 | contig 24571 bp, 14 predicted proteins | sample Ectturendosymbi4_FD_19872 | JGI IMG/M metagenome (IMG submission 19872)
AGAGGATTCGCTATTTACACAGGTCGGAATCGGCATCTTACTACCTACAGTACACAATGGGACTAAGTCTACCAGTGCCAAATTGAAAGGCGGTGAACTGATAATCACGTTTCTGCGCCTTGCTGTTGCTTTGAGAGACTTTGAAAACTGAACAGTTTTTTCTGTTGGTAGCAGTTGAGAATGTGATGTTTTTCCAAGTTCCAGGGGAATTCTTTGAGACAAATGTTTCAACACTTTCATTGCGGGGTGACAATCACCTAATTAGTTCCAAAATGCATCAGGTTTCAGCGATTATCCCGTCTTGTTCGTTTACGATGGCAACCGGTTTGTTTATTCAAAAACATATACAAAAAATGATATAGGCTAAACGAATCCCAAACCACTAAATAAGCACAACAACCATCCAAAAAAGCACTTTGAATAGTTTCGTGTTTCCTACATGGCTTGCATCTTGTTCCTACGAATAGCCGAAAAAAGCAGAGTTCAGTGGCAACGTTGCTTATAAATATACGAAGCATTGTTCGTAAGTTTCGTCACAATACCAAAGCCAAATCTATGTTAATGAAAGCCTAAGAAAGAGAGGGAATGCCGCGGCACACTTCGATTTTGGATCAAGAAACGCGCTGGTGCAGCACACATCCAATGCTGGAAACATTTCTGCTGCATAAAAGCAATTATTCTGGCCTANATAGAATTTAAAAAGTTTGGCATTGAAATACTCGAAACCAATCGAAAGTCATGAGTGGGAAATTTTGCCAACCGTTGTGGCATTACTANAAATCTTTGCTGATGTCGTAAATTTTTGTGCAAAAGAGAATTCGTGCATCTCTGCGGCAGTGCCAAGTGCAAAGTTTATTATTATCACTTTCGAAGAGACTGATTGCAAAGGAGCGGTTGAACTATAGGAGGCGCTTCAGCAGAACATGAATCGATATTTTTACGGAGGGGACGTCCGACAACATTTCATTTCTATCAAAAAAAGCCAGCTACATGTGGTTGCAACTCCGCTGGATCCAAGATTGAAAAACTGGATTTTTTCACGAAGAGAAGCTGATCAAGCAGAGTTATTGCTGGTTCGGCTGGTTGCAGCAGCACGAACAGAAACAATTAAAAACAAAAGCCAAAAAAGGAAAGAATCTCCTATGGAAGGATCACGCGGACAAGCCGCTGAAAGAAAACATCAAAAAACAGACAGTGGTTCTACCAAGGCTAAAAACACTTCGCGTTTTTGAATGATGGAAAGCAGTTGCTCCGCCGACAATTCATCTCAGTCAGAAGAAGATCCATATGTCAAAGCAAAACTGATGGTGGCCACGCACTTGAATGAGCCAAAGTGTAAACGCTACGTTTGTCCATTACAGGTGTAGATGGGACAGTGCCACAGATATCCAGAAATTGCAACAATAGCTTGAAAATATCTTAGCGCACCTGTGAGTTCAGTCGCTAGCGAGAAAGAGTTCAAAGTGGCAAGAGCAAACGGTAATAGAACTCGGGTAAAACCTGATAATGTGGAAAAAGTACTGTTTTTGAAACATAGCTTGAAAGCAGTTGGCTATGACTCGATAACTTTGTCTGATATAAGATTGACTACGTTAAACCGCCATGTCTGGTGTGCAGGAAGTGGAAATGACACTTCTTGCTCTGAATGCGATGAGTAGAGGAAAAATAATGGAGTAACCGAGTAGATTAACAAAGTCCATGGTGACTGAGTGTAATAAGTTGATGCATACCAAAACACTTGCTTCTTTGGTTTATCAGTGTTTTTCATGTACTAATGTAGTCGGTAAAATCCATATGGCCTGGGCAAAAAAAACTTGCGTTTCTTGCTACCATTCTGTCATGCTATGTGAGTTGAGTATTGTCATGTGAAGAAGTGAAGGCTCTTCTTTTGCTGCGTTTTTGTCAAGTGATGTTGATTTTTGCATTTGAAAAATTGGCAATACAGTAACAGTAAAAGATCTGTGTAAATTAACTGGTGAGTAGTGCCACATTCTTTGCACCTATGCATTTGGCTGTCAAATTGCAGTTTGCCATATATTTGATTAAAGTTTTTACTTCATATTTTTGAAAAAAACTCTTTGCTTTGCATTGCGAAAAATTGTAAGAACACCTTTTCAAGATCATATCAACAATGGCAATGTGTGTACAGTATGCATTACTCTTACTTTCTTTAAAATAACTAAATCTATAAGTATGTTTGAATGCCCCCGGCCCCCGGTCCCGGCCGGGGCAAAGTTCAATCTCCGGCCCCGGCTAAATTTAGTGCCCCGCTCGTTCACTAACTAACCCATCCCTGCATATTTACTTCCACATCTCATTTGCTTTGCATCAAAACCCAAGACGTGAGAGTTACATCACTGGCCATATTCATTCATTCACATTTATTTGGGATAGTATTGTCATCCACAACAACAATCGTCATCCCTGAGTCATACGCTTTTCTTACGTGTAATGCAAACGGGCGAACGGAGCACACCAGTCGCTCGGTTTCCATGCGAAACTAAAGTTGCGTATAAATTAAGCTTTACCCGTTAATACCCGATATTCTGGTTCCGAACTGGCCCAAACAGACCCGCATATTTCAGGTAAGAAGTGCACCACTAACATTAAGTTGCATTTTACATTTCAATGAGGCATCTTCATGGCTTACCAAGGGGGGCTTGTTGCAATTTTAACTTTAGTTGTTAATATTATGCAACCGGTGACATGCAGTAGCTGCAGCGAAGAAGATTTGATGAAGCTTCGCCAATTGATAACAGACAAAAAACTCAAATGTTAAGAATGTTTATTGAATTGAAATTTCACCTCGTACGTGTTTCACGCAATGGTTGTTGCTGTTGGTCACCTGCTGTTACGAGTAAGTTGTACATTTGCATCAATAATTCGGGCGACGAGATGCATTTGGGAAATTTAACACTAGTGTTTAAGATCACAGTTACTGCAACAGATAATTGTTACCCGGAATCAGATGTCTCCAAACTTTCTTGTCAGAGGGCGACATAAGCTATTACACAACAGGGCCGGACATCGTACGTAATGTGGTTTTTCGGGATATGTTGCATTCTACCAAATGAACAAATTTTTCGTAATTATATTATTTTGCATTATTGACAAAACGTCTTCGCGGACCGGATTTGGCCCGCGGGCGGTAGTTAGGAGACCACTGGTCTTCATGAATAACCATCACGAAGTTACAAAGATTTCACTTTTCCATGAAGTGCTTATTCGGTAAAAAATGGTTTCATCTCAGCAATAGAAATACCTATAGTTAATTCAATATTTTTAACTTTTTACCAGCAAAAAATTTGAACTATATAATGACGGCCTAGCTTAATGCAAAGCTTTGTCTGATAAACTGCATTAAGTGGAATCAAAAGCCTCGAGCTGCCACACGAATAAAACTTTTTACACTCATCTTGTCTATATCACAAGTCACATTGGTACAGGTATATGCAATGCCACAAGCTCACTAACAACTTCACTGCAACATTTGTTTACACCGTCTATGTTATAGATTTAAAGATAACGCAACACATGATAATTAAAATCATATAAGATAACACATGCCAACCGAAAGTACTTGAATGATATGGAGAGTATTAGGCTGATATGCCTCAGCTAACTATCACACCCGTAACGAAAAACGAGCTGCTTCCACTCGAATTTGATGTGCAACAAAACAGCCTTCCAGCCTGAGCCTACCAACGCTTTGGCACCGTATCTACTGTACAGTATCTATCAAAGGGTTTGTGTAAGATATAGTATGGCATAATATCTGAATATTAGGCAAAATGCATACGCGCTGTACAAAGATTTCCATTCATAACTTTCAGCAAACCCAGAAAAGCAGCACCTGTTTGGAAAAGCTTATCCAAAAACATTTAGTTCATTCGCATTGCCTTTGCATCTCTGTACAGTAGACGTATCAAGCAGCCTAGAATCCAGCGGAATTAACTACCAATAGGTACAAATTCTAACAGAGAGACATGCTCATCAGAACAAACATTAAGTTGCAAAAAGTTTGTAGGCGTTGACTGCAGCAAGTCATTATGGAATTATTTAAAAAAATATTAGCGGCCAACATCATAAAATAAAAATGCTTGAGCCGTTATTGGGTTCACAGAAACCTACTGTTAACGGACCTTTCAGCGGCCCATGCCGTGTCTAGTGTCTGCAGACAACTGAAGCGTCACTGCAGCAAGCAGAAAAAGGACTGCCAACCGCACGATGCAAAAGCAGAAAGAGAATTTCAGATCGAATCATTCGCAATACGATGAATGTAAACTTAGCGTTGCACACTGATGTCGGTTCGCGTACCGTTTGTTTTTGCGTGAGTTCAGCAATAGACCTTTCGTACTGCTCCGCCAACAGTGCCAACTTCCTCATCTGTTCATATTTCATTCTGCGGAGCACCTGTAACGGCAGCAGAAAGTCACAGATCAGCTTTGATCGGATAGCATGTGGGATAAATTTGGGAAATGATCCGTCTGGTGAAGGCCCACGCGAAGCATAACGTTAATGAAACAGAGCAAATCGATAATTGATAAATTAACAGGATAGCACGGGAAAGCCGACACGCATTTACGTCATCGTATTCATTTTCACCTCATGAAGTATCTGCACACGAGAGAAAAAAACTTGCGCATAAACTGCCAATCACGGCTGTGGAGCCGTAGCCAAAACTTTTAGCTGGTGGAGCCGGAACTGTGGGTTCTGGTTTCACATACAGTTCGTGGGGGAAAGTGATTTGTACCAAGATTACAATGGTTTTTAGTTTTCAATGGGTCAAATCGCTCTGGAGCCGGAGTCTAAAACTTCTAGATGTTGAAACCGGAGCCAAAAATTTTAGATGCCTGGAGCTGGAGCCCGTAATTTGAGTTCCGGCTTCACGGCCCTTCTGCCAAAAGAATAAGGAAAAGCGTATTCAAAGATGTTAAAACACAACAATTTTTAGGCTGAAATACACAGCGGTAAAACCAGACTGAGCACGACTTTCAGGTTTTATGCGTTTTTAGAACAATTATGATGATTTGCCGTTGAGCACGACGAGCTTCACACGTTGTTGTATGATTACCTCTTTCTGTTCTTTCTTTGGAACGGTGTCGAGTACGTGATTCCTCCAGGCCTTGTATTGTTTCTCTTGCACTTTGACAGTCTCATGGAACTGCTTCTTGATTAGATTTTCTTTCGACTATAACACGTAATCAAGAAATGCACTCGTGCTCCTAGCGACACCCAGTGACAATGACTGGCATTGAAGTATGTTTGCTCGTTTCTATTCTTTGATTGGACGCGCGCGACACAGTAGCCGCTCGAGTACTGCTTTTCTGGAAAGTTAGCCTTTCTTGAGAATGCAGGTTTGTCGCCGGAAGCTAAATACACCGGCGTCTGCGCTCCATTGACAGATCGCCGAGTTACACAATCTGGCTCACTATGCAACTATTCGGATTTTCAGACGAAAATGCAGCAATGTAAGTAGTGTCTAGCTACTAGTTGCGACCTTGGTTTTGAAAATTTAGCCACAGAGAGAGCGAGCGTCTACTTGCAACAGTGCTAACAGACGATAGCCCAGTTTGTTCTATTTTAGCCCACAAAAGTTAGAGGCGGTTGGACGTTGGTTTGAATGCGGCTTACTTGCCACGAATTTATCACCAAAACGCATCCTGCTCTGAACGAGGAAGTCCTGCCGACGACTCAGCACATTTTCTCACAGCCAGGCTTCGCGCTGTCGGCTGTTTCGAAGCAATCAAGCGACAGGGGGCAACTTCCCGTTGGTCGGCCGATGTACGTTGCCGCTGCCACGCCCTCGTCACTTGCACGTCACATAACGATGTGGACAAGCGCGTGACGACGGGTTTCAATCAGTAAGTTCGAGGCAGCATTAAGGCAAGCAGCAATAGGTCAATTGTGGGGCTCGGATCGCGGCAGCAACATACGTGTGTGTGTGTGTGTGTGCGCGCGCGCGCGCAAGCAGGAATAACGTTAAGAAACGAACAAACATACTCGACAAAGTTGCCAACTCAGTGACAACCGAACACGACACAAAACAGCTACACTTTTCAGAAGTCATCGAAATGGCGCGCGGAAAATCACTTGAATCGCAGCTCAAATAGAAAAAGGCACTTTCAACCAAAACAGGAAATCCTTACCAAATACACCACAATAGTCTGTTACCGTTTGTGTGCTTGAAAAAACAGGAAATTTTCCAACTATCGGAGCACAAACTCGCGTGTAGCTGACGTCATGCCGCTGCCAATATTCATTACTTAGCCTCGTAGCGTCTGTGGCGCGTTGAACGCTTTAACGACAACTAATCGTAATATCCGTAGAAGACAAAACCTTTTCGGGCTCAATAGCAATAGCCTTAGGCTGCACCAACAGTGAAGGCCGAACATGCCACGACGTACATCGCTAAACTGGCGCGGCTTTCAATGACGACGTCTTTCAGAACGCAGACAAAAATTTTAACGCTTCAGCCCACAATACCGGTTCATGGTTACGCAAAGATGCGGTCTGAAACGCTAATAAGGCATTGACCTCAAGTCATTCAGGTGCAGAAATTAGGTCTTTTACGCATGCAACAGAGTGTCTAGTTGACTGACACGCACGTAATAATAAAAAAACAAAAACATTCAAACAACTGTGCACTACACAAACACACGCACATACATACACACACGCATCGGTTGCTGCCAGCCGAGTCCAATCATGGTTAGTGCTGCAGTGAGTAAAACATGCCGAAAAAGCCTCATTAATCGACTGGCGCTAGATTAGTTAATCTAAAGTGCAGTAAGCGAAACGGTACAAACTCGCAAGTTACATTTCTACCACATGCACCCATTTGCATTTCGGCAACGCAGCCCCTGAATACGTGATGCCCCAGTCTTTGCTGTGGTGTTAAGTGGTTAACTAATTCCTGTGGCAAGACGCTTTTTGCTTGAATGATACGTACAGTCTTGTGAAGCCTTCGCGGAAAAGCGAAACTCACTGCTGGGACAAGTCTCAAAACAGCCACTAAAGATTCGAAGAAACCACTGGAAGGGTTGGTAACGTTACAACATGATGGTCCCGGAGACAAATTTCAACGCGGCGGCACAAGGTTGATCGATTTCACGGGATATGCTACCACTACAGCATGCACACGAAGTTACTGCTTCGAACAATGAGTCAAGCACATTTCAATCAATGTCTGGTCCTCCGCAACGTGAATCCGCCTCGCGGTAAATGGACTATCAGCAGTCGATTCAGGTGGATCGCATGTGCTGGGGGGAGCATTGGAAAATGCTTTTGATTTGAGAGAATCGATGAAAAGTTAGTCATTAGTAATTGCACTATGCAAATAATTTTCATCTTCAATCAATTACTCTTGTGGTTCATTTATAAGATTGGAAGGTCTGGACGCAGTGACTGCAACGCGTTTATGCAGTGCGTGCTACGCTGCTGGCCGGTCAGCACGGCAAGAGAGTTATGTTCACACGACTTTTTATTGTTAGCCGTAAGAACTACGAAACAGTCACACGCACTGAAGAAGCTGGTCAGAACATGCAGCAAGGCACAATCACGGAAAAAAATACAATCGATAACTTACGCAACGTGCAAGATAAAAACCACCAGGCCGTCAGCTCAACACAGCGCCTCCTCATGACCTCGCACACAATGGTAACCACCGGACACTCCCACACATCATACACGGAGCCTCGCCAGCACAAGTGTTATGGGACGTTCGGCGCGCGCTACATGGAGCGGCGGAACGAGGGTTTTCACAAGCACATGACTTATCACTCAAAAGATACGAACGAGCGCTCGACTCAGTGAAACACAACCGGCTGAGCGCTCGACTCAGTGAAACATATTTTAAACGTCTTTAGATGCGAATATATCATTTGCCACGTTGAAAATGCAACACGGGGAAAAATGGCGCGTTATCACAGCCCGGTTCGCTGAATGCTTACACTTGGTTTTACAGAACATCAGTGTGGCGTATGCCCGCTAAGCCAGCCTCACAAGACGAGCTCACACTTGACCACGACTGGCATCAGCAACAAGCGACCGCATGCATGATGCTTTCAGGATATTTCGTACAGTGGAGTAGCAAGCGACGCAATGATGTCCGTGTCAGTTTCAACGCGGGCATCGTTGAGTACAGTGGTTCTGCTGCTGTGTGGTCGATAGTTTACTGTCGACAAAGGCAAACGCGTTTCCTAGATGTTTAACCATAACTACACAAGGCCAAGTTTACAGTCCAGGAACAAAGCGGGAGGTTCTGACGATACTCCACTTAAAGCGAAAGCCGGCGACGGTCGGAAAACAGGTAGAATAAGCGCGAAGTAGGCAATCTCAAACCAAAAACGGCATTAAACAAAAAAAACTGTGATAAAACAAATTTTCAACGGCAGCGCTGCAAACACACACAGGAAGTAATTTACAACGAATAAAAAAGAACGAGAGTTTTTCGGCGAGTACGCTTTAGCAAGCAGCTTTGCAAGGCAGTATGCAAAAGATCTGTGAGAACGTTGGTACGGCGCTGCGTTGCCAGATAGCTGTGAGTACGTTCAGGGTAATCGAAAAGCATAAAGATGCAGATACTCGCATTTCACAACAGCTTCGGGAATCTGGTTGGCCGAAATGAAAGACGGCGCACCAAGGCACTTTTCGGGCGCGCAGCATCAAACCCATTGAGAGCACAGGAACGGTGCACGTCACAGATCAGAATCGCAGCGAAAGCACACAACCACGACAAGGCTCGTACATTGGCAACAACCTCTGCGCAAGCTCGAATCCACGCAGCTGCACTACGCAAGTTGAAGTGAATGTTGCGCAGAATAAAGTATCGACACTGACCAACACAAGTGGCGAAAGACTTAACGGTGTCCACGAAAACGAAAAGTGTTAAAAAGTAAATACTTCTTATTCGTCCGTCGCAATTCACAGTTGTTCGGTTACTTATTGATCAATTCTACTGATTCATGACAATAAACTGGATAGCGAGCTATAAACGCTTTTGTCCTACAGTGAATATCTGGCAGCCGCAATAACCCGCAGAGTAAACGCCAGCTGTTGACCGCACATAGACCAGCTAAAAACAAACACGATGTGATCTGCCACAGCTAACCGTTTTCTACAGTAGGCACTTTGAAATTCAACTCCGTGAAAAAAAAAACGAGAAGCTTGCACTACGGACAGGCAATAATCGGGAAACAAATACTGATTTGCATGATTTTGAAAGAGAAAAAATTAGATCGTGGTTCGGTTCCACACACTGCTTGCACAGGATCACAAAGCAAACATGCCGGCAATTTCCACCCGCGTGCGATGACACATTTCATGAAGAATCCGACCAGAGCGACGAGATAATGCAAATACCATTGCACCGTTTATCACTCAGCGATGCGAATTGGCAGAGAAATCGATGGCGCCGATTTGCAACCTGATTATTTTAACCCAAGGGTGGTCATTTCTTGTTTAGAAGCTTGGGTAAGGACGCCAAATGTCTATGAGCGCACGTTCGCAATTTTGATGGTTTTAACAAATCGTAGCTTCGTTTCAACACACGGACACGTTAGGGTTTGGCGGTCAGTCAATACTAAACAAGGAATCTTGGCGGAAATTTTGATAAGACAAAACTAAAATCATGCTTTGTCGCACGTCACTCATTATATATGAGAATATATTAATAACACGCTTGACCTATGTGCAAGGTACTTACAATTAATACAAGTGCCAAAGACACCACGGCATCGTGGCTGCGAACAGCGCGCATTCGCCATTGGACGTTGCGATTAAAAACCGACAACGCGACGAAGTTTCGACATCAACGGTGGCAAGAAGACAATCAACAGTCCAGCAGCAGTAACATGCGTAGGATAGACATACAGCAACAACACAAGTACGCCCACGGCAGCCAAGGCGTAATAACTGCGTTGATCGGCCGGTGCGATTGCTCCAATGCGGTTCAAGACGGACGTGCAAAAGGTCAAACGTCGAGCAGTTAACTGGCAACCTGCAGCCAAGTCGGCCGCGATCTTGGAAAGCAAGTCGCTCCAGGCATCACGTGACAGCGGCACGACGCGTGAGGCGGCCCAGAGCCCGTCCATCCAATGGATGCTCGCAAGGAAGGCGTACAGGCGCCCGGGTCCTTTCGCCAGAAACGAAGGGACCTGTTGCCATCGCAGAGAACGCCACTCGTCGCCACATGACGTCAACGTCGGATGCGCGTAGCTCAGGCAGTGAAAGCAAGCTCGAGATGTGCACGACAAAACTATTATCAAGTAGAACGATGACTGCCACGATGATGTGCACAGTTGTCTCAGGAGGACGGCTGCAAGTACAGTAACAACAAACGCAGTGATCATCGGTAAAATGTGGGAGAAATAATCCGTTGCTTCGTCTGAAAAATCCAAACGCTTCTTCGCCGCGTTCGGCTTCGCGCTGGCGGCTTCTTTGGGCGCAACCGACCGGAGGTCTTGTGTTGACGAGCACTTGTGCGGAACACTCTTAAGTTTGTGCGAAACCGGCGAATTCCGCATCGCTTCCTTCAGGCGACAGACCTCGCACCCGACGTAGGGAACCTGCGGCTCGCTCGACGACGCGTAAGTCGCAGACGAAACGCGCGACGCGGACGACGCGAGTCGCCCGCTGAGCATCGAGGTCCGGTACTGCGCGGGCGAGTTGCCGCAGCTGCGGCTGTGGTCGAGGACTTTGGACAGGTCGGACTGCAAGTCCTTGAGCTGATCGCGGTTGAGGCCGAGCTCGTGCTTGCGCGCGGCTTTGCGCATGATGAACGGCTTTATCGTCGGAAGGGCGACCGCGGGAGCGATGGACTTGCCGTAGCGCCACGGTGGACGCTTGGCGTCAGGTTTTGCCGGCGAAGGACGGGAGTACACGACTCCATATTGGTGCGGCTTGTCGACGAACGCCTTGCTTTTCTCCTGGATGCTCTTGCTGACTGTACGCGTGCGGCGTTCAGGTTTGGAGACGGTTTTGTCATCGTCCACCTTCTTGTTCCACTCGGCCGCTCTGGTGAGCACCCTCTGACGCAGGCCTTTCTTGGCCGCTTCGCCAGTTTGGTCCCTGCCGATCGGTGCTTTGGCGAAAAACTTGGCCGGTTTCGGAGCGGCGCCCGTCGGTTTCCAGGGAGCGCGCTTCGGTTTGCTGCTGATGTCGGCGCAGGAAACGTTCTTGTGCAGAAGCGCAGGTCGACGAGTCGACACCCGCGGCGGCGGCTTGGCGCCAATATCCGGCATGCTTCTGCTTTTGTGCTGCAAGGTCCCCTCGACAGGTTTACCGTCATGCACTGTTTGAGAGCGAGGCTTGTCGACGCCGCTGTCCGACTTCTTGCGTGGGGCGCTGGTGCCCGGAGCAAGCAGCGCTTTGAAACTGCTGGCAGGGCAAGTGCGGCTCTTTTCAGGAGGAAGAAAATCCGGATCGTCGTCTTTTCCGTCCGGCTCATCTTCGTGGTCTTCAGACGCTTCCTCTTCGTCGGAATCTTTCTCGTCGACGAATTTTGACCTCAGCGAGATCACTATCTCTTCCTGCTTTCCGTAGTGAAGTGTACGCAATCCCTCGAGGAGATCCTCCGTCTCCTGATCATCCTGCTGCGTTTCCGCAGCCAGCTGAATGATGTCCTCTTCCGTGACGTCCACAAACAAAGAGCTCTCGTTTAAGATCGCGCTGACGTCGTCATCAGTGACGTCACAGTCCACCGCGTCTTCGAGCGGCAACAGATTCGCGTAAACGCCACAGCTTTTCAACAACGCCATCATGTCGAGCAAATTACCAAGCACGTTAAACAAGCTCCACAGCTCACCAACATCCATGCCGGACACCAACGCATTCAAACAACGCAAACACGAACAGCCAGACACAATGCAACCATCATTCCAGTCGGCGCTGTGCGCGAGCGCGCCTGTGCCGGGGAGTTCATCGCGAGTTTGTGCTCCGTCGCTATCGCGCTCTACGCTCCGAGCAGTCGAACTCACTTTGAGGCTCTTCGGCTGCTGCCGCATCGCAGCGAGGTGCTTTCGCTTCAACTCGTTGTCGCGACGCGTCGAGTACTCGACTTGGTTTGACAGCTCGGTCTGGTGTTGAGACCTGCATTGTGAATTAGGTTGGAAGAGTCACGTGTTGTTTACAATCAAGCTGCTGCTTCCACCGCCAGGCACAAAACCCGAGACAATATTTTGGAGAAACGTACGTGACATGACACGATTAAAAAGGTTGGTGTCAATGTTTATTGAAAACTGTCGCGAAGCGGGCAGAGGTGTCGTTGGAAGCAGCAGGAACAAGTGGTGTCTTGAACAAGGCGTGCCTCACATGATGATGGCCAAAGAAATAACATGTTTTAAAAAACGTCTACTTTTTAAACAGCAGACGCCTCCACACACCCACACGGCACTTTTCTTTGATTTACGGTTTCAGTTCATATCATGGACCTATCATTATCCGTTAAAAACATCCTAATCCAGAACTACTGCATCGCAGGACATTTTTTGCGTTCCTGAAAAGGTGACAAGAAGTTAAAATCCACAATTTACGATCTTTTGGTGATATGAAGAGCATGACGTATGCAAGCGTAGTCCTCTGTATTCGTTAACTTTCACCCCGGTAAAAAATCTTTTATTCATTTTAAGTGCGTTTGCACATGGTGCATATTCTTATCGAAAGCGACGGCGTTGTTTTCGTGAAAACGCAGCGAAGACCTTCATTTTGAAAGATATTTTGTTTTATGAACAAATTCAGTTATGATGAACAGCGGGATACTTTTGGACTCCAGACGTAAAACGTGTTTGCAATATTTTTCATTATACAAGCGCGGTGCAGCAAAACGCGATGACGCTGTTCTTAACCACAACGAGGTTGCTCACGCAGTTTTTACAGACCGCCCAAGCGTCGTTTCGAACGAACTGGCGACCATTGCCCGAGTACCGAGATTTGCGCAAGAGCACACTTGCACAAAATTCTATGGCCTCGTTCTTGAACGCAAAGGCGTTTTTCAGTCAAAACCGACGAAGCGTGAACGAAAGCGGAACGGGATTTACTTTAAATGCTCAAGTCTCTGCTCGTGTATCGCGTTCAAATGCTTGTACTCCAGCGCTTGCGTCGAGTCGTGTTGCGCCAGCAGCATCTCGTGCTCCTTCTCTTTGTGACGTTGTTTCACGTTTAATTCCTGCGACAGAACAATGCCATTGAGAGAACAATCGCGCCAATGCAAACGACCTCAATACGCAGTGCCGCAGTGGAAACTTGTTTGCACTCTGTAAACAAACTGTCACAGACAGTAAAGCAGGTGACAAACCCAGCCTGTGCATGCTGTCACAAGTTTGATGCGTCATCAGAAAATCTACAACGGAACCTTTTCAGCGCTTAGAACAAGAGCCGATCGCTTTCTTTTCCTTGATGGTTATAAACATGATGAGATGTGTCATTTGGTTCAGTTAATTTTTATCAAACTTAACATTGGCTTTTAAATCGTTAATGTGTTAAGGTTTGAGGAGGACGTCATTAGTATCTTTTTACCACTGCGTACAAACTTTCCACCGTATCTCGTCCTGGCAGTAGTTCGTTAAAAGTGCTGTATGTCGCCTTATCTCTTTCAGACTAACTATTGGCAAAGCAAATCGACAACAGCTCTTCCGGCGTGACTTAATGGTTTTGAACTCGTTGCAAAACAAAAGCACCATAATCGCAGCAACACTAGAGCAGCGGAAGACGCCACAGTGCTACTGCTTCGCTGCAGCAGTTCAAAACGCCCAGTCACAGGCTAATGAGCGAAATCCTGCAAAGAAAATTAGTTCAATGCGGTCCAGAAAAATTATTAAATTATGTTCTTTCATTGCAAGTCATCTCAAGACTTCAATTGGAAATAGCTCCAAACAAGTTTGTGTTACGGAGTAATTAAAGGTGGATCACAAGTTTGAATTAAGAAACTAACAAAAGAAAAAGGATAGAAATTCAAACCGAGAACCGCGGCAGGAACGAACTGTGTTCTGAATCTTAAAGTTTTGTCAGCTTTGCAACGCAGTGTAGTTCACGTCCAGCTACTTAAAGTGCGCCTCACTTCTCTTAACAGATCTTGCTCCAGAGTGTGGCGAGAAAGCAACGCTCTGCGCCGGTATTTGCGCAACTCCAGGTCAAGATTTTGCTGATGTCTTTCGCGCAGTTCTTCCTCGGCATGACTGTGCATATTTGTCAGATTCGATATCTGGCGCTGCAGCCAATCAGCCCGCTCGTCCTTTGATACTTTCAAGTTGCTGCTGTCCTGCAGGATGAAAAAAAATCGAATGAGAAATGTAGTTAGTGAGCCCATATCACTGCCGTGCCGTACGCACCGTCAAGTTAACTGCTACTGCTGGCATCATAACCGTACAGAGTGTTTTGATGCAGGGTGTCGGTGAAAACGAAGGCACCAACTTACTTCTTTCAGTTGCTCTTTTTTCATCTTGTAGTCTTTCTTCTTCTGATGCAAGAACTCTTTGATTTCTTGATCCTGCTGCTGATTCATATGCTTCTGGAACTTTCGGTCGTCGTTCTGGCTGGTCTTCGCCTCCTTATCGAGTTCTTGTTGATGGCGCTTGAGCAGCCTCTCAAGCTCCTGGTGGAACTGATTTCTTAGGCTTTCCAGCTCCTTTGCCAGTTTGTTGCTGTAAATGGATGCAACTCAATCGCGATATGTTTGACAAAAAAGCAAAATCGCCGCTGTTGCGTACATACAAACAAGATCTTTTGAGCCTAATTAAGGTGTCTCTTCGACACGGTTCGTTGAGCGTCAATCCGACAATAGGGGATGATATCTTAAAAACCAGGCCCCACGCATAAGCGCTACGGTTTCACAAGACAAGTGGGAGGTGAAGAGATACGAGGTTTGCCGGACAGCCATCGACCATTTTAAAGACGAATCAAGGGCAAACGAAATTATCTTCTTTGTTTTTATGAGGAAAAATCGTGAAAGGAATCATTTAACGACAAGTGTGCTGGCATGTCCACCTGTATTCGTCCATTTCGTTCTTCAACTTCTGTTCGTAGCTGATAAGTTGTTTCTGATGCTGCTGCCTCATGCGCTTGTAGCCGAGCAGTTGCTCGCGGTGACGGTTGTCCTCGTTGTGTTCGTAAATTTGCCGGTGGACGACTTGCGCGGACCGGATCGTCGCGAACCTGCGTTGCAAGCGGATCGGATCACGTGGCATTGTGACGCAACGATAACGACGACAGCGTTTGAGAAGCGGCCGCACGCTCATGGAAACATCGTCACGCAAACGGAAGTCATTCACAGAGCGTTGCAAAGCACCTTTTCGAGCGTGAGCAACAACGTGACGGGGTTGTGTTCGAAAGCAACCACCGCCAAACCAGGTGACTATGACGGCGCATCCGGGAGAATTGCAAAGACAAGCTTGATTGCGCGCAGCCGTCACTGAAGCAGCTCGCTGAGAAGCAAGCGTTCTTTTTACAGTTACAATTGACTGCAGCGGCGTGACGAGTAAACGCATGTTTGCATATGAAGCGACAGAAGCATCTTGTTTTGCTTGACAAGCACGAACAGGACTGACACCGGAGTTTCTATAACACCAAACAACAGTCGTGGCAGCCCAGCATGAAATTACTGTAATACCGATGAACCGTTCACGCCATGAAAGTTCGTGCTCGCATCGTAGCTACGAAGAGGTGAGCTAAACTAAGCATCTACAGCAGGGGTTCCCAACCTTTTTCTTACCATGTACCCCTACAGCATTTCAACAGATAAGCATGTACCCCTTCAGAATTTCAACAGATGAACATGTACACCTAAATTTCTTATCACAAAATAATTTATCATGATTATTCATAGATAAATTTAACCATAAGCATGTAATGACTTTTGATAATAGTATATATGTATAAATATATATAATGATATATGTACAAATATTTGGAAATTAAATAATATGCAAACATATTTTTATTTTCTATTGATAACCTTAAATGAACCCCTTCAGATAGGCAAATGTACCCCTGGGGGTACATGTACCCCAGATTGGGAACCTCTGATCTACAGTTACACAGCAATTCCAGCCCCACGACGTAAACTGAACGAGTTGGGTGTGGGGCGAACGCATACTACGGGTAGTTGACCCCAGCACGGAGATTTGAAAGGTAACGGTTTTGCTAAAAAAATGGAATTGGGGGTGACTGTCAGGTTCACTCAATTAACAGTAAGTCACCGGTTTAACAGCATATTAACCAAATTTCAATCAACTACTATCAACAACTACGAAAACCTGCCCAGTAAGTTGGCAGAAAATTAACAATATCAGCAACAGACAAACAAAGGCAAAAGCAACTTCATGAAAAGCAAAGCACGAAAGAAACACACTGAAAAAAACCTGAAAAGCTCCCGTTTAACAAAACGACACAGCAAGCAAATCAAAACCAAAGACACTTGATTTTGAGTCTGAGAAACAATATGAAACTGAAGTGAAAGTTGAGTTTTTTAGTTTTCCAATCACTCAGCCACAAAGCAGTCTGTTGCCAAACGCTAACATTGCTAAAAAGATCGGCCTTCGCGAACTGCAAAACTGAAATAAAACAATATAGAGCTAAAAAAGAAAATAAAACGAAAGGGACAAAAGATCCATGCAATCAAATTGACCGAATTTGTAACCAGGTCTGTTCATGCGGTAATCAGCTACGAAATAACCCAACCATCGCTTGCACATTATACCCTGACGATTCCAACTGTACGGCCTCTGTCCGTTTCCGAATCTGCTCAGGCGACATAATATCCTGGAGGTGGTAGACCTCCGGTGCTGGTGACTTACTGAGGGGGCTAAAATCAAAGTTAAACCTGTTACCGGCGAGCAATCATACGCCGCAAACGTGACTACGCAATATCGATGCGAAGTAGTTTTTGCAGCCAGATAAAAAGCTGGTTGTGCTGCTGAGAGTAAATGCGTAGATAGGCCACAAATGTCTATATGTGACCACTTGGGGTTGATTAACTTTTTGCATTAGGACAAGAAGAGAATGGTTTGAGTTGTTTCAACGAAACAAATCTTCTAACAAAACTTTTTATGTTGGTTTTGGGCAAAAAGAAAGTCTAAAACGTAATTGTGACCTTGAAAAGAGTTTACGGGGTGAGAAAAACAAAGAATTTATCGCACATTCCACTGCAGCAAGACCCACTGTGAACAAAGGTCGTTGGGAGAACCAGCCCTTTTAAATTAGATGGTTGAAAAAGTACTCTGAGCTGCTACCTCCTGTCGCCCATCTATAAGCGGCTGCAAACGAAAGACATACTGTTGTTTCCTTTCAGCAGCGCAATCTGCGAGTGCTCCGAGGTGGAAGCAGCAAGTCGTTCAGGAATACATGATCAAGAAACAGGCAAAGGTCCTTGTTTGCTCACTGACGATTCTACTACAGGTCTTAAGCGCGTATGTTTCTCGATGCAACTGAAGGACAAGCACACATTTGCATTACAGGCAACTGTTCGCAGCAGAACCAAATCCGCCCAGTACAGCGTTGCCGTCACTGCACGGCAGCTTAACTTTTAGATACGGACACAGGAAGCATCCGGACAGTACGATCAAGCGCAGATGTATTCTTTGTTTTACTGCACAGGTTAATAACCCCGCGAAAAGACGACTTTTACGACCCAGTACAAAATCGAGTAAATTCAGATCCGACCGGCAAGTGACGCAGTTAACGGCTAACGATGCGTTTTCAGTTTAAATACTGTACAAACAAAATTTATCTTTCCTTGCGCACATTGCTCTTCTTGACCGGCTTTCACTGAATTGCACGTGGGCACTTAAACCTGCACTGCGTAAGGTACTGTAGCAGGGCACATGTTCCAGTGGCTGGAGGACGCGTCACGGAAGACCACGAAATATAACATCTCCTCGCTCGCGCTAGAAAGTCCACCTTGGAGCAACTGATCCAAACTCGTAAGTTTCTTTATCCACGGTTTGGCGATGTAAGCGCTACGGAGAAATAGCACAGGAATGACGAAACGAAGGACTGTGTGCAAGCATACCTGTCCCTCTGTCCCTTGCTACGACCAACACCGGAGTCCCTCGGCTCGGCCACAGGTTGAGGACGGTGAAGTGACGTAACAGACGAGGACGCACCGGACTCAGCGGGCTCTTGTGACCTCACACTTGTAGCTGAAGATACCTGAGGAAAGAAACATGTACTTTTCGGTTCTGTCCCAGGAATGCACGTTGAGAAGCTCGCTGTTACAGAAAGACGAACACAACCCAGCGCTGTCTTCTGGCACAGCTTGAGCACAAATGTGAAAATGGTTGAAAGCCATAACGGAATGCATCGTTACAAAGAGGGCCTCACAAATGTTTGCTATTACAGCCAGGGGCGTAACGAGGGGAGGGAAAGGGGGGCACAATTCCCCGGGTGCCGAATCATTACGGGGGCGCCGAATGACTGCGGGGGGAGCCAAAAAGTCCTAACAATATCACAAGTACTTCGTTCAATACGGTACATTTGCTTCTGAAAGACCTCAGGTTCGAACATGGGGGCGCCAAACTTGCTACTTGGCCCGGGCGCCATCTAACCTCGTTACGCCCCTGATTACAGCACGAGTCACAAGGACTGATATCGTGGTAGTTCTGATGATGGTTGATTGCTGGCAAGCTCTTCGTGGATCTGGGAGTTCGATCAAAGGAGGGTCACAATACCAATTTCGTTTCACCCCTCAAAGAGCTCAAAGTATTCGAAAATTTTAGGATTTACTTTCACACAAAAAATTAAGAAAGCTTTGGAAGGAAACTACAGTTGAGGATCGTTGTTTTAACGCGAAGAATAAACCACTTACCAAAAACTACCAAGTTCTACGACACCATGTTTTTGTGAGCTGTGACTTAAACTGCGATAAATCAGATGATGATGACTGCATTGGCAAAGCGTTCGCTTCATGAGCGAAAAGTTATACGACCGCTACGCATCCTTCATTGATTTGTGGCTTTCGCTGAATAAGACTTTAACATCGTTTTTTTTTTACAATAAAGTAGAAACAAGGTTAAACCTATCGCCAATTACAGTGCATCTAGAGAGCAAAAAGGCGCAAATGTTTTGCCTTCTATACGTTTATGAACGTTTGGTTTCTATCCAGAACTTTTTTCAAATCGAAACCAACTTCAACTGGTGATACTACTGGCATCTTACGGTACCAAGATGTTTTTTAAAAAAGTATTTAGTGCATCACCGGAAGGAGATCAGGCGGTCAGCAAACTGTTGACTACTGTCAAGGGGGAAGAATAAAAAGGTATGTTTGAGCGCAAAGCGAGCTCAGAACATGTCATGCTGAACTTTCTTTTTTAATTAACTTGACGTGGCACTGATTTTTGAGAAATATTGATTCAATCCGCTTTCTCCGCACTCACCGCCTTCTGCTGGTACAGCACGGTCGACGCAGTTGACAGGGAAGACGCGCTGGATGACTGACGAGAAGTCGTCGTGCCGCTCACGTCTTGTTCGGAAACACTGCTGCTTGCGCTGCTTGAGTCGCTCAAATGCTGTGAGACATGAACAGCATGGAGACTGTGCACGGAACGTTGTGAACAAGACTGGGCAACAATATGCAACACTGGCGCGCGTATTTAACGAAGCACACTCCGCAACGTGAGGTTCCACACGGAAACAGTTGTCTCCCATTTATCACAAACTTATGCGTAACTGCTTTGATGTTACTGACGTAATTTAAGGCTCAGGAATGCACTTTTTCGCTAGCAATAGGGAGCACTCCCATCATTGCGCGGCCAAGCCAACAGGAAAACGACACGGTTTGGACCTGTACGTGAGAATTGCTCCCAACAGAATTACCACATCCGACAAATGACTTCAAATGTTTTTACTGCCATAATTTTCCCATTGTTTTTTTTCGAACGTTTGCCAGATCGAATTTTGATCGCATTAGCTTTTCAGTGCAGCGTTTACCTGTCGACTCCGGCATCCACCACGTGATGCGCAACTGCCAGGGACGAATAACGGACGTTTCTTTGACGGTGACATGAAGTGAACGCGCTTCGCCGATGCGCTTCCGGGGCTTTGCACTCAGCGCCAGATCGAAGGCAAAAATAACTTATCTGCGCACTAAGTTCAGGCCGCACTCACCGACTCGTTCAGGCTATTCATGCTGTCGCTCTTGCAACTGCTGGGTATGGACACCAGGCTGGGGTTGCTCTGCAAGGAGTCGGTCCGGCTGCTATCGTCCTGAAAAGTAAGAGGTCAAGTAAGTACTCTCCACAATGGGGTAAGCAAGGAATCGATTGGGGAATTTTTTATAGGAAATCGATTTCACGTAAACTTGCGCATTCTCAGTCCTGAAATTTGCAAGCAAAGCTTTAGGGTGAAAAATTGAAAGGCTAAAGTAGGAGCAGAGAAAACAAATGATGTAAAGTTTTCTCCAACCATCACCAAAAAAGCATACAATTTTAAAGAACAATTCACCTAAACAGGGCGCTTTTCAAGCCCCTGGCGAAATTTTAGCGTTTAACATTTTTGATCCTATGAAACATACGGTGAACAGCACCACGATAACGATTTCCGGTCGCGTTCGCAAATCGTATTCTTTTTTTAGCAAAGCAAATACAGTACGCTGGTGACCGACAGAAGTCTGTATCTAGACCTTGAAATGTTCCTTATATTTTTGTGAAGTGTGCTTTCTACTTGTTCAACATATTTCATTTTCGAAGTCACTGCCTTTTCATTGGTTGGTAGTTCTTCAATTGTATTGTTTTAGTTCCAAACAAAAGTTTGTAGCTTCGCGGTGCTTTTTCGATATTCTTGACGTTGAGAAGGAACGACAAAAACCTTATCCAATTTGAAAGCTGGGTATTAGGCGAGAACTCCCAGATGGTATACTGATGCAACTTTGCCCATCAAGCGCTGTTTTCGAGCATACAAAATTGTACAATCAGCCATTACTTTCGCAAAAACCTCGGTTACGTTTTTGGTTGGAGTTTATCCGGAAAGCTCGATTTTTGACCAACAGACGTAGGTTTTCAGTCTAGGAACGTTGGCGCTGTTCAGGTGATTGCTTAGGCAGCCGGAATTAACATATCAGTATCACTTATTTTGAAGATAAACTCCTTAGTGTTGGTTCACTCCTCGAAAAAAACAAGTTTAATTCAAGCATGGATACAATTTTTGCCCTTTTTCAATAAATTTTTGATCAGTTGTTCCAAACAACACGAATTGTTTGAATTTAACACGACCTATAACGCCAACGGTGGCCAGCAAAAATTGGCAATTCTTTATTTTTGTAGATATGGACTGGGACTATTTGAACAGTACCTTCCAGGGTTTGACGTGAAAACGTGCATAGGATTTGAAATGTGGTGAAATTCAGATGAAATAAATTTGTTGCTCTGTCGTTTTGAGAGCTAAAACAAGTTAACATCAGCGTCTCTCGAATGAACAAGGAACCATTCGTAAACAGATAACTGCTAAGAGGCGAAGACAGCAGGGAAATGCAAAGGGATTGTTTGGCATAAACCGTTGGGAGCGACGGGCTATGAAAGAATTGTTCTCTAATTGTTTGATAGAAGTCGTTTATGAATCGTAGATATATTTTTGTTCAATGAACTGTAGAGAAATGTGCAATACCACGTTGAATGCTCATCATTTGAATGAGGCTATAATTCTCGCTGTGCACAGCATGACTTAATTTCGAAAGTGCAGAGAAACAAGCTTTTCACTGTGTAATAAAAATAACAACAGACAACCCTGAAAGGGTATTAGAAGCAAAACTTTTCCTGGACGTTCTGAAAACACTTTGTTTGTTGATAGAATATGACGCTTACTGAATGCAGACAACGTGTGATTAATTCCTATTGAACTTTAGAACTGTTTTTAAGTACTGCAATACCAATAGCCCTCCTAGTGCAAAAGCTTTCACCGCGTCGTGACAGGTCCTTTCACCGCGTCGTGACACCGATTTCACCGCGTCGTGACACCGATCGCCTTGCATCAAAACAGTAATTGTGCAGAAAACTTCAATTTGGTATCGCGCTGTTTTGACGGGGATATGATTTACAGCTTCCAATCTGAGGCAGTACTGTCACTGATTGCTGCATCTCATGTTTATATGAGTGTTTAGCCGCATCCGTGCGATGCAGATGCATGCATGCTGCTGCATTGTCACCTTTGTGCGAAGCGCAAAATAGCGATGATTACTTGTTAGCAAGGTTAAGTTGAACGACACGCGCGAAACTTCGACTTTGGTTTCTCGCATCCACGCGACGAGATGCTTTTCAAACTAATTGATAAGCCAAGAAAATTCCTGGGCACCGAACCAGCGACGGAGAACGTCGAAGGAGCTGCGCGCCGACTTCGCTCTCCTGAACGGGTGCGTGAGCGCATCGTTTCTGGCGATCAGCCGCAGCCGGCAAATCAAGCAGGCAAGCAACGCTATTCAATAAACGCTAGCGAGATTGTTTATCCGCAACGACTTTCTCCTGCGGGAAACGCGGTCAGCGAGAAACCGCGATGGATGAGTCCGCGGTAATCACGCTGTTTTGCAAAGACAGATATAGCAGCACGACGCGTCGTTAGGAAAAGTTTTGTGACAGTTTCGGTGCAGTTCTGCTCGTATCGCTTGGAATTTAATTGGCGAACGCAGTTGAATTGTATACTTGTATGCGTTTCAGAGTATTGGTCTAAAAGCCAAAGATAAAAACAATAACGATGGGTATGGTTGGTTTACGGCATGCGATGGCTTTTATGATGCTTCTGCTTGTTGGCTGAGTCATATGAAACAATAAACCATAGCTAGACGTGAACTGAGCGGTGCCACAAATCAACACTGGCGCGCGATGATGACGCGTTGAGTTGCGGCACCAACCGACAGTTGGCGCCGCTCAAACAACAACAAAGCAGCTCCAGCACAGTGCAAGTCCGAACACGTGGTTCTGTTGAGGCGAAGAAGTTCGGTGCGAAAGCAAAAAAAGGGCAGAGCGATTGACACCACGCGTGCATGCGACTGTGGCTTGGTGAAGATTCTTCAACGTGAACGTGACCATGCTGACCACCGAGGTTCATTGAACGTGAACTAGTGAAAAATGTCTAAGTTCAGATTTAGAGGGGATTTTTGTTTAATCAAGGTCGGAAGCAGCTCAATTTTGAGCGATTACTTTCTGTATTAGCACAATTCGGGCTTTTATCAGGGCGTCAACAATAGTTTACACAATAACTTCACTTCCTACTTCAAACTTATGCGGCCAAATCGAGCGTCACCACCTTAGACTTAAAGCAACAGAGGATCTGCACTAGTAAGTGTTGGTAATTGTATTCCGTTACCAACATCCCTGAGACCTCACCTCTGTTCAGGTAAGGCTGAACCACAAAAATCGCGCTCATTACGCCATTCGCCACGGACAATAACCGGTATGGGATATCGTTCATTGAATACCAATCGATTACGATGCATTTGAGGCAGTTAATATTTAGCCATCGTTCAGCAACACGTGCGAAATTCCAACCATACAATAGACGTCCTTGAACGCAACGGCAAAGTACACAAGTTCCGCTCAACGTTAATGCACGTGGTTCTTTGCAACCCGCAACCGCACACATTGATTTCGAAGCTGGCTCGACTGGGCTTTTTTGACGCAGGTTACCGCCGAACCGGAATGCAGCGCTAACTGCTGAGCTAATCAGTTGGCACAGCCACCAGCCTATCTGCCGCTATTACTAAACTCACCAACGATTCGCGATCGTCGTCCGCAGGATTGCTGGCAGCCGCGGCAGCGTTGGTGACAGCTGCATTGTGAGGGGTCACGTTCTGAACATAAAACACTGGTAATTTTTCGCACTGGCAACGTTCTTGACAGAGAACAGAGGGTAATCTTTCACAGAACTTTTACGGATTAAAAATGTTTAATATGGACGGGAGCGAGCATTACCCGTTGTCGGTTTTCGGCAATGAGGATCTTCTTCATTTTACGATACTGCAGATTGTCAAGGTCACGAACGACATTCTTCGTCCTCCTTATGAGGTCATAAACAACAGTCGGAGAACGCTGCCTTGTCATGAATCGATGCTGCCATGCGGTCAATAAAAAGGAATGATGACGCTTCGTGCAGGCATAACGCGAGGATGAGACACATTTTTTAAAAGCGCTAAATCAAAAACTTCACACTCTGTAACAAGTCATAAGGCATGTGCACGTGGGGTGATGTCCCGCGCCCCGAATCAACCGTTTCGAGCTTTCCATAACGCACGAACTCAGCAATCTTACAGAAAAAAGAAACATCAGCAGAACGGCATGAACTATTTTTCATTTACGACAACCACACACAGCACCTCGCATGCACTATCACGTAAAGCAGACAGGCGAATCAACCAAATAAGACGCATTTTTCAGACCTGTATCAAACCCTGTTCATGAGTAACACATAGGCGTGGCCAGGGGGGGCAGGGGGCCATGCCCCCCAAATTTTTAGAATTTAGAAATATCTAGTCATTTTGTGCGTATAGAGGCAGTATCCCAAACGAAATACTGTTGCTAGCCTTATATAAAAAAATTTGCCCCCCTAAACATACTTCGGGCTGGCTACGCAACTTAATAGCGTCAGCCAAAGCAAA
>JGI24159J19872_10001758_pt1 | contig 24567 bp, 17 predicted proteins | sample Ectturendosymbi4_FD_19872 | JGI IMG/M metagenome (IMG submission 19872)
TTGTTTCAATGACGTAGAGTTAATTTCATTTTGACAAATATTAAGATATGTAATCTATGTAAAATCTGCCACGAAGCAAAACTACAGGCCTTTGTCAAAATACAGATGACCCGTAACCAACCAAAAGCTTTCCAAAACGGAAAGACCTTTCCATATCTGAACAACGTTACTTTGGCAGAACAGCCATCAAAGTTAATGCGACAGACACTCGTCTCGACGTGGTCACTGAGAGTTGAATCACCACACACCTTGTGCACAATAGCTGTAGGTCTGCTGTTACGGTCATTATCCTTTCGCTGCTTTCCTGGCGGCGAACTTCCTTAATCAACGTAATTTCATTTCTGTGTTTGTCGTTCCAATAATTCACGTCACAGTTTCCCCTTTTTCCTTCATGATGACGGGTTCGGATGGTGACGAGCAAGTTGAGTGTTATTGCTGATGCGAACGTGCTATGAGAAAGAGGGCCATGGTTCGTTTTGACATAATTTGGAGTTATCAAGCAAAGGGTCGATAACTGACGCTGTTTTTAGTGGTCCTGTGACCCTTTGTTTATGTGCTTTATGTCGGGGGTCGGCAGCCTACGGTCCGCAGGCCGGATCCGGCCGGCCAAGTAAAATCATCCGGCCCGCAGCCCCATTACAAAATGTAGTAATTGTATGGCCTGCCTAGTGGTATTATACTGGATTTTATGAACCTGCCTTCGTTGCAACATCTTGTATTGNTTACTTATGAGGAATTACTTATGCGAAACCGCACTGTACTACAAATGTAGCTGATGTCGTATTTTGTGCTTTGTNATGAACTGTGAAAATCAGGAGTTAATCTGATTCAAATTCCATAATTTTAACAACATCTTAAAACANTGAAGGGAACGAAATTGTTGGTGGAAAATTAGTTCGGCCCGTCAGACTTTGCAGAGTTTGTTTTTGGCCCGCGACTAGGGAAAGGTTGCCGACCCCTGCTTTATGCGTTTCCAAGTTCATTTGTATTTGCTTTAAATCCTTTACATGCGTGCAGAAAGTGCGTTAGTGCTTCAAGTGCATCACGTGCCTTACGAGCGTTAGGTGCTTGACGTGTATTTCTTGTGCAAGTGCGATTCGAGCAATTGCAAGCGCCAGTCGTCTGGTTTCAATCTGTTTATTGTTGATTTGAACGCACATCAGACAGGTCAGGAGGCCCAACACATTGAGAGTTTGTTTTGAACTCTTCATCTACTGCAGTCTTAATTGGCACTAGCAACCTACCAAGTTGAATTGATACCGAGTGGAACATGGTGGAGCAAAGATATAACGTCCTAGAATTACAATTGAGTACGTTTGACAACGTTCGATAAGATGAAATTCGTCGTTCGTACAAACGAGATAATCATTTGCTAACAATTCTTTCGTTTGAGCGAGTTCTTCTTTGATCCACTGCTAGCCCGCCTAGATATCGGGGCAGGTTTTGACCAGCCATTCGGTTGTCTCATCGTCCAGAACCGTCAGGCCGTGTAGTCCGTGGGGGTCGATGGATTGGACAGTGGAGGATGACATGGTCGACGGTGTGTTCTGCGCCACACTCACAGGCTGCAGAGGAGGCCATACCCCATTTGTACAGGCAGGAGCGGAAACGTCCGACACCGGTGCGGAGGCGGTTGAGACGGACCCAGGTTCTTTTTGGGAGGGTCATTCCGGGTGTGTGTGTACCGGTATCTGGAATTGAAGTGCGGAGTCTTGTGGGGTTGTCCGCCCACTCCACGTTCCGTTGTTGATCCGCACACTGCGCCGCACGTATGTTGTTGTTGTCAGAAAAACTGATGAGTTGTTGTGCGGCGGGTACAAATGGGTGTCTCGATTTGAGGCGCCGTGCGTTTGCACTCGATGGACGGGTGAGTGCTGAGTGGAGCAGGTGTCCAGACTCCATGGCACGGCGTCCTAGAGATAGTGTGGCTCCATTGCGACGAAGCTCAACAGGTTGGATGCCTGTGAGTATTGGCAGGTTGTCCGCTGGTGTAGGACGCAGGCATCCAGTCACAATTCGCAAGGCGTCGTTGATGGTGAGGTCAATAGGTGGGTATGAGCACTATGGTACCAAACAGGAGCGCAGTACTCTGCAGTCGAATGTACCAGGTCTAGGGTGGGTGTTCACAACGTTGTTGCTCCAGCACCCCAGCCAGAACCAGCAAGCTGCCTCAGGAGTGCAACGCGTGATGTTAGCTTTTTGCGAAGTGACTCAAGGTGTCGGCGGTACGTAAAAGACCTGTCCAAAGTTTCTCCGAAGTATTTTGGCTCGGAGCAGAAGGGCAGGGTTTCGTTGTTGAAGTTGACGTTCAGCTCACGTTTGGCTTCCTTGTTGTTGAGATGGAAGACTGCCGACACCGTTTTCGTGGTAGTGAGCTTCAGCTTCCAAGTCTGGAGGTATTCACCCAGTGTTGCCATGTCCTCGCTCAGCGCCCCTTCCACTGCCAGCCAATCTCCATCAGCATGCATGATTGCTAGGTCGTTAGCACATGCATACTTTCTGGAGATGATGGTGGCAGGTCAGAGTGTAGATGTTGAACAGAAGGGGCGCCAGGACAGATCCCTGTGGGTCGCCGTTCTTGAGGCGTCGTAACCTGCTCCTTTGGCCATTCCGGTGGTAAGGGTAAAGCTACAATTGCCAACCATCTCCTTGATCATGTGGACCATGTGTCTGTCAGACAGCAATCGCAGCAGCTTGCAGGTGAGGCCGCTGTGCCATACGATGTCGTAGGCTGCTGTGAGGTCGACAAACACAGTTCCGGACTTGTTTTTAGCTGAAAAGCTATCCTCGAAGTCCTGTGTCAACAGGGTGACCTGATCTGCGGCCGACCTCCCGTGTCGGAAGCCCGCCTGCTCCTGTTGGAGCTGTGGGTCGGTGATTGTTTCGACACGAGCGTAGATGAGTCTCTCGAGGATTTCAAACGGGACACACAGCAGAGATATAGGACGATAGCTCTTTGGGTCCCTCAGTGGCTTCTCTGGCTTAGGGATCGCAACTACTAGTGCTCTTCTTCTCCAGATCTTTGGAATTTTGAGTTGGGGCATTCAGGAAGTGAGGAAGTCGCAGAACCAAGATTTGAGAGCCGACCCGGCGTGGAGTATAAACTCTGGGAAGATTTAGTCCAATCCCGGAGATTTTCCTGGCTTCAGGAGTCTGAGGGCAGCAGCAAGCTCTTCCGGCCTGAAAGGTTCGGATATACTGTGACTCTCAGGTGTCACAATGAGATTCATAATCTGTTTCTACTGAAATCCTGAGCGCAAGGAGTATCTGGCAAAAATGAACAACTTGGGACCCCTGAGGCGCGGGGCCCAATGCAGCTGCATCGGTTGCATCGGCTTAGGCCGACCCTGCCTACAGCACGCTGCACTAGTATTTGACATTGTTTTGGCTATCCATAGCGAGATCAGGAAAAGAAATGTCTGAAACATATTGCCAACCTGATTTTGCTCTCCTGCTGTTTTTTGTTTTTTATTTTGCATTGGATTATAAAGAAAGCACGACGGTTTTTGAAACCTACGTGTCACAATACGAATTATTCACGTTATCATTAACTGCAATCTAGTGGTCTTGTTCATGAGCTTGTAGTGGTTTTGGTCGAATGTGCTATATATTGGCAAATGTTTGTGAACCAACCTTTTGGTTTTATTACTTTGTGCATATTCTAAGCAAGTGATTATCTTATGCATCTATGTAATCCTTTCTTGTCCATATGTTAGATTTTCTTTACAGATAAAAAATTCAAATTCCATTCAAAACGTTTGAAAGCTAGTTTTTGATTATAAATTTTAGAGGCACGGTGTCAGAAAAAAATATTTTAGAGGTGAAGACGCTCAAAAAGATGAGAACACCTGTCTCACACTAACAAGTGACTACCCAAGTCCCACAACAGGATTCGAGTAAACAGGTTAATGACAGTCACGTTTCCAGATGAAGCTTTTGCGGTAACATATACACAAGCAAAGCATATTTTTTGCTGAAAGACAATGGACTCCTGATGTGAAGAAGAAACATCAATTCCAAGTTTTGAAAGTAGTCCAGCTTTTGAAAGATATTAACCTGTTAAATAGAAGCAAGACTCCGACAGCCCAACGTCTAATGATTTGATGATGTGTCCGCCTATGAACATTTTGCTCGTACTTCTTCATCCAAAAACACCACCAACCAAAACATTTCAACTGCTTATTGATGTATTGTTTATATATTGTGATTTAAGTGAACTATATAGTAAACAAACCGAGTATTCGCTGGCGATTTTACAGAGCACATATACAGTTTGACGTTACAGACCACTACATTCATTATTCATTAGATTTTACAGACCACATGCATTTTCACAGATAAATGGTATCACCAAACTATCGTCACAGATCAATGGTATCACCATCTTGAGGCGCAAATTAACATTCAGGACATGATTCTTCTCCATGTGAAATAATTGTTCTTTTTTTGTTTTCTTTTTACGTGGCTTGACCTTCACCGCCCAGTGTGCTCTGCTGTTTAACTCCAATCATAGTCTTTAAATTCGCACTCTAGAGATTTGTTGCTATCGTATCAAATGGAAACTCACTCAGGCATTATGCCAACGTTGTTAGTCGTAACTGAGAGTTGTTTCCGGCGTTTANTAGGTCTGGTGAGTTTCTTGACCACAGGCGTCAGTCAGATAGTTTCGATGTTCTGGTGAAACCATTTATTTGGGAAAAAATGTATTGCACAGTTTTGTATGTCCGAGCTTGTGTTCTTGGCGTTAGTCAGTTAGTTACAATGTTTTGATTTTTGAGCTTGTGCTCTGATTTATTGATTTCAGTCGTGAGTTTGTTTGCGCTCTTACTTCAGCCTTTCAACTTTTCAACCGTAAGCTTTGCTTGCAACTTTCAGGACTGTGGGTGCGTAAATGTACATGAAATTTATTTCCTCTTAAAATATTTGCTGATCGATTCCTTGTTTATCCCCACTGTAGAGATAAGCCTACACAACTGCTTCTCTTAACACTTTAAATTTTAGAAAACGTTTCGTTGATGCAATTTATATTTTGAAAAATATATAAATTCATTCTGGTTGAAGAGACAGAGTCCAAGGAAACATGAAACAACCTAGAAAAATATTTAGTAAATGAGACAGTGCATAAAGTTAGCAACGCCTACTGTCATCCAAGACTTTGATACAACACTAAGCAAACTTTTGACGCATACACTAATCATGATACATTCACTAATCAAACATGACCATATTTTGATATATACACTTATATCAAACACGACCTTATTGAAAGGTTGAATCAACTGAAACCTACGACTCTCTGAAACAATAACAAAGAGTCATGACAGTTAGCATCTGCACACCTGACAAAGTCAGAACACAAAATGAAACGTTGCCACACAGAACACTGGCGTCAATAAACTGGTAGTACCGCACGGCCAGGTAATCAGTACACGCATTTCCAGGCCAAAGGCATCTTGAGGAACAAAGGAAAGATTTGTCAATACAGCATTCGCCTCCCCTAAAACTTAATACAATGTATCAATGTGTCAGTCAGTCTGGAGCGCGCCGCACTCGCGATGAACGGCGAAGAACTGTCGCTTCATTAAAAGAGGACGATTCAAATGCAACAGTGTCATTCGCATCATGCGCAACAGTTTCATCGTTATTCACGTCACTAACAGGATCGTCTTTTTTGCATTGGGAGAAACATTAAGAGCACCTTGGTCAACAACCTGGCGATCAACAGGATCTGAATGAAGCTCGTTGGAGGAGGTATTTCCTCGCGTCATCGGAGCAATATCTCTAATATCTCTTTCGAAAACACGCGTCCAGGGCTGCTTATCCAGGTAGGAACAGAAGAAACGAGCGCCGAACGGCCTTCAAAGTTAAAGAAGCGTTCATGCGGGGTTGCATTGTGCCCAGTAAAGAACGTAGGCTTCATAATGTAAAGCTTCAGGTAAAACTGAATCCCATCGAGAAGTAGACAGATTTTTCGTTTTCAAAGCCAGTTTCACTGCGGACCAAATAACGTCATTGTATTTCTCACATTGACCATTTCATTGCGCATTATGCACTGACGTTCGACCGGTAGGAATGCGCAAACTACACATGTGCGAGACGAATTCATTTGACATAGAAGACGCGCCTCTATCGAAATGTATGTAACCGCAATCATGGGCGTCGGAAGAATCATGGGCGTCGGAAGGATGCATCTCAGGCGGTTGGTAAAACTGGGGTTTTACTTCTGCGCATATTTTACAAAACGGNATCATTCTGCAAACCTCTTCGATGGAATAAGGACGATTCTTCACTTTCACGTAATGATACATTCGAGTTACGGCGGGATCACGCAAAGCGGCTTGAATATCATACAATGTAGAGCTTGACAGACTGGCGCAATATACTCTAAACAAGGAACTACCGGGCGCAGTGTTGTGTTTTCCGGCCCTGTACGAGATTTCATAGTTGTACTGCATCAGTTCCAATCGCCAACGCAGAATTTTTCCGTTCTTTATCTTACCGCGATTCTTGTTATCGTACATGTACGCTACAGCTCGCTGATCGGTGATGAAGCTGAAATGGCGTCGCGCAGGGCCGGATCCAGGGGGGGGGCGATTGGGTCGATCTCCCCCCCTGAAACCTACGAAAGAATCTTTTTTCAGCGTAATTTTGTACAATTCGGCAAACAGCATATGCGATATAAGGCCAATGTTTTGTCACAGCAAGGTCATGAAGTATGCTTTCTCTCTCTTACAGTACCGAAGCTGTTATGAGATTTGACTACCTAATATTACTGAAATCGGCCCCCCCTAGCCTCACAGGCTGGATCCGTCCTTGGCGTCACGTAAGTAAATGACTCCATTTCCGCACGGTTTCTACAATTGCTGTCGCTTCCTTTTCCACACTGGAAAGGTTCAAGTCACTTTTGTTGAGGGATCTCGAATAAAGAGCAACAGGCCTGCCATTCTGATTTAACGTTGCAGAGACTGCAATATGCGATACGTCGGTTTCCGCAACAAAGAGAATATCTTGATTTATAACACCGAGCGACACTTGGCAAGTTCCTTTTTCAACGCTTGGAACGATGACAAGGCTTCATTCTTTAGCGGGAAGCTGGTGTTGTGGTTAATGGTTTAACCACTGGGCATAGTACGCGAATACGCCAGTAGTTCGTTGCTGTTCTTTGCCATTTCGTGGCTCAGAAAGATTCAAGAGACATTTTACATGGTCAGGATCTGGCATCAAACAACATTTAGTGATTCTATAACCCAGCAAATCAAGCGTGTCCGTCGAGAAAACACATGTGAGCGGTTGAAGGTCAAGTTACTATTTCTCGCGGCCTCAAGAAATTTGTGCAGATTGCGATCGTGTTCCTCCTGAGTACTGTTGCCAACGGTGATGTTATCAAGATAGGCAAATGTTCCTTCGCAATTTGCACGTTTGATCAGGTCATCCACGATGTATTGGAATCAAGGGACGGCATTAGTCAGCCCGAACAGTACCCTTTTCCATTGCCACAAAGAGCCATGCGCTTGAAATGCAGTATAGATTCGGTCAGTTTGGGGCAACTCTATCTGATGATATGCATGCGCTAGTCAAATCTAGAGTTGAAAAATTTTATGTTGAGCAACACTGTTTACAACATCCTGCATGCGGGGTAGAGGATAAGCGTCAAGTTGCGTAAACTTGTTGATGCTCTGGCTAATCAGTTGCGATGCGCTTTATGTGATTCTCTTGAGTTACCACCAGAGGCTGCGCACGCCAAGGTGAGGTACTCGCCTCGATAAGGCCTTCGTCAAGAAGACCCTTCACTTCCGCAGAAGTGAAGCGTCGATCAGCATTCGAATATCGCCTTTCCTTAGTGGCGATAGGGTGACAGCCATTGCTGAGGTGTTCAAACAGCCATGCTGGAGCATTTGTGACAGCAGCTTGTAATACATTAAGATTCAATATCGGTCTTGATCCACCAAAATGAATGTTCTCGTTTTGGTGCAGTTACAAGAAATCTTGTCCCAAAATCAAACCAGTTAGAAGACCTTTTAAAACTGTCACGCGCACATTGCCATATACCTGGCCGCGAAGTTTTACAGTTACCTCAGAAGTTCCCACACTTTGCGATTTTAAACCTTTGACCGCTAATCCAACGCAGTGGTCACATCTCTCAAGTTGTACGTTTATTAAACGCTTCAAAAGACGGTCACTTACATGGTTCAGATTTGGCCCGGGGTCTGCCAAAGCATTAGCGTCGACACCACTGACAGACGCAGGGATACTCAATTTGGAATGTGCATCACTCAGGCATTCGTCTTTTATTTCCATAAGCACAGCATTGGAACTCTTGCTCTTGGAAACCACACGAGGTGCACGACCTACTTTGTAAAAATGTCCCTTTATCTGGCACCTGAAACAAGACGCATCGCATTGGCTGCGTGTCTTTCCACAGTAATTACATTTCTCCCAGAGTTGCGGCGCTGTCACTTTCGCGTGAATCCTCAGCTGACTTATAATCGTCGTTCTCCAGAGATGAAGGGACAGCAGTAGTTTGATGAATGAAACCACCTTGAGGGCAACCAGCGCTAAACAGTTCAGCATTCCTGTGCGCAGCTTCTGGGGACTGAGCTTTAGAGATCATGTTATCAAGTGAGAGATTATTTTCTTCCAATAATCGCTGTCTGATTTTATTGCATGTAATGCCACCAGTGAAAACATCTCGTATAGCTTCTTCCTTGTGTTGCGCAGCAGACACTGCTAGAAAATTACAATCAGTAACCTACTTTCTGAGTTTCTGCACGTATTGCTCGAGTGCCTCTTCGGGTTGCTGCTTGCAGGACTTTAGCAAATAATGTGCAAAAACTGGCTTCGGTGGTTTTGCGTATACCTCTTGTAACGTATTAGCAGCGCCATAACATGTAGTAGCTTCGCTTATGAGCTCATAAACGACTGCATCAACATGACTAACAAGGAAACTCAGTTTATCTGCATCGGAAACTTCCGCGAGACGGTGAACATAAATGGTAAAGGACCTACACCAATGCAGCCACTGCCTTTTTGCGTCTTTGCAGTGAGGATCCACTGTGACAACCTTGGGTCGCAAGTCTTTGATATCCATTTAGAATTCAGTTGATTAAAATGTTTTGATACATACATTAATCAAACATGACGTTGTTGAAAGGTTGAATCAACTGGAAAATACGACTCTCTGAAACAATAGCAAAGGTTCATGACAGTTAGCATCAGCACACCTGACAAAGTTACAACACAAAATGAAACGTTGCCACACAGAACACCGGCGTCAATAAACTGGTAGTACCGCACAGCCAGGTGATCAGTACAACGCATTTCTAGGTCAAAGGCATCTTGAGGAACAAAGGAAGAATTTGTCGATGCAGCAAACCTCAATGATTTTAAGTTCTTCTTTGCGAAGCGAAAGCTGGACATGGATCAAAGACTGCTTCCGGTTTTGAGCACCTTTCGTGGATGGGCTCTTTTTAGACTGAAATTGCTGAAATTCGAAATGATGAACTGCTTTAGTGTTCATTCTAGGTTCAATGCTAAATGCCACTGAATTTAACAGCCAGTTCATCAAAATGTTAAAGATTGCTTGATTTTCATCAAATATTGATTCATTAGATTATGCGTAAATATCACCTTTTTCACTCATATTACACGGAGGATGTCGCGTCCCGGAATGTAGTTGAAATAATTTTACATCAGGAATCTCCAAAGTTTTCATTTTGTAAGGTTGGGTGTTCGATCCACAGCCACTGAGCGAATCGCCATAGCGTTCCTTGGGCTAGAGCGTTCACCTCAACTGCCCCGGTGAGAAGCATATTTCAGGCTCAGGCCAGCCGTTAATTGCCGCCACCAAAATCAAATTTTTAAATAGTTATTAACTTTCCTACAAAACTTAAGGACCAACTTGCCTCTTTGTACTCGTTCCAGGGGGTCAAATCTAATTTCAAAAAATCTTTATTTTTATGTACAAGCTAAATCGCTTTGAATGTCTAATATTCTCTGGTGATTATACGCTTTATGAATGAAACAAAATTTGCAGTTGAAAGCACTGCTTAAAACAATTTGCTTGTTTGGAGCAAACTCGTTACTATTTGTGTCTTGTTTGCAAGTTGAAAAAATTGCAACCCTTTTTACCCTGATTTGTAGCCTCTTCCACGCCTGCTTCTTCAGATAACTTCTCTACTCCTTGCTTACAAATGTGGTGTCAAATATTAAAAAAATCGTTGTCAATTGGTAACACAAAAAATTAACAAGTTGATTTTAGTCTGTCTGTACATGGTTTCGTTGCTGAATTCCTGTTTCAAGAGATTGTGATGTCTCCAAAATTGTCAACACCCACGAAATTTACGTTTCTGTAACGGTCCTGTGACGCAACGATCAAGAAGATGAAATCACTCTCAGTCGTAACTGCCGCGGTTCGAGTTAGACCGTCCTTCTAAACAACTCTTCCCTTTCCCTAACAGCATGCTACTTTACGGAACAGTTATTGGACAGTTATGGCCGTTACAGGAGTACGTGCAAATGCGGATCTAGCATGTGTTCGATGCAGGTTGTATTCTTTTTCTCTTGAAAGTTCCTGCCTTTACATACGAAACCTATGAAGAGAAATAGCAGATTTGACAATGGAAGCGTTTGTTTGGAGTTCGATTACACAACGTGTTTTATGAATCTTGCATAAACATGATAAACTCTCAACAGTTGCACTGTATCCGCCATATTTTTTGGGGAAAACCATCCGGCACCGAAAGTGTTAAGGCACACCAAAAGTTTATCAAGCAACTTTTCCACATTGTAAAGAGTTTTGCGCGAACCGCAAAATTTCTGCATGTCGTTTGCGTCCCTGATTTTCTTGTTCCAAATTCTTCTCTATTTTTGAATTTCTTGACAACAATATCCTGGGTGTGTCCTAATCAGGGCCAGATTAACCATTGGGCAAACCAGGCAAATGCCCGGGGCCATGGGTGGTGGAACTTTTTTCAAAGTGGGGGGGCACAAGTACACGTCCAAAAAAGTGTAGAAAATTTTTGTGGTTTGAATTAGCAACTGTGACGTCACAAGCATGGAAATATGACGTCATTACATATTCACACCATTTGAAGGTCTAAATTACAATAATTTAGACAAAATTACACCACTATGAAAACGTATCAGTGAACCTCATGAAATTCCAATTGGCTGTTACGGGGGCGATCCAGGTCATCAGCGTCACTCGGGCTCATCATACGATTTATTCTGACTGAATGAATGAAAACGTTCGACGCTTGCGTCACTGAAATTTCCATTTGCTGTCATTCTGGCTGGCATTATCGTTGCACTGTGACGTTATGTTATGTAACAATCAATGAGAATATCTGGTGATAACTTCTCCTTTGTTGAATAACGTACGTCACAGAGCAATGATAACGCCTGTACGTCCTCCTTACTAGGCTCATTCGCATTAGCCCGAATCCTGGGTAATTTATCGTTTGTTTGAAATTATTCTCCAAATGGGAACTGTCCACTGAATTGAACTTCAAATCCAATGTTCTATACAAGTCCATTAGTTCCAAAAACATTCAATCCGATATGAACTATGTTTTAAAAAATACTTAACTGCATAGGACAGCTCGAACTCTGATGAATGAGCCCGAGTAAAGTGCGAGGCAGGGCCTACGAGACGGGGGTACGAGAGACACATTTTACCCGGGTCCGGGAGGATGAAAGTACGCATGCTAAGGTTTTCTGTAATCAAGCCCAAAATTACTAGTGTATAAGCTAGTTGCCAGTGACACAATTAATATATTTTCTAAGTTTTGGCATGGTAGGTTAGATGTTTTATCTACATTCTATTTACTATAGAAACAAGCTAAACAAGCTTCAACGAGAAACCCAGAAGCTAGGGGGCCAGGTGTCGGTCTTCGTTCCCTCAGGTAAAAATTGTGTTGTATTACACCATCTGGTAACACGGTTCAACAACACCAATGCGGTAAGCAATTTGTAGCAGGGAGACAGACTGTGCACGGTGCAATCTATCAAATAATTACGAAATCCTGCCAAATACATTGCTAAATTAAAAATATTATATTAGAAATAATATCGACAAAATACTACCAAAATTCTGCAACAATTTTTTCATTAAACGATTTACTTTAACACTGGATCCAATACAAATTGTGTTTCTTAAGCTTGCAATATTTAGGAAAAATTCGACGTTTAAAAGTGGGGGTGCCAGGTCCCCCCCAGAAACAAATGTGGGGGGCGTAGGCCCATACACCCCCCGCCGGTTCCGCCACCTATGCCCGGGGCCCCGCGCTTTTGGTGGCCTCACGCTTGAATATGAAAACACTACTTTATTTGATTTTCATGTTTTTGGCTGTTCACTACGCGTCAAAATTGCAGAGTTTTTTGATTAGTGACTAATAAAAAATCTAATCATAGGAGTAATCATTACTCCGTGTGGTATATAGGTTAAGGAAACTGACAACTTGACATTTATCGTTTTTGAGTGACGATATTTGAGGAATTGAATCAAACAGCACCACGCTTTACGACCCAAAAATTAGATCAAAATCGGTGCATCCATGGGCGCCCACAGAACTTTTTCCAGGGGGTTAACCAGGGGCGTAACAAAGGGGCACAATAACAAAGGGGCACAATTCCCCGGGCGCCAAATCACTGCGGAGGGCGCCGAAAAGTCCCAATAATGTCTTAAGTAGGCTACTTTCTTCAATATGCTTCCGAAAGACCTCAGGCTCGAACATAGGGGCGCCAAACTTGTTTCTTACCACAGGCGCTATCTTACCTCGTTTCGCCGCTGGGTTGTTGCGATCGGAAAAGCCCGAGTGGCATATGCGCAAAGCTTCGCACTGTGACAGGAAGCAACAATAGATATCTTGCGCCGCAATCACTCTTCGCGTACGCTAGTCATAATGTTCAATCGTACACAGTCACACGTTAGTATCGGCAAAGCTTCCACGCCGCAATCACTCTATTATTGCTTGTTCGCGCCACATACATATATTGTTGTTGTTCGCGCACATCCCGTTTGTGGTGAATCACACAATCAACGCAACACCAACGGAGAGGTTGCAACAGAGGCAACGTCAAATTTTGCTTATCCTTTTCAAGTTGCTGATGATACAATGTAAATAGACATTCGCAAAACGCTTTACCCTTTCTACCCGATTAGTTTATGCTGGTTGAAACTCAATTCTCAATCTTTTGTTTGAAATGTTTTCTGCACTTCGACTATCAGAATTGCTTTTGATTTTCATAAACTGCCTAATTTCCATTTTTCGAGCACTTTCTACAAATAAGTCCTAATTTAAGAATAATCAACGGCCAGAGTAACACGAACGGTGAAAAAACAAGAAAGTTAGATACTCTCCTAAAACTGTTTCAAGCGATGAGAAGCAGAACATTTGTACATGTTGACATTTGACAAGACTATCGCACAACTTGCTAAAGTTAAAACACCATGCAGGTTTAAAAAAATTGAGCAGATTAATAACGAAAACTCACCACAGCAAATACAGCTTTGCACTCAGTGCTCACTGAGAAGTCAGAACTAGACCTTAACGATAAAGACGCATTCTCGCAAGTCTGCACAGACATATTCTAACAAGCCACGTATTTTGAATCTGTGTGAAAAAAAGCCTGCATAAGAGTCTATTGATCAATCTATTCACGTTGATCACAATCTCACCCTAACAATGGATTTTTCAAACTTGTGGAAGCACTGCTACAGATTAACTCATGCTTCTTTTCACACAGTATAAAACTAAACGTGGCTTGCCGCTATCAGCGGTCACTGCCTCGCTGCATTACCTGTCAAGATATCTGTGTTCAACAATCAAACGCAGGGCTCCCATTCAGTGATTGCAGATAAACCCAGTGTGTACACAAAAAAAACAGATTTCGTACAATAAAAGCCCAGAAAGCTTGTGTTACGAAAAAAGCATGGGTGTGCTCATTTGAATAGAAACGAAAATTGAATTAGTTGCGAAGTGCTTGTCGTAATCGTGAGGGCATCTGCCTTAGATCAAACAAAGCGCTGTTGTCCACTAGATCACGGAACAGTTGTAACTATTGTAAAGCTCCCATCGCAAAACTTCAGTCAAGCAGTATACGGTTGAAGTTGCTTTTGCGTGATATTTTGCTGAGAACATTGTTTTCTAAAGCGTGTACGCTTTCATCTGCGACAGTAGACAAATCTTTCCACAATACATATGTGAATGGACGCTTTGTACAGTGAAGATGGTCAGAGGGTCTATGACAATAAAAAGATTGTTGTGTAGTGTCACAGCGGCAAAAATATCGTTTTTAGTGATACAATTTTCTGTTTGAACAAATTAATCACATACGAACAACTGTACATGGCCACCCCCAATTGTCTCTGTAGTGCATAGGCTGCCAAATCGTATCAATTTGACATTTTTCATTGGTACTTCTGCAAAGATGAAATGTGGGTATATGAAACGCTACGCAGTTGTGCTCAGCGTTTAGGGGCCTCGCGGTCACGACCTTGCCCGGAGCCTCGCGTTCATTTAATCCGGCCCTGGTCCTGACGCTACCTTGTGCTCTTTGAGTGCTTCCAGCTTTCGCTGGATTTGGTCGCTAATTGCAATTGAGCTTTCGATGGTCTGTTTGTTGCTGGTGTTTAGTGTTTGTTTCTGGTGTTTAGTGTTTTTGGCGGGGTTTAAGGTTTGTTGCTGGCGTTTAGTGTTTGTTGCTGGTGTTTAGTGTTGGTTGTTGGTGTTTAGTGCGTCATTTTCGCTGCCGGTTTTTGTGGAGTTCGAGTCTAGACCTGGTATTGCCTCGATCTCGTCAATCGGTACTGCAGCCTTCTGGCTTAGCCCACGGTGTTCAGACGAGCTGCAGGGAAACTCTCTGCCGTGTTGTTATCCGTTGTGTCCGTTGCGTTGTACGGTTGTCTACGGTTTGTGCAATTGCTCATGTCAGTGATGCACATAGGACTTGATGCTACAACAATTAACTGTTGTACAGCGGCTAAAACACCAATAAAGTCAATCTATTCGTGTTAGTGTCTTGGAACCGGTAAAGGCATCCTACAAAACTGTGCGCCTTTAATTGCGCTGAGTAACGAAGTTGTTGATTAATGTCGATTCTATCCTGAGGTCGAAGGAAGGAGGGTGTGTCCAAGCACGCAGTCAACATAACTTTAATGAGCTGTCTTGTTATAGGAACTGGGATACTGTCCTCGGAAAAATTTCCTTGACAAGTGCTTTTTCAAATAGGAGTGTTTATCACCAGAACTGTCACGTCTTCGAGCTATCGAGGAACGGCCATGTGCGTCTTTTGACGCGAAACACATCTCAGCAGGAAGGCCCACATTCAGTTGATGTAAAAATAATGATAAGCTAGAAATAACGCTGACGCTTGTTCCTCTTAATTACCAATGGCCTTTCCTGCTCATTTGGTCAAGTAGCCCACAACAAACCTCATCTTTGTTTTCTACATCAAGGTGCAGTGTGCCTATCTCTTGTGCTGGTCAAATGAGAGTAAGCGTTTCTCTCCGGTTTGAACCAAACGTGGATGTTTTGGTTACTGCAGCTTGCTTCCTTTTCGCAGCACTTGACAGTTCTTTCTTTTTCCTCCTTTTCGCTGCACTTGGCAGTACTTTCCGAGTTTGTTGGACTGTGCTATAGTTTTCGCTTACCTGGTGCTGGGCAAGATCAAAGAAAACTTGTGTAAAGCAACGCCCAACATTGAGCTCACAAGTGAGATCACGACGGTAAGCCTAACAAGAGGGTTGTATCATTTTCATCGAAGTGGAAGAAAGTTTGAAGAAGGCACAATAGATTTTCTTCAGAAGGATACTTTGAAAATGAGTGGGCTTTCAGTTAATTTGTAAACAAAAATAGTATTGAAACTGACTGCAAACTGCAAAGCTCAAAATATACATGAAAGTATGAGAAAATACAGAAATGTGCTTTGTAGGATATAGTTAAATCGATTTTGTCCTTGGGGTTGCAAATTGGAAACGTGGCGTAACAATTTTGTTCAGCTATTCTTCCACTACCATCAGCTGCTGTTAAACAAGGTATTCTTGTTCTAATGATTTTGAACTGTACTTTTTCGATTTAAGTAACTTGCATTAATCCAGCTGCAGCTTGCATGTTGCAACAAATTTCATCCACTGGTGAGGCTTTAGTTGCTGCTGTTGAGGTTCGATGTTACCAACAGGAAGGAGGAAGTAAAAAAGTTTGGGAGAATTTGCGGAGCTATTATAACGCGGAAACGTAGAATTTGAATGGATCCTTAGAAATGCGTCCGAGCGTGATATTTACCCAGAATGCAAAGATGAATCAAGATTAGTTACAGCATGATTTCTACCTTACAATTTTGCAGATGCAGGCCTTAACTCTGTATTGTGAAGGGAAGTTACAGAAGCAGCAGAACGAGTTGTCGTTATGGCTTGTTGTGGTTCCTTAAACTGATATATTCTAAACTATGTTACATCTGTTCTGTTGTGCAAGCGCACAGTATCTTTGTGCAACATATGCATTCAAATGTAGTTTGAATATAATTTCTGAGCATTTAAATTAAATAAAAAACGAAGACTTTTCAGAAAGGCTTCAGCAAAACCGCTTTCTTTGTAGCTGCTTTGAAACGTTTGAAAGTTTCAGAACCTAATGCAAACTAATCGCTCATGACATGCGCATTGCTGAATGTGGAAATTCCGCAAGAAAGAAAATTCCATTATACTTAGTTTTTATTCACTTTGGAGGCAGTACAGCACGTGAAGCTTTCCCTTTCACCCATCCATTAATAAACCTGAGCACGAGGCTGGACAGCCCGCAAATGCAGTTGTCCCACAGGGACCACAAAAGTGACGCAGTCAAATCGAAACGTAATTTGTTTTGCCAGGAAATCGATTTCACGTCACTTATGCATTATCAGTCCTGTGCAAGCAACAGCTTAGGGGTGAAATTTTTAAAAACTACGACTAGATTTAGAAAAAGCACGCTAACTGCAGTTTCAAATACCAGCTATATGACAATAATGCTGCTATAACCAAAACCAACAAGCAAACTGACGCCAATTATGGGACGGCTAGCTTCAAGCAAACACGGCAATGAGTCAAATAAACAGTTCGGCTCTTGTGCCTTGCCCAGCTAAGAACTTCTGACAACCGCTATTGGGTTGTAAATACATTTTTGCGCGTTTTGTTGCTCAACCAGTTTTCAGGTTTTGCTCTTGCTTCAGCACAATTCCAACAATTTTCGAAAGTTGAGTTAGCAGAGAAATCCCTCCGTGCCCTTGAGAATTAAAATACTTTCCGATCACATTTGTCTGCGTCAACTCATGCGAAGGTTTGTTGCTGAAATGTGGATATGTGCAAATCTGAATTATCGCAAAGTTATGAAAACAGGTCACGACAAAAAGATTCCTCGTTAGCTCAACAGCAAACCTGGCGCTTACAATACTTGACGACTTTAAGAGGAAATCCCTGCTACAAGTTAGCAAAAGTCATTTTAATGCAGGCATAGCAAAAACCTTTGCAGTCCAATGCTTTGAGTCAACATGTGGCGAAAATCTGACCAACAAAAAATGCACAATAAAATTGCACAAAATACTGTATCAGATTTCTTTTGAAACCATTATGTACAAGTTTTCTTCCTAGAATCTAATAATAATGTCAAGTTCAAACATTCGATTACTTGGTCATGCAACTAGCTTAATTTTTTCTATTGATTTTTGCACATTTGTAGAAAGTCTGTGTCAAAAGAAAATGCTTTTATTTGCTGTGTTTTCCACCTGCATTATCTGCAGCCAAGCAAGTAAGTTATGTGCAATTTTGAGCAGTGCTTGTGACTCTCATTATGTGCCTTAGCTATTACTGTATTTAATTGATTTTAACAGTTTCTTAAAAGACCTCAAAAACAAACTTAAGACGAAAATGCTTTTATCTTCCTTCAAATAATAACTAACAGTAGACTTTTCAATTTTTGCATGGAATGAAAATATATAGAGTGAATATATACTGCGCAATAAATGACTTCTGGAAACATATGTCTTACAATTTCAGAATTTTATGTATGTCGTGAAACTTTCAAATCTTTTCTATCCTCACCAAACGTGAACTAACGTAGTGCTATGGATTTCGCCCCCGGAAAGTTTAAATGCCAGGCCTCTTCTTTCAGTGACTTCAAGCTACGTTTTCGCAGTCACGTTTCGATCATAGACCGATTTTTTTAATGAGCCAGAAAATTAATTCAATTAAATAATAATGTCCGAAAATACGCTGTAGTGAGTATTGTTACAGCGATTTTTAATATTTTTATGGAACAAATGACAAAACTTTCTCAGCAGAAAAGCCGAGCTGTTCAGTAATTACAATTTTAGTGTCGTTTTCGCAAAATATGAACGGGAATTAATTATTCAATTCCTGAAAATCATTTTGCATAGGAAAAGCTTATACAATTAACCGTTGTTTGTGCAAACTTACTTTCTATTCTTGCATAATTTTGCCAAAACCTTGTTTCAAGACTCGGTAGTCTAAAGGTTGCTATCCAATATACAGTCGCGCTCAAAAAGATAAGACCACCAGCTTAAAATTTGGATTTATACTACAAGTCAGGAAAATTGTCTTATTTGTTTCGTCACATTGCTTTGTATATTGGAAGAACATTTTTATGCATTTGCTGCTTCTATTGCAACCTTTAGGACTGAGCATTTTAACGATCTGGTTGTCTTGGAAACAAAAATCAATCAAAATTATTGCAAGTTATGCTGCTGAAAATAATGGACAAGAAAGGGGGTATACAGTTGTTGGGAGGTCAAAATTGTTAAATTACGTGCAGAGAGGTATTCAGAAAGGCCAATATCCAAACACCTGAAGCTCAACAAGACTGCAATCCATCAGGCAGCCGCCAGATTCAAGGCGTTTGGTAGTTTTCAGAACTTGAGCAGGGCTGGTAGGTCCAAGGTTACCAGTCAAAGAGATGATCACATGATAAAGAAGATGGTAGTGCGCTCACCCAGCAAAAAGATTTGATCAGATTTATTGCTCAAAGATGCAAATTTCAGTACATCTATCCTAAAACGACGTTTCAGTGATTAATTTGGGCTCAGAGCCTGCAACTCTGCCAGAAACGTTAGGATTGCACCTTCCATGAAAACTAGGAGGAATACCTTAACAAAGCCTTACCTCGATTGGACCACTTAAAAGTGTAGGAAGTTATTATTGATGGCTTGCAGTATTGACTGAACTTCACTTTCTCAGATATTTGCCTTTCTGACTACCCCTCTTCAGGCAATATAATAATTTTTGACCTGTCCACACCTGATAACACCCTTTTTGCCCATGTTTTCAGCAGCAAAATTTGCGATAATTTTGAACATTCTTGCTTCCAAGACAACCAGATCGGTAAAAAGTTCACTCTTAAAGGTTGTAATAGAAGCATCAGTTATGTAACAATGTCTTTCCAACATAAAAAGCAATGTACCAAAGCAAATGAGACAATTTTCCAAACTTGTTGCAAAAATCCAGATTTTAGGCAGGTGTCCTTGAAAGGTTTGAGCGCAATTGTAATTTGATAAATCTACATAGTTTTCTGAGTAATAATGAAAAGACATATCCGAACTTTCTGTTTTGACGTTCTGCTCCAGTAGCAAAATATTTTATTGTATTTTGTAATATTTGCCGATCGCAGGAAGTGACTTTTTCATTTTATGTTACTTGGAAGTTGTTTTCAAATTGACAGCAACAAGTGATGTTGCAGTAATACATAAGATTAATTGTGAAAATAGTTTTTTTCCATGTACTTGCTTTGTCTGATTTATTCTTTATTTTCATCTATTCTATATGTATAGGTGTTCGTTACATTCGTTCGTTTGCGAATTTTCAATTTTATCTGTACTTTGCTTAGACCGATTAAACTTTTTTGAAATCGCCCACTGATTATGTGCCTCAGATCTTTGAAAGAATGGTAGAAAATATTTTGCAAAAATTAAATTTATCTGGTAAAGAAAAGGAAAAAAACATTTTCAATTATTTCTCCCATCCTTGCAACCAGGGCCACAACCAGCTAATACATTTGAGGAGGGGGGACGTGGATTATAACTCGTCATTGTGCCTAATAACCAAACATAGTTTTGAAAATTTGTAAAGGGACAATTGCCCGGTTGGCCCCTTACTTGCGGGCCTGCTCGCAACTGTAGTATTATCTGAACCACCATCAATTAAAATTATTAGGTAAATTTTTATAAAATTTAAATTTGTTTGAAGTCTTGTCAAACGTACGTGATTTCAACAATATCACTGAAAGAAATTCAAACGCTGCTAAAACAACGTAATTATAATCAAACAAGTTGAAAACATTTCAGTTATCATAAACTTCCAAAAATATTCTAGTGTTGATTACTCATCACTACAAACGCAGAATATTTTAGTGTGATTAGAACATTTCTTCCAAAAAATTTTGACTAAAGAAATTTCTATATTCTCTTATCGCTCCCATAATATTCTAGATTTATGCCATTGCGATTTTACTGATCAGTTCCAAAAAATCCTTTCCTGATATATGTGTTGATGCTTGCTCTTTTCTCCTAATAAATATTGCTCATAATGTGTTAAATCTTTTTGAATGAATTGGTATGGTTAGCACATTTCTTGGAATTGAGATTTAAAGGATTGGATTGATCTACGATTTTGTGTGCATACATGGAAGCAAGGCGGTTTCATGTCGCTCAAAAACGAACACATATTTTTCTAGATATTTGCCTCAAATATGACCACAGTGAAAGCATAAATCACTATTACGTGCAATGTCCTTCTCACTGTACTTGGACCGGTTTCTTGTATTTGTATGGAACCGATTATTATTATTCGAGCTCGTACGTTTGTGCAGCTGCAGTTCATGCTGGGATCATTTCGAGTAAGTAACAGAGGTTTTCATGTAGATATATTGCTGTAGTAAAACTAACAGCACTTTTCATTTTGGACAGTAAAGTGACAATTTGCCACAGAAGAAAAGCAGCTGAATCTGCTTGCAAAGTGTTTTACTAGGTAATAGGTTTTTCGTCAATCACGCACTTTCATTTCTTATAAGTCACTTGTTCTGACAACATGTTTCATTTTTTCGCTTTTTTCACCTTCATAAAGCGCCCACAAACTAAAATTTACGCTGATACCATGAGCGACTTCTAAATTATTAGGTCAAAAAGTCGAAATTTATCATTAAGTCAAAGCAAATCGTCACTTCAAAATTTCTTGCAGCAGAGATTTTTCTCTTTATCGACATTTCATAAAAGCTACAATAACAGATGTTGATATGCTTTTGCCAGTTTAGTTGCAATTCTGACATAATAATGGATTTTTGGGGACTTCTGACGTAATAATGCTGTTTTTCCCCCTACTGGACTATAGATTATTTAGCAAACAAGGCGTTTTAAGGCAATAAACGTGGCGTTACAGTACTTGGTGTGGTAGCTGCTCAATCCACTATGCATGTAGTGTTTTAACTTTATGATATTCTCAGGTTAGACTCCACTGTAGTAATATTGACACAGTGTACTTATCAATCTACCATATCTAAGGTTAAATAGCCTTTAAGAGTTCGAAGTATGCATGAATGTACTTTTGAGTTTACCACAACACGTGAGGGTGATTTATTTTGCAAATTCTGTTACCGTTTAATGAAAAGTGACAAAATGTTTATGGTGGAAGCACATCGCCTAAGTGCTGCAATGTGGCGATTCTACTGGAAGGCCTCGGTGGTCTATGGCCCTCCCAGATGGTTGGCTGGCCCCCAGTTTGGCCCTTCCATTTTTGTGCTCAATTTCACGTTCAAGTTCGTAAGGTTGACATACACAGCAGATAACATTCAGCCAGCAATATTTTAAACGATAATTTAGAAGCCCTCCAGCCTGCATCCTATATTTCTCAAACGCATGATAAGCTGCGTTGTCGTACTTGATGGCCGGGTAATGGGAGTTGTTTATGACGATACAATCCAGTGTTTGCTAGGATCCCGCTTGAAATTTCTACAGACCGCCGTCGTGGTGATAAAAGGTTCATTTCGAAGCTAAAAGACAGTGGCAGAAATGAGACTGATCTTCTGGATTATATTCTTAGCAGATTGCTGATTGTCCTAGGAACAAAATGTTTGCGAAAGCATTAAGAGTTGGTGTTCGTTAATTTATCCTGACGGAAGTCGTGTGTTTTTCTGCTTTTTGTATATGACTTCGAAGCATCTTACGTGACTGGTTCGTAACTTCAGTTTTGAGTCTACCCACAAATGTCCTGCAACCTCACACAACTTTGCAAGAATTTGCTGTAATGATTCAGGGTCAATTCTTTGCGGTATTTCAGCTCTTTGCTCGGTGGGACGAACATTTCTATCAGAAAAAAACTTGCAAGAAATCGCAAATGCATGTTCTATTAGTGAAAATTATTTGAAACTTGAAATACCTCTTTTCCAAAGAATTTGCTTCGGAAAGAATCGCAGCTGCCTACATTTCATTCATAGCTCTTTGCAAAGCTGCGTTTGGTTGTTTATACCAGTTGTTACTAGTAGCTGCCACTCTTTCTGTCACCAACGCTTCATGCGAGAGAAACCTTTTCAAAAATGAAATTAGTGAAAACATTCCTAAAATTTCATGGCCAGTGAAAGATTGAGTTAGATTGCTCTACTTTCAATTGAAAAGGTACGAGCTGAAAATTAGATCTAGAAGATTTCGTTGATGAATTTGACAGTCGACACGATAATCGATGGATTGAGTTGATGTTGATATGAAATTCTTACATAGACTGTGCAGGCATTTGCGTGAGAACCATATTGATCGTTCTCTATTTCTATGAATCATTTTTGGGTTGTTTGAGGTGGTGAGTGTTTCGCTTGTGACAAGACAGTCATAAATTAACGAAAGGTTTAAAAGTCAGCTTTTGAGGATCAAAGGAAAAGTTAGTACGAATATTAAAGTGAACCACTTTGTTGGAAACATTGTGCAAACAAATTTTGAGTCTATTGTTACATCTTGCTATCACGTAGACGCCATAAACGCCGATGCAAACACGTCTATCTGCACCGCAACTGCCGAAACCTCGCTGTTGTAGGTACAACTTGTGTTAGTTCTGTGGAGACCAAGGTCTTTATGTATGACACTCCTTCTGCTGCATTGCAATCAATCCAAACAACTGAATAATAACATGTCCAGTGAAATTTTGTTGTACGCGTTGTGTTGATATTAATTCAAGTTAATACTTCCTTGGAAGAAACGCCGTCTGAAAACTAACTGCAAATGGAAAACTCGTTCTCAATTTGTAGTTTACGTTCAACCAAGACCAATTTGCGGATTGAAAAATCAGTAGGATCCGCTACACTTCCAACGATAGTGGAACTTCGTGCTTCCATGAAAGCTTCACCTTCTGAGAAATCACCAATCCTAAATGATAATTCAGCCGAACTGCCAAAGCGTGATGAATCCCATGTTCCAGTACTTTAGAACATTTTTGCAAGGGTGTCATAAAGGTTATCTGAACGAAAGGAGAGACGCCAAATTACAGCTGTGCAGAAAAACAAAGGTGGAAGTGGATTATCTAACAGTTACAGAGGAGCCTTGTTCAGAATGTTACTGGGAAGGTTATTGCTAGTGTCGTACTATCTCCCATCCAAACACCTATGGAGCGCCTTCACCTTGAATTGCAGTGCGCTTTTGATTGCATTAGATTTTCGGACATGATCTCACTGCACTAAATCCATAAGTGTTTACGAGAAAAGCCGTAACCAACTTCTCATCGCTCTTGTTAACTTGACCAACGCATTTGACCTAGCCAGCAGAGAAGTTCTATACATCTTTCCACCAAAATTCCGACTGACCTTCGCAGCCTTGCTCGGTCGTTGCATGATGACATGGAAATAAGCATGCAATCTGAGGATATTCTGTGACCTTTCTTTGAGCTGTAATCAAGAATAACAAGACAATTATAATTCCCCTGTTGTCTTGAATTGATGCTTCCGCGGAAGATATGATTGGGAACTGCATTACTCTATGCTCGAAAAAGTCGACAACGTTTTGCTACCTGGGTTCTTTCATTTCCAGTTGTTGCTCTCTTCAGAAAAAAATTCCGTCTAAAATCAGGAAAACAGCTTGCATCGTAAGCAGGACCGTAACCAGCTTGGGAGACCAAGGTGAGGGGGGGCGAAGAGTTTTCTGACAGTAGCCCAATTTTTTAAACTATGTCCAATACTTTCAAACCATGTCCAACATATTTTTCCAGAGGTGGCGAAAATTTTTCTATGGGGGGTTTCGCACCCCTGCCGCCCTGGTTACGGGGATGATCTTAAGTAGAATCAATTCCGGCCCATGGCCCACTTTACATTTAACACTGCACACACAAGGCAACATCAACACGAAAAGCATACGACGCACCTTTAGCTCCCAAGCAAATTTCAGCAACGTATGTGCAGCAGAAAAGAAAACTGAACAGTTCTCACATAAGATGTTACTGCAGTATTTGCGTCTAGTGGAAGAGACCAGACAAGGGGCGCACAACCTGTGGCCGTACGGCCGCATCCAGCCTTGGGTAAAAATGTATGCGCCCGTACCCGTGCACATGCAGTTTAA
>JGI24159J19872_10001759_pt1 | contig 24563 bp, 17 predicted proteins | sample Ectturendosymbi4_FD_19872 | JGI IMG/M metagenome (IMG submission 19872)
TCCAAAAGGCATGAAAGTTTTGATTTTGGCGCTGGTGAAATCAAAATAAAACAAGCAGTTAAGTTGCATTGAAAATGCCAAGAGAAAATGAGACGCGAAACAAAAGGTTGCGATTTTCTGATGGGCCTTGTGCTTATCTTTATACTAATGCAAAATTCATTCACAAGGTTACGGGAATGTCCGCAGGCACCTACTGAGTGCCATAAAACAGCGCGAAGAACAATCACAAGAGAAATATAAAACGTGACTTACGGTAATGTCGGGCAAAACGGTCATGGTCCATACAAAACTGTGTCATACAACGGCAAACTAAAATTAATTGTTAATATGGCATTTTAATTTTACAGGGCACTTCTGGGAAATGTTTGAAATACAGCTTGTTTTTGAGTCAAGGATTTAATCTATTGTTTTCAAAGATTGTTTTTCAAATTTTATTTTCACATTTTTCTGGTGTGCGAGTGCAAATATGTCTGAACTTGGATCAACGGCTGTTCAGATTGTTGATAAATTTATCAACACAGTCAATGAGCATGCAGTCTGGGATGTGGCGCAAAACAACGTGTGTGCTAGCTAATACCCGTAATAATTAAAACAGCTGAAAACAAAAGCGGCTGTTCATGTTAATGACAATTACACCCATTCTACTTGTTTAAAACGATTGATAGGAGTCTCCAGAAAGTAGCTGTATGTATTGTGTCTACTTCCTTCGGCATCTTTTTTGAATCAAACTTTTATACGTCTTGCACAACTAGTTTGATTTGATTGACATGTTGGTCGCATTAGCGTGTCTGGATCAAAGTTTTAACATTGCCGTGCAATACGTTATTTTAACAACACTGACTCGAGTCATGTTGAGCTTGGGTTGATAGAAACAATGTGTTTGAAACCTGACTCACTGAACTTTCAGCTCGATTCTCAAGTGTCAGCGTAGAGAAAGTGATAAACCTTGATAAACTTTCTTCAATGTTGTGTGAATAAAGCTTCAAAATTTTGAAGTTTCACAGGCTTCTTAAACTGTAATATGGTCTTGTTTGAAGTGGACTGAGGGCGTTTGTGTTGCTCTGTTGGGAAAGTGGTCTCTCTTGCGACGGGTTGGATCTAAAGCAGTGGTGCTCAAACTTTTTGGCTCGTGGGCCACACTTGTCTTTCAGAAACCCTTCGCGGGCCACAAGAATTAATAATCTCAATAAAAATTCTGTAAAAAATTCTCTGAAATGATTCAAGTGTAAAGTTTTCTTTCCAATGAAAATTGCTTCGCGGGTCCACGGTTTGAGCACCACTGATCTGAAGCCACGGATTTTTTCGTGTGTAATGTAAATAAGGCAGTGGACAATAAATGATTTCGATGTGTTGGTGAAGAAATTTCCAGTCTGATTTATGTGTTTGCATTTGCTACTTGCACTGTACATATCGAAATGACGCGTCGTTGTAGCTGCCGCTTGCTAATGCTTCTTTGCGTAGGGCAGAATGGTGATCTTCCCCAACTACATTGTGAAATGTAGTTCCTGCGCTTTAGTCAGTTTGCTTTGTTTTTTTTCAACAGGTCAGTGCAGCTCTCGCTGCGCGCATAAAGTGCATCAAGCCTGTGTTGACTGTTGCATCAAAACTGGGTCGTTCTCTGGCAGAACTTTTTGCCTTGTTGGTCAAGCTGGCTGTTGGCAAACCAATTCGACAACGATATACCAGGTAATACTGTTTGGTGATGTTTATTGTCCTACATTAACTTTGGCAGTTTTTCGTACAATAACGAGAATGTTTGTGCACGTCGTTGAATTAAAAGGGGCTGTCGGCAAATTTCAACCGAATTAGCCAACTGCAGTCGCAGTACGACACGCCTGTTTCACACCCTGGAGGACGGGTTTTCTTTCCCTGTAGATGCGACAGATTACTTATGTTTTTTTGCGTCATGCAGCATAGTAAGTTGTTGTAAGCAAGGTAACAGACTTGTGAGGGAGGACAACCTGTTTCCGTCATATATAGTGCATCAAATAGAAAAATGATGTCAGCCGTGCGAAACACTGAATGGTTGAAGGATATGGTATGCATTCATTACATTATGTTTTTTTGTTGTAACACCATGATGGTTTTGCCGCGCAAAGAAGCGTTTTGTGTCTCCCGTCAACTAACAACACTTGAGTAATGCAAGGTGCAGTGTACATTTGTCTTTGCTGCTTTTTCAGCTATTGTTATTTGAACCCATGTGTTTTTTTGTGGCTGGGTGCCTGCAATTACTCTAGGTCGAGAAACGTGATGTAGCTGACAGACATTATGCGCGAAATTTCGCTTCCATGTGGCTGTGCTCTTCCCGGATCAATCGAAATAACGCGCATGCTGCTTTAAAAGCTTGTTTTGCGAACACGTTAGCAATAATCGAGGTCGAAAAACAACCACATAATATTACCATGTTATTGGCAAGACGTTCTGCATGGCTGTCTCAATCTTGTGTTTGGGTTACTTGGAAGATGATGTAATCAAATTGGGTCAGCGTATTCCTAGGGGTTGTTGAGGAGTTCCGGGGTGGCTACTTGTAGCCTTGGAGTTAATATGGGTCGGTGTGCTCAACAACACTGAGTTGAATTTTAGTTTGGTGCAGATGCATGTATATACCCAGTATGTTTTAAGATGCTTTGACTTTTGAGGGACCGAAACGGTCTCTCACATTTTTCCAAAGGTCTCTCAAAATGCAATAAAACCTCATTGCATAACCATCACCAAAATACACTAAAACCTCGCTTTATGACTATATTGGTATTCAGATGAAATAGCTGAGGTCTCTCAAAATGTCTTGAGAGTTCAACAAGGCCAAACCTTAAAATCGATGTACATACCTGCATGGCAATTGCCATTAATTGCCAACATCACCACTAGTTTTTGAGGCAATAAGGCATTTTAAAGATGATGGGACGCTGCAGGTGAAGAAGCAACATGTTGACATTCCCTGCGCAACGGTTTTTTCTTGGCAGAAAATTTTTTCGAACAGGTGTCACACTTGATCCGCATTGTGCAACGCCATTTTTTGCCGCTGACTACTGTTGTCATTATAGTTTCATCGGAAAGGCAAGGAGTTTAAACGGTTTTGCGAAGAACTTTTCTTCAGGGTGGTATTTTCCCCAACCAACACGAATTGCGTGCAGTCTGTGTTTTGGAAACTTCATGACCGAATGGACTGCTAGATTTTTAAGAATACAAACTTAAAAAACAGTGAGAATTTCCCCCAGTCTGTATGAATCTACACTGCGATGAAAAGCTTTTCAGCGTGTGGTCACTACCCTTTGCTATATTTTACCTGTTACGACACAGTCCAATTAGACAAACAACCTACCGTAACTATTATGCGCAGAACATCAAACCTTCAGTTATAAAGATCGTGCAACATGATTATTCAGCAATTGAGTTCACCTTATATTCTCAGTCTGTTCAATTTGCGGTTTATAGGTCTCCCAGCGGTTCAGATTTAAACCGATAGGGTGTACAAAACTACGATATGCGAACAACCGGCTGTGAAAAAGAGACTAGCCGCAACGGCCGTTGTAAGACATCTGGAATCATCACTTAAACTTGCATCACGAAAAGGTGGCACTGCCGTAGATTTACCATTCACAGCGGTTTTCGGAAATGTTTAATTTCAACAAAACCATACATACATTTTGCCCAAATTCTTTTTGTCTGGCAGTATCCTGGTGCGTCGGAAAAGTTTTCGACACAGTAGGCAACACTGTCGCTTAATCGGCATATTGGAATGGGAAGTGAAATTTAGCCTACGTCCACCAACTGTACTGCAGCTTTCAGTCAGAAACAATGTGTCCAACTTTTTCATATACTGCAGTGTAACCAACGTGGGGCTCAAGCCCCGCATTGGGGCAATTTTATATTGAAGGGGGGCAATTGTAGAATGAGTTTCAATAGGGGATTTTTTTAATCGGTAAAATGCATGCATAAATTTTTTTATTCGAACTTCTTTAGTACTACTTTCTTCAGCACAGCACTTGAAATGTTGTTTCGTTCTTTTATTTTTGTTTTGAGAAAAACTGGTGCCATATTCTTTAGGTTATCAAGCCTGCTTTCACGAAACCAAGTTTTGTCGACATTAATAGGAATTTTCCATTTAGTTAATAAAATGTTTTTCAAAGCGGTGACGTCACAAATTTGGTTATGATCGTGTGGCGCATGACCTAGAAAAGGTTGAACTACAGTCACTAATGCAACGATTGAAATAAAAAACTATCAGTGGAATTGTCCGCAGCTACAGGCCAGTCAAATCGTATTCGGATCTGGCCCAGAACATTTGGCAGTTTATTTCAGTAGTTCATAAATATTGTTCCAATACGTACATAGCTTATTCTATGGTTATAGTTTTATTCGAACAAATCTAGAATGGCCAGCTTCAAGTTGCTATATCGGCCAGTGATAAATTCAGCGGTGGACGTTCAAGTTCACACGTTGCATGTGCAACCACTTGCTACTTCGTAAACTCCTATCAATCGTTTTGAAATGTTGTTGTAGCAAGAATATGAAGAAACGTGTGGCATCCGCTTTATGATGATGATGACATCCGTGTTATTGGGGTGCAGAAAATCACCCACTGCAGTTGTTTTTAAACGGAGGTTGTTCTGAGAAGAAATGATTTTGAAAAGCAGTACCTTTATGCTTTTGATTTGTGTTGATTCTTTTTGCTCAGTAAACTTGCTTCCTCTGATATATGTCCGACTAGATTCTGTTAACATGATTGTATTTTTGCTTTGCTCAGACATATTCCGATTGTCAACGCGCAGAATATCGCTCCAAGTCGTCCTGCACGCGCTCTTGCTCGTTCTCTCAGCATGCTTCTCACGGACGGACTGTCATGGCGTGCACCTCCCGACGTACCTTCATCTAAACTGCGGTCAGTGGTTGGTTTCACTTTTGAGGTCCCTCGTTATTCATTTGCTGCCCCCCTTACACTGATAGTTATTCGATTCCCTTCCAGTTTGTGAAGGCCTAGAAGAGTGTGACTCCACGATTTTTCGGTCAAACGATGTGTCTTCACTATTGGGTTTTTTATTTTCCCAGAATATCCGGTTATTTCGCATAAATTTTTTAGCTTGTGAAACCTGCGCTTCACGACCTTTGCTTATAATCAATGTTTCCTCTAAGGTGCGCAACTGCGCAGTAACACCAGACCACTTGCGCAGTGAAATCTCATTCTCGCGCACTTGCCACATTCCAAATCTAATATCGTTTATATATATCACATAGCTCTTCCACCGTTTGAAACACTTCACTAGTACCTTGTCTACGTGGTTGCACAATTGCATGCTCACCAAAAAAACATTTCCTCGGTGTAAAATTTTCTTTGAAGCAACACTACTTATATCGCTTATGTTTGAGCATTGATTTCTGCAACTATGGTGCTTTGTCAAACCTCTTCGTTTTCCGAAAACCCTCCGTTAGGAAGGGATGAAAACCTTCGGTAATTTCACAACAGTTTTTAAAACTTAGGAAACTTGTAGGGTTTTCTTGCCTGCCCCTCGTGGTTGTGCATCTATTGATAGAACATGAAGCGTCAGTGCCGATCAGGGATCGCCAGCGTTCATGTGATTAGTTAGGCGCTGTGTTGCGTTTAACTTTACTAGTGCTAGCGTGACCTGTTGAGGGAATGACCGGTGGACGATGCTGTACAGTGTAACCTAAATTTGAAAACCCACGTTTCCCTGAAGTTGCGGTCGGAACGCGGGTACTTGTTACCCGGGTGTATGTTCTAAATGCTTCTTGTCAACGCATTCGATTTTGTAACAGTTGTAATGACACAAATACTGTACCCGAAAAGATAGCAAGGACGACTAACGCAGTTTCACAGTGGCCAATAGACGACCAAACAGATCTGATGGGCCAGTAGACGCAACGTATGGTACTATTATTTGACTGATTGGTTGGTTGGTTTTGTGAAGTTGGTGTTCCAAATGCAGCAGCAGTTTTCGGTCTGGCGCAGTCACGTGTGAATACCATCATTGATGAATGTATATATGTAGAGCAGTGGTTCTTAACCACTGTTCTGAGAGCCGCATGCGGCTCCCAAGCACCCTTTGTGCAGTTCTCAGCAGTCTTTCAATAAAACCTCTGGTATTTTGTGTGACAGACTTTGTGTCAAGTGACTTGTGTTAAAATTTCTTTTGTACGGCTCTCTTTGTAAGTCTGGATTTGGTTCCCTTCAGCAAAAAGGTTGAGAACAACTGATGTAGAACATTTAGTTTCTTTGCCATAGCCTGTGCCGCGAAGTATAATTGTAAATGTCCATTTCCGGTGAGATGGCATTTGACGTGGACATTAAGCTAATCTGAGATATAGATTTGTCCACCTGGCAGCCAATATTTTCCGTTACCTCTGTGTGATGTGGCTGAGCGTGTATTGTTTCTCAGAAAGTTAGCGTTTGAGGCAGGTGCACTTTACCTTTCACCTAGATTGTTCAATCTTACTGGATCGTAAAAGATTGTCTCACTGTTTCTGTAGCTAGTCGTATGGTTTTTGTTAATTGTATTAATGCGTGTTGGTTTTCAGTTCAAGACTGGTTTGGTTGTGGCGTGGTGCGTTAGATGTTCATATGGCTTTCTCTGTGAGATCGGAGTTTGCAGAGTGTTTTTCTGTGTCAAATGCTGTCAATGTGGTATCCGTCACCGCGATCGCTGACCCGAAGGATACTGCGTGAAACGAAGTCAGTGTGAACGGGGTGAAGGCTGCCAGCTGCTGATCTTTGCATGTGGAACTGCCTGATGCATACACCTTGTTTTAATGCGGTTTACTGCCACCGGTGCGCTTAGAAGGTTAGGCACAAGCACGCTATGTTTCTATTGAAATGTCGGCGGGTTTAAACCGCAGCTTGTCAATCAGTTTCTAGAAGTTCTTTCCTGTTCGTGCACAATTGTGAAGTGCATCGGTCTGTGAGATATCTGCCAACAGTTTTGTGTGTGACGATTAATAATGTGTTACGATTGCTTTGCGTATGGATTCAGTGTTTTTTGTGCATGCTGCTTTCCTCCTCCTGTTTCGCAGGTTATCCGTACAGTATCCGTACTTATATCTAACCCAAGGCTGTAATACTGTTTATAGTTTGGGTTAATGCTCCTTGATGCTGTTATCTCCCGGCGTCTGCTCAGCTTGCTCAACTCTTCTCTTAGTGTTCGTCTGGTCTCAATACCGTCTCTTTTAAACGTCGCCCTTTTTCTTCTACATTGCCGGCCGGCGTCTGGCGTAGCCTAAGTCACGTCTTCCCTGTCTCGCCGAATGCTTTCCGCAGCCTGCGAACGCTTGTGGAAAGAAGCATTGTGCGCTTTGAAAGCTTACCAAGGCTTGCTTTGTTAGGCTTGGTTGCGTGGCAGATTTAGAGCTTCGTATCAGCTGTTCCGTTGCCTGTTTCTGGTCATGTTGTGCCATTGTGATATGAGTAGTGCTGATTAAGCTGTTCTTGCTGGAGCGAGTGTTTTATTATAGATTTTAAAGCAAATATGGCAGCCGGCGAGAGCTTAAGCGGTTGCGTGTACGGTTCATTTTCCTTGTACTTAAAATTTTTGGCCTAAACGCTGGCGTAGCTCACGACCAACATTTTCAGAGTGCTGTAACAGGTCAACAACAGGTTTTAGCATTTTAAAGCTTACTGATTTTAGTCGACTGTAATGCAAAACATGGTGCGTAAGTTTTGGACACCATTTTCTGGGGTCGGGATGAGCGTTCTGCAAGTTGAAACAGCTTGTGGATTATTGCAAAGTGGATTCTTGTTCAAGACTTGAGACTCAAAGCATTTGGGTGACATTTATCTCTGCCATTTGGGTACTGCTTTTGTGGGTTCGCGGTCATCGTGCTGTGAATCAGTATGGTTTTCGAGGACTATGCCGGGCTGGTACATTTTCTTCTTGCTGCTGACATGCTTGTACAGGTAATGATTTGTGTGCCACATTTTGATGTTCATACAGGGCACCTGCTCTTGACAGCATTGATTTTGCACGTAACTTTATAGAACTGATTTGGTGTTGGTGGAATGATGGTAGCAAAATTATGCGTAAAAACTGATTTTTGGTTAGATTGTAAGTTTTTGTCTGCAAGGTTTGAAATGTGTGCGTAATTAAAAATGCTTTATGTTGATGGAAGATCAGCTTGGGCACACTCAGTTACACGCAATATTTTCACCTTGTGTAAATGGTCCACAAGGCTGTTTTTTGGTATAAAGTGTCACAGGTGTTTATTGAAATGGAGATTAGAAAAAGACGTGGTGATTTTTAAGCAAAACTGGTGTTCAGAAAGCAAATAAACGCTGAGTGTTTTTTGCATTTACAGAAAAAAGGCATCATTCTTACATATACCATTCAGCCATCCATTTTTATGAAATAAGTGCATTTTTACGGAGTTCAGTTTCCCGTTGGCATATTTAGATAATACTCCTTGCGTCTGTGTTAGGTAGATGCACATGGTATATTCTTTATTCATATGGCAAGAACGTATTCAGGACAGTGTGTCATTTTAATGGGCTACCAGCTAAAATCTAAAGGTTCTTTTGTGTGCAACAACGATATTCAAAATGAATCATGAAAAAAGTGGTAGGCTTGGCCTTGTATTTGTGAAAAAATGTTTCTCCTTTGTGTGGCGTTGGCCATTTGCCTGTTTGCGTAAAAGTAGCAATCCTCTTTTTTGCTAGAAGCATTGGGTAGTATTACAACTGTGGGTGATTTGTTTTACTTAATTTTTAGCGTAAAATATTTTAAATCCTGTGCTAAGGAAGATTATAAGAGCGTTTTTTCAGTTTGTAGCATGTTTCTGCATTTATAAAACATATCATTATTAGGTTTCTTGTGGAGATATTGGTAAATTATTATACAGAAATTGAACATGGCAGCGGTGTGTTTCTTTATCTTTTTTTCCAAAGCTTGTCATGCCAGGTACCCGAACAAGTTTAGTGATATGTGGAGATTCTGGTAACCTATGGGCAGTTTTTACGCTTTAGAGGCTCATGAGTGCACAAATTGTCATTATTTTAGATTTCCCATTTCCACGAATATCGGCACTTTGTTGCTGAAATGTTGGTTAGCTACTGGTAATGCTGAGAAGTGCATCGAAACATACACCATAGTTTGTTTTGTAAAATAGATTTGCTTTTCATTCTACCGTACATCGATATAGAAATCTGTAATTTCAGGTTATTTTCTTCTCTTCATTTTGTACCTCGTCTTTTATAAGATGAATCCTAATTATTTCTTGGTGCTGCTCGTAGAAAATGTTTCTGGTACTTCGCTGGAAGTAGTTACCGGTTAAGTTTTCGCTAGCTACTGCTTTAGAAAAAGAAGTGGTTGGTGGCTTGTCAACTGCTGAAACTTTTCTTGGCATATGTTGTCTATCCCGTTAACTTTAATCTGCTGTAATTGGGGTAAACAGGGTTGTGTGTTTAACTATGCTGCTACCAAGCTATAGCCGGTTTTCGTTGTTTTAGACATTTCTGTACTTTCAACTTTCAAGTACGTATTCTCCACAATAGGCATAAGCAAGCAACCTATCGACAAAATTTTAATAGGAAATCTATTTCATGTAAAGTTACGCACCCTCAGTCCTGAAATTGGCAAGCAAAACTTATTCAAACAGAATCTTTACTGTACTTGTGTGCAAACCGCCGCTTTCTCTATGCTGCTTTAATGAAGCCACTGCAAAACTGGCATTGACGTTCGGGGTGTTCAACTGTCTTCTCTATGGTGTCTATCGCGTTGGTTTCAAAACGCTAAATGTCACGGTCACGTGGTGGTTCAAGTCACACTGTGAACTGTAAAACATCATGTGAAGCGATTGCCAGTTCGTATGTTGGCCAGCCAACTCACTTTCATCGGATTTCTAAATTTCGTATACAAGGCATGTGCCTACATTACACAAAATTTACATTTGTGCTGTCAGCATTTATCTCTCCTCACGGGTTTTCGAAAATGTAAAGGGTAGATAGTTCACAAGGAATCCTCCGCATGTAAGGGAACACTAAACGCATGTTCGTAAAATTTACATTAGCTATTGTCAGTTGTATCATGACATTGTGAAAGCGTGCTGAAGATCGGTCTATTACACCGTGAATTAAAGCATGGTTTATTGCCGCTGCTGAACCGTTTCTGCAACGCGAATGTTGCGCTGCACTGGTGTTAACTCATGATGCAGTGAAACGTTCCGCGCATGTGACTCAAACGATGCAGGCATTCGCTACGGCATTTTATGTAACGCGTGATGCCCGACGTGAGCAAAAAGGCGCAACAGTCGCACGAAGATTTTGCTGAGCATAACTGGCGCGCGCAAGCTTGTCACGCAAATCCCTTTCTGTCATTTGACGTGCGTTTCTTTCGTACTGTTTGCCATGTCGTCATCATCTGCTCGATGTCCTCCAGGCGACCATCGACCAGACGTATGTTTGTTTTGTCTACCGCCATTAAGTGTAGCGAGGGTGCCACCCTGCGCACAACTTCATTTCTATGAACGTTCTCTTTGTCAAACAAATTAAAGCGAGCGCGAAGCGTCCTGGCTAGACAGGCTGCGGGTTGTGTTTGCTGAAAAACGAACTGAGGTGTGAAACGTCTGCCTTGTTGAAGCTCTCGCAGAGTCCAGCAATTTTCGTTTTTATTTGCGATGAGTGTTACATGAGCGTCAATCGATCAGTTGTACAAGATGTTATACCGTTTGTGGCTCTATGCCATAGGCAGTAGGTCATGAATGATACTTTCATATGTCACTTCTTCCTACATACAGTAGTTGTCTGTTACTTCATATAAAGCCATGCTTACAATATGAACCCAGGAAACGATGCTAGTCACTCCACCTATTGAGACTCACACCCTTGCACAGTTTTCTTCCCTTGTATGATGATTTCAGATGTTTTTTGTTGTTCCACGCGCTGTCTTGGTCCAGCTGCTGCAGTGAAGTAGTTCCACGGCAGCTTGCTTGTCGAGCTCCACCTGCTGTAGCTTAGTTTCACTCGTGTGTGCTTTTCAATAATTGGAAATGTTAATTGAAAGCTTATACATGTGGAGACGTCATTGGAGCCACTTATGTATGTTTTCTTTCGCCCACTGTCCCAGTCTGAGATTGTAAACAATCAACCAGTCCAGTGAAACGTTTTGACGCTGACAGCTGAAGTTCCGCTTTTACAGTGCATAGTGGTGTAAGAGCAGTGTTGAGAATAAACGCGTTGTACCATCAACGGTACTTGATTTTGCTTTTGAACGAACTTTGATTTCATTTCCCCTTTACTCGACTTTCATCGTCTCTAAATTGCTCACTTACGAAAAAACTGTAGGTCACCCCAATATTTCTGTTTTTCTAAAGCCGATTTTTTCGTAAGCTAGCTGCGCTACGCAGCGATCATACTTTATTGTTTTCCGTGAAATACTTATGTTTTCATTATCGTTGTTGTTTCGTTTGTTGCACCGCTGAAGGAACAGGCTCCCTTGAGACGACTCAATTGACGTTTAATCCATTCAATTTGCACATTTATAGGATCACCTTCCTCATATGTACCGTGGGCTTCACAATCCCTATGCTGTTCGACGAACGAAAGATGCCTTATCACTTGATGTTACAATACTTTGTGGCTACGGGAGCGCACAACGCATTGTTCGAGTAAGTGAAGTTGTTGAGTGCGTATGATAACGATGTCATTTACGTCGATGTCAGTAATGCCTTATATGGCTTCTAAGCAAACTCACCAATGTTGCCCATTCGGTTGGTCTTGTCAAACACTTCGCGATTTTTAGCGCAGCAATACGTTAGAAGGAAGTAGTCGCTCAACTGTATTTGTTATTTTTAAGTGCCATTTGCTTCAGTAGGTGCAGATTGTCAACAGTAGCAGCGCCGTTCTCGTGCGAACCCAAGATCCCGCTCTCTTCTTCTGGCCTATGCGTTGCTGACTGGCAGCTATTCGCAGCATTGGTTTCGATTATCAACTGACCTTACGTATCATGTCAAGTCGCCCTTCGTGTAAGTAGGTTGCGACATAACACATGAAGCGGCCATTCGAAAGCAATCCCTTGAATACACGACGTGCTTAACGTGATTCAGTGACTGCTGAAAAAAGCGTACATCTCAGGTGTTGCTGAATTAACGTTATCCAATCCCTGGTCTGCTGCAGGCTGCACCACGTGTTTGCGGTCCCGCCGAGCAGCCGTGTCATGCGACTGTCAGCAGGTTGCAATACGTAATGTAGTACTTCCTCTCCAGACAGTGTTCCTTTTCAATTCTTTTTCTAGATTTTGCTGCTCGATTGAGGTTGATAGGGTTCTAAGCATTTTTCGCTAACAACGGGCTGGTGTGATTTCGACTGATATCTACTGATTTCAAAAACTGAAGCATGTGGATTGAGCTTGGTGTTTATGAATAAACTAGGCTCCGCCTAATTGCTGTGCTATGTGTACAGTACCTTGTATTTACCAGAAAGAAAGACTTTAGCAAAATATCGTGTGCTTGAGATTCGAGCTTATTGCCAATTGGTACTGCTCCGTACAAAAAATGCGAAACACTTAGTTTTCACTCCAGCGCACTCACTGTATGACTTTGCGTCGTTTCTTTGTATTTATTGCCAAGGAAATATAATTTTTGTTTATAGAAACCTTCTGCTACTAATGTCAGTATTTTTTAAAATCTTTTGTGCGTCTTATGCCTATGCTGAAACGAACCAAAACGCTAGGTACCTTACGCGATGAAGCGCCCGGCTTTGTTCAGTGTTTATCAGGGAAACACTGCTCTCGATACCGGTTTCATCTCGTCACGCTCACACGTAGCCTCCACTGTATTGCTTGGTTTGTCGAACGTCTGGCCGGGCTTCACCGCCGCCGGATCACGATTACACATAACGCGCTGTTTCTCTTGCAGTTGCTTCAAGTGGGTATTGTCGTCGCAGTTGGATGAAGACAAGCCGCGAATCGAGTCCCCTTCGAACGAATTACCAGGTAACGACCGCGTTCGAGCGTATGTTTGATGACCGTTCTTGTTGATTCTGCTTCACCCATCGATGCGGCTAAACAGTATTTGACTGGCTCGGCGGTTTCGATGCGTTGTCTGCTGCGTGGCCACTGCCAAGGTATCAGCCCTTCCATGCGTTCACTCATGTTTTGCAAACTGCCCGCGCACGTTTCTTTCTATTTTTTATTCCTGTAACTAAAAGAAGCATTGTTGCATAAGTCACTTGCTTAAAAACACATTGTGAATTTCACTGATGGTGTTGCTAACGAGCTGACTTCCCGTGTACCCGGAGCTAACTGCTTCGCTTGAACAGGTTTCAGATGCATTTTGTTGTTCATTACCAATTATGCACTGCACCGGCAACGCTTTTACTGAAAATGTGTACTTGACAAAATTTGAGAGGTATTTTCAGTCGTTGGGTAGTCAGCTTTTTGTTCTGCGCAAAAGTAGTTGACGTATTGTGGCGATTGATGCGTGGGTTTGATACTTGCGGAATAGCTAGAAAGAACACGGTAAATTTTGAATCCATAGCGTTACGGAACAAACTGCTGTATGGCTGTAAAATTATCCTTCACTGGTTTCTTTGTGGAAGCCGGTTGTTCATAATCGCACAAGCTTTTGTAACGCGCTAAATCCAATGCTTTTAAGTTAAATGCGGAAAAATGACGCGGTTCACTGCGAAACCATTTTGTTTCGATGTGCAATACAGTAATGTTGCCGAAGTATGCAAGTAAGATCGGGAAATGCTGGACCGCAGGCGTCACTATCAGTTGGACAAACCTTATGTCTACCAATCTACAGCTCACAATCTTTCCGCATTTAACTTAATTGGAAGGCACATTTTATGATTTATAGTTTTCGTCAAACTTTTTGTTTTATTTCCCAACACTCATTTTGTTGGCATCATGTCGTTTTCTGTAGTTTCGTAGGCGCAGGGTTGTGAATATACTCAGATCTCAATTTCGGGTTAGAATTAGTTTTCTGAGACATTCCCGTGCACCATTTTTTATCACATTATCCCTCAGACACAAGAACCTTTTCACTTCACCAGCAGCCAAGCGCGTCACGAAGGCGCGCAGCCATCGCTTTTTTTTGCTCGCCGGCTATTGCGCAACAGCATCGCTGCGCTCGATACCGCGTTCACCTGGCTCTGACCGCAGCGCTCCAGCAGAGCTGTGTGGAATGATCAGACTGATATGGGAGTTCTCGCTAAATTAAACGTAGTGAAACCTCATTATCGTGAAGTCACACAAACTTTATCTGCTTTGATGCTCATACCAAGCGCTTTGCAGTCAGAAATCAGCTTCTACCCTATTCAAAAGCGTCATGCAGCGCCCTGGCCCCATGCCGGTGATGCACCTTTTTTAGGTGCGCAGCCTCTACTGCTACAGGTGTGATTGAACACTATTTCCTGAAAGCGGTGCTCGAATGCGAACGATTAAGCTTTTTTCGTGCTTTCCGTTTGATTACGGCCTTGGATTACAGTTTTTGCAGTATCGAAGTTGCACAGGCGGTTTTTCACTAATCACATTCCTTTTGGTCAGCATAATTACTTCAACATCAATACTAGTGTCAGTTAACATACCGAACAGAATAGTTGTTGTCAAAATGACTGCTTAACTAAATGCTGTCTTATTTTTGCGTTGGTTGCTTTTTTCTTGCTTTTTCTTTTATCTTGCTGCCAACCAGCTTGCGGGTCTTATTCTCGGCAGTTGAGACAAGCCACCTCAAGAGTCATTTTCGCATGCAGTTGATGTTTCATGCTTCGTGGAACTGTGAAAATAATGTAGACGGAGTTTTGCGTTCGCGATCCCTTTTTTCGCTGCGAAACGCCTGATCTCATAATTTGTTTGTGGCTCGGAAGGAATCTAGCATATAAGCGCCTTGAAACTAGTTGGCCGCTTGACGACACCCCTGCGCAACACTGGATAGCAACATGTTTAAATTGCTTACATATTGGAATTCCAATTGCCCACCCACCGTAGGTTCTAAAAAAAAAAACATTCCGTGTGGTGTATAGTGACTGCATGCGCAAATTATTCCCAAACAGCAAGCTGACTCAACGACAAAATGAAGCCTTCTCTTTCTCTGTAGCTTAAACAAATGCTTTAAATAAAAAGTCACTTGCACTTTTGCCTCGTAGATATTTTCCAATCTCGCTTGCCTACCCAGAGTAAGCATACATACACAGAAAAAATTCACAAGTCAAAAAGAACAGTTTGTCCGTGACAAGGCATAGTAACAAGGTTTCCAAAACAAACTTGTACTTAGCAGGAGTTTTTTGAAAGTTTTTTTCTGACGCATCGCACAATGAATTTGTGTTGCTCAGCCAAGCATTAGCAGTTGCAGCTTATCTTAAGAAGCAACCTGCTAGGAGACACGAGGTGTTACGACTGATGACAGCTCTGAACATTTCTCGTATGTAAATCGTCCTCTGGCCAAGGATGGCATTATTTTGAAATGGAATTTTCGAAACGAGATGACAATGCCCAGAAGCAATCGATGACCAGGTTTCCGTTAAGTTTGTCCAAATATGCGCTTGAGAAGGCAGCGGCGGTTGTTACCTTCCCGCACAACCGATCAGTACGAAAAGGAGCCTGTACTTCGCGACCACACGATCTCTTGCCTTCGCGTTGGTTGCTTTTTATCCAGCTACTATGTACCGGTGGGATCCGTGTATTTAGTGGTTACTCACGGCAGTGCGGCGTGGATTACCGGTGGAGCGAAATTGACTGCTTTCATGAAACAAACGCGAGGTTATCGTTTGCGACCAGAAGTGATCTTTATGACAAGTCGTTATAACTATTTACCGTTGAAAGAAACTAAAGATGTTTGTACATTTATGTAAAACTGATTTTTTTGGTTGAGGACTCAGTTGCGCCTACGTGTTTAGGTCCACACATCATGATGCAATGTGAAATGAAGAGTTGAGACTTCTTGCTTAATTATAACAGTATAGTTACGATAAGTAGTGTGATGGGTTAGAGCAGGGGTGGGGAAACTTTTGTAAGTCGAAGGCCGCTTTTCAAATCACTGGGAATCTGTTAGGCCGCAACTTAAAACAGCAGTACACATAGACAAACTTCACATGCATACAAAATAATAAACAACTTAAAAATACACCAAAGCAATTTTACAGAATTTAATGACTACAGTGAGGCTGTTTGTCACAAGCTAATGATGCGATCTTTGGTTCCAACATCGTTGATTTTAAGATTAGTTGGTCTCCAAGTGAGCATCTGTTATCTGAGATCTCAAGCGATTCTTGATTTGTGTTAAGTGAGCAAACGGTCAGAAGGCCGCACAAACTCTTCGAAAAGGCCGCGTGCGGTCTGAAGGCCGTGGGTTTCCCCACCCCTGGGATAGAAGAACGATTTCAAACGCCTGTCCTGCGAACGCGTAGTAATGCTTAAAATCTTTTACCAGATTTTTACTTATTCTTGGTGATAAATCAACCATGGACCTGTTTTGTGATTAGCCAAATCATCATATCTTTGGTGAACATAAATAACCATGTTCGTGGACTACATTGTCATATCAGTGTCCTGAAGTGGCTGAAAATAAAGATTCATTTCGTACGAAACGCTGTTCATCTAACTAAGTTTTAAGGCAAGCTCCAGTGAATTGCATCCGTAAAAACTACCGTTGTAATTTTGAACTTGAAGTTTGTCGGAGACGCAGCAGTCGCTTCAGATCTGTCCCAAAGCTCACCCTGTCGTTTGAGGTGATAATTGTTCAACAACTTACACCTTACTGTCTTCGCACGCGTCGTGTAGCGACAGGCGATTTGAGTCCCATTAAATTAGTATTTTGATAAGCACTTTGTCATAGCTAGACGGAATAAAAACCACGAAAAAACTCTCCTTGGCGAAGTTCGATTCCAGCATTCTCGCCATTGGTCGTACGCCAGCGAATCGATCTCATGCGGTTGAAGGAAGGTAAATTGTTCTTCGTCCGTTCCGGCCTGGAAGCCGCGGGTTGCGGGAAAATGAAGAAAGCCACGCAGACGTTGAAAACCGCAGACAGTCGCAGAATGGCCGAGCGCCACCGCACGAATGACGTTGCAGGATAAGCCCAGCCCCTAAAATGGCGCCCGATCATCGCAAAGACATTCTCCCGCCTTGTCGGTTACTTTGCAAGCGCGTTGATCCCCTTTGATTCATCAGTTGCGAGTTTAGCGCGAAACGACTTCCAGCAACTGCTGGAAACCAGAATCAAGGTGTTTCAGTATCAGTGGCGCATGTTCTGCGCTGGTGGATATAAATGTGTTGTCACAACTGTGTACCAAGCGCATTGAATTGTGGCAAATTTGTCCACCCGTTTTCACCTATTTTTGTTTTTCGGGAATTCACCAGCTGCTCTGTCTGCTGCATCTGTCACACCAAAGCATGAAAAGTACATCAAGCGACATAATTCTAGACACGTTCACGTGAAATATAAATATTGTTTGTGGTGACAGTAATTCAAGTCTTAAACGTAAGTTTTGGATGCAACTTTCTTTGTTGGTAAGTCTTCGATTTGTTTTGATTCACCTTGGTTGGGCCTGTTGTTATTCATAAATTGACCAAGACTATGAGGTGCATGGCCAGCCAAAAGTACGAGCGAAGTGTAGTTAGTCCTGGAATAAGCGGTAATGTCAAACTCTTACAAAGCATATCCTATAGATCAGGGATCTATGATACTGATTCGATTGCGTACACCACACAGGCTCATCGCTACAACCACCTCACTTCAACTTGGTTAAAGAGATTACGCCTATTTTCCACCACGACCACGACACACTATTAACAATATCAAAGTTTTTTAATACTGTAATAACTAAAGTTTGACCTGCCCGGGCTAATGGTTCGCCAAATATACGCTCACCTACGGGTACGGTTTTGCGTGCCACGAACAACCTGCAGGTCGCCAGTGACATTAATCGCATCGATAATGTAACGTTTCATGCTTATATTACTTTTTCCGTCTTTGGTGGTGATTTTGTCGTAACATTAACTTCCGTGTTTCTCATGAAGTTCAGGGACTACTCAGCCAAAAACACTCAACCAAAAATAATGATTTGTTTATAATCACGTTGTTGTTACAACAAATAAGTCGCCTTGACGTATGGGCGTCCTGCGCTGAATTCTGCTCAATCAAGCTTGCCCTAACATTATGTTTGGCTAGAGAGATTCAGGCATCTACGTCTAGTCTAGTGAGTGTGTACCAGTGATGCTACAGATTCGCTGCTGTGGTAATGATGTTCAAACCCCTCCAGCTTGAACTGCGTGTAAGCGGCATCGTATGTACTTAGGGGTTGTGTTACGCGCTTCACTGAAAAAAGGCTTGTGTGTAGTAGAATGAAATTTTCCTGATCCACCAGAAAAAAAACTTCTATTAAGACTATTCAGGGTTCAATTCACTGAGTGGGAGTTACTGCAAGATTTTTTGTCTTCTTTTGTGAAGACACGACAGAGAGATAATGGCTTGTGTGAAACCTTGTGAAGCTTTGATAGGTGTTAATCAAACATGACACTTAAAACTGAAGGATGTGCAAGCTGCAGACGTGGCCGTTTTTTAAGATACGTTATTGCTCCATAGGTATGGGTTTTTGGTTTCACATCGAAAGTTTTCTGAGATAGTACCAAAGATTCAGGAACTTTTTGTTAGTGAAATACACGTATGCAACTTACTGTATGAAGTCAACAGTCGACGTCCCTAACTTTTTGGGTTCATTTGGTAAGGCTAAATCATTTAGAAGTAGTTCCGCAAAACTTAAGATTTGAGCTAAATCTGAAAAATCCCTTTTTGTAGTTTGGTTTGTTCTTCTTTGATCTACCTCAACAGCCGAAGTTTTGTGCAAAAAACTGCATAACAACAAATATGCCGGTAGTTCCGCGATCACCTGGTTTTATTTTTGATGCGTTTAAATGGTTAGGAGTTACGTTTGTGTGGAAAAGTGATGACGAGTTATTGAAGTGGCTCAATTTTTCGGTGTGTTAAATAAAAACGAAACCAAGTCTTGGCCGATGAACAACCACTCCAGGTATGATGTCAAATCAAACGAGCGGGCATCTCATATGAAAATGTTAAGTTTACTGAAACAGTTCCTGAAATATGCGTTACGTTAAGTTAAGCGTCCCAGCTTGATCAAACCTTGCTTAGTGGCTTTGCGAAACAATTCTTAATTATACGTGTCTGAAGGGAACATGATTAAACTACACCCACCACAAAAAGCTATGCAATTTGTGTTACGTTTGGAGCTCTGGCGCTTTAGTTCTACGCAGTTTAGTTGATTAGCTTCTTAAGCAAGGTAAGAACGAATAGATACCAATAGATACGACCTATTAACAAAATCTCAGTTGTACAGGATTACACCACAACCTTAACAAGAGTTTATTGGACAAGACCCTGCTGTTTTTGTTTTACTCCAGCAGGTTATTGCCAAGGCTGAACATTTTTAAATAAAGTTCTGGTACACAGCCAAGCTTCGCACAGGCATTAAGATAAAAATAAACGAGGACAAGCTATTATCTCTTATTTTAGTAGCTTCATTCACTCTGCAAGTGTCATTTTTCAGACGTTGGCAAGCGAAATTCGACAGATCTTACTAAAACACGTCGAATTTTACTGAAGGTGGCAGGCAGATAATTTGTTTATCTATCTTTTCCTATTGATATTAGACGTTTGGTTTTTTCTATTTCCAAACTATGGTATCTTTTTGGTTGGGGTGATAACTTATAATCAACGCATGTTTAAGCGAAATTTCAAAATCGAAAATTTTATCGAAATGTTATCGTTTCATTAAACCAAAGTCTAATCGCTACCAACCTGTACTAAGCAACCTCGGGCAAAGCGGCCATTCGTTGAACGCATCACAGAGCAGGCGTGAGTTTAGCTCCCCTCGAGTGACACGGCACCACCTTTTCAATGACCGATTTCTCATAAGTCGATGTTGAATATCTCATTTATCATCAGGTGCTGCTGGGCTGTCCACTTTCGTATAAATGTGAATGTTGCTTTGAACTATTATGCGATAGATCATTTTTAGATTGCTGGAAAACTGGCATTTTGCCTGAGAAGTAGGGAGGGAATAAAAGTAGTGTAAGCAGAACTTGCCGATGCTATTTGAGTATCTTTAATAATAGCCAAACATTATACTGCGCACCAGTGCTAGAAAAACAAGATACCGATTTTCGATATAAGACAAAAGTTGGATAACTAGTTGGTATAAAACACATTTTTCGTGTTTGCTGACAATCCTTGCCGTTTCCACTCGCATGTTGATATTGTGACTGTGATTTGTTAAAAACTAATTCCATCTGTATCAGTCGTGTCAACATCAGTTTTTGCTTGTGTTGGGACTCTGTCCTCCAGCTTGACTTACGTCGTTGAATTTGTAGTAACGGACAAGGTAAAGTTTTGAAGAGCTGTGTAAGACGTTGTGTTAAAAATTGCTTTTGCAGTCTTTGATATAAATAACCTTTGGTTATCAACATAGCGCTGGTGTGTTGTTATGCGCTATCCGTGTTTCAAATGACGACATGTTTTGGACTCCGGGGTCTAAACAACACATTGACTAGTTGCTAATAATAATCCGTTTCTGTACTGGTTCGTTCGTTTCGTACAACTTTCAAAGGAAGTACTGCGGTAGTAAAGGTATGGATGCTTTTTCATTTTATTAAGTTTTCTTATCTAATGATATGTTCAGTCAAGACTTTCGTTTGCTGAAACGCGATGTATTCACTGCAAAGCTTAAGGTAAGCAGTTAGGACAAAAGTGTGAAAGAATTCCTACACTGCACGCTTAAGTGACGCTACGGATTTTTTCGTTAATCTGTAAACGTTCGCTGCCTGACGAGAAACGTGATGATTAGTAAGTATGTCCTTTGTCGGATCGTGGTCTTTCACTCGCAAGTGTAGTTGCCAGTAGATTATAACATCTGCTCACTCACGAATGTTTGTTTTAGTCCAAGAACGATTTTTTGTTTCAAGACCAGTGCCCCAACGTAGGTTTATGACACATAGAAGATATTGCCATGCTTTACTGTGGAAACTTCGATTTCTTAGCAATAATACCAGGAGCAGACGACATGCAGCCTTTAACCAGACGTACGTTGTTCAAAAGCAGCCGTTGTTGTAGAATTCAACATTGTTGCTGCCAATTTGTACTGAAGGACGTTTCAGGCACACTTGATTTTACGTGGTACCCGATTAATTGCATTCAACTGTTTTGAACGAAAGTTCTTAACATAGCTGAGATGTGAAAATTGACGGTGCATGTGGCAGTGAACAACTAATGATCGAGTGAAAAATAAGCCTGTGCGAACATGCATTTAGCGCCTATAAAAATTCCACCGTGGTCGTGCGGTTCAGCCTGCGCAGTTACGTTGATCGATCGCTCGAGGAGCCCGAAAAGTGTACAGACTTGGTACCACAAGTGGCTACATGATGCCAAACGAAAAGAAAATAAGACTGCAAGACTTTGTGTTGGGCGAGGCCAACGGAAGAACAGACAGGGAAAACTGAAGCATCCGGTTCATTCTGCTCGAACTTTGGTTAAAAATGTCGTTTGAACAAACTGGTCGGTGTCAATCCGGTATGCAAGCTTGCGAACAAATAAGTGAATTTTACGCTTGCGAATAAATAAGTGAATTGGTCAATTTTGCCGTAGAACTTGCTTTATGTTCTTGCAAAACTTCTATATGTGTATATCTGACACACCAAAGAATCGTTATTGTGCGCAAACAGTAGATGCAGGCACTCTTTGAAGGTGAGTTGTTCCAAGAAATCTTTCATTTTTATACCCCAAATAAGAACTTTAAACTAATTATAGTAGTTATTACACAGTTCTATTAATTTTGTAGATTACGAAATGTATCAAAATCAAGTTGCCCTCGTACGTCAACGGGATGTAGGGATTAGATGGTATATGTTCACCTGGTTAAAACCAAATATTACATAACACCGTTTCTTCATATTTTAGTTGTGTTGTGATTACCACAGCCATTTTCTTGGGCCAATTCGTGTGCAGCGTACATGTGAAGACCTTGCCATCTATCTTGTATTTTTTTTTAGGGAATGGGTCAGTGTTAAGCTAAGTTATTAGTGACTGTGTTACATACACTTTTCTAGGGTCCAGAACTCAACAGTAGCACTTTTTCGCATCTCAACCTTAAAGTAGTAAATTTCAAACCAGCACTTGCTGAAACTTGGCCTTGACATTAGGATTCATTTGCGTGACTGTCGAAAAGCAGGCTGAACTGGTAGCAAAGCGTGATCACTTAACGAAATAACCGATTGGAATTTGGTCGCCAGTACCATTTCAAAGAGCTAGTAATAATGTTAAATTTCCTGTAACTAAGCTTGCTGAATTTGCCCAGACTCCAGATGGTTATCTTCATTGCTGAGTAATTTTGTAGTCCTGCAAATTGAGCGTCAGGTTTTCAGGTAGAACTTGATAAATTCCATACTTTGAACTGGGCGTCCGTTCAACCAAATGTAGCATTTGTGTTTTTACAGGTTTTTTAACGTTTAATAACAAAACCGTCAGTAGGAAACAATTGGGTTTATTTTCGTGCGAAAATAACTAGTGGCCACTGCATGCTGTGGTTGTGCGTTCTTGCGAAAACAGCAGGTTTCTATGTGCATTTAAAACGTCTTATCGTAAATGAAATATGGCTGTGGATGAGTGTTAACTCCTTTGCAATGCTTTCATCATCACACTCAGTTATCAGCCAATGATGTATATTCCAATAGGCCACGTGATGGAGATAGTGGTTCACTACTATGTTAAGGTAACATTGCCTCTGATTTTTTTCTCATCAGCTTGTGGATTTTTTTGCTGGCATTGTTAACTCGCGAAAAATATGTGTGGACGAAATCGACACTTTGTTGTTGCTACTATATGCTGATATGGCTGATAAATGCCAGTTCCCTAAGACAGGGGTGGGCAATTAATTTGGATCGGGGGCCATGAAGGCCACCTTGAGCGGAGGGCCGTACCTTCTAATTTGCTCATAAAATAAACAAGATAAAAACAAAAATGGTACACAGAAAAAGTTTTATTATTAATTGTTCTTGTGCAAATACTTTTTTTCCAGCGCTGGCAATTAAATCAGACAAATGTAACTTCTCACACTTTTCAATAAGTTTTTGAAATTAGGGATGAGGATGCTTGTTGAGACCTTCATCAATGCCTCCAAGTTTATATCAGTTATTAAGATTTTTCTGAATGCTTCCGCGGGTCACTGGAAATTCTGTGGTGGGCCACATGTGGTCCGCAGGCCGCTAATTGCCCACCTATGCCCTAAGAAATCACTTGAGAAGATGCTCTATCATACTCGTGACAGTAATTGTGACAAGTAATTGGCAGCAAACAGAAAAAGTGATGCGTGTTCCTTTAACAGATAAAAGCTGTAACAGTTTCGTTGCGACTGCTTTTTCGTGAACAAAGCGGTTTGATACAATTTACGGCAATGTTTAATGCTTAGGTGAAACATAAATAAATATGCAATTTTTCGTTAATTTGTGCGAATGCACTTCTGGCATGTAAAATGCAGCGCGCAAACTTGTGCTGCTTTGGTAGATGCGCAATCGACACCACGTGACCGCATTGCGAAGCCAACTGTACCACGACTGGGACGTCGTGAGATCATTTGACAAATTTGCGTGTTGCAGGGAGTGTCGACGATTTCTTGGAGGCATGGTTGATGCTGCTCGAACGATTGGTCAACCCACGAAACATCTTAAACTCTCCGCATGTGATTCACACCCGTCAATCTTCCACCGCTCATCCAGATGAACCTCCACCTATTTCAGCTCCTTTCAGTGCAGTCAAGTTTCTCATCAAAACTCAAAAGGTTATCCGATCACTTTCTTAAATCTGTGCAACGACCGATGTTGACATGTTGTAATCCTTCAGGGGCATCCCTTGAAGCCGTTAAACAGTACCAACCCCCAGTTACGCAGTTCGAGGTGTAACGTTTGTCGTTTGCGACCAGTCAAGATTGGTTGCAAATAGCCTGATTTATGCGAATGCAAATAGATTTATACGAATGCAAATTTGCAAATAGCCTGATTTATACGAATTGGTTGCAACTAGCCTGATTTATACGAATTTTGCTTGCAATTGCCTAATTTTCAAAATGGTGTTGTTTGTTTTACCTTTTTTTCACGAGCATACCATTCCCAACAAAGTTTGTCATCGCTACCTTTGCAAAAATTAGTCTAGACCAGTGGTTCTCAAAGTTTTTTTCATTTCCCCCCCTTAAAAACCCAAACACTGTCTATTCCTCTCCAAAAAAAGTCACAAAAAAGATAATTCCAAAAATTTCACACAACCTAATGTGAAGAAATAATAGACGATTATGAACCAAACCTACTGTTTTATAACGTCAGTCACGGCAGTTAAAGCAGCTTGTACAGTGGAAACCACTTAATGGAGCAACCTCGGGAATAGAGCCCTAATAAACGGTTGCTCTTTTGTCCGATGTCCGAACTTTTTGTTGCAAAAAGCCGAACTTTTTGCAACAAAAATAGGGTGTCATTCACACTAGGGGTTCACCAATACACATATCAATATCAGGGTACTGTATTTTATTCTCGTTGTGAGCACTGTACACAGTATTGTAAAAAGAA
>JGI24159J19872_10001761_pt1 | contig 24550 bp, 19 predicted proteins | sample Ectturendosymbi4_FD_19872 | JGI IMG/M metagenome (IMG submission 19872)
TGAACCGATGCTAGTAGGCTGAATCAATCCAGGTTGATCTATGTGTACGCAGTGATAGTTACGGCTCTTGAGTGCAACGTTTTCAAGAAAACAAATTGTTTTTGCGACGTCATAAAGAGGCGATCGTCTTCAACTTGCGGCCCACGGGAAATTTCGACAAGCTTCCCCGGAAATTTACATTTTTTCAAGCCCTGGTGAGATGTGTCGCATCCACATATTACTGTTGAACAGAGTGTATCCGTAGAACAGTCACACTTTACAATTTCCAGCACCTCCGGTGGAGAAACACTAACATTTGGTTGTATGGGATCAAGCATCTGCATCGTTCGTCTCGTTCTTATCCAAACTCGACGGGATCAAGTGCTGGAGGTTCTGAGTTGAGAGTTGATTTCCAAATGGCAGTCTGAATTTTCGTTCTTTTCGAATGCCTCTTTAGAAGGTGACAGTGACTTGACCTCTGGAGTCATGGCACTTTTTATATCCATCCTTCTCGACCGGACTTCAACACGGTTCTTCGACATGTTCAATGTCACCAAGTTTTTGACAGGCTAATGCAGGGGTCGGGAACCTTTTTGGCGAAGGGAGCCATAAGCATAGCGTACATATTTGTAATTGTATTTCCGTGAGAGCCATAAAATATTTTTCAGCACCTAATACAACTAACTTGCTAACGTGTGCATTTTTAAGAAAAATCAACAATTTTGAACAATTGTAAATGTCTGAATTTTCTCTTTAATAACATGCTTACTGTTAATGCGACTTCTGGTGCTGCATAGTGTTGCTGGTAGCTTTGTGGTCTGTTAGATACTTGGTGAGGTTAAGCTTCATACAGGCGTTGAGGCTTCCAACCATTTAAATGAGATCGTATGTTGGTCTTGGTATGTTTTTAAGTGTGAAAACGACTGCTCACATCCATATGTGGAGCCAAACATGGTCGATACAGCAATACACACTCTCTGCAAAGTGTGGTATGTGACAGGAAGATCGTTCCAAGTTTTGACAACCAAACTGGTCTGCAGGTTGAAGATTTTTCGTTTCTGTCCACCTGTGCTTGCTCGCAAGCTCTGCTTGCTGTCGTGCAAGTATTTCCAAATCTTCATTCAGTGACTTGAACTTGTTCACCCACATATCTGAAGCCTTCAGGTCAGCAACTTCTAACTCAAAATCTCTGATGGAAACACCAGGGATGTAACTCAAGTCGACTTCGTTCACAGCACATTCATGTGGATGAGTGATGAACTTAAAAAGACAAGTGCGCTCACGAAATTCTTCAAAGCGTGCTTTGAATGACTGCAGAAGATTAGATGTGAAGCGAACTAGCTGCTGGAGATCAAAATGTTGGGTGGGGTTGTGAGTGTATCTTTAAATTCTTTCAATCTTTGAAAATGTAGCAGACGACCTGTCTCAACATCCGTAATAAAACAGTTCCAGCTTTTTTTCAAATGCAAACACTGCTTGTTGAAGGGATAAGATTGTGTTTCCAATGCCTTGCATTTTCACATTGAGCTGGTTTAGATGTTCAGCCATGTCCACGAGATAGTAAAACTTCTGGAGCCAGTCAGTGTTAGTTAGTTCAGGATGCTCAACGTTTTTCATTTCAAGAAAAGTCCGTATTTCGCTCAGGCAAGCTGCAAAACGGCTGAGCACCTTCCCTCTTGACCACCAACGCACATTGCTGTGCAAAAGCAGACCGGGATAATTATTCCCAACTTCATCCAGCAGTGTTTTAAACTGGCGATCATTTAAAGCTCAGGCAAAGATAAAGTTGACCACCCAAATGACCACATCCATCACTTCACCAAACTGCTTGCCACACAGTTGAGCACAAAAGCGCTTCCTGATACAGAATGCAATGAAAACTTAGGATAGGTCTATTTTCATGTTCACGAAGAAGCGCGACAAATCCTTTGTTCTTCCCCACCACACAGGGAGCACCATCAGTGCACACTGAAATAAGTTTATCCATCGGCAGGTTTTTTTCTTTAGCTAATTTAATGAAAGACCTGATAAAAATCCTCCCCTCTTGTTGTTCCTTTCATTGGCAAAACAGCAAGACTCTCCTCACGCAATGTGTCACCGGCAATATACCTTGCAATTACACTGAACTGGGATAAATGGCTTACATCTGCAGACTCATCCAAAGCGAGGGAAAAGTATGCCGCTGCGTTTATGTCCTTCAGTTGTGTTTCCTCCACTTGATTTGCCATCATGATGGTGCGATCGCGAACAGTTTTTGCTGACAGAGGCATGTCTTTCATTCTTTTGATTATTCTATCTTTATTCGAAAAGTGCTCAAAAAATTCGTTAGCAACATCAAGCATAAATATTTTGGCACACTCACCATCTGTGAATGGCTTTCTGTTCCTCACTATTGCTAAAGAACCAGCAAAGCTAGCCGAAGTGCAGTCAGCTTGTCAGGTCCATGCACAGATTTGTTGCTGGCTGGTTTGCACTCTGCGTAGTAGTTCTAAGCATGCCTTCATTCTGCTGTCCCCCGCTGGATATTTCGATGCAAACGTTGCATGGCGTGTGACGAAATGCCGCTTTACATTCGACCGTTTCATCGACGAAATAATATCATTGCATATTAGACACACAGCAGAACCTTTTCTCTCTACAAAGGCAAATTCCTCCGTCCATTCGTGCTGAACTGTACGATACTCGTCATCTTTCTTTCTTTTGGGCATCTGCGCAGTGCTTTAAAAATTAGCTTTGCTTTTACAAAAAATGATTGGACCATATTTTTTAATTTTCTAAAACAGTACTTCAACAAAAATTTCGCTCAGAAGCGCTTTGTACACGTTTGCATTTGCAAAATTAATACAAACGTTTCGACCCTCATCACGATCGATCAGTACCCCTGCGCGTTTCGTCATAGCCCGATATTTTCACTGTTACGGATAAACTTTAAGTTTAAACACACCTTTCTTTTGTTTGTGGTGTCTATCCGACTTGAGCAATTAAGAAGGGTAACAATACAAATGAGATTAGAGCTAATAAAAATTTATGGCAATTACATACCCGTAACACAGCACTAACGTGTTAGCTGGGAAGGGTTACGCCTCCGTAACGACCGGTCTGATCTGCATATATTGCACATTAACCCCCAACCCAGAACGGTTTGCACTGAATTAAATACAGTACCGTATTTATTCGATTGTTAGCCGCACGAAATCGTGTTAAAAAAATTAGTGTAAGCCCCCCCTTAATTATGAGCCGCATTTAAACATAGGTTACCCAAGCCTCTGAAATACTTTCGTGTTCTAGCACGTACCGCGGTTTTAGCAACCCTGGTAATGTTTATGCCACTACAATTGCCTTCTGTTTATCATATTCTCTCCTGTGATGGATGTGCTCGTGATGCAGATTGCAGAAGAGAATAGAATGGGGAGAGTTTGGTCGACAAAACATGGCCAAGGAAAGACTGAGCACCATCTGTACCTTTCGATAAGGTAAAGAAATAAAAATATAAGCCACCCTTCATTATAAGCCGCACGAAATGAAAAAACTTTGTAAGCCGAATAGATACGGTATACTGCTTAGTAAAATGCTTATGGCCCGCGTCAGTGTGAACACAAACCCAGGGTTGAATTTGTGTAGAAATTTTTCCGTCCCCTTTTCACCCAAGAGAAAAATTTTATCCGTGCCTAAGGCGTATGATGCCCAGCAGATTGGTGGATAGCCAAATTCAAGTCACAGTCCCCTCACCTCAGTCACCGGAATGCACTGAAACAGGAAAAACAGACAGCCAGGTCACTCCGGCAAGGGGTGCTGCAAAATATCTAAGCAAAGCAACTCAAAAAAACGTTTTCGAAAATCATTTTGCCGCCATGGAAATTCTACCACCTAAGGCTACAGATTCGTAAGTCTACATGAGAAATCCTGGCCTGCACATGAGTGCACAAACCTTTTGATGTAACTGTCTCGTAGACTCCCATAGTTTCGTGATTTCCTTGAAATTTGCGCCGTTTGCTGAAGACGGAAAGATCGTCTTAAAAGTTTTGAACGTACAAAAACACTGAATGTGGTCGAAAGTTTTTCTGCAAGTATGAAACATGCCCTGTGAAAATTTAGAGAACTTAACTTTAATCGTAATCAATTACAATGTACTATAAATATGCCGTTTCTACAGACATTCGCAATCACAGAAGTAGCATCATGATATTGTTCACATTCTTAAAGGTTGAAAAGGGGAATGTTTATTGGCAGTGAAAAATTATAAAATCTTGTGGCAACTATGATCAAAGCAACTCGGTAATAGTTTTCCCAGAGGGAGCAGGTTTTCATTGAGTTTAAGTCTGGGCTGTTTGCAGGACAGTCAAATACTTCCACCACACGCTCTCTTAGATGTTCAGACATCTTTCCATCTGTTACATGGGTGCTTTATCTTGCATTAATATAGAGCCGTCATAGGCCATCGTGTGTAAGTTCTGCTTTTCCTGTAGAAGTTTCATTATACTTACGGTGTGCTTCACGCTGAATATTCCGCAATTCGGTCTTCCAACCCTGCGACGGGCTGAATCGTCAAAGAATAACTCAACCCATTCTTCCACGGTCCAATCAACGTCTTTTGGTGAACGAGATTCGCAGCTTGTAGGTTCTTAAAACGAATTTCTTGCTTAGACGAGATGCAACGGCGGCAAAACTAGTATCAATTGTTTTTTCAGCAGATCGGCACGTGTTTCGCAGGAACCAGTGCGTGATCCTATCACAGCAAGCCTTACAGTGTGATTCTTTCTTGGTGACGTTTTACAAATGCTCTAACGCTTACTATGCCCAGGTAGTGAAATTACAACTGAACCCCTTACCACATGCATCAAGACCACGTTTGCCCCTCCTGATCGAAGCAACAATAATTAACCCAGGCCCCGAGTCAGTTATGCAGTCTCAATACGATTGCTCGTGGAGCGCGCAACTAAATCTTCGGGAAATGGCGTCAACCAGGCGTTTCTGGTGGGAGGTAGTCGTGAACACTGCTGTCAAGTTTCCCACAATGCGACATGCACCTAGTGATGGCCGGAAGTCATTAAATGGATCAAATGCGCCAATAGCTGACAAAGTGTGCCATAAATTTGAAATTTTCTTGGATTTAAGCAAGATACTTCTCCGTCAAATCACTTTTCGCGTTCCTCCAAACAATTCTTGCAGCGAACTGAAATTCAAATTTAGACCAGTGCCGGCAGCAGAGGGCGGTGACAAAGTGCATCGGCAAGACGATATAACACGAAGTTTATTGCACCGTCAGCAAAATGGCGAGCGTTTAGAAACCATTCCATACCGTAAAAAACGATTAGTTCTATAACGCGTTCAAGTACCTCAGCCGTACTTGTGCAAATTAAAGGTTATAAAAAATCACAATTCCACAAGCATCCGGTACATCTCGTGAAAAACAAAGCGGTGTTTGTGCTTACGAGTTCTGACTGCTGCCAAACATGTGCATGAACTTGCGCATGACCGGCTTATTGTCGCGGTATGTTTTTAAGGCAGTCGCGGCCGCGCTTTTCATGGCGGTCTTCAAGGTGTCTGCGCTGGTGCTAGGTCCTGTTTCCGCGATCTTCGGTCTCGTGTCGACTTCCAGCGATTTCGAACTGCACTCAGATGACCTGGAGCTGACGTCATCTTCGCTCAACTTTGTGACAAGATCAGACATGCGTTTAACAGTGCTGTCTTGCAAAACAGGCATGCTCACGCTTCTGGCCGGAATATTCGTTTCACTCTCGACAAGGAAATCTTTCTCTTTTCCATCCACTGTCCACCATTTTATAGCCTCTTTGTCGCCATGACAACCAGACGAAGAAACGACGACTCTTTCCTCGTTGATTCTGAAAATGTCCCAAAATTATGGTCACGTGAGCGTGAGTGATTCAATAAGGCAGTTGGGCAAATACGACAAAAACTTCAGCAAACCGCAGTTGTGACCGAATGACTGATTATAATCAGTCTAATTAGCTATCGCAAATAGTAATATTGTTAAAATGCATTCCCAATCTTCATTATCGCTTGTAATTTTGCTTCAAATTATTTTGTGCTCTGGGAACTGCAGGAATACAACCTTGCCAACAAACACAGCTTCCTGATATCAATTCACCATAAGCCACACTAAAGCCTCTTGCATTTCCCAAACCCTAAATGTTGTCACTTTAGATCAGGGGTCGGCAACCTTTCCTTGGTCGAGCAAGCAATGGGGGGGCGTACTAATTTTCCACCAACAATTCCGTTCTCTTTGGCGTTTATGATGTCTTTAAAACTTGGGAATTTTAATCAGATTCACTCCTCATTTTCACAGTCCATAACGAAAGCCAAAAATATGAAACACAGTACATTTATAGCACAGTGCGGTTTTTTTATAAGTAGTTCCTCATAAGTATGCAAATACAACAAGTTGCAAGGAGGGCCGGATCCGGCCCACGAGCCGTAGGTTGCTGACCCCTGCTTTAGTTAATGCCATGAAACTGCACTGAGAAGAGAGCTAGCAGTTTAAGAGTTATCAAGAAGTTGTTTATGGCACGGCACAAACCGCGAAGGCGGATTGAGATAACACTGCAATACCAAGTGCAAATCGGGACATTCCGGAAAGGAAAACAACCACGTGCTGACGTCGCGAGCCTTGCAGGGAAAGAAGCGCGGTGATCGTGGGCAGATGAATACGCGAAATTGCAGTGCTGTATAATTCTGTCAATTGGTAGGAAAGGCGGGGATAGAACCCCAATCACGAGCTAAGTGCTTCAAATCGCAGCGAGAAAATTAAGCGAAATTTTCAGCAAACCAACTCTACGTGCTTGCTTAAATCCACGCTTCGAGTTAATCGGCTCATATACCAACCGGTGAGGAGCAAATTGAAATGTTGAGCGCACGGATCCATTCAGTGAAACAGTCTTGTATGCTTCGCGAACTACGGCATTCAGATAAACCAACTGGATACAGACTCTGCTTTCTAGCGCTGCACGAAAGGGACACATACATTATAGGATTTGGTTGGGCTGCCTGGTTAGAAACTCATTTAAAATCGAGGGTCGCAATCCCACTGTTCGTTCGTAGCTTTGAAAAATGTAAAGGAAAGTCATCTCACATTGCGCTGCTCAACAAAAACCGTCTTCACAACTCCAGTAGAAATGCTTCGTAACGTGTGTGAGTAGATTAATATGGCTGACATTATATACTAGTGGTTCCCAAACTGGGGGTAAATTACCCACAGGGGTAATATGCAATTCTTCGGGGGGTAATACGGAACCCAAACCACAATTCTGTTCTATATTATGAGCGATCACTGCGAGATATTGTGGGTGATAAGACCTAATCACTACCTCGATTTGGGTAAAAGCTCGAAAAAGTTTGGGAACTACTGTTATATACGAACAGTACGCACAATAAATAACTACCGGCTTGTGATGAGACATCTGATGGCTCTGCTTGATACTTGCTTGGAGAAGATGAGCTTCAACTGCAAATCGCTGTCAGGCAGGTCGGCGCTCTAAAAATGAAATAAGGTCACCCCGCTGTTCAATACTCAAGAAGGCATACACACCATCATCGACGAACGAAATATAAAAGCACCTTAAGAAATTCGACCATACTTTTAAACGAAACGTTTGAACTTATTCTCAAACGAAATGGGTCAATTTACGACTACGATGGAGCACTGCAAGAACGTACTTGCATTTTAAGGCGCACATAAATGAAGTTCAAGACGTTACGCAAAACACGACACCAAAGCCAGCCCACTACTTGTTTTCGGAAAACATTCGCGCAAAAATGTTGCTCCCGAAAACAACCACGCAACCTGTTTCGGCCAAGGCCTTCGTCGGTTGATACCCGATGGGCATATCTTCCCTAAGCACCAAAATCCTGGTAATACCTTTTTCAATAGCAATCGTAGCAACCATGCAGTGAGACAAAATAAAATGCCAGAGAGTAGTTCAACAATATTGGCAAAACTAACTCGACCGAGTTCCATGCATATGTCAACTACGTTTAATGGAAGCAATCTCGCATCAGTGCATAACAAAATTGACCACTGAACTCTGAAGTCAACAAACGTACGATGTTGATACCGTACACCACGACAAGTTTTAAACTGTATTTGCTTTCATGATATAAAATAGTTATAATAATGAATAAATAAAACATGAAATAACAAGTCTATCAATGAATGATCGAAGTGACCCTTAGGTTCCTATAAGCATTTTCCGCCTTCTTCCTCACTTAAGTTAATTTTAAAATAATCCGATGCCATAAAGGTGCTTGATTCACACATGGTTGTCGCAAGTCGCCTACTCTACGAGAAAACCAGTTACACCGCGTTTCTCCAGTAATGCTACATGCAGCTTAAAATGCCACGCAAACACATCCACGTTGCAGACCATGGCACTTACCATTTCGTATAAACGAAGAGAGCCGTACGCAGATCCGACCCAGAGCCAGCGCTGATCGGAAACAACCACAGCAGTCACTCGCTCAGCGCTTGGAAGGGCTTTTATCCCTTCAACCGGCTGCAAAATACACCAGCGATTCAGTGAGAACGTACAAAACACCGGTTTGTTCTCAGGTTTGACTGAAACCACCACTCTCACGCTTTATTTATAACATTCATATCTTGTTTCTTTCGCGAAAAGCGGCATCCGTCAATATTATTTTGCAATTTCATGCATTGAATTTGCTGAACCCGCACATTTCTATGCATAGGCACCGACTTAGGGATTTTTCCAGGCGTGGGAAATCTGTGACGTGGCAAATGCATTGCAATCTACTTGACCAAGTGAAACAATAATACTCAAGAAAGTTTATGCTGTTGTTGCAACCTCTCGGTTGGCGTTGCGTTGAATGCACGATTCACCACAAACGGGATGCACACGAAGAATATCACGCATCTATACGCGGCGCGAACAAGCAACAATTAAAGTGATGATGGCATGTGATCTCTATTGTTGTTTGCCGCCACAGTGTGAAGCTTTGCGCGCTTGCCACTCGGGCTTTCCGATCGCAACACTATACAGCTTAGTCAGGAGTCAACAGGCGCCCTGTCAAAACATACGGGCGTCCGGCACTTGTGTCTCCATGACAGCAGTATTTGCATGTACCGAACAACCGCTTTTAATTCCATACCGCGTACCATTAAAGGATACTCCGACGGCAACGCTTCCTCCTTGGCGATGTCATACACGAGCACTGGCGGACCGTTGTATCCCGACGCGCTTCTCAGTTGCAGCACCGAGCAGCCCTCCACGGCCACCCACACGAGGTGCTGCTTGCTGACGAGCGGAGGCACGTACGCCATCGACGTCACTCGCACCATGTCGGAAGAGATGAGGAAGAAGCCGTCCGTTTCGTACGTCCTATGACCAAGCACACGCGTGCTCAGGTTTCGCAACAGGCAAGGACCAACCAAACGAAAATCACCAGCACAGTTCGGTTTCGTTTATGCTCGGTTTCTGTGCTCCTTTCGGAGTGTCACGAGTGGCCAGCGGCGCCCATCTCCATTTGCTTGCGCCGTGGGCCACGCAGTGAATGCTGCACTGGTGGCGAGTCTAAGATCACCAGTACACCAGAAAAAATCGTGTTTGACTTCCGTTGTTTTTATTTAAACAAGAATACTTCGTGTTTTGTGAAGTGTTTGGCAGTTACTTCTATTTTTCTTTCCTTTTCAAATTGCTCTTTTCAAACGTGATTACCGCCTTTTTGTTATTGGGCGACAAAAAGCTTTTGTCGGGCTTGGGCCTGTGGCTAATTGTCGTAAAATAATTAAAAGTGACTTTGGCTGCAACACCGCGGTCGCATCAAAGGTGCGTGTCTAAAGCACATAAACTAGAACTCTTTCCAGTTGATGGCTTGCTGCAAAAAAAATAAAAAGCCGTGATCATGAAAACTTAACAACAGAACACTGCGAATGATTCAAATATTAAATGGCGCGTCTGAGATCGATGCGTACAGTTTAACGTAAACAAACCTTTGCATCGTTGCTGAGCTTTTGTTAACAAAGGTTTCTAAATGTGTCGTTCTTATGAAAAACTAAGTTTGAAAAAAGTGACCTTATGAAAACGACGGTTATACGCAGTGTTCCCTTTTAAGAAAATTTCTAAATGAGCAAACGATTTTTCTAGCGAGTGTGAATATTGTGAGGCTGAACTAGCAGAGTTCCAAACTTTATGAATTATTATAATAAATACAAAATCTTATCAAAATACGAACAAAGTACATTTAATTCAAATAGCTTCTGAAAGGGTTATGCGAAATAATATGCCCAAAAAAACTACTGATATTTTAGTTTTAAATTTGAAATGTTGCAAGTGCGCGATAAGGAGATTTCACTGCACAAATGGTTAGGTGGTATTGGGTAAATGAAAGGTGTTGAGACGTAATCAAACAGTGGCAAGTTACGTCACACGAAGTCCATCCGTATCACACTCCAACATTCCTGGACAATCTTAATAATGCTCTGCATTTGCTTGGCGGTGTTGTTTTGCTTTGGGTCTCTCTAATAAACCAGAGTTTTATCTACTTCAACAAACGTACGATAAATCAAGTTTCACGGACAATGCATAAATGTAGATGCACAGCAGTCGACAAAACGACCCCTGCCAACCGAGGTTCCCACCCAACCAATGTAAACTGAGAAAAGAGCCGAAACGAGTTTTCCCAATCCATGTTTTTCAGAAGAGTTTAGCAAGTTTTTATAAGTTTTTACGTTCTGTAAGCTTTTTTCTTTTGAGTTTTTACGCACAAGCTTTCTGTAAGTCGTTACGTTCAACACGTCAGTAAAACCGCAACGCAGTGTAAACGCCGTATCACTCTACTTTCTGCAATGCCAGTGAACAATAAGCATCGAACAACGATGCACGGCGACCTGGCTCCGCTACCGATGCAGACTATGGTCGGCATCGTGCTCAATGTTGCACGGAGCGCTTATCTTTGAAAAAATGAATCACGAAATTCGCTCACTCAGTGTTAATGACGTAAATAGCTGGACCGGAAGAAACCCAAAGCGACGACTCAGCACGAATGAGACAGAGACTGGTCGTTGGACTTTTGCTCAGTTCAATGCTCTCTTTGTGCACAGGCTTGTGTCGGCCTTCTTCAAACTGCAACAGATGGTTTGAGTTAGCGCTGTACAATCGAAACAAGTTGTACAATACGGCTGCACTTATCGCCTCTGCATAGAACGAAATCGATGGTCTTTAACGAGACATCAAAACTGCCGACAACGTGGCACAACATGCCTGTGCTCCAATGCGTACTGTCAGAGACAGAACGAGTTTTTACGTAAGTCATCACAAGCTATAGAAACAAATCTTTTCGGCGACTGTCACAAAGCTTCAGCGCACGGGTTGTTTGGAGAACACACGCAGAACTTACTGAATAACAAAAAGAGACCATTGTGACCCGGGCTAACTAGCAAATTATTTCTTCCAGCAACTAACATTTGCAACTGTCATATAAAAACGATTTTAAAACCAAATTCACACTAACTATTAAACTAAAGCTGAAACAANCCCTAACAGTGATAGCGAATAAGTGGGAAAAGTTACTTCAACGGTTCCTTCAATTTTGTGCATGCACAAGCGCTTGCTTGAAAATGCTTGTACTGAGACAAAACGACACATGTCCGGTAAACAACGCAAATAGAAACGAACTCAAAATTCTACTCATAGCCGAATATGCGAGACAGAGGTTGGAGACAACCGCCAATATCTACCCGCGTGTTCCCATGCAACCAAAAAAATACACATATTTGAAATTGAAGGAACGACAGATTGAAGAAACAGGCACACATTTTTCGTATCAAAAACAGTCGACATGCTTCAAAAAATTCTTCCAAGTTCCGTATTCCAACACCAAAAATTATCTTTTGCACAGGCCCACGATGGAGCAGCACAACTGTACTCACAAGCACCAACACAGCAAACTAGCAAAGAAAATAAATGCAAGCAAGTACATACGGTTCAGTGCTATCTGCCGCCCAGCCACGGGTCTGAGCAAAATTACGCCATTTTAGATGAGTCAGACGAAAACAAGATTTGGAATCAAGTTTTTTTGCAAACGGCTTTCTTTAAAACTCTTTAGAACAAATCACGACACTTTGGAAAATCTTTGATGTGCTGACGTGTTGATATAAGAATACACCTTTCCTCAAATGCACAACGATTTTGCAAAAAAACAAGTCGCAGGAAACTGAAATACAAGGGCATTGGAAAGAGTACCTGCAGAACGTGAAGTTTTCCGTCTCCTGTTCCAACAAAAACAGTTTCGTCGAGCAGCTCGATGCACGAGGTTACATCGGACAGCGACATGCTCCAGCAAAGCGAACTGTAACGTAGCAACACTCGTTACTTAACTTGAAAAAACTTACTTAAATGTATGCTTACGTTGCCGCTGCGAAGAGATGGGAAATCTAATAACGCGGTAAAAAGACAGTTAAACAAAAGCAAGATTTTAATTCCTTGCAGTCTTTTTGTGCCAGCTGAAGGAATTTCGTAACTAATGTAGTGGCACTACTGACCAAACTGCGCTTTGACATGCTGTTCCTATCAGCATTAGTTGAAATTCACAAAACTCGATGACCCTGCTGAACACATATGCACATCTGAGGAGCAGGAACTGTTGAAAGACATTCTATCTCAACAATAAGAGAAAAAAAATTGTAGTTTGAAAGTGAGACAAGATTCTGGGCTTCTGACAAAATCAAATATCTTGGAACACAAATCGCAGAAGTGCAACAAGAGTACGTTAGTAAGCCAAGCATCGTGACAAGCATCGTGACAAGCATCTGTGTCTTATTGCAAAGTTTTGGTTAAATAGTTAAATATACCGAACACGATTATAAAATAAAGTGTAAGCGAAGAACGCGTGCGCACAGTCGATGGCATTTTGAACTTTATCTTTAAGCTTTCCCGCTTACAAATCTGGCAGTTTTAAGAGACCCTAACTAAAACATTGAAACGCATCATGAGATCACTTAAATATCTCACATCGCACCAAAAAAATGTGCAACCAGTCCTACAGCGCACTTACGTCTGAAAGCAAAAGTAATTTTCCTTATTGAAATGCTTAACTTACCTTTCCTTCAGCGAATATGCTTGTAACTGTCCGGAGTACAGGCCGACGAGCACCATGTCGTCATTGACAATGTAAACACACATGATTCGACTCGTAATCTAATAAAACACATTTTTTGCCGATTATTTTTTTGAATTGTTGTTCAATTAAGTTCTAATGCAAAAACTATATGAATCTCGACTCGATCGCATCGTAGGCTTCTCGCACAGCCAGATGTTGATTGTGCACATTCAACGGCAGGAAATTTCAACGACTAAAGCCGTTTCACAAAAATGTAAATATAATTCTGTTGCACCCACTTTTCTCCAGATGAGTCAAAGAAGCAAAACAAAGTACAACATAAGTGCAACATAATGTATTTTCTACGCGAAACAAAAATTTTGCGTAGTTATCAAAAAAGATAATATAGTTGCAAGTTGTGGCGTAAGTCAATGATCATGTGCGCAACAGGTCGATGGCCAAGGTGGACTAAGCCATGGATATTCTAATCCAAATAACAGTGGCCTTGTTGACAACTAAATTCCACGCATTTATCGATGTTTATGACACGGATCAAATGCCAGCTTTCAAGTTACGCGAACCAAGGCCTCCTAGATAACACTATCTAGGAGACCCTGCGCGAACTCAGGACGACAGAAAAGCAGCGCACACAAAGACCTGAACGGGAATCCGCACGCGGCAGTGAAGTAGGTCATCACGCTGCTAGGTTCGGGTTCCTAGCTGATGAGAGTTACAAGCACCACTCACCGGCATCTGGCCGACAAGGGAAAAACGCTAGAAAGAGCGACGAGCGAACCAGGAACTGCCATGATGCAAATACTATCGAGAAAAGGCGTTCAAAATTAGGGACAGCGAACGCGGGCTTCAAAGCTAAATCGAAACTCGACTTGATTGGAACAAGACCGTGTCAAACGTGAAGAGTGTTGTAAGAAATGTTGAAAATAAAAGGAAGGGGTCAGTCCAGATACAAGGTGATGCAGCTTTAAACACTTGTCTACACCTTGCTTCGTGAATTAACTGGCATTGCGCATAGAACCAAATGCTGCGGAACCAAACGCGGACAAGGTTTTGTGTGGATTCCAACTCGCTAGCTTCGGCGAGAATCTGCTTTTTTTCAAGAAGAAACACTTTTTGGAAAATGGTCGTTCGACTAATTCTTCCTCGATCAGATCGCTTGTCTGACTTGGATCACGTTTCTTTCATTTTCACAAACGTATTCTCAAGAAAATTTGAGTTTTGTTTTTCAATAGAAGGACTTTTATGTACAGAGGTACAGTTGAATACATCAACGTGGTTTACACGAGAGGATTAAAAGCTTTATGTTGATTTTAAACATCCCCACCTGGAACGATGCATGATCATAATATTTTTAAGCGAGTTCTCTCAACATCTTCGAAAACTGCAAGTCGATGCGAGGGTTGAAATCAAGCGTAACTGCTAGTTTCTACAAAAAATTCCGAAAAAAGTCAGGGCTAGATGTGATGAATAAGTAAATGACCTAACATCATGAAACTATATTGGACAAACAGCAAACCAAATGGTATTCTCAAGGGTCAAAAAAGTAAGTTATTCCACTTGAGACAACTCACTTGAAAGTTGAGCATCTTCACAGCTTTGCTGGCGTAGGTCACCTCGAAAAGCTGAGAGACTTGTAAGCTCCGACAGCATCCACTGAGGTACACTTTACCGGCTGAGGTCTGTTCGAGTGACATTCCGCAATCGAAAACCCAGGATGATTCGTCAACAGTGGAGTCGTCGTATTTGTCGAACTGCGGAAAAGACGCTGCTTACGAGTATTTGAAAAAATACGCCCGCTAAGGACGACAGCTATCAACTTACGCTCCGCCCACAGTGATTCGCGGTCACATATGTACTTGTTTTCGAAGTAATGGAATCAAAGCGAGTGCCGGTATCCTCAGCACGCGTTGAAGCGACTGGGCAGGGGCAGGGGGTAAGAACTGTTGCTATTCCTGCGTATGCTACGAAACATTCCAAGCACCCGCAAGTCTCTAAAGCCTAACGAAGATGAACAAATGCGATAAAGCAACAGCATGTGTAAGTTTCGAAACAAGCGATACCGGGGTCATATGACCGTTTTTGTTACAAGTTGGTTAAAGCGCACACACGTGTCGTGCGACAGATCAACAAACGCAAGCAGCACGGACAGCCTGAACTATTGGACATTCCACCATGAACGGCCTTATCTGCAACTGGTGATCAGCCGGTAACGGCGTTCAACTCGATTTCGTAATTTCTCCCCACACTGTAAAACTTTTCATTAACTCTTAGCCTTCCACTTTTAAGAAAATTTTGGACACCTACCTCAACAGTGGAAAGCTTGGCGGGCTGCTGCTTTCAAAACTTTGTAATCAAAACGGTGTTTTTACGAAGTGGTTACGAAACCACAGCAGCAAAAAGTTCAACTTTACATCATACCTCATATTCACAGATTATTCACCAACGGTGAACTAGGAGGAATTCGGCGCTATCAAGCCTACAGATTTCGGAAAATCAAGCTCATTACAGTCTTCGTATCATCCTGGCCTCATTCAACTCGTACGTTTGGTTCAAAGTGTTGGAAACAAAAACTGAATTTTTAAAAACTGCGTCTGAGTCGGACCTTACGCGCATCCAGCACAGCGTGCGCGTTATGAAAAGAAAACAACAACAGACACGTTCTATTTCTTTTGTTTTTCAGTGACACCGTAAGTGGATCATGAATCAAAATCAAACTAACACATCTAATCTTAAAATGGCACTGACCGATCGAATTTCTGCATAAGAAATGACAGATTAACACCGAATCCAAAGCAACGTGCAAATTGAAATCATTTCGAGCAACAGAGAGGTACTTCCTGCTACGCTGATTCAACTAATGTTCATTCACAGCACTGAAAATGCTCTCACCGTGATCATTCTCCGTTCGAACTCTTGGCGCTGTCGCAGTTTGTCTTCGTGTTGCTGGATCAATCCAGTCTCAACTTCATTTCGTAGCTCTTCGATTTCATCGAACGGAAGAAAGTTGGACAGGCCTTTGAAGGAATCCTAAGAAGTCGAGCGTAGTTTAAAGCCGATTCAACGTTAGTGATCGCTGCATAGCGGTAAACACGCCACAAACATATTTCGTTGCAGGATACCCAAGTTCAGAAATGTCTGGGGAAACAAAGAACCTCAGGAAACAAAGCAGCTTGAGCTGCGAAGTTCAATGAGCGCTGGAACAAAATTGACGATTTCTTTTTCTTCTTCAAACTTAAATTTTACCAAGCAGGGTAATAATCTGTGAAGTACTGTAATACAAAACTGCAGCAGTCAATGCAATCTCAGTCTAGAACTGAAAAGAATTTGGCGACTGTATTCAACTGGAATAATAAAATAATTTAACGCTCGTTATAGCATTCTCACGAGAAACAAAAATTTCTGTAACTTTGCCCAAGGGCATTTTTGCCATAAAATAACAAGACAAAGTAAAATCTCGTAAAAAGCATAAAGCTTCGACAGCGGAGTGAAAACTTCCTCCGGCAACAGCACTGTACGAGCAGCAAACTTGCAGGTGTTTGCCATCTGAGTCAATGCTAACGAGACAGCAACAAAAACAAATAAATTTGGCAACGTCGCTTGTCCGACGTGCAGTACCTCGACAAGTTGTTGCTTGTTTAAACACAAGCGGGGAACGTTTTTCAGAGCGTGCAGCAGCTGAGACGGGTCGTTGATTTCCAGCAGTTCGTTCTCAAATGCTTTTATAATTCCACACGCGAAACGAAAAACAGCCTCATGACCAAACGCCAAAAAACAATCCCACACTCGCAGCAGGGTCTGCAAACAAAGCAAAAATTTACAAGAAAGTCAAGAAATGCAATAAAGCAGCGTTGACACAAATAAAATAATCATTGCAAAACATACAAGCAATGTCAAGCTACGGAGTTTCGCCGGTAACAACTCGAGCAAGGCTCGAGCCATCACCCAAGTTGGCAAAAGGTTATTGTTACGCACAGGCGTTTACTCGTGATTGCTTCGCGCAGTCATCTAACAAGTTCAAAAAACCAGACACAACCACATCAATACTTCCAAAAACAACCTGAAAGGGCAAGCAGTCGAAAAATAGTCCCAGAAACCAGCCGGTGGTAACAGCCGCGATGTCGACGTCAGGAAACTTAGCGATGTGTTCGCTGAATCTGGGCAAGCACTGGGCCAGCAAATGCTGCAACACGTACTGGTCGGCAAGCAGACCTGACAAGCCGTTGCGATAATATTGCGGAGGAAATAGCTTCTCAGTGACCGCGACCAGAAACCTACAAGAAAAAAGCATATAGGCGGAATCTATACGAGCTCTAACTACGCTTGACAATCGGAATCTTACACAACCTGATTATTAAAAATGAGCTTAACAATGTTACAGCTGTTACAATGTAAGCTTAACAATGCTACAGTTCCTAGATCACAACTTACTGAGGGTCATTATTCAGGCAATTACATCAGACAATAATTTCATGATAGTTAATGATGATGATAGTGGTACTTTGTGAAACGTCTAGTAGCGTAAGGAATGCGCACAAGGACAAACCTCAGTTTCCCTACACCTTTTCTATTTTAAATGGTTACGTAATTACTTTGCACCACGATCAAAACCAGCTGGCCCCAATGAAGGCGCGACATCTTTACTACGTTTACATGTCAAGCGACGAGACCACGTACACTTCATAACGAGACGTCTTCTTGTCGAGGTGGCCAAAGCATTGGCTCGTTCAAGGCGCTGACTCAGCAAATCACGTTCAGAACCAGACCACTCGTTATCCGTACATGGTAACGACCAACGCAAAACTGACCATGTAAACGTAGTAATTGAAACCAGCTGGTACCGATGAAGGCGCGACATATTGAAACCAGCTGGTACCGATGAAGGCGCGACATATTGAAACCAGCTGGTACCGATGAAGACGCGACATATTGAAACCAGCTGGTACCACTGATGGCGCGACATAAATTCTACGTGCTTTTTTCCCAAGTGGCAAAAACTATCTTCCCAGCAATAAACGCTGCGTAAACCCACGAAGCCAGAGATCTAAGCTGGACACACAAACAATGCCGGAGCTTAACCGAGTGAAGACAGAGATTACACAGCAAGTGTCAAGATAGTTTCTTTACGCAAGCGATAATGAGGGTTTCAAGCAGTGCANTTGGTGAAATATCGTTACCAGAAAGCGTCTTCCTCCTCCAAAAACAACAGGCAGCCTCCGGCAAGAAAGTTAAAACCTTGGCAGTAACCGGTTTTCGTACAGTGTATGCAAAACGCGATGAGGACATTTTCGAGCCGCTCTTGCATGTGCGAACCTTCCGACATGAACTCTCGATTATTAGGCATGGTTCGAGGAACGTCCATTGATATTTGCTTCAAAGTTTTAGAGAATTCCTAACAATAGGAAAAAACACGAAGCGTGTTAGACTGGCATAACTTCTGGGCGAAAACACGAAATGCACATGCCAAAGCATGGTACAAACAATAATACATTCGTTGTCAAAGGCTATTTGGTAGCTAGAGAACACGCCAATCTCGAATAACGTTAAAGGTCGACATGCGCACCTTGTCATCTTTCATGATGTTCTGGTGTCGAAGTAAATCTTCAAAATATCCTTCACCGGCAGCTTCTTTGACGTCAGCCACGTAGAAGTGTATCATTTTTTGCCAAATATAGGCTCGGTACTGTGTTGGGACGCCACGTAGCAGTAATTTTTTCAACTGATCGTTGATTTCGAACTAAACACAAAATATTATTTTCACAGTTTGGATGAAATACACGAAACTAGTTTTCAGCACGTGGCCCGGTGCCATGTGCTGCCACGTTTTAAACAAGATTTTTCGCCGCTCACGAGAAGCTAAGTGCGGCCACACACGCATGCTTAAAGAATTACATCCAACATCACTCCAGTTGCTAAGCTATGCCTTCTGGAGCAAAATACCTTGAAAACTGACAACTGCCGCTAAGTGAGGATCTAGGTACTAATCAGAAATTTTTCTCCATTCGACTGTCCACCACCTCCACTGGACATATTGTAAATGTAAAGATGCTTTTACCTGGCAGGAATTGTCTTTAATGAACGATCTCCATCTTCTTAAGTTTTTAGAATTATCCTCATTATTTTCTGCCAGCGCATCATACGCGTCCTTCAAATGATGACACAGGTATTGAACTTGCATTGCCTTGTTCGGCAAATGCCGAATGAAGCCAAAAGTGTCCGTGTGCTCAGTTTTGCCTGAGTAAAAACCTTATGATAGAGTATGTAAGAGCTCGAACTGAAGTAAAACGCAAATGGTATTTGAACCAAAATGTAAGGCACCGCGAAAGAGAGGATATTTGGAACCAAATCATACAAATGTGATTTGGATTTTTTCAAAGAGCTCACGTGCGACGTTGGTGCTCAGCTAACACACACTTATGCCAACTAAATAAGAGGAAGAAAAGACTGAATCGTGGAACAACCATCAAGCAACTTTAAATACGAGTGCCTTTGATATGCACACCCTGTTGCAAATGTTCTCTGATTAATGCTTTGACTGTCGCTACTCGACCCTGCTGCTACAACGCACCAAGCAATGCTTATTCCAACAACGCCGTACGCCACTTCCGCGCAAATCGTTTTATGTGGTTTCCCCTGCTGAGCTGACAACATGCGTGTTTGAAAATCTGCGCTTTAACTTCGTCAGACAACCATTTGGTATGGGCGACTAACAAACAGTAAAAAAGTTCAAATTCAAGCTTGAAATTATCACTCCCTTCTAAATTTTCTGTCATCATTTTAAGTCAAATCGCAGGACTTCGAAAAATCTTTGGTTGCCAAGCAAATACCCGACATTCGAGCAGAGCAACATAATTAAATTAATCAAGAAATTACCCAAAACGGGAATGGGGCATCCCAAGATTCTGTCGTTGGTCGACCTCATTTCATGGGCAAGAGCTTTCAGCGTGGCAATATGATGCTGTTGATCGGCGATCGAAAGGCGAGCGTTGTCGTCAGGCTCAAGCAGTGGTCGCTGCACGCAACTAGCAAGAAGGCAGAGAAAGTCCCTTTGAAACCGTTTCAGCTCAAAGCCGTGCTTTTCAGCTCGCCTGCAGAAAAAGTTTCTTCTTTTTGCCTGGCATTCGTTAGTTGCACGACATTCCAACAAGATCACACAACCATTGTTGACTTTACTTTTCGTGCAAGAGGTAGTCTCTCTGCGACTTGTTTAAGACCTGGTGAAGTGTCAGGATTTCTTCGTTAAGGAGGCTGTTCTGAGTTCTGTATGACTTTAACTGCTCCTCCATTGACTTGTAGGCTTCGCTTTCGGTTGCAAGGGTTCTGCGTGCAGATCTATTTAAAGTTAGATTTTTTCATACACGTCTGATATAAGTGGCTATTTCGGAAAACACCTTTCGAATATGGCAACCATGGGCAAGCAAAAACGAAGTTCACTTGCAGTCAGCTGCAGCGGAACTCGCAATTTTTAACCTTTAAAACACGTTGACTAAGAGACTGTAAAACGAGATGGACAAACCCGTCGCTTTCCCCATTTAACATCCTGTCTTGATATTCGAACAATTGTCGGTCTCTTAGAGCCAAAACCTCTTGGTAGCTGGATATCCTTTCCCGATACTTCGCAAGGTCAGCTTTCGCTTCAAGCAGTTCTTTCCTGTGGGTTGAACAACAAAAATGATTACCGTAACTGGAATTAAGCTAATGGTTTGCTAAACTGCGATGAGAAAACAACGTGAAGCCTCGGTTGCCAGATGCAAATTTCAATACAAAGAAACGCAGTGCTGAAAATAGGCCAGAAACGGCCAAACTGTTTATTTAAAGGCCAGGAAAAAACAAACTATTTGTGGTATTGCAATTCCTTGTCACAAAAAAACACCTAAATTACAAGGTCATAAATTAAAGTTTCTTCGAAACTGAGATTAAATCTTGCTTGGCCTTGTACTGGAGCTCATTACTGATGCTTCTTCTCTGACTTTTCATGTTTTGTTAGATAGCTTTTGGCTACAGTGGTGCCACAGTTTGCATACTGATCTACCAGCGGTTTTCAGCACCCATACGAAAGCCATCTCCCAATGACATAGTATGCCCAGCAAGTCAACGTCATTCCCAAATTCAGACAAAGGCAAGCGAACCGCTTAAGGAAGAGGGACAGAAGAAACACAACTCACGTTAGCATGATCATCTTGGTTTCCGCTGAATTATCATTGGGAGAACTTGCTGTAACCTCACTCTCCCATTCATAGTCATCCGATCCTGAAAACGGCCGCGGAAAGTGCAGTGGGTCATCGAAGACGGATATTTCTTAAAGAAAAAAAATATACATACACTTTTAGTCGAATAGTCCCCCACACAGAGCGATTTAGGCAGGCTGGTTACTACACCATGCAACGAACTGTGTCAGCCATTTTGACTGTATTTGCCCAATGGCGCCATTCATTTAATTCATATCACTGTTCAAAATCTATCAACTAGCCAATTGCACACAATGATCATTTATATGTTCCAAACACCTACCGCGGTGTTTACTGCTGACATCTCCAACAGACTCAAAACCACTGTTCGTTACGCTGCGATTCTTAAGGTGTTCATCCGGAGGAATCCGTTTCACGCTTTCCCGATCCACATTATTCTTAAAGAAACGACAAGAAATGCGTGATAAAGTATGAAGGATCAAGCTTTGGCGATGAACCTATGGCAGTTACCGAAAGCTCGGATGCCGAAAGGTCTCCAGCAGCAGTCAACCCTCCCAGAGCTATGCTTCTTTGTTTCTGTATGGCAGAAACCCAGGTGGCAACATCCTCAGGCGTGTCTACGACGAAAGTGACGTTATCTCTGCAAGGACAAATTACCTGATTAAAAATTTTGCTTCATAAAAGTGTACCCGAAGTGGCAATACAACTAAGTTTTATTCTGAAGTTTGCCTTTCCCATATGTTTGTGATACCAGCCGTTTGCCTCAATTTTGCGTCGCTCTGAAAAAAAGCAAAAGTTGTCCGATATGATGACGCAAATACGCATTTTATGATGTACATGTAGACAACAGGTTCTTCACAGCAGAAATTTTGCAAATGTTGAAATATTTTGAAACTTTTTAATTTGCCAAAAAATGTTAGGTGAGTTTTTAATAAGCGGCATTTGTCAAACAAGGTTTCGGATCGATGTCACTGTTCATTGTTTTCCAGAGTCTGCGGTGTTGAGGTGCAAAGTCGGGTTTCTGCTGTGCCTTTGTGCGGTCTGCGTAAGTGTTATGGGGGACGATTCAGTATAAATTTCTGATTTATTTTTTTAACACTCCTTTACACTTCAAAATTAGTTCATCATCCTGCTTGACATAGGTAACACATGCGAAATTTTTACAGTAGTTGTAAACTGCAAGTGTACTCTAATGGGCGCTTGGCTGCTGTGTAATGTAGGCTTGTCTAATGTTTTCTTAAATATCCTCTACTATTAACTTGTCTATAGTTAGAATAGATTTCTTCAACACCAAGGCCTGCAAAATCGTTGAACTGAACAAAATTTGCCTTAACAACGTTGTCACCTAATATGGCAACCAATTATAAACCAAAAACGGAAGTGTAACCGGTGGTAATGCCAATTTCATTGGCAGGCATACTGTGCATTACATCCTATAGCCGATTGCTGGTGTGCTAAGTGAGAACCTACTTTTCCGTAAATTCATCGATGATGTAATTTGGATAGACGCATCAGAAACGTCTAATGAATGCATTCGACAGGTACAAACTTAAGCACTTGCCCACAGTATCTTGGAACTAACGTTTCACCAACTTGCACAGCTGACCAGACGGGCGAAGTGGAATTCCTAAATGTAAACCATTGCTAGCTGGTGAGGTAATCTTCTTTCCTTTGGTTAAGTCGTCTCCATCTTATTACCTCTTCGAATAAGATTGACTTTAATGTCAGATTTGGGTGGCATGATTTACAATTACAATGAATTGTCTGCCTTCCACTGTTGGTTTTACAATGTCTTTAGTGACAAATACAAAATCATCTTCATTAATTAAACCTACATACAGAAAAAGCGATCTGCTCAAAATTTCCTTTGGACATGATGGCAATGGTATCATAGTGAGAAGATTGCGTACCCCAAAATGTGACAGGAAAGATGACCCCAGGTTTACACTACATCATTTCGCCACCTGCTAACTCAATCAAAGAAAGAATAAAACTTAAAAATATGAAGGCAATGATTACCTGCACTGAAGACCCACAACAACTGGACAAAAATTAACCTAACTGCAAGCACCCTGGTTTAAATAAGACCAAAAAGAAACCGAAGGTTTGTCAGGGCCTGTAAGCACTGTGCACTTTGTGGATGCTATGGAGAAAAACACATCAAATCCATGGTACCAACTGTTTCACAAATCCTGACAAAAAACTTTCCTTGTGAAACTATGGTATCTATCTGGCAACTTGTGTGACATCCCATCAACAGTATGTTGGTCAAACAATAAACAAACTCTCCATAAGAAACAATAAACAAATTCTGCAAACTGTGGGCACATTGAGGAACTTGTAACAAAACATGCAGTGTTCCATGGCATAATATTCAAAGCATGATCCTCCCATCATGTTAAATAATTCTTGTACCCCTTTGTGATGTTTTCCATTCACTTTTGCCCACTTGTTTGACCTCCTTTTTTACCACACATGTATTTCTTGATTCACTAATTTTTATACAGATCTTCTCAAATCTTAGCAACAACCGCCTTTGTGCTCATACACTTTGCTAAATGCAGGGCAACTCCATTATTTAGTAACGTTCCCGTTACAAAAGTAAAAAATTCTGTGGTCTGGTCAGTCCCATGAAATAATGTAAATGTAATATGTCTTGGATTTTTCTAACATAAAGCATGAAATGTGAATATAATGATAACATTTACAAAATCTGGTGAATGGATGTAGACAATAACAGAAGTTGTCAGCATTAATAATTGTTGTGCTTGTGGGAAAAATAGCATTTTCTACTTCTCTCCAGTTCATTGAATTTTGGTTCCTACGTAGTGATAGGTAGATTAGTGGGTAGACCCAAACATAACAAGAGTTTGCACTGCTAATTTGCAAAGAGTGGGAACATTTGTGGACATCCTTTCGTTTGGCCAAAAGTTCTCAGGTGTGCAATCACAATGCATTGCTTTAATGGGCTATTATCTTCTTGAATTCAATCAACTCCTGCTGAATTTTGACTGCATCCGCCTATTTGCATGTGTCTTTTGCTTCCATTCAGAATTCGGTAATGTCTATCACCAAAAAACGTTTGCAAAAAACAGCAGCAACTGTTTGCAAAGAGAAAAGTAACCCAATCATACCGTTAAGTTGATAATCAACTTTTCAATGCTCTACAGACCCGTTTTTGCTTGGGGGTTGTGTTTTTTTTGTGAGTGACGTCATAAGTGGAGGACTTTTTGGCCACCTTGGCCCACTTTGCCTGGCCCTGGGTGCCAACCGTTAGGTGGTAGTATTTCGCTGAA
>JGI24159J19872_10001762_pt1 | contig 24548 bp, 16 predicted proteins | sample Ectturendosymbi4_FD_19872 | JGI IMG/M metagenome (IMG submission 19872)
CAGCCCGCCGGCCCACTCTTTTGTCTTGTCTTCTGTGCAGCCTGCCGACAGTTCACGTTTTTCATTTGGAAACATGGCCCTCCAGCCCGCCCGGCCTGCCGGCCCTCCAATTAGTGTTATCCCATCCCAGGTTGTGAACCCTTGGTTTGATATTATCTTAGGTTAGGGTTTCAGGCAGGAGTCACCAAACTCCTGCATCAAACTCAGAGCTGCTTCTTGGTACAGATTAATGCGAAGGTCTACCAGTTTGATACACACACTTTTGAAAATATAAATTTGCAGGATTTATCTTCATATGATGTTATCATTAAAAATAAAAATTAAAGATATTCATCATTGTAAAGAAACTGATCATCCATCATGTGTATGCTATTCTCAGAATAGGCCACAGACAACCCACATGGTCCATACCGGCGACCTGGTTCCGGCAGGCATCATCTTGGTGACCCCTGGTTTAGGCTTAGTAAACCAGGGGTCACCAAGATCTTGTCATGTGTTACTGTTAGTGTCATGTTACAGGCATAGGGCAAATAAATTTTCAAAATTGATTAATGAAGGCCCCCTGGCGAACCTATGTCATGTGTCTATTTTGCTGCCATCTTGACTATTTTTCCACCATCTTTTGGCAGCAAAACAGATACTGCCTACTTTATATTACGGGCCACTGGCCGGTCCAGGCCAGAAAATATGTTGTAGTTTGGCATAAACGGGTCGGGCCGGGCAGTTTCATGTTAGCTCCGGGCGGGCCGGGCTGCAAAACTGCTGGCCCGTGCCATCTCTAGTTAAAACCCTTCAAAGACTGGTGAAGGTATGTAGTTTGCAATAAAAAAAAACGTTTCAGTTGAAGATGTCTGGTTTTTTTATGCCTATATAATGATATGATGTTTATGTTATTTTTGCTGACGTCAGCATTTTTGCCCAATCTCCCTTTAAGACCTGTAGGAGCCATTTAAATGACACAAAATTTTTTTTGAGTTCAGCTGTTTTTTCTGTTACTATTCAGGACTTTAAAGGGTCCGAACAGGTTTTTAGCATTCCTGGTCCCAAGATTTGGGCCAAAAAAAACTTAAAATTAATTTGGGAAATCCTCCAAAAGTGTTGAGAAAAGCCCCTTGCTAATATTTGCTGTTTTTTTGGCCTAACTTTTGAACCAGAAATGTTAGAAACTCAATCAAGGGCTTTGAAAACGTGTATTTTAGCCCAGAATCCATAAATACTGCGAGCCAAAATATTGGCGCGTGGGATCAGATGATGACGTCATTTAATTAACCAAAAAGCATGTACTGTCATGATCCCATTGGCCCAAAACCTCAAACCAAATTTAAAAAAATTTTTTTTTTCTCAACTATACAACGCCACTAGTTATTATGGGGTTTGAACAGCTCTCTAGCTAAATCTGCTGCCGAGTTATGGCTGGCCAAAGTTCGCCCTGAAAGGGCAAATTATACCTTTTCTGAGTTTTGAATTAGGCCAAAAACTAGGTTTTTGACCCATAATTTGGCTAGGGATACGCTAGCAAGTCAATCCAGGGCTCTATGGACGCAGATTTTCACCTAGTTTTCAGCAAAACTTTGAGCCAAAAGAGTGGGTCAAAGGGCTAGGGCCCAGGGCCGGCCAAAGGAGGCTAAAATTTCCAAAACATGCCTTCTTGGTGACGTCACCTCCAGAAATCCTCCCACTGAAAACAAAAAATGTTTTTATTCGATTTTGATTATAAGACTTGCTGAATCCGTGGATGGTTTGGATAGCTTTCTAGCTTAATCGCCTGGTGAGTTATAGGATTGGAAAGCTCTGCAAGATTTGGGGCCTTATTTTACAGGACTGAAAAGGTTAAACTCCTTTCAAAAATTAATTTTTAATGAGCAAAGTGCAACCACCCAAAAGGTGGCGTCTTGGGCCCAAGGCCTGCTCTCCCCAGCCCCCCTTGCTACGCCACTGCTCTGACATTATCATCACGAAAGTTGAATAAAACTTAATTTTGTGAATAATAATTAAGGGATTAATTTCTGACGAGATTTAATCTAAATGATCATATACNAGCTATTGACTCCATGCGTACCACAGTTTGTTGGAAGCCCCCTTGGATCTTGAGGTNCTAGGCTTAAGCTTATATAGTCTATACTGTAGGTAAATCCAGCNCTGCCTTTAATTAATGTCGCTAACTTGCACAATTGGTTGGACATTCATTGAAAAAGCAAGTAACGCCTTACATGTAGGCTGATGACTGATTGTTTCTTGAAAGATGGACAAAGTCTAACAACGTGTGGTTGCATGCTTTGATGTAGGCTAGTCCGATTGTTTGTTTCTATTCGTTCTTATTCTTTGAACACTGCAAGTACAACCAAATTTTACTTCTGCGGTAGTTTTGTACCAAGTGTTGCAGGTTAGCGAACAATAGTGTTACTATTAAGAATGTGTCTGTAAACCTATAGTTCTACCTGCAACACTGTTGCAAAACGTTCTGTTAAAAAAGTGTCTGTAACCCTGTGATTCAGCCTCCAATGCTGTTGTAAAACGGTATGTTCTGTACATTTAATCAACCTGTGTCATGCAGAAAGTATGTGTTTTGGCTATGGACTTCATGTCAGCTGAAAAAAATGCATCAACATCATTGATCCAATAAAGATCAATGCATTTTCTGGACTCATCATTGTTATACCTTACATGTACTTAATAGCATTTAGCACAGTTTGTCATTTTATATATGTTACCCAGTTCTAATGAGCCGTTTGTGTTGCATGTTCATTGTAAGTCTTCTGGTTTGATATCTGACATGCTATTGCTGAGCTTAACAGAGCTTCTCATTGCATTGCTGCTAACAGTGATTATTTTGAAGTCTTTCGTGTCAATAGTTATGATGATGTGAGACTACGGTATAGCATAGCCTGAGTAAAATCCATTTACTTTACAAACTGTTTGTTTGCCTTTAAGTTGGAGTACATATGAGTTTTGTAGCCATAATTATGCATTGCCTTGAGCCAACCAAAGAGAGACTCGAATGGAAGATCCTTAGCGTAACAGCAATAGAGATTCCCCATTCGCCTAGGTTCACTCTTCTAGAGCTGCTAAGAATTCAACATTATGTGTGGTGTAACATGTCGTCACATGCCATGGTCTTATAACAGTGGCAGGAATTTGCATTTGAACAAGTTTCAGTTTTTGTATTTGCATTAGCCTATATTTTACAATATAATTTTTAGATTGGATCTTAATCTGAAGAACTTGAATCTGGAAAAGACTCAAAGTAACAGTATGAGGCCCACTGCCATGGTCATGATATGCAAATACTATAATAAGGTGTCAACATGAGCATCAGAAGGGGAAGTAGGAGTTGGCCAAGGCCCGTCAAAGGCCCCCTTGGATTTTGAAAATTTCAGTAAAAAAATATTGTTTTTTCAATTTCGAGGGGTAAAAAACAAATTTCACCACTTTTGGCCCCCCTGGAAAAATTTTGGAAAAATCCCCTAGTGCCCACCCCCTTGGAAAAAATCTTTCTGATGCCCGTGGATGTCAATACAGTAGCCTATATTGTGCCCTGCTGACCCCTTAGTGAAAGCAAATCCTCAGGTTTACCTCTGTGCAAATTGGGGCACTTGATCCTTGAAATAGCATAGGTAGCACAATTAGACAGTCAAAACAGAAAATTTGCGCAGTTGCAAAACTTGGTCAAAAAAGCAGCCGGTGTGACTCTGTGAGACGGAGGGGGTTAAGTCTAATGAGATTTTCCAGGCGAATTTGAAGTCAACCAAAGACTTGTCCACAAGGAAAACATACTTTTGAAAATCTGAAGCTGTTGATACTGTCATTGCTGAGACAGTCAAAAATTTGAGGACTGGTCGGCGGCGTCAGTCGGTTGCCTACCTTCAGCGTAGAGATGTACCATCAACATATGGATGGTACCACCAGCATAGGGTTTGATTTGGAAAGCAACTGTTTGTTTGTATGGAGTTGACTTGGAAAGCAACTGATTGTACCACCAGTGTAGCGGATGGCTTTAGAAAGTAACTGTTTGTAACTCCAGCATAGGAGTGGCTTTATAAAGCAACTGTTTGTACCTCCAGCATAGGGGGTTGATTTAGAAAGCAACAGTTGTACCTTGAGCGTAGGGAGTTGATTGACAAAGCAACCTTTCGCACCTCCAGCGTAGGGGTTGATTTAGAAAGCAACTATTTGTACCTCCAGCGTAGGGTGTTGATTTAAAATGTAACTGTTTGCACCTCCAGTGTAGGGATGGCTTTAAAAAGCAACTCTTTGTATCTCCAGTATAGGAGTTGATTTATAAAGCAACTGTTTGCACCACCAGCGTATAGCTTTCAAGTGCTATTAATCAAAGAACACTATCCAGCTTAATTATTTCAGATACGGTAACGTTACTAATTTAACAATTTCATTTGGTAAATACGTGGTGCATTGCTATTTCTGCTTCACGCTGCAGTTACCACGCTGTAGACAGTCGATGATGCGTTTGGAAGCGCATTGTGACGCCTGAGGTACAAACAGTTAAACAGTTGCTTGCTAAATACATCCCCTATGCTGGTGTTACAAACAGTTGCTTTCTAAAGGCATCCTACAAACAGTTGCTTTATAAATCAACTCCCTATGCCTGAGGTACAAGCAGTTGCTTTCTAAAGCCATCCCTCCCCTGGTGGTACAAACAGTTGCTTTCTAAATCAACTCCCTACCCTGGAGGTACAAAGAGTTGCCTTTTAAATCAAGTCCCTATGCTGGTGGTACATCCCTACGCTGGAGGTACAACCCTACGCTGTCACTGGTGGTACTGACACTGCTGACCCTCACTCAAAAGTTTGACATGTGGTTATGCAGTAGTGTTTTTTTGTAATCATGCTATGCTTGTTTTCAATATGTAATTTTGACCTTGCACTCTTACTTGTGCAACATGCATAGTATGTCATGTGTCAAGGCCAGACATAGCTGAAGATAATTGTTTTTTGTTTCAGTTTTTGTAGGTAGATGTTGGGAGTTTTCATTCTGATTGTAGGGGAACTACTTTATGTAGAGTGGCAACTGTGCTGCCTTGGGATGTAATGCAAAATACAATAGGCATTGTTGCAGGAGTACTTAATACCATGCATGCAGTTGTATGTGCCACAGTTGGCAGGTGTGCAATAGGCATGCAATACGTTTGGCATGAAATAAGGTGTTTTTAACTGTAATAGACTAGAGCATTGAGCAAAGGTACATTTGACTGTGTGCCATAAAGTAGTGTTTTCACGTGTTTCTGATGTCATCATCCTTTCATTAAGTGAGGCATGATGGAGTAATATACCAAGATTTGACTTGTTCAACAAATTTGAAACTTATGCCCATTCAGGGAGACAATTGGTGTTTGATTCATGTTAGACATATTTAGATTTGACAAGATTATTCATTTCTTCTGTTTTTTCGACGCATTTATTTCTTATAAGATTAGGCCTACTTATTCTATATGAAAGAGAGTTGCATTCTGCATTGACTTTTGTTTTAATTTAAGTAACGTTTAATTTTTAGTTCAATTTCAGCTGTGACAGAGTGTCACACAACACCAACAGGAAATCATCTAATTATAAACATGTAGTGCAGCACAGGCAATAAAGAGTGAACTTGGTTGAGTGGGGAAACTCTTATTGTTTATGCTACCAAAACCTCCCAAGCCCTGCATGCTGGGTTTGCATCTCCAAAAAGCAAGCATTACACAGCATATTAATTTTAATATTTTCAAGAAAAATGTATTTCAATGTTGTTTTTGCTTTTTCAGAGGCCAGCAGCATCAGCCCTAGAATTCCATCCATGATAGCAGTAATATATCCATGTGTAGTTAAATTATTTATAGCTGAAGCATGTGTCTATAATGCATTTTTGAAGCATGCTGATTCCAAAATTTGATGTATGTCAAAATGACGAATTCATTTTCTTGGACATTCAAGCACCATATACAAAAGTTGGAGAAGTAGAAATTGATATCACTGAAACTTCTCTTATTTTTTGTGCAAAACCGTACTTCTTAAGGTAACTTCAATCAGGAATTGTCTGGAGCAAACAGCTTGTCAAGCAGTTATTGTATGCTTTTCCAGTTGGTTTGTGGTAGTGTTTTTGCTTAGCATTCCAATCACAGGCATTGTTTTTTCTTGTTATACATTGCGTATGCTTTGTTTCTGGCCTCTTCCCTTAAAAGCTAGTTACGATCTTCTGTTTATGTTTATTTCTCCTTCATGCTTCACTATGTTCATTAATGTCACTGAAAGCAACAAACCTAGGTAACTTTTCAGCAAGAACTTCCTCTTGTTTTCATTAACTCGCCAGCCAGCAAAGTTCAACATGAAGTTAAGCAGATGTAATGTTGAATGTAGGTGGTCATCAAGTTACTCGAAAACACAAGGCAAACTTGTTCTGTGGCATTTTTATTTTTGTGGCTTCTTGTTTTTATGTAACGTGTTAGTTTATGAAATTGGTAGTAATAGAGATAACGTTGTATTATCATTGTCATTGGCTAGAATTTTTCAAGTTATCTTAATTTGCATTTTTTGTTCATTGTATACAGACTCCAGTTTCCTGAAAAAGTGTTGGATGATGGTTCAAGCTGCAGATATTGTGCTGATAATGGCAGTTATTATGTAAAAGTGAAGAAATATCAACATGGTTTGGAGTTCAAGAACTTGGACTTGCTTAAGAGCATTCTCAAACCTCAAGCAAAAAGTGCCTCCACCATTGAGGTTTTAAGTGGTGGTGAGTACATGCAGTTTTTGATCAAGTTCACATTTATGCTGAGACATGGTGTAAGATAGCTTGTTCAAGCTGTTCAACCACTCCCCTGAATCCCAAAACTGACAACAGCCAAACTGAATGTTTTGTTATTGAACAAACAAGCCATGCTTACATTCATATCATACAGCATCAATTGAATTATGTGTCAGAAGGTTTGCTTAATGCACAACACTAAGTTCTTATTAATTGGAAAGTTACTGTTTTATTATGAATTCATAAAACAGCAACCACTTTCATCGTATTGCTTGTGTCATCATAACCAGACCATGATACTCACTCAGCCAAAGCACTTCCACATTTAGACTGAATTCGTTTCTAAAACCTTATATAAGCCTTGACTTACTATTAACATGTAGGCTGATGGCAAATGCATTGGTTTCAAAAATTCTTACAAATTAATTTAATGCAAGAAATTGATCTTATGTTTTACAAGTAATATCTAAATGTTCATACATTTACATGCTATGCTTTTATTGTTGAGTGTAAATGGTTCTGCTCTTTCCATGATTTCCATACACTTAACCCAAAATTGTGAAGGTAAAAGGTGATATCAAGAGTTTACTGATTTTCTTAAAAGCAGTCACCCAAATTTTGAAAACAACAAATAACAATCTAGTACAGGGTGGTCCAAGACTGCGAGGACGAAGGGCAACATTACGGTTTGAGGAAAAATTTGTGGACTGCAAAGAGAGGAACTCCACTGCAGTTAAAAGACTCATTTGCTATTCTAACTGAACTAATTTTTGCTGCATGTCTAACCAGGGTTGCGGAGTCGTAAGGAGTCGGAGGTTTTTAGGTGGAGTCTGAAGATAAGTCGGAGTTGAAGAGTCAGATTCCTAACAACACCAGGAGTCGGAGTTGTTTTCTTGTCAGACTCAGACTCTGGATGTCCAATTGGACGATTTTTTACATCACATTCCTAAGTTGGGAAATCCTGTTGAAATGGTGCAATTTCTTTTGAAACTTTTGTTGAAACAGACATTTTTTTGCTGTGCACCATGATTTTAATTGATTTTAAAAGCCAAATTTCATTCCCTTTTATGTTAAGGAGTCAGAGTCAGGAGTCGGAAATTTTACCTCTACTCCGCAACCCTGCACCTAACGCAATATTTGATTCTAGGGTACTTTTTAAGTTTTCTGTTTGTTAGTTTGCAACTCAAAATTGAGATTTTCTCCTAGAAAAAAGATACACAACACGCCAACAAAATAACAAAACAATTTGTTGTGTTTGGTTCTGGTTATAAAGTCAATGTCTGCATTAATTTCCGTAATAGAAGGATGCAAGCAGGCAGGCAAGTTTCATCAGCCATTCTATTTCGTGTGTTGCTTTTCAATCGCATCATAATTGAGAAAGCACTTTCACAAATTACGAACATGGAGCACATCTTCAGTGCAAAGTCTCTTAAGCAGGGGCTTAAGAGGGCAATTGCCTGGTTGCCCCCCAGGTTGCGGGCCTGGTTACCCTTCAATTATTTTGAAATTGCTTCCTTCGAATTTCCGTGATATTCCCGTATGTTTTCTCGTGTTTGGTGCTGCAATGCCTCTTTAAATAACAACTCTTTCGGAACGGATATTACTTGCAACCTCACAAGGTTTGCCATTGTTGTTATTGGTGAAGAAATCCTTTCCTCCCGTGAGAATTGAACTTTCTGTTTTTCTTTGACACTTCTCTTTTGACATTCGTGTTTTGTTCAGTTGCTATACTTGAATAAATGTTCCTTCATGACTTCCACAGATATTCTAATCCAACTAAAAAATTTATTACAGAGTCTAAGTTTGCAACAAAGATAAACAACAAACGCATGCTTTGTGGTCACACAGTTGTTACCCCCTAATAGTTACATATTGACCTGCACTTCCATGATGTGTAACTTGCAAGGGCTGTGTCGCTAATACAATATATGTGTGACTTTGTGTAATATACGGCATACAGAAAGCGTTAACGAGTTGCATAAAAATTGTCCGCGGGCCGCAGCTCGCTGCGGCCCGCGTGCTTGTGTTTGGACCACGCTGATCTAGTACATTAATGTTTTTAAAAGCAAGAAACTGTCAGTTTTGAAACATTGGAAGTGACAATTTAGGCAATTTATTGTATGCCTACTTCAATTCTATCTTTTTCCTATTTTTTGCTAGCAACCACCAATACAAAAAGCTACCTTTGTGTATGACCAATGTGCATTTAAGCATGATAGATTTCAAACTCCCGCTACGTTTGATACCAAATTAAGTGGTGGTATTTAATTACTGTACTATTTTAATGTGAATGGCACTGTGATGGTTTTGTAGCATGGTTAAATGGAGGATCAACATTGTTTTCTTATTAACAAACTTGTACATCTGCTAAATTGTTTTAAGAACCTGGCCAAAAGAGCATTGTTCATATTGCTACACAGCTGAAACGTTTTTTACAAACTACCTGCAGCTGAATCAGGAAAAAACTTGTTGCCAACCAACAATATTAATAACATGTGAATTAGAAGCAACCTTTTCATGTCGTAAGATAGATTTGTGCATTATCATATATAGCAAGTTGTGCACAGTACAGAAGAATCTTTGCTTGCAGATGTAATGACTGAAAACGATGTTCCTTATGAGATTGACTGGCTTGTTCCCCCTGATACTGTCAGAAACTTCTCCTTACAGTATGGATATGGTTTTGCCAACCAGAAACATGGCATTCTCACTAGATTTGAGGTAAAATTTTATTTGATTCATTTTGACATCCTTGCCTTTCTTTGGTAGGCTGGTGTTGGATGCAAATTTAGAGTGGTTGGAGAATGGGGATATCACAGGTTCATGTGAATTCGTGCATGATTTTCAATTGATTTGACTATTACTGTTTTCTGCAACATGAGACGTCATCGCACTTGTTCTGCTATGGAAGAGTTTCCTGTTTGTTAAATTCACCTTGTTTTTATCATTATTCGTCATGCTCTACTCAGTCTACTGCAGGGGTGGGTAACCTGCGGCCTGCGTGAAAATTTTGCATGGCACGCATCAGAATTTTCATTACCCAGATTAGAGCACAAAATCGCGTCGAAACGAACCTTCACGACAAGCAGAAACGTAGACAGCAAGTCAAAAGAAGTTTCTGTCGTGCTATGACATAGTTTTCTTTCTTTTCCGTTGGAAGATAAAATTAGAATTTTAGGAAGAAATTCATTAATTTTTGCGGCCCTGCAGCGACATTGCGCAATTCATGCGGCCCGTGATAGTAAATAGGTTCCCCATCCCTGCTCTACTGTGTATCGTTCTGTTTTTCACATATACTTTGTGAGTGCTGGATCTTTGCATTTGTGTTCGCTTTATAGTGAGCTTGACGCATTGATGCATCCGCTTAAACTGCTGTCCCAGTGTCTTAAACTTGACTAGAGACAGAATGCCAGCAAGAAAATGTCGAACGATGTGTCGATTCAATTAAATAATTATATTCAATTAGATCTCGTTTTACTCAAGCACTTTTCATTTCTCAAGACGTCTGAACTCAACAGGAATTATTGTTTTTCTGTGAGAATCGTCTTGTCTTGTTAGGGTTATGGCAATTAAGCCCAAACACATTCGTTTATTTGAAATAAATTGCATAATCTTTCGCATTATGCTTGTGCAATCGAAGTGCATGACTCCTGCTGACTCAGGACTAATAAATTACCTGGCGTGATATGTGTCTGGACCTGATTTTCTCGCCAAAAATTTGGATGTGACCCATGTCCCTGTACTGCAATTTCTGTGGAAAAGCTTCGTCTTTTTATATCTATTTCCAGTGCCCTTCATTTTAAAGGCATTAACCACAGGCGACTTTTTAAATGATGCGAAATAAATCCTGTTGTTGTGCTGCAATTGCATCACCGTGTTTCAGCGCAAGCTTATTCAGTCAGACTACTTTCTGGACGCAAATTTATAATGACCTATACCCATCCTTCGATGCTCCTTGGAAACAGGTCCGAAATCAAACCCCTTCTGTACCGGACGCGCCACGAACGTTTCAGTATAAATCTAACATGATGCATTTTCAGCGCCTTTAACTTTAACTGCGTTTACGTGTATTTGTCGATATTTTTAGGAAGATGTAGTGGACATAGTTTCCATAAAAAATCCAGATGAAACCAGTCCTGAAGATCGATGCAAATTGAGAGAGGAATCTGAAGAAATTAAGTTTGATTCAGATTATTACCTGTGAGTGCTGCTGGTGTTTCGTTTGGTAGTACACGCTTCAACAGTGACGAAACATATCAAGTTGTTAATGATAGTTGTCCAAAACGGGGGGTGAGGATGTGGCAGATGTAGCTGATTACTTGCGTAATTACGCGATTTACACGCCGCTGTAGGCGCGAAATGTGGCGGCGATCGACGCTTGCCTGCCGGATGCAGGTTCGCGATTGACCTTAGCGCTGGGATTGTGGTATAGAAAGCCATTTTTTCGTGTTTGTGAGTTTGGTTTCTTCGTTTGTTTTTGGATCATGCCATTGTTCCACGATAAAGCTAATGAAGCAAAAAAACAGTACATCTCCTGGGTCGTCAAAGAGGGAAAGCTATACGCTCATAAGGCACTTAAACGCGCTTTGCGGGGCAAATTGAGATTATTTCGAGAATATTGTGCAAAATGAAATGAACAAATTAGCGTAATACTTAATCAGTTTTTTGATTATTTAAGAGCCGTAAAAACTCTTTTTGACAGCTAGTTTAGTTGTTTGTCACGGATCATTTTTTAGGCCTTTATTTCAACTTCAGTGCAGATTTATACGAAGCGGAAGAAATCGACGACCTTCTGCTATACAAACCATGGTGGGCGGCAAATTTTGACTCTTTGACCGACGAAGAGAAAGAAGATTTGCGAAAGCTTCCTAACCGTGAATATATTTTCAATGCAGCAGAAACAAGGGTCGTTTGTCTTGGTCAGTTGTGAGTTATAAGCGAACAAATGTATTAGGAAGCAGAATCGCATTTCTGTTGGTTAAGTGGTACATTTGTTTGGGCTTCTAGTCTTGTTAGAGCACGCACTTTGTGCAAACAGAAATGTATATGAAATGAGTAAATATCGTTTCTGGTGTACCGATTAATGCGAAGGGCTACTAGTTTGATACACACTTCTGAAATATAAATTTTGCTCAATTTACCTTCTATTATTTTAGTATTCAAATTCGTTAATGTGAAAACATTGATCATGCTAATGTAATTTTTAGAACAGGCCCTCGGGCGACATACTTGGTCCTTGTGGGCTACCTGGTGCCCGCGGACACCACGTTGGTGACCCCTGCTGTAAATTTAGAGCTGTTAATATTTGATAGCGTTCCGTGGCAAATCAATGTATGGTCTCAGCCTGGATTGCCAGATCTACTTTTTGCCAAGGGGCCAAAAAATGGCCAACCATTTTTTCAAATTTATCAACAGTTACAAAGTCATATGAACCTTACTTAGCAATTTATTGAATGGAAATGTTCCTCCATCACAATTGTAGCATAACAGAAAAACTAGTACGTAATGAAAGAGCGTAAGATAACAACTTAATTTCCGTGTGTAGCCATAAACTGAGATAAATTTGTCATCCTCGATAAGCGCTAAAGCGATCAACAGCAATCTGAACAAAACCAACAAATATGTGTACCACCTGAATAACAGTAAGTTAGGTAACATAACAGTTCTCACTGCTACCTCCACAACTGCAGCAAGTAACAGGTATTCTGATCAACTTACTTTCACATTAACTCAGAAACTCTAAGGATCTTAACAAAATTTTGGAAACAAAAACCTTGCAAATATAGGAATTTGGTGGAAATCTGCAATCAATTAGTAAAAATAGTTAAAAAATATGGTTTTACAGACAGGACCCAGGGTGGTCAGATCTAATTCTTGCAAGGGGCCAGTCTATCCTGGAAAAGAGCCAAAGGGCCAAACGAATTTTTTGGGGCCAGCCAGTGTTATTTGGGACCAAATTTCTGAAATTTGGCCCCAAAAGGGCCAACCTGGCAACCCTGGTCTCAGCACTTGAGGCAGTAAAACACTCAAGACAGCGAAGACGTGCTCAGCTCTACTTCCGGTTTTATGCCCCTCCCCTGACGCAAAAATACTCAGAAAGTGGCATTGATCGCAGATGGAAAACACACGTGCCTATTAAAACTTCGACAACAAAAGGTTGGGCGACTTTTGGGTCTCGGTTTAGGTCAAATAAAGACAACGAAACGCGTCGATTCCTGCTGGTGATCTATGATAATATTTATGTGACGGGTAAACTTCAGTGTACTGTGCGCCAAGTGACGCTTCGTCTGATGAGCAATTGCCACCATATCTTGCAGCTCTCTTCGACATTTTGTTCGCTTACGCTTACAACGTGAGGACTACTGGTGACGACAGAGACAACCCAGAATCAGCATGGACCATCCGCACATTGAGTCCAACATTGTCATGGTGTGATACCAGACCAACTCTCAAATCAGTTTTGGTGGCATGCTATCGAAGAGCACTGTGTTACCCGCACTACAGGTAATTAGCGAGTATCGATTTTCTGAGACAGACGCTTTCATGTGCGTGGCAGGCGCTGAAACAGAGCACCGTCCGTGACGTTTATGTTAAGTGGATGGTGTGAGTTCGAAAGTCGCATTATCCGATCAACCGAATGGAGTTTGGTAGCGGATTGACGAGAAAATATACTCTGGACGTTTCATAATTTTTCTGAAAAATTCCTATTATATCTTGGACAGAAATATAAATAGGTGAAACGGAAGTATAAGATGCAAATGCGAAATACGTGTAAATAAACATATTGTAGAAGCAGCTGTCAAAGTTGCTCACATTGTAAGCTGGGCATCACTGGTGCATTAAAACCTCAACCTTTTCATGCAGCAACCCATTTTGCAACCCAGTTTGACCTAATGACCCCCTTGCACAAATTTCCAGTCAGGCATATGAAATGCAGTTGCATTTGCGCAATAGAAAGTAACAATGACTAAAAAGTAACGTACGATATCACTATTTTGAACAAAGACTCATTAAATTGATGCATACAAACAAATCACTCCACAGCACAACTCATGGAAATCTAGAACAACTCCCAAGTTAGCTACCGCAATCAGATATCTAATTTACGAACACAGCACATTCTTACGTCACAAAGTTATCCTTGCGTTGCCAAACGCAAAGTACTCTGTACTGTAATGGTCATAATCACACTTAAAAATTTTTGAATGAAAAAAAGTAGGATATCGTTTTGACTACCGAAAAATGCGGTTCCATATACGAAATATAAAATCTAGAAGTAAACAGTAAAGCCTCTCCTGCGTTTTGATTCAACTAACGACAGACTTTCACCAGAGCACTGAAAGGTCATCATATCTACAAGTCGCAAATGACAATAAATTAGAATTTAGTTTGCTTCGAGGGAGGTCAGGTGGGACACACAGACTACACGCAAAATCTTAGTGGAAGTGAATGCCAATTGTAGTAAACGCAAGCTAAACATGTATTCAGCAATATGCTGCTTTGTTTGCGTTAAAACGGTTGTTTTTTGTGGAAACGCACATGTTGCATGAATACAAACGATTGTATGAAACGTACTGTATTTTTCTAAAATCAGTCTTGCATGTTTAAGAAGAAACTCAGCTGTAACTGAATTGCATATGAGAAATTTTTGTTTTTTTTCTCTTTAAGGTACTTGCGGATTTGCTTCTTGTCTTTGTCGATGATGTGATTAATGATGGTTTAGTTTCTACAATGTGCTATATTCCGCAGTGACAGTAAATACAGTTTATGGAACTTCACCATGAAATCATCTTTCTTCTGTTTTCTTTTTTTGCACCAATCTTTGTAAAATTTTGCAACATCTTTGCGAGCGTCTGGATTGATTTGACAGTATTGCGAACGTCGTGTGTGGTTTGAGGCAACAGTTCCATCATTCTGACGCCCGGACTGTGCGGCGGAAACATCTGGGCTTAAGTCTGGTTTTGTGCTCGTCTGTTTGTGGCCGTTGGATATTCACTTGGGATAGTCGTTGTTATTTTAAACCTTTAGCAAACAGTCAACGGTTATTCCTGTTCTCTCTTGCCATGTTTGGTGTTAAATGGATCAGGTCGGTGCATTACTTTCTACCACAGTGCGTTATGTTCAGTTGCTTGAGCCGAATGGAAGTTCCTTTTGTTTTGGCAGGTTTTGTAAAACTCCAATGGAGGTTAAATTGCCAGAACTGGTTAAGTTAAGGCGAAACACTAGAATGATGCCTCTTGACCTCCTGCAGCGCAATTAAAGTTTACATCCATATTGAATTCTTTTAATGTTATCAAAAGTTTTGAAAAGNAAAAAAGTTGTCAAAAATTGTTTTTGAAAAGTTGCCAAAATTTGTTGGAAAAAGCTTTCGAAGTTTACTACATTGCTGTACAACGGTTGAGCTGATCAAAACGTTCACGATATGTTTTTCGTTTCGAAACACTTGTTGAGCTAAATTTATGATAGGTGAATAGAATTTTCAAGCGAAAATGGAAATGGCAAAATACAACCCTTTATCAGATAATAATGGAAAATAGAATGCTAAAAATACCGGCTAAGTGGCCTGGTGGGATAGAGCGCGCGCCGCTGAAGCTGGAAGCGGTCGGGTCGCAACGAAGGCTTGAAAAACAATACTTGCGGCCTGTCCAGCCTTTTGCTCAGCATGAATGGATAGGTACAAGAGAAAGCTTCAAGCGCGATGTTGTAATTTTTCTCAAATTTATAACTTGCTCCATTGCAAACTCGGGTCTTACAGCTACACACAATCAATGCTTGGTTTTTATTTAAGATTATCATGCTCCAAATGAGACTTACAAACTATCTCTGCTAATGCTGGGCTGATCATCTTTGTGATCAATGCTTTGGTCCGTTGTCCTCTTCGTATCTTTGTTGTAATCCGTAACTCTTTTTGCAATATTTGACGGTGCCGAAAATTGTAAGTTTTGCCTGAACAGTAGAAGCTGCGTAGTAAATGCACGGATAATAAATCCATTTAATCCAATTTCGTTAAGGACAGAATTTTTCCATTTCAAATGTACATTAAAAACTCCCCGCTTCATCAATCCATTTTCATTTATTTGTGCTGTATTGCATTTGTTAGCGAACAATGACTTCTGCTGACGCAATGGATTAATTGTTTTCAAACGTATCACCTTTCTACCTGGCTTTATCTCATTTCACCAGTAGTTAGCTCTAGAACTTCCGTGTTCATGGATCAGAAGTTCAGTCATTGCAGCCTAGGTAATGAAAAGATGTAGACACGACAGAAAAACAACTCAAAGGCTTGAACTGCTAAATTATTAAATGACTGATGACATTTTTACCATCCAGGATAGTTGTTTTGCTGCTGATCGATGTGCTCCAGTCACTACCTTGTGATGTGTTACGGTTCAACATTTTTGTTTTCGAGCGGTTTCTTTGATTAGTACCTGTGCTGTGGACCACCAGTCTAAGCCAAACACGTAAATAAAAAATATGTAACCGTTGTAATTCTGCTTTTTCTACCTTAGGAACTGGAAGCTGTGCGAAACAGCTGCTTCAGACACCGAGTCAATTTTGCGCCGGGGACGCCGAGCTGTCCTGAAATGCTTCCTCCATGTTTATGCTTTGTTCTACAAAAACGACGGTTCGCCGTGCTACATTCTTAATGAGCTTTGCATCAAGGACTACTGCATTTGGCTGCACAGTTCCAGTGTAGTTGATTCGCTTCTCACCTCACTTGCGGATGCAGCAAAAAGTATTCGTTTGTCCAAAAAGGATGCGAACTTGGAACTTGATGAACTGGAACTTGCTGCGTCGTTAGTGCTTGCGGAAGAAGGAAGTGTTGCTGATGCTGAAAGACCTACTAGTTCGCCAGACAACGATGAACCTGCTTTGGGCGAACTAAGTAAAGAGTTTTCGTTACTTGGAATGCGAGAAGAAAGTCAGTTGACTGAAACTAACGAATCGAGAGCTTCGCCAGAGAATAAACCTTTTATACATGAACTAGGTTCGGACGAAAACGAATCTAAAGGTGAACTATAACAATTGCGAATCAGTGTTGTGTCTTTGTAATGTGTAGGATGCACTAAAAATGGATGTTGTAAGACACCAAGGGCAACTTTTTTTGCAATTTTCAGATATTTCGTGTGTTTTGAATTGGTACATAGGCCTTTCAAAGACAAAAAAATGTAAAAACAACCCCTAAATTTAGGGTTTTGACCCCACAAAGAAGAAGAAACATCTTTAAAAAAGTATTTTCGCTAACTTGTTATCATGAGGTGACTGACATTTTTTATATCGAACCGTTTTTCAGCGTGCGTAGCTTTTCGCTTCACGGCTTCAAGTAAAAACACAGAAGTTTGACTACGTGAAAAACGGGTTTTCGCTCCAAAAAATATGTCACAATAACGTCACAACTACGCAGAACATACCTCAAAAATGCATTCCTTTCTTTCGCGTCCGAGGATGTCTTCACTGACTTTCGAGCGCAATCCGTTCGCTAGATATGGCCGATAATAACCTTAAAAACAATTAGTGGCTTCAGCGGAACTTGAAAGCAAAATGGTAAAAAAGACTGTTTTTGTCAGTACCGTGTGGAGATTTTGTAAAATGACTCTGACTTGAGTCTTTCTTTTTCACTTGAGTCGAGTTATTCGGCAAAAACGTGGTTCGATGCGAGTGACTTTTCTTACCGTGAGTCGAGTTACTGATTCAAGTCACGCCATCACTGCAAAATACTTCTACAATCGCACAAGAACAACGAGTCTTACTTACAATTATTTGAAAATGTGTAATCAATTATTATTACAATTGTTATTGGTCCAACACTGGTTGGAAACTCAAATTTTAATAGGATGTAACATCCGCAGCCACACCTTTTCAAAGCAAGTGTTGACTAATGAGCTCAAAAGCAGCCTTTTATATCAAAACAATTGTATCTAAAATTTGGATTCGTGATGACGCATATTCTGCAGTCCAGAAAAAAATTGGGAGGAAGATGTCAGTGAGCTTCACCGGTTGTCTTACACATAGACCGGACCGTAACCAGGCGGGGAGAAGTTTTTTCCCCNCCCCCCCCCCTAGAAAAATGTGTTGGATATACTGAACTATTGGACATAGTTAAAAAGTTTGGGCTCTTCTCAGAAAACTCTTTGCCCACCCTGGTGTCCCATGCTGGTTACGGGCCTGCACATAGAAGACAAATTCGGGCGCTTTTTTAAAAAACGGTTTGATTTCTCAGAAGCTGGTAACAGAGTTGTAAGGATTATTCGATGGCAAAAATGCATCAATAAAATATTTCTAAGCAAATTGGTCCAGTTTGTAATCACTAACAGCTACGATTTCATTAACTTATGCAATTGACGTTAGTTGAATCTCAAATTTCTAACTTCACTCAGCAACGCTACAAAATAAATACAGAAACAGAGCGTCTGTTTTGAAAAAGAGTGTTCAGAACCCATTAAGTCCCGTGCGAGCCAACATTTTGGGGCAAGAATTTTCTACAACACTTCTAACATAACTCACTAGCCGATTGAGCTAGAGAGCTGTCGAGAGCCAAGAAATCCGGTTACACTAATACCTTCCATTAAAAAAATTAAGGTTTTGGATTATAGTTTGTTTGGGGGGTGACATTAAGTAGGAGGATAGGTTTAGGCTTGTTTGGCCAAGGTTACCTGACCCCGGGTTCCCACCCCCTAGGGGTAATTTTTTTAAATGAAACTAGGCTAAAATCTGCATATTTTGCGCCCTTGATTGGCTTTTTAACGTTTGTGGTTGGCAAGTTATGACAAAATAACTTCAGTTAATTAATCGAATTCCTAGGGTATTAATTTTCTTTGTTCTTTTAAGGCCGTAATTTCCCAGCCACAAAGGCTAGAAGGCCAATCAAGGGCTCAAAATATGCAGATTTTAGCCTAGTTGCATTAAAAAAACAAAGAATTACCACTTGGGTGTTGGAGCCCTGGGTCGGGTAACCTTGGCCAAATAAGGCTAAATCTATCCTCCCACTTAATATGTTACCCGCAAGTAAAACTCAATTCCAAAACATCCAAAAATTTTTTAGTGGAAGGTGCTAGCCTAACCGGATCTTTTGCAGCTTTCCAGTTTTCTCCAGCTCAATCGGCTGGCGAGTTATGGTTGAAAGCATTGGGGAAAATCCTTGCGCCAAACTACTGGCTCGCGCGGGACTTAAGGGTAAAATGTAACTCGGTTTCAGTGTTGTAATCGAGACCGTAACATCCCCAGACGGAAGCATGAGTTAGAATTCTAAAACCGAGACGTCATCAAAAAATCCAAGATCGAGACGTAGGCCTGGAATCATGGGCGTCGAAAATATTTTTCTAGGGGGGTATTAGCAGTTTTTCCATAAGTAACCATAAAAATTTTTTCAGGAAGGGAGCCAGAAGTGCTGAAATTTCATTTTTCCTTCTCGAAACTAAGAAAACGACCTTTTTTGCTGAAAAGATAATAGAAAAATGTCAAATTTCAAAATCCAGGGAGTCAAGGCCCCTCTGCCTCCCCTTTCCGACGTCCATGCCTGAAAGTTCAAGACAGAAACTGGAAACTTAAAATTTTGTCAAATTCACCTAATCTTTTCCAGAATCTTTCAAGAAAATGTTATCACCACGTCTGATCTGTAATTTTGTTAGAATGTGCTTGTGATATGGAACACTAGTCCGCGACAAAATACTTCATATTAAAAATTTCTCACAACCACTTCCTGTCAGTGTGAAAAAACACAAGTCTGTTTGCAGTTAGTTGCAGAGAATACACGTACGCTTTGGCGTTTTGTGCATTCCTGGTGTAATTTCAAGGCTTTTCTGCTCGTGAATCAAATTCAATGCAACGTACTTTCTGGTGACAGCTTAACAGTTGATATCATAGCCTGCCAACATACATCACGGCTACTGTCGTTGTTTCCAGTCCCTTGTGTGAACGCTCAATGCTGTTGTCCAAAGAGAGAGAGAGAGAAGGCAGTGTGATCAACGAAAGCAATTCAGTTTTTCTACTGAAGGGTTATTTATGGACAAAGCAGTTAGCACCTAGCCTCAAGGCGTCAGGTGACTTGTCTGGGAAGCTGGCCCATGCTCTTGCGGCAATTGAGGTTGACCTTCAACCAGTACCGGCGCTGCCATTAGGCGAACTAGGCGGTCGCCTAGAGTNCTGGGCCAAAGTGGGCCCCAAAATAGGATCAAAAATATAACCGCNTGGTTCATGAAGTGACGAACGTACACCAAGAAAAAGGAATGAGATTGAAAGTGAATGAAACACACGTTCGTGCAGTTTATAAGATAGAGATACTACACTATTTCAGGTTTACTGCAGAAGGGTTGATATTTAATATTTACGCTATTAATTTCAATTTCACATCTACTGGGTAAGCTATGTTGCAATTTGGTATACATTTTATTCGTGTAATAGGCTAAACTTTTCTAATGTACAAAACGTCCTTATTTTTGTAATGTACGTGACGATATGTAGAGTAAGGATCTTTCGAAAGGAGGCATAGGTGTACGGACGTGGATATTTTTGGGGATGCAAAAAATTTTTGCCCAAATTTGATCTTGTTTTTCCCAAATAACGTTTAAACAGCAAGTCTTTATGTTAAAACCAAAACGTACCATTGTAAACATATCAAGGTGTCTGCATGGCTAATTACCAATAACCGGGGTTCAAAGCCGAACAACATCAACTAGCAATCAATATTCTGCAAAGCTACATGTGTAGGGACTGGGGTTGTAGATTTTTGTAGAGCTCCCTACTAGTTGAGGGGTCAACCTAGATGTTGCAGGAGCACAGGTCGGTCTCCCAACTAAACAACCCGACGTCTTGGAGTTGCCAAGCCAAAGCAGGGCAAATTAAAAGGCTCTCACCACTTTGTTCGCTAATAACTCTCCAGTAATACTCTAAGTTGACTGCTTCTTCCGATTATATTCAGATATAGAACAACAACTCCAATACACTTGAGCGTAAAGTCAGAAAACACGTAACGTAGCGGTTCGATGTAGAGTCGGAATTAGAATGACGACGAACAAAAGCGTTGGGCGTTCGAATGCGCCACAGGAAACAGCGACCGAGTGCGGTTTATGTAGGTTTGCAGGCTATCATGTGGACGGTCGAACTGTTCGCAAACAAGTACATCGCGTTTAATCACCAATGGAATATTACTGGGAATTACGCAGTTTCAATTAAACCTTGACTTTTTTGCAACTACGATAAAGCTGCGAAAATATTTTTTTGTTTAGTCGTGACTCCAAAATTGAAATGTAGGGAGCCAATTCGAAATCAACGAAAAGTTTTGTGGAATCGGGTTGAGTAATGCTAACGATATATTATGGATATGTAGTTTAATCGTGCATCAATGATCAATATGCCTAAAGACAGGGCCCTTCCTGGGTGCGAACTAAAATTATTTAACCGCCACTGTGCACCACTGTTGGAAACGAGACAAAGACTGTCGCCGTTGTAGTTTTTTTCAGGCTCTTACAAAGCAAATGTCTTTCCTCAAAATAATTTTCTCTTGTCATACCAACAACTCTATTATCGAGCAACTTACGTATGCACATTAGCTCGCAGGTAATGCAGTTTGTCTAGTTCGTCGACGTCGATATACAACGCTACTTTTTGCGATAGACGCTCAGCTAATACAGCGTACTTCCGTTTTTGAAAAATCCACATTCCATGTGTTGACATTTTGAACAGTTACTGTTTAGGGATGGATTCCAATATCATTTAGTAAACTACCAACAGTTTCCAGATAGTGGGGTGTTTGCACTGCAAAATAATTGCTTGGAGAGCGTGATGGAAACCTTCGCAGTATGGTGGATTTAACTTTTCGCATTCTGACTTGCCGTTTCCAACTCGCTGTTGTATCCCGTACGTGAGATCTGGTTTGTGTTAGACCAGGACTACTATAGCAGCAATTAGTTGTGTTGCGTGCTCGAAACAAGGCATCATCGAAATTGGCCAAACACTGGCAATCTTCTTCTGTTGCCAACTTTAGTGCCCGCAACATACTGTAGGGCAGGCTATGTGTTGCAAAAATGTTGCAAAGGGCATGCGACATCATTATCATCTGGGAATGTGTCAGCTATCTGTCAAAAAACGGCTGGGATGTCGCCGATAGGTACAAAACATAACGCAGAAAGGCATCTCACTTGAACGTGTAAGTTTACATCGTTTTTGTATAGCTGTTTGAGCCTCAAACCATTGACTTTGCGTAAACGTCTTGCGTAGAATAACGCGTATCGAATCATGCATTACATACCCCGAAGTGTAGGACTAAGTGTTCGCCCACACCAAGTTAAATTGTGACAGGATCTTGTTTAGAAACTTTGCATCGATTTTTTATACGTTGCCCATCATCAACTTACTTTTTTATCCGATCGCTTCAAACTTCTGATGTTTTTTACAAATCTTCATTTTTTCTCAATTATTTAAAGCTCCTGAAAGACGGTTACCAACTGAAGTAGGCTACTGTGTTTGTTGGTGCATTGTTTTTTGTATGCGTCTCATCAGTATTGCTTCTGTGTAGCAATAAAAAACTTAAGTGTGCTTCGTGGCGCCTCAGGATTTTTGTATTTTCTTATAATTCCTTTATCCCCTCCAATATGTAGACGATGTGTGCAAGCCAAACATACAAAAAGTGAATTTATATAACTGGTAAAACACTAACCACCAAATGAAATCGTGCTTTAAATTCAGTAAAAACAATCGGCTGTCAGCCTCATGCCAAACGCTTTGAAAAGCATTTGAAACCTGAAAAAAAAGCATTAAAACATTTGTATGTCTCTACGGTATGTGCCAATGAGCACCGCCATCCGACTTACTTTTCTTTCTGTTAACTGTTCCTTCAGAATCTGATGGTAGAATGCTTTCATTTCTTTTCCACTGCCAGATCCCTTTATGATGACCAGTGAATGACGTTGTAGTTGGGGCGCTGTGAACGTGTTTCGCTCCTCTCAGTGTTGATTGTGTGCTAACACCTATACTCTGTAAGGCGGAATGACTAACCATTTTGATACTCTTGTGTTATTCGATTGTACTTGTGATATGGACCATGCTGCGTCTGCGATAAATCAATAATAAAAGTAAAATACTTTGGGACAAATGAAAAAAGCGCCTTTCATGTGGGCTCGACGGAATCTGCTTGCGTAAGCATTGACAGCTGCAGGCTCAAAGCTAACCAAACCTTTCTGAGGAGCAACGAAAGGTGCTATAATCTTCAAAATGTCAATCATTCTGGAATACGTCCCCTCAGTTTTGTTGGATAAAAGAATTTAGACACACGGGGTAAAGCTAGCGCCAACTTGGCAATGTAATGCACAGTTGAGGAGTAACATCAAATGTACCATCACCGAAAAAAGGATCTTCACCTAACAATGGAACTAGATCAGTGTGTCCTATCGTTAAAATTCTCCTAGGGTCTTCTGGCCCAGAATCGTAAAGAATTATATACTGACAATTTTGCGGGATATCAAAATTAAGTGATACAGAATAAGCCACTGGTTCCTCAGTCCGCCACGCTTTTTCTCGCTGTTCTAAAGCTGACTTTGTTGGCAAGCGTTGTAAAAGCTCGTGTGAAGCACCAGCTAACTGTTGTCAAATGACGTTACGCATGGAGGTATTTGTAGCAGAACCTATTTCACTTATCTGAGCTCTAACCCTGCCGGCCAGCACGGCTGCTGATTCTACAGGGTGGCTGAGGTCAGTAGCTGGCTAGCTGCCTGCACAGTTCTGTCATCTTCTGTAGGTAATTAAGAGTGGACTTAAGCAAGCAAGGGAGGAAAACACGCGGTATCAAGACAAAGTTCCCTAATTTTTAATGGCTAGTTTCTGGTGGATAATACTGCGTTGAAATGCAGCTGATGTTTTTGCTGAGTGTGACAAGGGACCTGAGGTATATTGGCAAAGGGCTTTTACCAGTTTTATAAATTTAATCTCATACAATCCTGTGGATGTTATATTTGCGCGGTTATGTAGATCCCCTAACATTAGTTCATTGATTGGCTGCACGAATTGCTGGTAAGAAACTCCATGTTTTACCGCTTCTCTATGTACCGTGACACATTTCAATTAAATGCACCAATTATCAAGAAAGAAACAATTGATTTTCACCGCGGGGGCATGTTGCAACAGTGGGCTGAAAAAAATACATCTTTTCCCACTGTTAATGAAGCCCAGGATATGCAGATGGCCTGTTGTGAACATGGCTTGAAGCGCACTCAGGGGTGTAGTGGGGTGGGAACGGCGTTCCCACACCTTTTTGCACCAGAAACGTTACTTGAAGATTTAGATTTTTCATTTCTATTTCTACACGTAGCGCCTGGAGCAGTATAAATAAACAAATGACAAGTTATCTCGTGTATAGCACCATAGCAGTAGCATGATTATGCAATTACTGTTTGTGACATCAACAATGGTATTTGGGCACTCGACGATTCGTCTGATTGTTTGCAGTCATCGTTACTCTGCTGCAGGACCGGATTTAGCTGATGCGAGGCCCAAGGCTAATCCCCTCGTGAGGCCCCTCTCCCACTGTTACGAGGAAATAATGGAACAGCGTTAATCAGTTTGCGCAAAGCCGAAGATAACGATACTGACGCTCTAAAAGTACAATCAATAAAAAATCCCAAATCATTACCAGAGTGCCCACAATCACTACGCTTGTTGCTGCCTTCGACGCAAAAGCGTTCAGTGACACGAAATTGTTGAAATCGTACTTGGATGGAGGGAACAGGATTATTAATTTTTGCAGGCAAATCAACCGAAAACATCTTGACTAAATATTTGACAAAACAAATGGCCTACGTTGTTAATAAGTTGCACATCTG
>JGI24159J19872_10001763_pt1 | contig 24548 bp, 12 predicted proteins | sample Ectturendosymbi4_FD_19872 | JGI IMG/M metagenome (IMG submission 19872)
ACGATGGGTGTAAGCAAGGAATCGATCAGCAAATTTTTAATAGGAAATCGATTTCACGTAAAATTACGCATCCTCAGTCCTTATTCAATTAGAATCTGTGCAATCAATTCAATTAGAATCTGTGCAATCAAAAGTGCAATCAACCAGCTGTACGCTTAACAATAAAACTCACCACTGTGAGTCGCAGTATGTGCACCTCGATCTGCGACAACGCCTCGTGAACNNAGCAGCCTGTTTGATGGTCAGGCTGTGAATTGGTTACGTTTGCCAATTGGTGCAGTTCTTCAAAGGATAGGTATGATCAGCAAATGTACGCTTTTTCCTAAAACACAAAGAATTACCACAACAAAGAACTGAAAAGCCACGTTCTCGGGTGCAGCGCCGTCGTTATCGCTGCTATACGACTTTGCATTTTCAAAACATCACGATTCTTTTCAGCGATGCCAGGTTATTTTGCAATAACAAGCAAGTAAATTTGAAAACAAGCTCAAAATAGAAAACCTAACCGAAAAACAAGCCCAAAATGCGTTTGGTTGGAAAATTCAACAAAACAGGAAAATCAAATACGAAAGCAGGGAGGAATATTCCAAAAAAACAAGCCCAAGATGAACACATTTACGCAAAAACACGCCCAAATTGGGTTTTTCAGTTCAGTAGGATGAAACAGCAAAAGTGCCATAAAATTTCAAAAAGAAGCAATGCGAAAAACAGAAATCTGTGAAAAACAATCCGAAAAAACAAGCAATTTTCAACGAAAACAAGTCCAAAAACAAGCAACCTGCAAGTCTTCAAAAAACCCGCAACTCCACGAAAAAACAAGCCCAAATTCACGGGAAAACCGCAAGGTTGGCCACACTGATTCTTTTGCAGGAACCAGCACCACCCACGATGTTTGTCAAAAACAACTCTCACGTGAAATCGGACTCCGATCGAGCGACGATAACTGTCGAACCAAACGATGACGAAACGCAACCAAACCGCGATTACGTGGAAGGCTCCTCTGGCAAGGAAGTTAAGTGAGTGCGTAGAGCGCTGGAAAGGTCAAAATTACGTTTATTTCAATAAAAGAGATGGAAAGCACGGGCTGGCAGAAAAGCGGTTGATCTGTGTAGTGTGCGCAATTTTATTGAGTGCTTGACCTTTGCCAAACCTTACTTGAGAAATAAGCAAATCTATATTTTAAGACGCTCTGTATATTTTACCCTTATGTCCATGTGTGTCGGAAGGATTTTGTTCCAGGGAGGAGCTAATAGTGGGTTTTTCCAGAGGTAACGAAAAAGATTTTATTTTCCAGGGTGAAGCCAAAGTGGTGAAGTTTCATTCTACCCACTCGAAACTAAGAAAACAATCTTTTTGCTAAAACTTTTAACAGGAAAATGTCAACTTTCAAAATCCAGGGGAGCTTTCCCCCCCCCCTTGCCTCCCTTCCAACGCCCATGGTAATGTCATAAGCAGGGGTGAAGGAAAACGAACTGCTGGTTTCTGCTTGTTTTCTTAAAAGAAAGTGCGACAGTAACTTTTGACTGTTTCACGCAGCAACTCATGGCGATCAGCTCACAGTCAACAAACAATCACGCGCATACAAGAAGCTGAGAACGACCGCAAAACGGTAAAACTACTTTGTATAAAAGTGCGAAATATCTCGTCTGACTTTTTCTCCCTGTTTTATAATTTAAGGGTGCTCATCCCTTAATGCCTGCTCAATTACGGTTAAACACGCATCGTGAAAAATATCCATAATGATTGATACGTTGCCGTAAAGTAAAGTCTTTCGATAGATATAGTCACAAACCCTGTGTTTCAAAACCTGTCCAGTCGATCCCCGCGTATAAATGAGCTTTTAGAGACGCAAACCTTTTGCAAAAGGAGCAATGGAAGTAAGATTTTCGCCAAATATCAAGGAGTTTTATTAACTGTCAGTGGTTCGGGGCCTCGTTTATTTCTTTTGACATATCTGGAGCCATTTGGTTAATAGCTTCGTCAACATGTCGTGGTTCTTACCTGCCCTATTAATAAGTTACTTTCTATCAAGTATCAGTCTCTAATTTAAACACCTCCTTGTGCTCATACAAGTTACTAAAAACTGAAGCGATCGACCGCGTGTAGTCTTTAGTTGGTAACTTGGTAAATTGATCTAAGAAAATGGTGAAAACGTGTGAGATTATGTGGAATTTGGGGTGTCTGGTGGGTTCAAACCCCCACATAAACGTCTTTTACTACTTAAATTAAGATATGAGAGCATAATGAACGATTTCCATTCGTTTTCATTTGGCAGCGTTTGCAGCAAGGCTGAGGTAACTGAGGGCGTCTGTTAGGAATAATCCACCACTTAAAACGCCTGTCAATACTTATTGAAGTTAGCAAGGAGTGTAAGAAACAATTTGCAATTGCTTTTATCTGATAAAATTTTCAGCTATCCAAAGATCCCCCTTTTTTTGGTTCGCCTTGACCAAACCCAAAATGTTGACCAGAAAGACGTCCTGCTTTTAAGTGTGGAAATACAACGAACATTACTGTATGCATGAAAACTGGTAGATTTTTCAGTTAAATAAATGTCCTCGGTTCGTAAGTAGTTTTCCGTGGTTTGTTGCCTTCGTGCTCTTTGGTTTTTAACAACCAGTGTTGCATTCGGGAGGCACGAGGAGAAATGTCATTCCCCCTTTTTTTGTAGATGAACAGAGTTACCTATAAGTTTGATGTGGCACCAAAATTCCATTGCCTTTTTGTCATTTTTTGAAAAAACATTAACCACCTCAGTTTGGCACCACACAGCTGTGAAAATACCCTCCACCCCCAGAAAAAAACAGTTTTCGTATGGTAATGTCACAAAGCTTCTCAAAAAGATGACGAGAAGTCGAGTGTTGTGATTCAACCAAATGTTTGCAGCAGTTCACTGACTTGCAGGTCGTGGCCCCGTCTTTCGATGAGATCATGGAAGACGTGCGTACACGCGTCGGTTGTGACGTCACGTTTAAAGTTAAAGTGGTCGGTTGTCCTTCTCCTGACGTAATCTGGCTCAAAGACAGCAACGAAGTATCCGCGCCCAATGTTACGAGGTGAAAATGATTTTCGTAGTGGGCTGTGGCGTTTGCAGAAAACGTGATCAAATCTAGGTTTAGTGTGAGGTTTNTGAAGCAAGCGTCAGATCCAAATGGCAGTTGAATTAGATGCTATGGGGCCCCGTTCGTAAAAAAATTAAAAAAAAATTATATGGGGCGAAAAANGGAGAGAACATGAAAGGCGCCAACGCATTACTAGGAAAACAACATCCTCCGTATGTAAAGATGTCAAATGTGCAGCANNTGCCTTCTCAGTGTCCATATTTCAGTGGTAGAGTGTCCGCCTCTCAATTGGAAGGTTGGGTGTTCGATCCCCTGCCACTGAGTGAATCGCCGTAGCTCTCCTTGGGCAAGAGCGTTCACGTCAAACTCCCCGGCAAGAAACAAATTTCAGGCTCCAGCCTATTGCCGTCACCAAAAAGCAAATTTAAAAAATGCCTCCTTGGTGATAAACTTTGAAGCGCTAGCTGAAAGAACAGCTATTGGTCGAAACCACAGAACACCTCAGGTTCAGATCAAATAGTTCCGGTATAACTTTGACCCACAACGATCATCTACAAAGTTGCTGCTAGGTGTCGCTGCTCGTGTGCCACTCGCAATGAGCACTCAGCCATTTTTTACGTTCTAATCAGTATCACTTAACCACCTTGACACGCGCCACGCCGTGCTGTTTCAGGTCTTTTAACAAAGAGATGCATTGCCTTGTCATCAAAAACGTGGCGCCTGGCCAAAGCGGAGTTTACTCGTGCGTGGCGAAGAGTGGCGTCGGTGAAGTCGTTTGTAAGGCGGAGCTTACAGTGCTACCGGAGAGCGATCAGTCTTTTTCATCTGATAACGAACATGCTGCTACGAACAGCCAAAAGTTTTGCGGTAAGCTGAATTTATTTCTTGCTCCCTACCAGACCAATAATCACCAACCACTGCTCATTGACCCATAACGTTTTCGTTAGCAGCGTCGTCTTTGGGTTAGGAATCCAGGAAATGACCAAGGTGTACGCCGCCAAGATTTTATTCTGCTCTTCTTTTTAGTGTTTTCGGGGCTTAAAGATGATTTTTTGATAAAAAGCAACAAACAAATTACTACTTCATAGTGCGGAACTGAACCCCATGCTTGCCCCCTATCCCATGTACCATGCTTGCCCCCTATCCCATGTACCATGTACACACGTCTGGATATGCTCGTGAGTTTGCGGATCAGAGATGCCTACTTTCACTTTAATTTCAGTAGAGGAGCACACATTTTTAGACGTTTGTAGATCGCAAGTTCGTTGTTTTAGAAGAAACACAACACAGGGTGACAACGCGACCTATTGCGGTCACAGTGTGATCCAAGAAGCCCCAAACTTGCCGGAAGCCAATCGATAAAAATCTTCGGCTTCATCAGTGCAGGTAAGGCATTCGCAAAACTGAATATAGCACGTTTTGCTTGAAATATAATTTGTCTGCCACGGACAATAAATGATTTCAAAATGAAAGATTTTCATTGGGCATCCGACCTACAGAAAGCAATACGTTTGGGTAAAAAACAAGAACGCTCCCCAGCAGACCGTCACCTAATCCGCAATCAGAAGCTGTTCTTGTTCGCTGTACTTTCTACTTGCATTTTATGAAACGTCGGTCACCAGCATTACGCCGACATAAATGTATTTGTCTGTTGTCATTAACACAGCTTTCCTATGCATCGTTTTTCGCTGTTTGAAGCTGCCATCAGTTGGCATTTCTTCAATACCTGTCTTCCACCAAAGCCGCTCATGAGCAAGCCGCTTTGAAAACCATCACTGAAGTTCAATTCCGCCACAGCCTGTGGTTGTGGTACAAGTAAAACCCGGGACTTTTTAACTGTGAAGTTTTGCTTTAAAAAATGGCGGATTCAAGTTTTGAGAATTGAGGGCTCTAGGTTTGCTGTGATCTTTCCAGCAATCTTCCTACCGTGCAAGCTTTAGTGACTATTGCGATGATTGTGAATTACACATATCCACATTTCAGCAGTAAGTCCCGCAATTAGCATCAGTTTTTTGTTTTTACGCTTTTGGTGAGACCAGCATTATGGTCATAGCGTGTACTTGAAAATACAGCTGGCGTAGTTTCTCCAAATCTTGATGTAGTTATTCACCATTTCAACCGTAACTTCTTTCTTGCAGTTTTCGGGACTGAAGATGCGTAAATTACGTGTAATCGATTTCCGGTTGAAACACTTTGCGAATTGATTCAACTGCGTCGTCCTTGTGGAGACTTACTGGTGGAATCAAGCTTTTTTCATGAATATATTCGGATTTATAATAAAATTGCCTCCAGAGAAACAACTAAAATTAAAAAGCCTTCATACTCTTTTCTGCCAATTTGTAAATAGGATAGCAAATCATTGGAATGTATAAAACACTTCATGATAATTAACTCTTTTTGGCCGGTATTTTTAGCTCGTCAGATATTTTCGATGTGGTCAAAAGCTGTAAAATCATTTCCAAGTTTTTGTGTTTTTGTCTCGTGGGGGTCTGTGAACAGTTACTGTTAAACTCTCTCAACAGCAATGTATAGCGCAGCATTCGGCAACGAACATTCGCTGTTTTGCGTCACAGACGATTACGTCACGGGTGCGGTGATCGCCAAAGGCTCGTTTTCGACAATCAGAAGCGTGGTGCGAAAAATCGATGGAAAAAATTTTGCTGGGAAGTTTGTTCGTAAAAAAGGCGATGCGAGAAAACAGACGGAAAACGAAGTGCATTTCCTGCGCAGGTAGATGTGGCGGTGTGAGGCCCTGTTAATATCAGGTCAAATCACTGTTTCCTTTTGAAACATCCAACAATAAATTTGTTATTGAAAATTTTCGTTCACTGATAGTCAGAAAGATATAGGCCGTTTCCTTAAGCAACTCATTCTGTGAATAATGCTACCGCTTCTTCTACTTTCACTTTCAGAATACAGCATCAAAACGTGGTCGCCTTCTACGGTTATTATAGTCATGAGAAAAAATACAAGACCATCGTCTTAGAACCGTGCGGCCAAGAGTTGTTCGACTTCTTTCTGACCTTAGATGAGGTCACCGAAATCATGGTATGCTGAGAAAAAAAATCCACCTCCTTTAAGATTTTCACTTGCTTCCGCAATCATTCAAACTTCTTTGCTCCTTTAAAGTTTTTAAAAATGTTTGTTTGTATCGGTTAGTACAGGGCTTCCCAACCTGGGGTACATACATTTGCTTATCTGAAGGGGTGCATTTAAGGTTATCAGGAATGTTCCGCTTCAGATAGAAGATAAAAATATATTTGCATATTATTTGTTTCCAAACAATTTTAGACATATCAGTTAATATTACTTTCAAAAGTCAACACATGCTTATTGTTAAATATATCTACGAATAATCATAACGAAATATTTTGTCATAAGAAATTTTAAGGGTACATGTTCATCGTTCGAAATTCTGAAGGGGTAGATGCTTATCTGTTGAAATGCTGTAGGGGTACATGCTGATCTGTCGGAATACTAAAGGGGTACATGGTAAGAGAAAGGTTGGGAAACCCTGGGTTAGTAGTTATCTGGAAACGTAGTGTCTATTTGTGGGTACAGTCGGTTGGATGTTAACATCAAACTTTATTTTTGCGACCCCGCATCCCCAACCAGCCTCGTGACTGTGTTATTTTGTCACGCTTGTTCAGGTTGCCGGATATATGAAGGAACTGTGCGGCGCCTTATCTCATATCCACTCTTTGAACATTGTTCATCTTGATATCAAACCAGAGAATTTGATGTTGTCGAAAGAAAGCCACAGCTTAAAACTCATAGACTTCGGTTTTGCAAAAGATTTAGGCCAGGTAAGGCTTTTACGTATGTCGTCAACCGTAGTTACGCAAACACTTGCATGCGACGTTTTTTGTGTTGAAAAATATAGTTTTAAACTCTTCTCTTTTGCTGTCTATCGAAAGGAATCTTTTCACAACCAAGAATCAGACACTACGATCTTTGTCAGAGCATAAACGAGTATTTCGCCCACGATGGAGGCATCATCAGCTCATATTCAAATAGATACTCTTTTCTTTTAATTTGTATTACTTTAATTTTTTTTCACCTCACAGACCCCGCATGCTTTTATTTTACGTCACGCGTTTCGACTGAGTAAAAAGCAACCACAATCGAAGTTTATTCAAATAGTACAGAGCAGTTTTTCGAATCCATTGTTGCTTCACACTTAAATGACAATGTTTCTGGCGTACTTGTTTCCGGTCACTTGTTGGGCGTTGTGTATTGTCAAACCGAGCAAACGCCCACTCTGGTTCATCTGCTTTACCACCTTGACAAACGTAGCTAGATGTGTTACATTTTTTTTGCTAGAAACGCCCTTGCTACTCGGATCAAGGCATTCCCGACTTCGTAGCCCCTGAAATCATCAATGACGAGCCTGTGACGCCGCTGAGTGACATGTGGTCGGTCGGAGTGATTACGTATCTCGCGCTGAGCGGGATTTCCCCGTTTTGCGGAGAAAAGTAAGTTTGTGTGAAGTGCAGAAAGGCTGTGCATTTGATTAAACCGCATTGCCTTTTATGGGAGGAACGCGACAGCTAAGTAATTAGCAGCACTGCTCTTTTAACAAGAGCGTTAACCTGGCCGTGTGACCAAGGGTTAGCAAAACAGATTTGAGAGTGTGATTGTTTTTCAGAAGATTTATTTCTGAAACTATTTTTCCCTGAGACTTCAAATAGAAATTAAAAAGTTATGATTCTACTTTTTTGAATGTCAACGAAATTCCGCTTGAGCGACATGACTAAAAATTTTGAGAGTGAAATCAGAACACGTCGTAGAGATTGTTGCAACAAACGGTTAGATCAGTTGAAAATGCCATTGAATTATTTTTGATTTGCTGGGCAAAACGTGCTACTTTTCTCGGAAACAAAGTTGTATTTTGGATCATCGAAATCGTCATCTGAATGCTTGTCTAAAAAAAAACGTCAACACACTTTTGTTCAGCGATCAAGCGACACTGTACAACATCCGGGAATGCGATTGGTCGTTCGCTCACAAAGAGTTTGCGGACGTCACCGAACAAGCCAAGCTCTTCGTCACCAGTCTGCTCACTAGCGCACCTAATGATCGGTTGTCTGCCGATCGGGCACTAAGTCGTGCGTGGATCGTCTCGCCATCGAAACAACGTCTTGCCATTGAACGCTTAAAATATTTTCAGTCCAGAAGAAAATGGCAGGTAGGGAGGACCTATAATATAAGGCAAACCGTGTGTTGATCACTTTTGCTTGAGAATTACTACGCTACTTGATTAAAACACCTTGCGATGCATATTCAGTGGGCAACACGTATACTTTAAATGCGATTTTGTATTTTGCCTTTTTTCTGCTTTGAAACACTTTGTTCAATGGTACTGGCTTATTCGTGCATTCTTGTGATTCAAATCACGAAGTAACACGAATGCAGCAAGAGAAAAAGCAACAGCATTAAAGAGCAGAAATGCATTTTATGTTGATGAAAAAATACAAAACATCAGAGACCCAAGGTTTAGCAAATTGATTATTGTGTCCAATACAGATACTTTCTACCTTTTTGCGGTGCTTTTTAATGCATAGTTTCATTTGAGTGTAATTAAATAATGCCATTTTCGATCTTTTTCTTTGTTTCCTTTCAGTAGTCTGTTCAGAGTTACTACTACCACTTTCTTCCAGTTATTTTAACTTTTTATCTGTAAAAATGGCGTTTTCACTCACCTTTAGCGTTTTCACTCACCTTTAGCGTTTTCACTCACCTTTAGCAACGGCATAATGGTCGCAGAAAAGAGTCATAATCTGATCTTCACGAATATGTAAACTACGCAAGTTTTCATAATTTCAGCGATCCTTGGTAACTGAAAAGTCCACACTTGTTTCTCGATCCATTACCTCTTTACTGAGGGGAGACTTTGACTCGACGTCACTGAACGTTCCGCGTAACGTCATCGGTCTCTCGAGGGAATTTTCCGATTCAGAGTCTGACGTCGGCAGCTCATCGGAGAAAGAAGAAACAAGGAAGGCAGGAACGGCAGTGATGGTGAGAGCACCATGCATCGGCGACAAACCTTTCAAATATTAGTAAACAGGTTTAAACTGGGAAAACGTGGCTCTCTAAATGAAATAAAACTGCCATGATTTCAGTAAAAGTTAAGTTCAAAATTACAAAGTTGTATTTATTTGGACAATTTCTATGCCGGTTATTTTTTCAAACGATTGATCGCTTCAAACACTTGTGAATTTTTAAACTGCTGAAACAGGGTTTTCTTTCTTCTTTTGTTTCAGACTGAACCTAAATGGACAAATAATCGAAATCAGCCATCATGCACCCAACCGTCCAAACCTATTCTTTCCACAGCGATGCGAAAACGTGCACTTTTTGAAAAGTCTCGCAGTTACAGCGGGTCCATGGACCGGCCTCTTCAAATCGTCACTGAACCAACAGACGTTGTTGCTGGTAAAGTACAGTGTTCCGTGCTACGTCTGCTTGAATGGGACCAGCGCTTAACACAAATCAGACATGGGACTTTAAATTTATTTGACATTATTTAAAAGCTGATGATGTAAAAAAGGTAGTTTTTATGATGTAACAAGCTTTGCATGAACGTACCTGGCACACAGATTTGCCGACGATTGTCAGGAGTGGGAGTGGAGGTTGGAGAGGCGGCAAACTCTCGTCTGTCGGCAAAAAGGTGCGTTGTGCTTCTTGGAAATTAATTTTCAGAAGGCCGTTTCAACGGCGAGCATTGGTTTGAAAATAGAAACGATGTTCAACCATCAGTGCAATGCGTTGTACTTTTTGCATCGTGGATTTTCGACGTTGGCCCCTTTCGTTATGTGAAAGTCTGTGACTCTACGCGATCAATAAACTGAAGCAGGCGATGCGCCCAACTTGTCAGGTATGTGCTCTAACGTGCAAGCTGTGGTTGAGGAAAGTTTTCAAAAACTTCATGACTGCATTTAAATTGTTCACAAATAAAAACCTGCTTTTGAACAACCGCCTTTGCAACGTCAACCACAAACAAACCGCTGTGCGCGTTGAATCAGTTTTCGGTCGAAATCGAACTTGTTGGACCCTCTGAGATCAGCCGCAACGCGGCTAAAGAGATTTGAACAGCTTGTTCTGTGTTTAAGGTCAGTTTTGAAGATGAGGTGCATTCGGCGGCGACCACTCCTGAGAAAGAAGGTTTTCCTCTGAAAAGCATACAGACCTCGCATCCGGTCAATGCACCGTCGTCACGAACAGACAGTTTGAGTTTGGTAAGTGAGAGCGAGATCTCTGTAACGTAAATCGCCCGGTTCTCTTTCTTCCCATCCTTTCTACACTTTTTACAAGATTCGATCGACCTTACGCGTAAGGCATTGATAGGCTCTAAATTGCATGTAAGTCCTCTTTATGCAGTTAAAATTTTAATTAACTTACGCAGAATAGAGCTCTGACAAATAACCATGGATGTAAAATTTCTAGAATGCATAGCATGCACGTATCATATTACTTTCTAACTAAATATTTTTGACGCCAATTATGAAAATCAACATTCGCAGTGAAAAACTCGGTGCCAGAAAGAACTCGAAATGGATGCAAACTAAAACAACAAACACTTCGTTGCTACAAAACGAGCATCTCAGTAAAAACCACGCTTTTCATAGGTTTGCCTTTCATGCAACAGCTGAAGCAAAATTTGACATAATAAGTGCAAGCTGGAGGTCGACGTACATTGAGAGATCGACGTACGACGCACAGCAGAAGCCGCTGCAGAAACTGCCGTCTTGAACTTTTAGCGACCTTTGACCTTTGTCACGACCAGCCAAACACTTCAGAAGCAAAATCGCTTAGGAGGAAAAAATCTATTAAACTATCTGAAGGCCTGCACAAGCAGAAACGTTTGGCGCGAAGATTTATTTTCAGCAATTGCAAGGGGTGGCAAATTGCCGGTTATCCTTCGTAGATTCAGCCTTGGCTACAATTAGAAATCCAGGACAGCTCAACCTTTTTCACGCCACCTATAATAACGTGTCCATTATTACATGTGACAGAAACGAGTGGATTTTTCACAGCAGCCTATATATAGCAATGTGTTGCAGTGGCATAGCGCGAATCACGCAAGAAACAAGACCAGGTTTGTAACTCGACTAATTATTACTTAGCTATCAAACAGGAACGGCAGATCCATACTTAGAATATAGGGAAGCATTGGGTAAAGGGGGCACCAGTTTGGTGGAAACGTGTACAGTATCTTGAGTAGCAAGGGAGAGAAGCCAGGAAAGTGGGTGCCATTTTATGAGGCACGACCTTTGGGGGCAACTGCCCCAAATCGTCACTTTGAATCCGCCTCGTGTAGGCGCTATCTGGTAAAGTTATTGATGATTCTCAAATCAGCCCATGAGATGTTCGCATGAGTGGGTTGAACTCCTTGTTTTCACATGAATTGAAGAGATTAGTCATAACAAAATCTGTGCTGCTTCCTCTTCTTCTTTCTTATACATAAACAGGAGTACATGTTGGTCAGAACTTGGATTGAGTACGGTATTCCAAAAGAGCAGGGTTGTCTATCTCATCAATGTGGCACGGAGGTTTGAATTTGGTGCAATCATGCAAGATGTGGTGTGCAGTCTGCACCTTGCCACATTCAAACAAATCTGAGCTTCACGGGCCCATTAATTTCATGTTGGCCGCAAATCGGCCACCACCAGTCCTCAGGCGGTTGAGCTGAACCCAGGCATTCCTGGGGAGGTCGCAACATGGTGGTTGTGGGTCGAATGCGGGAGTGAAGGATTGGTGCGGTTGGTTCCCCGTTGTTTGACAACAATGCCACAAAGGAGCGAAGAGGTTCCTGGAGCGGAGACGTTTAGGAGAAGGTTTTAGTCACAACGTTTCGTGTAGGAGATGTTTCGGATTGAGGGCTTTGGCGTAAAGTCTCAAGCATGAAGCACTGCGCCTTGTCTCAGATGGGCTAATGCCAGATAGAATGGGCAAGAAGGAGGTGGGTGTGCTTCGCAGGCAGCCAGTGATAACGCGCATCGACTCGTTTAAAGGTACATCGATGTGTTGTGTGTGAGCGCTGCGGCACCACACTGGGGCACAGTACTCTGCCGGAGCAACTGCAAGCGCCAAGCAAGAGGTTCTGCTGACTGATTGAAAGCTGCGCACCAGGGGAGATATACCGAAACTTGTTGGTGTTGCTGATGACCTTCCAAAGTCTTTGCCGCCTGAGCAAGACTTTGCGCTCGATTCAGATCTCCAAAATTGATTTGGAATTTATCGGTCTGTTTCAATAAACCGTAATGTTGGTGTGCTGCAGTGTTTCTTAAAAAAAGACTTTTGTAGAGATTATTGCTTCGGTAACCAGTATTTCGGGAGATGACCTCAAATACTTTCCACCTCAACAGTCAGTGTATGCTGAAAGCAAATGTTTTTAGTAAGTTATAAGTCATGGGTAGCTTAGCGTTGCTAGGCTGATGTGTTCATATTGGATCAACGCTTGACACTGCGCGAATAACCATTTTGGTTTTATTTGTTTCACTCGTTTGTCTCACGGTTCTGACGGTCACTCGCCAAGCTGTTCAGCAAAGATAAACCGTTACCAGTCGCAGATATTTTAGTCGCTATATAATATTGTTCCAGATACAGTAGAATGTGGAAAGTAAACTATTTGCTGTCTGCACATGATATGCAGAAATAACGTAATTTGACTGCATGGTGCGTACTTGTTTGCGTTAAGCAGGTTTATCGGCATCGAAATGTCCGTTTGTGGACGACCTGTGAAGAAGTTGGTTTGTAGAAGCAGACAAAAGACTTTTTACATTTTTTCCAGACATTTTGTTACCAGCAAGATGACGCGAACGTCAACCACTCAGAAACAGCGTCCGAAAAAGAAAAGTAATTTTACAAGAAAATGGTTTAGAATTGCTGTACCAGTGACTTAATGTTGGCGTGATCAGTTCATAACCGTTTTTTCCGAGACAAACGCTAAGGAAAAATTTGCAAATCAATTGAATCTGCACTGGAAACTAGATTGCTTTGTCTTGTGCAAGAAGGACGTTTTAGTGTATCCTTTCTTGATACCCTGAGTTGGCTGCAAAGGCATTTTTAATTAACTTCACAACTCTTGGTCTCACCGATATCAATGTTAACAATTTTATGTCAGAAGATGTTATCAGCAAGGTCGATGACGGTTAACAGCAGCCGGTTCGGCCAATAACCAGTCGGAGTAAATGCTTCATAAACCGAGACCCGGACCTTTTTGCGCTGTATCCTTTATGACAAGCATTAAAACGTTTATGACCTTTCGCCTGCTGATACTGCAAATGATCAACGTACAAATTCAAGCCGATGATCTCTTTCTTTTTCAGAAGATTGAACGATGGCGCTCTCGCAGCGATGAACTGTCGTGCTGTTGTGGTGGACGAAGACGTCAGTCCCACCACGACTTGTTGCGTTCATCGCGACATTTGGGCGCGTGGGTCATCGCGCGGCCAACCCTTGCGTGGCGACGTCGCAGGCTCCCTTTCGACGGCCAAGAAACCCACTAAGGGGATTCTAAAAAAGAGCCGATCTGTCGACAGTCGTGAGTGTCGTGATGTAGTTGTGATGTCAAAGAGTGCATGTGTGATGTCATATTATATCTTCGCTTGTCCGCAGCTACGACCGGTCTATGTCCAATCGCGGGTTTACGACACCGAATAGTAGGAGATGGGAAACTGTGATCTTAGGTTTCAACTTTTAACAAAGCTGTTAGTAGTGACAAAAAACGAAGATTTTCATTTTGATTTTCGGCTGCTGCTTGAAATGTTTCTGTGTTCAGCTTTAAGAGAGATGGAAAATACGGGTGAAGACAGCCTTAATGTTTTTCGCCCCATGTACCCATTTCTGCAAAGAGCAACAAATGAAGAAAAACCCGTTAAACGTTCTGCGTACTCATTGAACGCGCTTGCACGTGGACAGTGGCCACGGCAGCCAATGACATTGCTGACTATTTAACTATGGTAGAGTGAGTAAAGCACCGATTACTTACTCTGCCTGGAAGGTTCGAGTTCTCATTACTGCTTCCTCCTCCGCCAAACTTTAATGTTTTGCGAACAGCCGCAAAAGTACTTTTCTTCGAGGATGGGTGCCTCGAGACTGGACATCACTATACGAAAACATTTTCCAAGTCGGTATCGCCGGATGCAGACGTAAGCTGAAAACATTTTTCATATGTTTTTTTTTTAATAATGATGACTTGCCTTGAAACCGGTTGGCCACCAATGATCTTTCGGGTTACTGCAAAATTTCCACGTTGTGCAATATTTTTTCAGAAGGACCCACTCTGTGACCTTTGGCCCAATCTTTTCAGATTATCATCCTTGTTTGCAATCTTTTTCTCAAAAACTCCTCTCTGCGAATCACTTCTTAGATCTTGCGGATGTCTTGCCTTCAAACCCTCGATAAGGGGCCGGTGTTCAAAACAATGTTTTACACAGCTATGGATTTGAACAAAAATATAAAGTCGCCAGATAGTCACAGTGGCGAAGTAATATTGAAATAAGATGCGCAAGGAAACATGCGTGTGGTGTAGTGCTTGTCATAGTCCAAAACCTGACACAAACAAGACGTTGACGTGAATCGCAAACTTCAGCCACATCACTGGCAAGTCGACCGGAGTAACTTTGTTTCCGAAACCACAAACAGACCTTACGACATTGACAGAAAATTTCGAAATTTTGTAATAAGTAAGACGCCTCAGTGCGCGGTGCGCTAAAATAAAATTCCAGCGTGTATTTCAACTCAATTGTCTGGTTGCGTATTACGATATAAACAGAGCTGTACAAGTATCGTCCGCTTGCTGCGACGATTTACCTTTCCTGTGTCGTATCCGCGCAGTCCTCGCCCGGGATCAGGAAACTTTCGAAGGCAGCGAAGCGTCGTCTTCAGTTCCGTCGCGGCCAGTCGGCCGAATCCGCTCTCCAGCAACTCAGGCCACGCTGCGGGGGGTTGCGAGGCCCCCTGCTGGAACGACGCATTGACGAAGACTCTGAGAATTTGACGGCGGGTGCGCGAATGCGCACCTCACCGGCAATCAAAAAAGGTATTGAGCGCCCTTTTGAAATGACAGGGTTACCCACTCGTTATGGTATATATAGTCGGGCAATATATGATTCTATACAACTTCGAGTATTGTTTCGTCAGAACCGGTTTAATCCGGATGTGACCTAATCAACTGGTGCGGTTGAATTTTGTTTCGGGAGTTGAAAGTCAGTCGAAGAATTGGTAAAACTAACTCGACGTTTAGCGCAAACGTGGACAACAACCCTGCAGAAGATCGCCTTGACTTATTGGCACTTTTTCTACCCTAGCAAAGCTTTGCTTTGTTCAGCACCATTTTTACATACCAAAAAGTAATTTAGTGACTGATGATGTCACTGAGNCATAAGACCTTTTTCATGTTTGTTTCGTCGACAAAAAAACAGGTATAATTGATTGTGCTGTTGTAGTGCAATACGCTTGACAAATGACTTGTCTAATTGCATACTAGTAACTGCAATGCTGTGTTTCCGCCCGCATGCATTGTCAGGACCGATTGACTTCAGCAACGTCCTGTGTGGCGTCTCACAAGCGCCAGTCCATGGCTCTTTAGTGCTTACGATTTATGTATACGATCTTCCCAATGCTCCCTAGCCATGCACAACTCTGTTTGCTGATGGCAGGTAATTACTTCATTATATACTGCAGAAGTGCAAACGAACTCTATGCTTCGATAAGATGTAACAAGCGATCTGTTGATTACTCATACCTTCTGTCATGATTCTCTTTGGTAGAATTCTTTCAGTCGATGAAGTTGACTTATTTATAACGAATCCAAAGTTTCAAACTGACCACATTTTGTACTTGGTCCAGCAGTTGAAAATAAACCTACTTGGAAACGCCACAAATCGACTCTATCAAAAACTTACAAATGGATATTGAATGATGTGCGAGCTAATGCTTTCTGAAGATCATTAAACTGCATAGTTATGATTCCCATTACTCCATTCACTTTTGCAATACTGCATTGTAACGTGGGGATTTATTTATTTATTGTTTTGTATAACTCAGCCACAAAAACTAAACAATACAAAAAGCCATCGTGCAAAAAGTAACCAACTGTCAGTGGAAATTATAGCAAATAAAAACAAAATGGAAAGAGAATTTATCAATGTTAACGAAGATTGTCACTGTGTCGCATAGGATTGAAAGACCATGGCGGGCATCTATAGCCAACCAACCCCGAATAGATGCAAAATGTTTCTGCAAAATGAGGGGGCTGCAGGTTCTGCTGGGCTGAACAAGAATGCAGCTGATGGTTGTGAGCAAAAGATGTGCCAGTTCAGTGAACAATTTTTGTAGCAACGTGCAGTCCCCAACACTTGAAAGCGTTATTGTTGCAATCTTTCAATCAAAAGTTAAAATTGCATTGTGGTGGTTGGCGCTAGTCAGATACTTCAGTCGCAAAGTAATTAGTTTGTGTTTGTTTTCATTGTATTCTTAGAATTTACTTTGCAATTGTAATTAAACTGTATAGATGCCTGCGATCTGTACTGCCGGTTTCCTTTTTTCTTTCGATGATATGTATGGGTTGCAGAGCTGTGTTTGATGCAGCGGTGTGTATCAATGCACTGTAATCCTATGCTGCCTTCTGCTCTTTGTTTTTTGTACTGTATTGCAGTTTATACTGAGCCATGACTGCAAGAAAAACTCAAAATAAATCATTCATTTCCTGTGGTCAGTCGTTTTTCAAGATGTGTTGATTTTGTTTCCTGTCAAGAAGTACAGCTAACCGTTCGACCTGTATCGCATATTGCAAACCGTTCGAGTTGTGTTGCATATCACTCGTCTCGAGAATTATTTCTTGATACTGTGCTTGCGCGCCGTTACAGCAAACAGGGATGCCAAAAATCTGTAGCCTATACTATGCTGATTTCACTGGCGTTGATAAAATACACATTCACAAAAGAAAAACCAAAACAAGTCTCCAATTGCTACATTTTAAAATTGGACATTTCATTTTTGTGCCTTTGGAATATCTGCTGAACAGACTGTGGTTTGCCACTGAGTTACCACATAAAACTTGTAAAAGCTTTGTTTATGTTTCTGGCAGTGTTATCAGTTGACAAGCTGCCTTTCATCAGCACTGGGAATTCAAACATCCACTACACCGCGTTGCAAAAAAGTGAGGATGCTGAAAAGAACGTGATATCATAGTTCATTGTGAAGCCAAGTTTCTGCCATTTTTGTTAGCTGTTCTCGTAATTAAAACAGACAACTAAGTTCGCAAGTTTTATATCACGCATGAGTTTTACCGCTTTCAAAAGCGCTCTGTGTTATTTTTTTGCTGTTCTTTAGCTGACGCAGTAATTTATTCGAAATAAGCTTAAGGACACCCGTCAATTATCCACAAACGAAAGATTTTCCTGAAAAAACAGTGGCCATTCCTATCGAGATTCACTTCGGTTCATTGAGTTTTGAAGCCATTTCTTTCGATGTTAAGTAGAAACTACGCAGGAAAATAACACTTGTGATATGGAATCCATGGGCACTGTAGGAAGAACAATGGATGCGTAGCTGGTGCAGTTACATATCTGGACTTGGGGGTCGGTATATGACTGTATTCCAAACTTCGAATTAGACCACAGTGAAGAATTAACATAAACACCAACGCAGTTGCATTGAAATTGAGAAAAGCGATTTCAGCCAAGCGGAAACGTTACCATCGCAACGATGTTCACCAGGTCCTCCCGGATCTCCATCCCGGCCCGAGATTATGCGCGGACAAGATGGCGAAGCATGGATTGCATGGAAACCGCCTGCAGGCAGTCAGGACTCCGACCTTTTACGCTATTTCGTAGAATACCAGGACTCCGGTTAGTAAATGAAATATCGACTCTCGCTTGCGGTTTTCTCGAGTTCTCTGACTGCTTCAAGCAACACTGCCGCATCTGAAGCTTGCGACATTTTTCTTCGTAACAGTGTAGTTCTGACTAGATACGCATTATTTTAGGGAGTGGATCTTTCCAAGTCGTTTTGAAAAGGTGCCAAATTGCCCGAAAGAGTTGTTGCAAGCACATTTTACTCTCTGCTAGAGAAGTTATAGTCTTGAGAAAGCATGANGAGTAACTACAACGGTGTTANAAAAGCTTTCAAACTTAGCAATCAATTTGGCGCCCTNTTTTATAATTGCCTCCCAAAAACGCCAGGTCTGTATCCCCCAAAACACATAGCGTGCCTGATTACAAACCATCCTAAAGGTCTTTCGCAGAATTTAACCTTTTCGTGAAGACAAAACCGCCCGTAGTCCATCAACTTGTTTTTTCTTTTATATATGTAGTGAAGAAGACATGGACGCCGTGTGACGTTGCCATCTATGACACCGTCTACCACGTCACCCAACTCAATCCGTTTTTAACTTACGTTTTCCGCGTGGCGGCAAAAAACAAAGTGGGGACTGGACCGTACAGCGATGTCTCTGCGCCAATATGCTTCTCCTGAAGCCTGTGGTCTTTGACTAAACCACGTGCAACGGTTCCGCACAGAAAAGGAAAACCGTATGGACTTCACAACATACCACTGCACGTTTTCATTGGAATTTCNGCCAGAAAGCGNTGATTGGTGTCACAGTCTTATAAATAAGCAGTGGCTTATTCTATTCAACCTGTCATGCTTGCATTAACAGCGCTCAGTTTTTCAAGGAACGAGTGGGATGATGTCATTTTTTCTTCTACGAGCGGCTGTGGAGGACGAGAGTCGTTCATTTTCATGGCATTGCAAAACGATAATGTCTAAACAACAACATTGTGTTCAAATGCCACTTTTTTGTAGTTGTTTTGACGAGAAACCAGCGAGCAAACGATCTAGCTGTGAGAATTCTCGCTGTACCAATGCTTAAACACTAATTAGACGGAAGACAATCGTTTTCACGTGTGTAGTTGCTGCCTTAGCCTTATTTCTTTCAAAAATTGCGTTCAACAAAACTTATTGGTTGAGGCGTTGAACCTGACGTGATTGGAGATAAAACAATTTTGGAATTGTAAAGTGATATTGAAAAGTTATGCGTGATTCAAATATGTGTTTAAGTGCTTTTTTGTCTTGAATCCGTATTTGAGTGTTTTAAATTTTAACTTCTGGAAATTCACTAATTTGCATTCGAGTGCTTTTTTAGGTCTTAAAAATGCCTTTTCAACATGTCAGTGACCAGAGCTAATAGAGAAAATATTCTTTACGTGTGTTTAAGCGCTCAGGCAGGCCTGGGGTGGACGAAGGTTGTGACCTGCCTCGAGAAATGTGTTAAGACTACAAATTCGTTTTGCAGCATGAAATCCACAAATTATGAAGAAGCAAAAAACTTTCATACAATGCCAAAATCTCAGTTGAAATGAGTTCTCTTTAGCCATTCAGTTGGAAATTACGTAAAAACAGATCTTGTGATTTACCAAGTTTCGCTTTCTCCAACGTGCCTGACAATGAATCGTTGTTTCGCCATAAAATAAAAGATGGCATTCTCAACCTTAGAGAAGGTGGTGCCTTTAAAGTTTTGTCTTTACCTCGCTGATGACATTTTGAAGCACGTAGGCTTTAGCCCACTGGTTCCCAAACTTTTTCTCATCGCGTACCATTTGTGGGACCCATACGATCACCACGTACCACCTTTCTCCAGGAAAAACTCAATCTACCAAATATACAATATATAATTCGAATAATTATATTTGGAATGGAATTATGTATTGTATATATGAATTATATTATTATATTGCATATATTCTATCAAATATAATTCGATCAGAAGTTTGGAAAACCAGAATTGACACAAATGCGACATGAAGAAAATGCCTGTGAGAAATTATAATGGCCATTTTAAAAACCAACAAGGGAAGTACAAAAAACTTCAGGAATTAAATAACAGAACCCGATAAGTAAAAATAATAGCTATAAATATATTTTTGTGAAGATAAACAGAAAGTAGTAGGCCTATTCGAGTACCAGCTTGAAGGCCTTCCACAGTTTGGGAACCGCTGCTTTAGTCGAATAGACTGATGTCTCGAAAAAAGTGTTTGATCGCTTAAAAATATTCCTGTTAATGCTTGTAGGAAAGTTTTTGCCAGATACGTGTGAGAATATTTTGCTGGTAATGCGTGAAGTACGTCAAAGCAGTGCCTTTCGGACAGGTGCTTCTACTTTTCGATTGCTTTCCGAAATGAAGTCGAAGTCTATAAACAAAATTAACGATCATCTTATAGGCATCTTTGAGTCGCTTTATGAGCTATGACAAAATCTCCGGCCCTTACTTTCGCCTGCAATGCGCTCGAGACCGTATTGTAAAATCTATGGAGGCAGCGCTTGATGCAACGTTAGCAAAGCTAGCGTGCTGGGCGTACTGCAAGCAAACTTCGACAAAAGAGCGTAGTGTTGATAAAAATGTACTAAGTATATAGAGCACTCCACTTGAGGTGCTGTATGAAAGCGGGCTGTTGTTTTGCGCTGTATTAAGCTACTGTTCTTTTCCGATACCAGTGAAAAATGTAGCTTGTGCCATATTTGTCTCACCACGCGGAAGGTTATGTGCGACTGCAATCGGAATATTCGTTTCGAGGGGACTTGTGAGTGGCATATCGATTTTACGTCTTCTTCAAATGACAAACAACGTTTCACGGCAAAGACTGGCCACGGTGCGAATACACTCTTGCGCACAGTAATGGACGACCACACCAAATAAATTGTCTCATCCCAGCATGCTGATGATCAAACTGCTGGTCACCTTCCGCACTGTACCGTTGAGACGTCCCGGATGTGTCGATTTCATTAAAACTGGAACGGCGTGATTATGTTTGCAAATCAATTCGTCGGAATTACATTGATTAGAATTCTTAAAACAAGAAGGTCGTCGAATGAAATCGATGGTTTTTGCCGATTGGTTGCAACAGATTGCAGCATTGGCGTTTCGACTGTTGCTGCACATTCCTTAGGGATATGAGACAAAAAGGGCTGTGTGTGAAAAACGTTTGTAGATTTCCTCGCTCCGTATGCGAAATCAAACTTTCTTACATACCGTGTACGCTGCCACTCTTGCTGAAAACTCTGAGGAAAGCAGTAGATGTTTCGCGTTTTTTAAAATTGTTTGTTTTTGTCATACCTCGCGGCCATCCGGTAAACATTAACGAATCGTCTTCCCGACCTCAGGGCGACAGCTATGCGTTCGCTGCAGTAGTTTCATCTGAATTTTACGGTAAAAATATTAAGAAATCAGTGAATATATTCCCTTTCAATCAAAGCAAAAATCCGATTCATGGTCTTTAGTGTTTTGCAAAGGTTTTGTAATTCGGCATTTGTACCCAGGCCCGTAGCCACGGGGGTCATTCGGGGGCAGTGCCCCCCAAATTTCTTTTGTGCCCTCCCAAATTTTGTTGCCCCGAGAAAAATTTGTTTTAGGTCAGGCTTTTTTTAAGGAAAATGTTAGGTACCCGGTATGGATCTGTAGGGACCCGATTTCTCTGATGCTAGGGCCCCGATTTTCTCAGATATTAGGGACCCGATGCTAATTTTCTTTGATTCTAGGGACCCGATTTAAAATTCTAGGGACCCGATTCGGGTCCATAAAACGCCTTAAAAAACCCTGTTTAAGCATATAGTAATAGCAAAAATCTTGCCCCCCTAAAAATGTATTGTGCCCCACCAAATATTGAAACCTGGCTACGGGCCTGTTTGTACCTTCTCCGATAAAAATTAAAAACAAGGTTTTCGCGCCAAAATACACACGGAGCTTACCATTGTGTCTAATGCTTTACTTCGTTCTGCAACTCTAGTCATCTTTGTAAACAATCCTCCGTGTTTTTCAAAGGCCTCCGCACTTACGTGTATGGTCTGGCGAAGTAGAGAGGTTATCATGATAACCATGCAGTGGCGTAGCCAGCCCAAAATTTTGGGAAGGGCCAAATATTTTGACTTTAAGCGAACAACAATATTTGGTTTGGGACACCGCTTCTCGAAGCACAAAACGAAAAGATATATGCTAAAACTTGAGGGGGCCGTGGCCCCTTTGCGCCCCATGGCTACGCCTATATAACCACGTTACCTGCAGGTAACATGTGCTTATTGAAGCTAGAGAAAGACAGCCTTTGTTTTGCGGAACCTCTTTGGCGGGAGTCGCAAGTATCGTTACAGGCTTGGAGGAAATTTACTCCTGTCTTGTTTTTACAATTGTGAATACATCAGTGCAAGAGGTGCAAATTTTTTTCAAGTTCCTCGGGGTGACAGTCACTGATGACTGGAAACAGTGAAAAGAGACACTGACACACAGGCGTAAAAGCTAACGCAGTAATGTGGGAGTTTCAACGTTCCTTAGTCACAAAATGAGATATTTCGAACGCCATAAAGTTTTCAGTTTTCAAATTTTTTTTTCCGATCCTCATCTATGATCACAAAACTTGGGCAACAACTGAAAAATGTTATCGCTGCAAAATCCAAACGGTAGAGATGGGACTGTTACGAAGAATTCGCGATGCTACGCGACAAAGTGCGCAATTGCGAAATGCGTAGCAACTTATTATTTTGAGCAATTTCTCCAAATAAAGAGATTCCCGCTTTCCAGCTAAAATTGCGCTCGGTTGAAGGCCAGAGTGCCTCCAACAGTTGGCGAGACCATTGTTAGCTCCGCTCACGGGAAGCGGCCCAGTCCCCAGGCAAGGCCCAACTGGCATGAATAAATCTGCGGCCTGGCTTGGTCCTGGTGTGCAGCTTGCAGAACTGCGAGAGATTGCTGGAAACCGTGAGGTTGCTTTGTGTTTAAACTTCCTAATTCTGCTTGCCTCTACGACCCTCTCGAGAGGAAATACGATTTTAAGAATTAATGGTTGAAATACAATAGGGCAAAATTTGGCGCTTTTCTAGCGAAGATTTGTCTTTGCATCTTGACTGCAAAAATTGCGAGTTCGCGTGACCTTTCACTTGTTTGCTTTGTTTTAGCCAAGACACGAAACAGTTAAAGAATGTTGTCAATCATGCAATGGAATGAACTCCCCCTAACCACTGTCTGGAGCTACCGACGTCTGGAGATACGACAAGTGCCACTTTTGATGGTGCAGTCGCCTGGCTACGAAAGGGCGAAGCAGTCGTCGCAGTGCAACATTGCCTGTTTCGAACCTTGCTTACAAATTGCTGGACTGAAGATGCGTCGCTGACGCAAAATCGATTCCTAGTAAAACAATTTGCGATCAGATTCGGCTGCGTCACCCCTGGGTGTCTTTATGCAAAGAGAAAATTAGAATTCTGCTGAACGTACGTTTCGAGAGACACCAGCCGGGAAGTGACCCAAACTTGATTAAGAGTTCTAGTTTTTCTGCCTGTCTTGCAAATGTTTTCGTTTATCCCCGCCAGAGCACTTTTCATTTTGCTGTTGCCTTGCGTTAGGTAATAAAATTCACAAAGACAGTCTAGTCCGCTTCTGTCTTCTGTGTGAAGAGATAAATAAACGTCTCATCTCTGCTCGCCACAACTCAGTTGAAATTGAGCTTCTGCGTAACTGGAGTGACGCTGACCCAACAGTGACAAAATCAGTTGAAATTGAGCTTCTGCATAACTGGAGTTGGAGATCAGAAATAAGCAGCATTCCTGATCAGTGAAAATTTTAGGTTTTAATTTTAAAATTTTCGGGGTAAACATTTTCTGAACTTTTTCAATTTCTTCATAAGACAAAAACTGTAGCAATTTCTATGTTTTACAAACACTCGCGTTTTGGAAACCAAAGTTGTCTCAGCTGACTAAAGCCGCGAATACACGCACGTATCATTTCCCAGCTTACTTCTTTTGGAAAAATGTAACAAAAATCAATCAAGAGATGCTTGATACCCCTCCCCAATGCATTTCTTTCCACCACGGGTTTTTGCTTCAGTGGTAACATTTCGGCAAAACTCAAGAGACGTTTTCTCACCATGTTTTCATGTCGCTGTATCTCTAACAACTCAACGAATGAAGTGGCATTCCACTGATTCCTTGTGCAATTCCTATTGTTTTTGGGAATTTCAACAAAGGAAATAGTCTGCACAGGCTGTAGCCTACAACGTTGATTTGCTAAATTTGAATCGCTGATATACATGTCCAGCAAGGGAGAGAAATCTATCAGGTAGCGGTAGGGTCGATTTCTGGTAGTTTTTGTTTTTCAGTGATATTTTCACTTCGCAGCATTTTCACCACACTTCCGCTATAGGTGGATTAACCAATGGTAGCTTACTGTGTTTGAAAGGTGAGCTGAAAGGCTAAATCGACGAAAGCTTTCAAAAATAAAACCAAGTAGCTTACTGCGCAAAGAGTGAACTGCAATTGAAGCTTTCGCGAAAGCATTTTGCAAACGTAATTGATATGCATTCACACCCATGGTCCTGTGGATTGGTACACTCAATCATAAGCGTACGGCATGGGGATGCAGGGGATGCGGTCGCATCCCCAACGCTGAAAAATTGGCCATTATTCGGGCAAAAATTTTCAAAATTTGGGCAAAGT
>JGI24159J19872_10001765_pt1 | contig 24545 bp, 22 predicted proteins | sample Ectturendosymbi4_FD_19872 | JGI IMG/M metagenome (IMG submission 19872)
TTGGGGCCCCGCGCAACTCCTTCCTATGACGACTCATTATTAACTTAAAATTTGCGAAACTGTGAAGAGTCATAACTTCACAATTTACTTTGAAACGAGCGAAAATACAAACGTCTAGTCTAGACTATCAGTACACTAACAACACGATAATATTGTTTGCTACGCAATATAAGAATTGGAATATTGCAGTGTCTGGCGGTCTCGCGTTGTTGCGAGCTTTTTGCCAGTGGAAGGTTAAACATCAAATAAGGAAGTGGTGTGTCAAAGGTTTGATACTGAGGAACATGGCTTGGCGCGAGAAAGATGCAGGTTGTCTTTAGGAGAGTGTTTACAAGTAGTAGCGTTGCCGGTCCAGAATTGTTTTGGGGAGCCAAATACTATGACTTAAGCGAGCAAAGGTATTTTATTTGGACACTGCCTGTCAAAGCACAAAATGCCAAGATATGTTAGAAATTAAGGGGGAATGGTTCCATTGTCCCCCTGGCTACGCCTGTGGTTACAAGAAAAGAATGAAAAAGAAAAAACAGTACTTTCTTGATATTCAATCTTCCAGACAAAAAGCTCGCAACAACGCCAGGCACTGCAGAACTCCGACGAAAAGCAATATTGTCAGTATTGGATGCTACGTTTGGTTGTTATCAACTAGATTGCCCGCAAACAGAGAGTGCTTGTTGAAACCCTATACGCCTATGTTAGGTAAATCCGCTAGAACTGTTTCTCGTGAGTTTTATTTGGAGAAAACGTGTCTACGTTGGCCTTACTTCTTATGGTTAGCTGAGGGTGTTGCGACAATACTTTGCTGTGCAAAGCTTGTTTTCATGCTGTTTACCATCAGTCTGAGGATTAAAACGCTGTACTTTGTATTTCTTGGAAAATGACAACTTAAAAAGGCATAAGGAAACCCTGTGTCCACTGAATGGATTGTGCTTGTTTGTTCCATAAAATATGTGGTTACTGTAACAAAGGAGTTTACGTACAGCTCATCAGATCAACAACTAGAGGATATTTCTGAGGGCAGCAACACGATCCTGTATGAAAATGTATATATCTGAAAAATAAACCCACAATAAAGCGCTAGAAATCTCGGAAATTTAACGAAGAGAACTTCTGAACTACACGAAGGAGCCATAAGTTCCAAGAAAAGATCGCATTGCTATTTGCTCCATAGAAGAGTGTAGACAAGGCTTCAATTTCTGTTGAAGATCTAAGGCAGTCGTAGAACCAAAGTCGGCACCACAAAAGATAGATCTTTGAGGGGGCCCTATACACACATGAGGGGCATACTTTCACGCTTTTCAGACAAATGGCCAAATAGCTCACATCTGCTTGGTACCACAAAAACTAAGATGGCCTAGGGCCCCGCGCTCCCTGAATTCGTCCCTGACTGTGGTGACTAGCGTGCCGTACAGTATTACTTTTGCAAGTCGTTGCAAAAAATTATGATGCCACAGAAGCGTGGATTGCAAATAAATTCGTGTTTTTAGGTTTTTATGTTGCGGCTGTTTGTAACTTGGGTTTTACGATTTGCGGCTCATACATGGAGCAGGTTAAGCCACCCCTGGAATGTCCTTTTAAACTACTGCAGCTGAGATTTGATCAGCCCTCTTAATTTTGTTTGATCGGTTGAAAAAGGCCGTTTGCATTCCTTGGCCGATTAACAATAATTTTGAATTGGGGGCTTCCTATCTCGAGTAGACCCCAGCAGTTTTTCATTGACCTCTGGCCATTCAATGACCCCCATTCGACCCGTTGACTATTTATCGACACCTTGGATGGTCCAATTGACCCCTGCGGGTCGATATCGAACACTTTGAGAGCTACTGGCCTGCACGTACACCCATCGAACGTCTGGTTAGCAATATATCTCCTTAACTTCGTCACCAGTGAGGAGTATAGCGTGGTGATTAATTCTGAAGAGCAGTGACCACTGCTTGGAAAGCTTTCAGATGCATTTTTGGCTGATGCAGAATATCGTCGACTGTATGACTTCAGTGCACCTCCCATCCACCTTGGTCAAATGCCTTTACCTGTTCTTTGACTTGCCCCCTGACGATGAAGGTCAAGTTGCACGCACTGCAAATGAATTTACTCCGAAAAAATCAAGTTCTGCTCATTCGAATGTAATGAAATCTGCTTCACCGTTGCAACCAGAAAGCAACTTCAGCTCGCATGAAAAAAAGCTGCTTCTGCAAAAAGTTTTTGTACAGGTCGGTTGTGACGTTCTGGTCATTGTTCTTTGCATCCTGTTGTTTGCCATGAATTCCTTGGGATTGTGGCGACATTTGTTTGGAGGGTGAAAAACTTGTGATGCTTCGCCGTCTGTTAAACGTTGGGCTAGAACCAGCGGCAGGGACCGAGTTTCATGGGGGACAGGGGGATATGTTCTCCCCAACTTTTGGACAAGGCGGGACACTATCGTTTGTCCCTCCAATATTCTGATGCATGTTCATATATGCTACTTTTAATGTATAGTTTGTTTTATAAAGAATAATTTAGCTGTTGTATTTGTTTTATCTACTTTGACAAAGAACTCTTGGCTTCACTGAAGTGCGTGTTTGCTGTAATGCTCTGTGTTCTTTACCGTTTTTTGTCCGTCGCTTTGTCTGAAACACTGTTTGTAATGCTTCGGTGTACAGGCAGGCACGTGATTATTGAAAACTGATGACAACGATGGTTGTCTCGCAGACTCTGGTGCGGCTGTGCGGGTACATCTCGCCGGCTGAAGAGCTGTCGCACAAAGATGACTTGGCCCTTCTCTTTTCTGCCGTCACGTCCTGGTGTGCGCCGCACAACACTTACTGGAGAAGTGCTGCGTCAGAAGTTCTCATAACGATATCGCGGCACGGGCTCAGCCACAATGTTGTTCAACACATACGAGGTACATGTTTCGAACTTTATGAACATAACGCGAGTTTTTAAATAAACGCTTTGAAGCGAAAAATTATGTTCCTGTTGAAAGTGTTACTGTTGCCATGGCCACTTCTGCGATTGGTCACTTGTTAGGAATTATGAGGTATGCAGTACAACAAAGATAAATGCATTCATTTGTGAAGCAATGTTGTTGTTTCCTTCTGTCTTGGGCGATTTTTGCATTGAATCATGCTCCGGTTTCTTAGTCACCGTTTCGCGGAGCAACGTTGTTTGGGTAGCTTGGCAGTTTTATTATTTAAAGTCAGCAAGGTAACTAACATGCTGCAGGCAAACACTGCATAAAGACCAGCATTAACAACATGTGGAGGGCCAGTGTTCCCCTTGGTGAAAATGAAACCTCCAACGTGATCGATGTGGACTTGGCGAAACAGCTGCTCAGCGTACTCCGCTTCATCAGCAACACGGCGGTCGTGACGCAACTGTTGTTGGATGACTTCCGGCAGTGTCAAGGTTATGTCTTCATTGGCGATTTCCTATTGAGGTGAGTGTCTACCACTGGTTGCTTTTCTTTATAGATGGTTACCATCGCGTGTCCGTTGTCATTCGCTTCCACACACGCTTGTAATATACCAGGGGTGCCCAATCTTCGGCTCTTCGAACCTTTGCATGCGGTTCGTTGAGCTTTTCAAAAAAATATATGTTTGTTTTTACTTCTGTTGCAAAGCGTAGAAATATTGTAAAATGGTACTGTGATAGCTAGCGTGCCGTACAGTATAACTTTTGCAATTCGTTCTAAAAAGAATTGCAACGTCACAGAAGCGTAGATTGCAAATAAATTCGTGTTTTTAGATTTTTATGTTGCGGCTTTTTGTAACTTGGGTTTTACGATATGCGGCTCATAAATAGAGCAGGTTTGGACACTCCTGTATATATGCCTTATATAAGCATTTTTACAAGCGATTTTAATGACACGCGCTCTCGGTAATGAGGCATAAAATTGAGTCCAGACGGTCGCCTGATTTCACTGCCTCTGCAACGACGTGATGAAAAAGATCGATTGCGATGCCCGAAATTTTTGGCTCATTGTTTCAATCGCTGTGTTCAGGCTGGAGGAGCACGCCGGTCGGAGTCAAACCCATTACGAAGCTTTGCTGAGCGTTGTCGGTTGTGTGGAAAAGCTCACCACGTGCGGGTTCAACGAACTGCCAGTCGAGAAAACGATCCATGCTACGTCCCAGTCCGACTTCAAAGTCCCTACCCCGCTGGGACGAGGTATCAAGATTTCGCTAAATGTGAAAAGCGCCTTGCGGGATGTGTCGATACAATGATTTGTTTGCACAGTTCGAAACTTTTCTCCGACACTGACTTTACCACCATGACGCCTAGATCAACAATGCGAGCACATTTCCTTGTTTCGGTTGGTTTGGTTCTGTGTAGAATGCATTTTAGTATTGGAAAGTTTAAGACACTTGTACTCGTTTCATTGATTCCATGGTGACCAGCATTTTCTGTCACTCTGCCAAAACCCGCTTTAAAAAAAGACGTATAAAAAACATAAAACCGTTTTTTTTATGTTAACATGAAAACACAAAGTATTTTCATTGCAAATGGTGAGTTATTACATTTCATAGCATAAATATGTTAATAATGATCGATCAAAGGTGGAGTCGTAAAAACTTTGCGATTATATTTAATTAAACATTCCTTTATTGAAATTAACGCTTAACATGTTGAAAAATTTTCACATAACATTTATATTCAGCGACTACAGACTTGGCTCAACGGTTCATGTGGATGATTTTCCACCTGGACAAATGAAGATTTTCCAGATTTGCGTAAACTTAAATGTTGTATATGAAATATCAGAATAGGTTTATCCTTGGAAAGAAGATGGGTGTATTTCTGACAACATGCTAAGACTTAACTTAGCATAACTTTTAATAGTTTTTGTTTGATCCTTCAAGCCAATCAAATGAGAAAGTTTAATGGAACACCACGTATTTTGAGGAGGGCCTAAATCAGGGGTGTTCATATTTTTCAGCATGGGGGCTACTTATAAAATGAACAAGTCAAAATGATCTACCTACTACAAAAATGCAGAACATATATTTATTAATAAAATATATTGAGGGTTCTTTTTACAATACATCTTGATGTGCCTTGCATACCCACATGAGGCCATATTGCACAACACAATTGACTGTGTACATTTTGTCATTGCCTGACTTTACTCTGAAGACTTGCACTGACTGGAATCAGCCAGGGTGTTAATGTCATGCGATCTACCCACAGTACCTTTGAGATCAACTGTTAGATGGCGATCGACGTATTGAACACCCCTTCCTGGCTTAACTGCAAGTGGTTTATGATCCAAAGAAGTGACTTTCACCAAAGGCTTGTGCATTTCTATAATTTGCTTTACTCAGTACTGTACGCATTTTTGCCAAAATCTACAGCAGAGGAATCTAATTAAGTGTCAAGACTATATGATTTTTATTAATAAATATAAAAATTGAGAATTGCACTTTTAGGAGACAAACTCGCTGTCACTGCGTTGCTTGATTGATTAGAGAAATGTGGCATTTACTTCAGTTAGTGATGCAGCAGTACGGCCTTCGCTTCTGACTTTAATTCAAAAGAAAGTATGTGCCTAATTGACTTGTACTACTGTACGTCAGTTAGAGCAGACTTTAACAGTTTTTGCCCCAGTCTAGCAAAGAGTTCACACGTTAAACTGACCTTCATAAAATTTGGAAAAAATCTGTAATATCCGTTTACTGTTAAAATTGTTAACTCAATGCCGCGTCTTGCAACTTGAAATGTAAAATATTTTAGTTTTGTTGCACATGTAAGTAGCTGCTGAGATTGTTTCTAGTGCGTTGCAACTATGAAATTTTTCCTTACACACAGTTGACAAAAGCACATTTTGCAAGTATTTTCGTTTCGGAAAAATATAGCAGTGTTTTTGACTTATAAAAAAGGGCTGATTCTCTTGCTTTGAGAAAAATTGTGAAAAGTTTTGGGGAGTGTTGCGAGAATACAGTGTTGACGGCCGCTTGTTGCTGGCCGTCAATTCATTGTAGTCCTTTCCTGAATAGGAGCTTGTGTCCGTGTCGACGGAGTTAAAAGCACAACCGTTCATCATGTGTGTTGGATTCCGATGAGGGTGTGTGCTACCTCCACTCGTCTTCTTCATAGTTGGAAAGAGCAGGACCAACAGTTTACTTTTTGTGGACGATTTGGCACTGCTTGCATCTTCTCAACAGGGTCTCCAATATGCGCTTGGTCNGTTTTCTGCTGCATGCAACCGAGCCGGAATGAAAATTAACACCAAAAATACCGGAGTATTATGTCTCCAGCAACCCAAGCCAGTGAGCGCTGCAAGTTAGCGGCAAGGCTCTGCAGCAGGTGGAGAAGTTCAAGTATCTAAGGGTGGTATTCACGAGTGACGGAAGGCGGAACCTGAGCTTGATACGCGGTTTGGTTAAGCAAACGCAGTTTTGTGTAAGCTTTGTTGTTCTGTAGTCACAAAATGGGAACTTTCAAACACTGCAAAGCTGTCAGTTTTTAAATCGGTCTTAGTTCCGATCCTCACCTATGGTCATGAATCATGATTAATGAGTGAAAGAGCGCTATCTCAAGTACAAGGGGAGAGATGGGATTTTTGCGAAGAGTTCCTGACACTTCGCGACAAAGCGCGCAACTGTGAAATTCGAAAAACCCTGAATGTCAAGTCGCTTCTCCGAATAGAGAAATCCCAGCTATACGTTGGTTCGGCCATCTGACCAGAATGCCTCAGGAAAGACTGGCGAGGCAAGTCCTGCTGGCTAAACCCACGGGAAAGCGCCCCAGAGGTCGTCCAAGGACCAGGTGGCGTGAATACATCTCCGACCTTGCTTGGCCCCGTCTTGGTGTGTAGCGAGCAGAACTCAGATTGCTGTTGATCGTGAGGAGTTTCGAGGTCTAGGGCTGTTGTCCCCGCAAGCCCCGCAGGAAAAGCGGGTAGGAAAATGAATGAATGGGTAAAATTACACCACCCGTGGGCAAAACAACTACACGGGGGTGGGGCGTCGATAAGCCCGGTACGACGTAGTTGTTTGACTCATGTGTTGTGTGTATGAGTCGTGCATGTCATGTTTCAAATATGGGGGCGGGGCCGTACTGTGGAAAGCCCTTTCTTCCCGTTCAAAGGCTGCACTGTATGTGATTGTGACAACTTCATTGCGCTGATTTTCTGCTATCTTACTTTCCGGCTGCGGGTCAACTTTGTCTCAGGTCCGGGACGTCTAATGTTACAGTTCGCTGTTTGTCTACCTTCATATTTTTGTTCAGGTGAAAGCGTACGGAACGTTTACGCTTTCCAAGTTCTGGCAACTGTGTTTTTGAAATCGAAGACGTCACTCCTTTGTCGCGCTGTTCTTGATGCTATATTTGCCGTCTACTGCCGGGACCCTGCTAACTACTTTATTCTTTACAATCAAAATACATTGTCTTCTTTGTCGGAGAAATTGCCATTGAAGCCTCCTGAAGTGTTATCGCAGTAAGTTGCTGGCAGTACCGTATCTCTGAGGCGTGGTAGAAGTTCGTTGTGTTGTGCTGTCATTAAACTGTGGTGCTTGAAGGCACTTGTCTGTTCGTTGTCTCTTATGCCAGCGATGATGTTTTGATCTGAATACTTCACAGTGGGTTTTGAAAGGTTCTAGCGCGTTTGAATTAAACTACCGTTATCGTTTTTTTATCGTTATGATCCCTTACGAACACTTCATGTGGACTTTTGAAAAAATTCAGCAAAAGCTTCAATTTTAATCTTGCCAAATATGTTGTTTTCAGATATTTTGCCATATTTGAATATGTCGCACTCACCTTGAGATTCGTGCCAAGCAAAGAGCTTACCAGTATTGGACTGCTGCTTAAACCTGAAAGGTAAGCACAGCGATCCGCTTGAAACTGCGATGCGACTGGGTAAATTCCCTGACCTCTTCTTCATCCAGTGCGTTTTATATTTTGCAGCACTGTTGGTTGTGGGAACGCTTGTTTAACGAGCTTGAGGAAGATCTTGTGCAGCAATGCTCTGACGTACAGGGACGTCTTCCGAGAAGTAGGCTTGTTGGAGATGTTGGTCAACTGCCTTCACAGGTGAAACATTTGTCGTTGGGTGTGGCCGCCTGGTGAAAGGCTCGGAAAGCGCGGTCAATCTCTGAGTCCGATTCCGACTCTGATTTTTCATCTGACTGCCGATGTTTAAGCTAGACTCAATTCTCATGGATCTGAATGAGCGATTAAGATAGACCAACTTGAAAAAAGTTCCAAAGAGCTCTGCTTTTGGTGTATTTGCAATTTTGTTGCACGCTAAACCCGACCTTCGTACATTTCGTCGACCCCGTGTCGCCAATGATTGATATCCACAAATAATGCAGAACGAGAAATTCCTTGTCCCAAATCAACAACCTCAAAACCCAACCTACCACTTGACTGTGTGTGCTCACATATGTCCATTCGCTAATGCGAATAACCTGATGATCGTTATGTACCAGAAAAAGCATGAGGTGGAAAGTAGTTTCCTATTTCATGCCCGAGGCTTCCCTCATTGTCAGGTACTCCTCCCAATTGAAAGCGGCAGAGATCAAAGCGGATAGCGACAAGGGGGCGCGGTCGTCGACCTTGAGCGCCGAGGACCACACCTACGGGATACTGGCGATGGATGTTCTGGTTGAAATGCTGGTCAACTCTCCGACGAATGCCAGTTAGTGAAGCATGCTTTGTTACCGTGTGCCTGCGCTTCGCTTCCTTCGCGCTGCATTGAGAGACTGGTTGAGCTTGATCGGATAATCTCGTAACCGTGAGCTTTCTTCAAACCGCGCACCTGAATTACACTTTCATATTTAACAAAAAAGAGAATGCTATGGAAGGGGGTACACGAAGTTAACTTTATTTGCTTGCTGTAGACCGACACCTGTAATGTCATCTTGATCTTGATGGCGTGCACCTTCGAGGTCTTTGTCGTTTTCACCGAAAAACGTTTCTTGTCTGTCTTGTTTGGATCGTGGCCCTCACATTTGACCCCACCTTAATTTCATTTCAAGAGATTTTTTTTCGCTGAGACATTTCGGTCATTTGTTCGAAATAGCATCGTTTTCGGACATTTTTGACCGAATTGACTTAACTTTTTTTTGGTCATTTAAAAAATGGGTCAACGACCAAAAAAAACAGCTTCCAGAAAACGTCACTTTGTTCACAGCAGATGTTAGCCTCGCTGCAGCTTTCTCGCCGAGACAACTTATCCGCGGTCACGTCGTTGTCTTGCTCAGATGAAGTTGTATCGTTTCAGCTCGTGATTTATTGCACAGGAATTGAAAGTTTTATCTTAATGGTGGCCAGTGCTCCTTCCAAGGTGTGCATATGCGCAGTTACCACCAGACCATTTACGCAGTGAAATATCATTTTCGCGAACTTGGAACATTCAAATTTAGAAGTAAAAGATCATTAAAAATATTTTTGGCAGAAGCAGAACGCTTCTGAGCATATCGCATGGCCTTTTGGAAGCTGTTTGAATGACATGTGTGCTTTGTTCGTATTTTGAACAAGGTTTGATGCTTATTCTAATAATTTACAAAGCTTTTAATTCATTTACAAATTTGCTAACTCAGTCTTAAAATATTCATGCTCACTAAAACAAACATTTGCTCTGTCTAAAATTTTCATAGAGGGAACACTGCTGGCAGCGGGTTTCGTCAAAATTCCAGTTTGCCACGGCGTTTTGTGAACTGTGTATTGTGTGTCCATCATGAGGCAAACACCGTTTAGTCGGTAAATGTTTTGCTGTTAAGCGTTTTTTTCCCCAAGGTATATTTAGAGAAACGGGAGGAGCGCGATGCGCTTTCAACACCATCATATACAGCGAATGTCGCCACTCAGCGCTGTCCCTCGTTGAGGGTTTGATCCTCCAACCTGCGGATGCGGGTAACGACGACGACATGGCCACGCTGCTCGGCGTGCTGAGCACTTTGACTATGGAGGACATCCAGCTCAAAATCGACATGCTCCAGTGCCTGTGCAAGGTAGGAATGCTGGGATGATTGTTTTCAGGTTGTGTTCTGAAGAAAACCGGGTCGGCCGCGTGATGCTGACAGAAAAGGGAATGTGTTCGTAGTAAAGTTACCGCACGCGGCAATCGTTTTGTTCTTTTCTATTTTATTCCAAACAAAAAGTTATCCAAACGCTTCTTTGTCCCAGTGCCAGACTCTCTCCTGGCATTAACTGTCCAACGCTGGTACGCGCGATTATGGTAAAGCACAGGGACGTCACAATGTACCATGCTCCAAAGTGCATTGTGTTGGATCGCTCGCACTTTGGATGTTCTTGTTTTTTTTTGTCCTCAGTACCTACAAAGCAACTGCCTCGAAGCTACAGTAGATTTGCTCGCAAAGCTGTTGGTGCGTGTGATGTAGAAACACAAATATAAGCTAGCTTGGCAATTGAGCTCTCTATTGCAGATCTAAGTTGACGTTTGCATTTAGTTGATGTTTGCAAATTTTAGCTGATGCTTGCAGTATTCATGATCAAAACGTGGTCGTCGTGTGTGTCAAATGAAATCAGTTGGAAACTTCAAGCGGAGTGGTCGGCAAACGCTTCTGTTGACTTGAGTTTTTAAATATTTCGTAAAATCATTGGATAGGTTTTCGGTTTACAACTGCAAACAGTAACTTAAAGGTTTTTGACTCCGTAAGGTTAACACACGGTGGACACATGGAGACATCATAAGCTTTAAAGACATGGCGTCAATCTGGTGCCGTTAAAAATTTCGTTTCGACATTCGTCCGCTTGCTGCACTTTTGATAGTTAACCAAATAAACGCATGCACAATGAAACTCATTAAAACTCTTAACTCAGAGCAACAGACTTTTACTAAGTTATACTGACCAACTGGCCCCTTCACAGTACAAGTAGGTTCACCTTGTTCAGGACTGCAGCCTAAATGACCCCTGGTACTTCGTAGCCTCCCACTCCCACACATATTTTACGGAATGTGTCTACACTGGGGACTTACCACTGCAGTATGCTGTAGTGCTGGTATCAAAGTTACCGTGTTAGCGCCGCCTGTGCGTGTGCTGCTAGTTTGTACCATGTGTGCGCGAGCTGTGCTTCGTTGTGTGCTGGTGTGTGAAGGCATTGCCACAAAAATATTTCTTCACCAAAACATGATGCGCTACTTAAGCTCAACAACGCGCCTGTAACTTTTGTTTGAGACCTTGTGTTAAAGTGAGCGCTGTAGCTGCAACTATCTTTCAAACTAAAAATTGTCACCTGACCTACCTTACCGGCTCACTGCTCTGCAGGTCGTCAGCAAATCGTCAGATGTATCGGCGATGTTCTGCCTTGCCGGGGGCTTCGTTAATCTCTTATCTGTGGTTGTCAGTTTAGAAGGTAAGCCCATCAGAGAATCATGCAGTGACGCATTTTGCTTGATGCGTATGGCGCTGTGAAGTTTTCTTGAAGAAATCGCCACGTGGTGATGACGGATTAACGTAAAACAACTTGGCGTTGTTGAATTTCCAGGTCCTCGCTCATGTTTCTGTACATCGTCCGACTCTTCGGCACCGCCTGCCAATAGCCGTTAAGCTTAATATCCAGTAACAGTTACAAGATATAGTCACATGTATCCGACAGACAGCCCGCGGTAGTTCTTATTATTTTGTGTCCCTTACTCTGCGGGCTTGTTAATACCATGTACGTTTCCAACAGGTTGTTTCCAAACNCCACAATCGGATTTCTGGCTCAAGCACAAGCGGCTCGTCCACGTGCTCCTTGACGTCNTATTCCGTGTCTTGTCAGTAGCTCTGAGACTACCTGCGAACAAACACTACTTCGAGTCAGAGGTCAGTTGCTACACGACCCGACCTTCCTTTTGTTGGTTTGTCCGGCAAACGAGCTTTCATCGTAGAAATTTTCTGACTTCAACTACTTTGCGTTACAGGTCAGATATGAAAGCATGTCGAGCGCTTTGAAAGGCCTGGGTTGTTTCTGTGAAAAAAGGCGCGCCGCGCACTTCGACGCTGTTGCCAAGGACAACGGAACCCTTGCCCCTCTGCTCGCTGTTAATCTTCGCGAAGTCGACGTCGCGTCTGGTGGAGAAGAAGAGCACGGAGCTTGCAAGAGGATCCTCTCTGTCTTTCGTCTTCTTTATCTTCTCGCGACTGATTCGTTCAAAGACGACCTGATGAACAAACTTGAAGAACTTCAAAATCGATCAGGCTCTTGGTAGGTTTCCACCAACTGATCTTGGGCTGGAGTGGTTAAATAGGCGTCGCTAGGGTCACTCGTCAGCGCAGTGGACCTTTGTAAAATGTCCCTCCTCCGCAATAAAGTCTAATAAGCTTACGCTCACCGCGTATGCTTGTTGTGTTTTCTCAAACAAGTTGCGAACAGCAGAATGCGGGAATCAATCGATCGATTGATGATCGCGGCTCAAATTCTTCTTTTGCTTTAACTGTAGCGTGAGTTAAACGCTCGCAATTCTCCAACGCAGTGTCCCGGTCATTTCCGTCTTTCATCAGCAATGCAGCTTACTTGCGCCAATTCACAAAGTATTGGCGCAAATGTATTTCGTCCAAAATGTGTCCGATCACCGAAAACGTCACTGTTGTCTGACTTACCTGAAAATGTTTAATATATCTTTTGCAACACTTTATGAAGGCGTATTGAGAACCACGGGTTTTTGTTGTTGACATTTTTGGAATTGCTTTCTCTTTCAGTGCCTCCCCCGAGGACTCCCCAGTGCATGGCAGTGGTCACGTGAGCAGTTACGTCATTCATCCCAAGTTCCTGAACATGATGCTGGAACTCGTTGCGCGCATTTCGTCCGATGGCCTGACGCATGGGGTGAGTTCATGTCGGGGAGTTGGAAATCGTCTTGTGCCGCTAGTTTTCGCCAGCCAGCACTTGTGAATGAACAGCAGGTTACATTGTTTCTGCGCATACTTTGTGCGACTGTTGTTCACGAGACAATGCATTGACCACTCCGAACTAATACAACCTCATGCTCGTCACGTTTCTGACAAGATGTTGTACTTTTGAAAAAGTTGTCGATGTTCAATGAAGACGAACGTAATTTTCAATTACTTTTCGTTACTATTATTAAGTATATCAAGTAAGTACTCTCCGCGATGGGGGTAAGCGAAGAATCGATCAGCAAATTTGTAACAGGAAATCGATTTCACGTAAAGTCACGCATCCTCGTCCTGAAATTTTTAATTTTGCGTGAAATCGATTTTCTATTAAATTTGATGATGGAATTAAACCCTTCATCCATTGTGGAGAGTACATACTTGGTATGTGCGAGTTTGAATCATCACAATGCGATGGAAGCTGAGCGCTGTCGGCTGATGCCTCGAAAGCTTGCAGGAAACGTTGCGCTTTTAACTGTATGTATCTCAGTTAAATTTACAGAAGTAAATGGTTGACCTTTTGATGTGGAACAGGCGGGCAAACTTTTGGACTCGCGGGCTACTGGTGGTTGACGGGCCGTATTTGTCCGCTCCTGGCCTAACAGTCCCAAGACTGAGCTGAACTTGCGGCCGCCACTTAAAGTGACATCTGTACATTTCCTTCTTTGCACGGACTTGTCTTTTTTTTCTTGCAGGAATTTGATTCATTGAGGATTTATTTGTTGGGAGAATTGCACTCCATGTTTCATGTCGAGAGAAACGAGCAGGTGGGTCGGATGCTCTGCTGCTCCAGAGCAAACAGATCTTATCTTGCTCGAGCTTTGGCAAGACGAATCTGTTTTAACTCAGAAGCAAGTTACCTAAACTTTTATCACAGTATTCACTGGTATTTCGGTGAATTTTGTGATGGAGATCACTGATCAGACAAGCAGGAGCAACACGCTGTTCGCACGGCCGAAAGGGAATTTGTGTTCACTATCTACCTGTGCCAACAAAATTGTAGGACTTTCCCTTGCATGCATTGCTTTAACCGTGGCGGTTTTCTCCATGAAATTCAGTTGTTACCTTAACACTTAAAAGGTGCCATGTCTTTATCAAAATTATTTTTTTCATTCTGTTTACAAAACAGAATTTCAGTCGCTCCGTAAAATTTGCATTTTTTCATTCTCCGTTTCCTTTTTGAATCCTGACACAGTCGGATTCAATTACTTCACAAGCCGCACTTTTGTCGCCACAAGACGCATTCAATGCCGCGCGGCCATGTTGTCGAACATCGTCTTGCCTTCGTATTCTTACAGATAATGTGTGGGTGTGGCCTGCTGTCGACTTTGATTGACAGCTTCGCTGACGAGCTGGTGGATGAAAGCGACACCCTCAACCCTCATTGCCAGCGCATCTTCGAACGTCTGGCCCGGCAGTCAGTCTCCCCGAAGGCGCTGAGGTTAGTGTCCTTCGCGCAAAGTGTGGACTTCGTGCCAACGGCTACGTGTCCGTTTTACCGTGTGCAGGAAATTCCTACGCCTGGGGAAGCCCCTCCACTGCGACAACCTGCTGGTCAGCAACGGCATGGTGCCCTTGTCACGTGTCAGAAGCTTGGTATCCATAGCGACGCCACTCAGTGCGGGTATGCTGACCGAGTCGGCGGCGTACAGACACCCCCCCGCCTTCGTCGAGTTCGATATGTCTGCGCAGGTGCGTGCGTTCGCTTCATGCTCGTGACGGATAGCGCCGCTTCTGAATCACCGTCGATTTTTGGTCATCTTCTTTTCCCAGGGCTCGTGCTGTCTTTTTATTCCGAACTTGTTTCCACAAGCTCCTGCAAATGCGTCGACTGTTGGAGGGGGAACTTTACCGAACCTGTCGGGCACAGGCCCAGGTTAGGCCTTGTTTTTTTGTGTTTGATGAAGTTTTAGGAACTTGCAGTGAAACCTCACTTCCTGTTGCAGACAACCGGATCTTCCCCCCCGCCCACAGCATGTCGGTGTCGTCGTGGATATACGTGGAGCAGTTTTGCAGCAAGTGGCTACACCCCGTACGCTTGCTGACAGTCACCAGACAGGTGGGCATTTCGCTGGCATGGCTGCGCTCTTGCAGCGAAAAGGCAAAATTTTCGTTGAACATTTCCAACTGTTTGCTTCTAGCAGCGACCCATTGAAGGGGAGAGCGACACAAGGTTTTTGACGCTTTTTTTCGAACAAAGGGCAAAAAACACCTTGATCTTGATGAACGAATTTGATCCTCATTGTCTTGACATGTACCCTGTACTTTGGAAATTTTGTGTGTGTTCGGATGTTCTGTGCTTATTTGGTCCTTGGTGTTGTTGCCTCTTTTTCTTGAAACATCAGTTTATCATCATTAATAATATTATTTTTTGTCCTTGCTAATTTTCTGAAGTTGCGCCTGCGTTTTGCGTATCGCTGCTGTAACAGCTAAGCAGACCTACTCATGGTCAGCTGATCTGATGACCTACGGGCCCTTTGGTTGGCCATGTAAATAAACATGAACTGTCTCTGTCTGTCTTTTCAGAAATCAGAAAAACTGTTTTGCAAAAGGTGGCCACGCACACCTCGGTCGCACTACATGCGTTAACATCCGGGGCCTTCTTGTGTCGCAGATACCTGGCAACCCACAGATTGTGACGTGTTTGTCGATACATATCTCAGGCAAGCATCGTAAGCTGTCGATATCGACCGGCGCCAAGAACCTGTCGACCCTTGGTAGGCTCTTGTTTTGTGTGATCATCGCAACGCTTTGTTCCGACTTTTAATGTTTCCACCTCCATGCACGTGCAAGGTCCTGGCGATTTGGAGGAGTCGAAGGAGGTGGTGTCTTTTCCGGTCGAGCACTTCCTGCAGGAGGGCGCCTGGCAACACTTGTTCGTGTCACTGCAACGTTCCACTGTGTTGAAGCACAGCACAGTGGCTGCCTATCTGAACGGACACCAGCTGGGAATGTGCAAGGTGACATGCCGTGCTCCTTTCTTGGGCTGTTTTATTGTAAAAGGGATACTTGGCAGCGTGATGACGTCGAAACTGGTTGTAAACTGATGATTTATATATCTGCGTGTTAAACCAGCGTAAAGTGTTAACTAGAAACAAAGTTAAGATGGCCGAGATTTTCGAACCTTAATGACATCACCGCTCACGTCATGACATACCTTGGTACATTTATCTGCAAACTGAACCATCGTGAAAGTCTTGCTAATAACAAGAAATAATCCAAAAAAATGCTAGAAAATTTTTTCTTTGTCTAGTCTGCGCTGACTCGAAAACCTTATAACCAGGAGTTTTGCCTCACGCGCGTCATTACATGCTGGACGTGTTAATGGAGGGTTGACCTTGGGTTGGAAGCTGCGGCGATGAACCCCGNTGGGGGNGTTTAGTGTTGCCCGCAGGACACACTTGGTCTTGCGCTCAGCACACCTCAACACGCTCCCTGCGGAAAGCAGCGACTATGTGTGGTGGTGGTTGTGGTTGTTGGTCTTCATCAAGCCGCACCTTTTCCATGGCGATGTCGTTCCATTTCAGTTGCGATATGTTCACACCTTTTCGAGCGTCGCGGCACAGCAGGCGCTGAACCAGCCCGTCGCCATCCACGCATGGCTGGGCACGCCTACGTCATGCGCGGCACGGTCGTCGTTGATATGGAGGGTGGCGTCGTTGCTAGTCCTCGATGAGCCGCCACTGGCGCCCAACTGCGCGGCCTTGATCGCGAAACTCGGCCCGGAATACGTCGGAAGCTTCCAGAACGTTCCACTGCCTGGTGAGGCCCTGTGCTGGATTTGCTCGTAGTCACTGAACGATATGACTTTGCGGGAGATGTCGGTTAAACTTTACAGACGCGCCTTAGATCTCGTTCTGCAATGCCAGTCAAGTCGCAGGAAGAAATACAGTAGCATAGTCGGCCAGAACATGCAAGGCCTGCTTACTGCCTGCCTGCTGGTGGACTTTTAGTGCTGTAGCCCGATGGTTCGTCAATTGTGCTACATGGCAGTGTTCACGAAGAAAACGATGTGAACAACTGCTTCAACTGCCTTTACTCAAACGTTTGTCTGTAGACTTTTTTGTCAGCTCCTGTTTTAGTCTTACTGCTTGCATTGCTCGTTTGAGTAACACCTTAGTTCCACTTCCAAAATGGCCACCAATCAATTTTGGAACACGGAGAGCAGAAGTGCTGAATAGCCTTATAATGAAAATAACGGCCAAAGCAATAGATGACGTTTCAGTAACTCCTGTAACCATCATCAGTACATTGCAACTATTACAGGAGTTACCGAAACGTCATCCATATTTTGGCCATGATTTTCATTATTAGGCTATGTAGCACTTCCACTTTTCGTGTTCCAAAGTTGATTGGTGGCCATTTTGGAAGTGAAACTAAGGTGTTGCTCAGGAAGGCCGAACTTGCGCAATGCAAGACTATTCGATATCAAGCTGCTGTTGATTTTCTTACCAAATGTATTATGCATTGCTTTGGTTCATTGCAACTATGTATCCGCGCCGAACATCTGCTACCCTCTCAAGCAAGAGTTGACTTTCTTCTTCAGACGGATCCTGTGGGCCTTTGTTCTCGGAGGAAAGCATCGTGTTCTTGTTCCAGCCATGCAGAGAGACGTTGGTTGTGTGGAAGGTGCTGCAGAAGCGCTGTTCGAAGCATGACCAGGCTCACCTGAGGAAAGTGGTGAGGACGCATCTGTCGTGATTGGAGGAATCGTGTCCAGATACCTGCGCTGTCATAGCAACGCAGGAATGTGCTTCACATTTTTGAATTACCGGGTCTGGAGAAGGATGTTTTGTGTAACAGCAAAGAAGATATTTTTTTGTTCTTTATTTTATCAAATCTGCTGAGACTGTAATTTTCATTCGGTTTCGTTCTAATAACCTCAAGCAGTGCTTATGTGTGCTTTGTGGGGCGAGCGCCCCCCACTTCAGCTTGCGTGGTGTCCCTGATTGACCCTACGCTGCTTGCTTCTGAAGCTAAAAGTTCTGTTTTGTCTTTTGAAGTTGCGCCTGCGCCCCAGGGAAGGTAACACGTGGATCACCTTGTTTCCGAACGCGGCCCTCCACTCCCCCGGCTGCGCGCGATCCTGCGGTTGCGTCTCGCTCGGCACCGAGCACCGCGACGCGCCCAGGAGCTTCCGTCCCCAGCTCATCGGACACGTCCTTCAGGTGAGTCCTGCTTCTCGAACGTTCGATCGCTCATCTCGCCTGTCAGCGACGCAGTGGCCCTCGGAGGGGAGGCGCGAATTTGGGGGGGATGTCGTTGATGATTCTGACGCGTTCGCAGGACGTGGGAGGAATAGCGATCGCCTTGGACATGGTTGCGATGGCAACCAACATCGAAGGCTTATATGCAGCGGTCAAGTTTCTCGTGTGCATTGTCAAGAGCGACGCGCGCGCAGCGCTGGAGATGGAGAAGGCGAAAGGATATCAGGTCCTCCCCACTTGCGTTTGACCTGGAGGCGATCGCGTTCTTTTTACTAAAAGTCATTGTTTTATCCGACCCCAACAGGCGCTGGGAATGCATTTGAAGGAGAAGCGGAATCTGCTGAATACGCACATTCTCTATTTGGCCTTCTCATTGGCCGGCACTGTGGACGCGGGGAGGGACGCGGCGTCCATTTCGACCCTGTCCGCGTTCGAAGACCTTCTTTGCGACCTCGCTGTGTGGCACAACGCCCCAGGGGAGCTGCACAAGTCGATCTTCGATCACTTCTACGAGCTTCTAAGCGAATCAAGGTGAGGTTTGATCAGTGATTGACTGAACTGTTGGTGGTTCACCTGATGGCGGCGCGACGTGCACTGGCTCTATGACGAAATCATCAACGCATAACCTGAATATGATCTTACCCCTGGTCCTGGTCAAACTGTAAGCTTTTCCGTGCTCGACCTATACGTCCCAAACCTCTGGGAAACAGCACAGTCTCCAGTGCGAAGCACTTGGTGCCAGTCTTCAATTCTGCTGGAAGTTGCAGCTACAAAACGTTGTACGTGCTTCCAGTGACAATGCCGCCAACCAAGACGTGATCAGCAGCCTCGGGATGGTGAAGCGATGCGTCTTCTTTCTTTGCTCCGACGCCTCACTTTCGCTCAAAACCGTAAAGTCCGTCATGAAAGTTATACAAGCTTTGCTGGTGGGAAAGATGGAAGACGACGCTCTCATAAGGTTTGTCGTCTTGTACTGAAGACTATCCTTATTGATTATTCGATTCACATGAAAGATTTTTGCGCGACCATGGTTGCAGCCGACCGTTGTATAACCAGTCTGGTGACTTAGCCTGTGGATACAGTTGACTTCCATGAGCTGCAGTGTCTATGCTTTCATGTGTGTCCGAACACTGACACCAGTGGCGTAACTAGAGGTTTGAGCCAGGGGGAGACTTAGCTGGAGCGGGCCCACTGGTCATTGTATGGGACCCACTAGCCAATACTCAAGAAAAAAGTTGAGAAATGATAGTGAATCTGGATGTAGACGCTATACTGAAACCCCAAACCACCAGAAAAATATCCAAAAATCTTCCAAAACCAAAAAGTACTTTATACCGAAATATAACCCAAGGGCGGCCCGGGTTTACGTTTAGCTTGCCAGGGTGGGGGCAGTTCAAACCCTTGGCCCCCGTCAGTTACGCACCTGATCAGCACCCGGGCACAGCTAGCATTGAAACGGAGTTACACATGCGCAAGTTGGCTCCCGGGTTATGTAGGTTCGGTGTTTGATGAGTTGCTGCACGCTCATGCTGTGTACCGCGTTTACTCGATTGCAAGCCGCGCGAAATGATGAAAAAATTCGGGCAGAATCTATGAAAACCACTGAGTACTTTTACTTGAACTGTACCTTCTGTTGCAGTGTTGGCCAGTACGCCATCAGCCTCATACCATCGTCCAGTGTGTCCGAACGGGGCCTTACCCTGGCCAGCGCCGAGCAGGATTTCGCAGGTTCGTAATCTTGTTGAATGTTTAAACGCGAGCGAATGCCGAAACAAACCCGTTTCCTGCCCCCAGATGACTGGGGGGTGGACGACGGCGCTGCGAGCAAGAGGAACGTACATCTCCGCGAGATGCTCCTTCAAGTCTTCACCGACTGTTTGCAGATCTCACACGACATCGGGGTCAAGTGAGTGCAAAGCTTGCTTGTGATGAAGCAAAGCAGAAAAGAAAGCTTTTTTTGCCTGAAACGTGTGGATTTTTGTGTAAATTTCGATTCTTCGCAGTTCGGCTTGTCGTGGTTGTTTGTGAAATGTGGAAATGCAGAGTGGTCTATGAAGACATGTCAAAGATGCGAAAGAAATGAACACTAACTTCTTCGTATTTTCAATATTTCTGAGGGGGTATACAGTACCAGGGGTGGGGGGCCTATTTGCTATCACAGGCCGCATGACCGGTGCAGGATTACGAGCGGACCGCAATGATTTATATATTTGTCTCGTGATGGAAAAAGCAACAAAGTACAAATAATATTTTTTACTAGAAAAATCAGGAGGGATGGACACGAGATGGAGCGAGAGAGATGTTTCTTGATTAAACAAGTATCGGTTTATGTTGGAGTTTCGTTGTGACGCGATGTTGTGATTCAATTTAGGTAACGGAAATTCTGACGCGGGCCGTATGTGACCCGCGGGCTGCAGATTTCCAACCCCTGGATTGTACAAAGCAGTTCGTTGCCCCTGAAAAAGAAAACAATTTTTTATGACGCGACGATCGATCTTGTTGCTACAACCCACGTATATTGTCGTTGCCACCTGCTCTCACATTTTCACAACTTCAGGTTTGCTGAGAAGATAGAGTCGTGTCTGGGATTCGATTGGCTGCTTGCTTTCATGCAAGAGAACCTTCACTGGTCAACCGTGACCAAAGCGCTCCACCTCCTGATCACCTCTCTCATCTGCGCCTTCTCTTCCTCCTCGGCTCCCACTCCGAGCGCGGCCTCATCCAACGTCCCTGGAGCGTCAAACTTCCACGTGCTGGACCGGTTCCGCATCGGTGAGCACTTCGGTGGTTGGCTGCACGGAACAGAGACGCTGCAAGATCGCAAAGAGGATTCACTCCTGGGTAGGTCTCTCGTTTGTTTCTTTAATTTATATTTACACGTGTGTGAACGGCAACGTCTACCTCTCTTGTACAAACGGCTTCCAAGTGAAGTTGCTTTCTTGCACACAACGTTCAACCTTCTCCAAACAACCTTGGTAGACCCAACGCACAGTTATTCAATGCCGCAAATTTTTTTAAAACAAGAAGGTGAATTATTTGTGCCGGAAAATTAACGTTACTTCCTGTTCCGGCACAAAGCCTGGCATGGCGCAGTGTTCGTTGACGATTTAGAACAGTTTTTACAACGTTTTGTGCCTGGGGACAAAAAAAATGTTTGGCACCATCTGTTACTTTATCAGGCTCTAGTACAAAAAAATGCGACTTATTGCTCTTTGTCCTTGTGCAGCCTCTAAACCGGTTGACCCACCGACTGTAACTAACCGTTGGTCAGGTTAACTGCACTTGCCAGAAGCAAGCAGCCGTGGGAACGCCTATCCAGGGATATCTTGAAATAGTAATTATTGTCATTTCCGGGCAACTGACGGATCAATTTCATGCGAGGCCCACACAAGCCGTGTTTCTTGCGGTGTGTTCACGTACTGGTCACTTCCGCTTCTCAGGCTTCACTGTTGGAAACGACTCCTCGCCAACGTACCACCACTCTGTGCGGAGAGACGCCATTTCTGTCCCTGGTTTCCTGGCCTTGCAGTACCTCCTCTCCCTGCATGCCAATGTCCCCCAGGTCATTGGCCTTCTGATTCAACTCTCTACTGGCAACTACGACTCCTTCATTGCAATAGCCGAGGTGGGATGCTAGCTTTGATTCTTGCTTTGTTTATTCCGTCAGTGCTTCTTACATCTTGCGTCACGATCAGTGAAGCATGAACTTGGCGATCAGCGAAGCGTGAAATTGCGATCAGTGAAGCGTGAAAAAGCTGACATCATTTGTGTCGTTTCAGGTAAACTTCGACACTGTGCAAAAGTACCTTGAAGCGAGGTTCACCGGAGGGACCAATGAGGAATCCTTTAAAACCCTCAGTTGCGAACTTTACCAAGTGCTCTGCGCCATACTTCGACAACTTCTGCATCAGGTAAAGCCGCTTACGTGCGATGCTCAAATCATATTCATGTCACACGCAAGTTTTCGAAAATAGAACGCTTTTCTGGACAGTCCTTTTGACTGGTTGTGGGGAACGCACCTGGCGGGAATGGCCACGGTCAGATGCTTCAACATTTTTGCGCCGCGACCCATTATAGCAACCAACTGTGACCCGACCACCCCCATCTAAAAATGTTTCACGACCCCCCAGGTTGAAAACCACTGTTTTAGTTTAAGGCATAAAAGTCCTGAATGGTATGTTGCCTTTTTTCGAAAATTGCTGTTTGCTGCTTTATTTACGAAGGAGTGTAATGTCTGTGGTTGGTTTTTGGTACCTTGCGGCTCATCTCTTCAAAACATCGTCTCTCTTTTTACGTCAGTCTCACTTAGGAGATGCTGGAAATGTTACATCACAGAAATTTCGTTGCAGGACTGGAGAAGCCATGACGAAACTTCGTGGGCTCACGTTTTCCCATCGGTTGTGTTGCAAACGTTTGATGCTGTTTGCGACATGGACCAATCGAAACAAGCCACGCCACAGTTGTTTATGCATCCTGATTTACTTTCTGCCCTTCTTGGTACCCTGATACCACCAAGCGACTTGTTACCTCTGGACTCGGTGAGGTTCACTGTGGTGCAGTAAAATTCGGTGTCTTGTATTAGGTTCGGTGTGCTGCATTGAGCAGGGTTCCTACGGAGTCTTAAAAAGTGTGGAAAAAAAGTTAGGTCGTTTTCCAGACTTGATCTTTTGACATGCGTTATAATAAGATTTTATTTTGATATTTTTTTAGATTGATAATTTCACTTTCGTTGTGTTAACTATTATAGTGCTTGTATTGAGCCTGGGTAGGCCATTCGGAAGAAGTTAAGTCGGGAAATTTATATTCAAAATTGCGTGGCAACCCTGATTGAGGTTCACTGTAATGTATTGGGGTTCACTATGGTGTGTTGAGGTTCGATGTGGTGTATTGAGGTTCACTATGGTGTGTTGAGGTTCGGTGTGGTGCAGTGAACCTTGGTATGTTGCTGAAATCTTTCTGAAGGATTTCTTGTAGATGCATGGCACCTGCAATTGAAAGTATAGGGCTACGTAAGAACTGCAATGGATCTAACTGCAATAGGTTCCAATTTTGAGGTAGTGAGTGCTTTAAAAATGAAACTCTCCTGAAAAATGAAAGTTTGCAATATCAGTTGGTAGCGTCAGCTCTTAGGAGTTAGTAGCTTCATCAGCTGTGTCGGCTTCTTCACATGGCAATCGCCAGGAACATACTTGAGCGGTAATTCGTGGGAGCAGCTCGGTGGATCAAACCGTCTTCTTGATTAGGCTATACAAAAACTCTATAAAAATGTTTCTCTACAACACCTTACAAAGACTCAGGCCATCAAGTTGTGAGACCGTGGTCAGAAGCAATGCTGTCATGTCATGCATAGGCGGACGGGAAAGTATTTTACTGCGGGGGCGGAAAAAAATTGCCCTGAAAATAACATTTTGCCCTAAAAATAAACAATTTGTCCTGAAACTAAGATAATTTTTGTGAAATGTAAGCGTTCGAGGTAGTCAGTTTGGTGCTTCCGGTCAGTCTCACTTAAGATAATTTTTGGCAGTCTCACCAAAGATAATTTTTGTCAGTCTCACTTAAGATAATTTTTGTCAGTTTCACTTAAGATAATTTTTGTCAGTCTCACTTAAGATAATTTTTGTCAGTCTCACTTAAGATAATTTTTGTCAGTCTCACTTAAGATAATTTTTGTCAGTCTCACTAAAGATAATTTTTGTCAGTGTCACTTAAGATAATTTGTGTTAGTCCCACTTAAGATAATTTTTGTCAGTCTCACTAAAGATAATTTTTGTCAGTCTCACTAAAGATAATTTTTGTTATTCTCACTAAAGATAATTTTTGTCAGTCTCACTTAAGATAATTTTTGTCAGTCTCACTTAAGATAATTTTTGTCAGTCTCACTAAGATAATTTTTGTCAGTCTCACTTAAGATAATTTTTGTCAGTCTCACTTAAGATAATTTTTGTCAGTCTCACTTAAGATAATTTTTGTCAGTGTCACTTAAGATAATTTTTGTCAGTCTCACTTAAGATAATTTTTGTCAGTCTCACCAAAGATAAATTTTGTCAGTCTCACTAAAGACAATTTTTGTCAGTCTCACTAAAGATAATTTTTGTCAGTCTCACTTAAGATAATTTTTGTCAGTCTCCCTAAAGATAATTTTTGTCAGTCTCACTAAAGATAATTTTTGTTAGTCTCACTTGAGATAATTTTTGTCAGTCTCACTAAAGATAATTTTTGTCAGTCTCACTAAAGATAATTTTTGTCAGTCTCACTTAGACAATTTTTGTCAGTCTCACTAAAGATAATTTTTGTCAGTCTCACTAAAGATAATTTTTGTCAGTCTCACTCAAGATAATTTTTGTCAGTCTCACTAAAGATAATTTTTGTCAGTCTCACTTAAGATAATTTTTGTCAGTCTCACTTAAGATAATTTTTCTCAGTCTCACTAAAGATAATTTTTGTCAGTCTCACTAAAGATAATTTTTGTCAGTTTCACTTAGGATAATTTTTGTCAGTCTCACTTAGAGAATTTTTGTCAGTC
>JGI24159J19872_10001767_pt1 | contig 24542 bp, 20 predicted proteins | sample Ectturendosymbi4_FD_19872 | JGI IMG/M metagenome (IMG submission 19872)
TTTTTTTTCGGTTATAGACCGAAATGTTTTTGAAATGACCGAAAAAAATTATGTCATTTCGGTCAGAATGTCTCAAATATACGCTAATGAACACTGTTACGGCGAGTTTTAACACAGCTGTGAGACAAATGACCGAAATGTCTCAGCAAAAAAATGACCGAAATGCCTCAACGAAAAAAATATCCAAGCCTGTACTACAGTGTTTTTTATAAGACAGCACCAGCGTAAAATATGAAGACTCTCATGCATCGACGTTGCTGTCTGTTGCCATAGAAATTCTGAACTACATCTCGTTTAGAAGTTACAACTGTAGGCGAAATAGCATGTTACCCTAAGACGAGAAAGAGGCTTAAACCAGGGGTTGGGGAACTGCGGCTCGCGTAAACATTTGTTATGTCATGCATCAGAATTTTCGATGATCATATTAGAACACAACATCGTGTCAAAACCAAACTCCATGACAAGTAGACAGTAAGCCAAAAGAAGTCCTTAGTTTATTTTGGAAGATCAGGTAGAATTTTGTAATAAAACTAATTAACTTTTGGGGCCCGCCAACAATATTGCACAATTCATGCTGCCCGTGATAGTAAATAGGTTCCCCATCCCTGCCTTATACTTAGGCGCAGTTTGGCTTCGGACGCGACCATCCTTGACCAACAAAACGTCGGTTTGTAGAAATGCGCAAGACAGGATCGGTACCTTTGATGTTGAACTGTTCAACGGAAGGCTGGAGAGCTGAGTGGAAAATCAAACGACGCGAGTTTTCGGTTTTGTGGTTTATCCTCACCCCTCCCACCGCTGTTAGCGCGATGCAGTCGCGTTCCTCCACCACCTGCCACATTATCTTGTGCATTATTTCGCACAACTGAACTGATTGTGATCGTAAAAAACACCAGCGAAATTTAACTAGCACAGTTTCCCTGCTTCAGTGCCGGCTTACTTCCAAGCACCCACCACAATCTTTTTTTGTCGAAGCATCATGAGTTTTCAACTAAAGAGATTTATTAGAGAACAAAATGAGGTCAACCAACGAACAAATCGATCAGACTGCTCAACCCCAATGCAAACTTTTCTGAAGGCGCAGCATCGTTTCGTCATTATATCCAACCGAGAAATTCCAGTGGCGATAAATTTAGAACGGTAAATGTAAAAATTCCATATGTCGGCAGCTCCCGATGCTCGCCAAGTACGAAGCAGGGCGTTTATCGCTGCAGCGAGGTTGTACGTCGTTGGAGAAAGACACAAAAGCATAAATCCGCATCAAACGCTGCAAGCGACGTATCATCTTAATTCACAGACAGACGGAGTTAAACATCCACGTAGAGGCAGTCACTTCCTTACCAAGGTCGGGCTCGGCCGTGGGCCGAAGTGGCAACCGTTTCGTCGGTACCTTTGGTAGAGCTGGCTGGCCTCGTTCGCGGGAATGACGTCACACGTGACGTGCGATGGACGACTAGACTTCTGATTGATCAGAAAACTGAAGTAACAAAAGATTTTTTCCAATCCCATTCTTGACTTACACACATTTTTAAGCAGACTTCGGAAGGGAAAAGTACATAAAAACAAATTGCAACATGGAACTCAGTAACTCAACATACGCTCAATTTTACCAGATGGTGCTGGAATCCCTCTGCCTTGCGACAGCTTTTGGCAGCGACTTGAGATGATGCGAGAGGGTAGGAGTGAAACATCTCACGGCCACCACCAAAAAGGACGTGTGGACCGGCGGGTCTATGGCCACCGAGAATGAGACGTGGTGTAACGAGTCACTGCAAGTTGTCGAACAACACAATTTTCAAAATTTTTTAAAGTGCAAAAGTACTCGCGTTTGTTTTAACGAAAATCAAAGCATTACCAAAGCAGCCAATTACACAAGCGAGCTCATATGAAAGGAAATAAGTTAAGCCACACAGATGAAACTATATACGTCCGCGCTTTCACATACATCTTCGGCAACTTCAAAGAAGGCAATTCGGCTGCTGTAGAAATTCATAAATAAACAAGAACAAACCTGGCTTGACCGAGCAACCGCTTTCCTTTCGCACAAACGCTCAGTTGCTGACATTCAGCCTCGGTGACGTCACGCCATTCGCCTTCGTCAGCGCAGAAAGGCATTCCGCTTGCCATTTGCTCGCACTTCTGCAATCAGGAAAAAAGGCTGCTTGCCTCATGCAAACACCGCGGGGTCAAGTTCACAGGATTCACCCTTTGTCTTTATCTGATCGGTCATTCGCTCCTAATCTCTAGGATTTAGTTCGATGCTGCCAGCATACAACAAAAACGTTAAGCCAACCAGTTCAAATATTTCCAACGGAAAAGTTTTCGGCGCACATGTTTTAGAAGTGGCTTGAAAGCACTGCAAAGATGAGAACAACAAAAACTTTGACACAGTACACGAACTCGGTAACCTCACTGCTCAAGCGTCACGTGAAACTTCAAGCGAGCGCTGAATAATGGCGTTCATTAACTTTGGTTCATCGCAGTTCCTCGCTGCTTTTCACCGAGGGTGAGCAAACGCAGACGAGTCCTGCAGCAACGAGCGCTGGTGCGAGCGTCTCGTTCACGGCAAGCGTCCGCGCTCAGGTACGCTGCTTCACCATACTGCCACAACCAGCCGAAGTCAGATCAGGCGCTTAGCCACGGGGCGGGCATTCGGGGGCAGTGCCACCCCAAATTGATTTTGCGCCCCCGAAATTTAGATTTGTGACGTCACAGTTTGTTTTAAAATGTACTTCCCCCAAACCTTAAAACCTGGCTACGGGCCTGAGTCAGTTTGAAGTAAAGCAACAAATCACAGCGAACTCGTGCAATCGAAGGCTGGAAACCAAATCGCGAATGTCGCGAGTCTTGCGTTCTGCGCGAACTAATCAATACAATGCGACCCGTGACTGCCATGCCTTCATGCACTGACCATCAGGATTCGGTAAGTAACGTCAGCTTGGCTGGTACGAAGCACGGTGGAGCAGGGCAGGTGAAGTGCCATGGATGCTCGGCTCGACGACGGCTCGTCGCTTTTGACGTTGATTCTTAGTTGCCGGCTGCAGCCGACGAAGTATGAAAATTCTGAAGACACAGTTTTAAATTTACTTTCGACAAGCAGTTGAACCAAAAACTTTTGCACAAAACACAACGCAACACAACCAACATGCCGACTAGGCGATGATTGCTCAACTCATGGGCAGATTCAGAAAGTTTCCACCTGGGGAAGTTTTCGGAAAGGAATGCGCAAATAATGCTTGTCTCGGACGCAACGTGCGGACATTAAAGAACAGTACAGTCGCGCGTTACTTTCCAGTCTTAGGCATCATCTATGTCAGTGGTTCCCGAACTTTTTCTGATCGCGTACCATTTGTGGGTCCCGTACCGTCAACACGTACCACCTTGTTCCAGGAAAAGTCAATGTGCCAAATATAATTAGATCAAAAGTTTGGAAAACCAGATTTGGATACAAATGGAACATGAAGAAAATGGCTGTGAGAAAGTATTATGGCCATTTTCAGAAACCAACAAGTGGAATAGGCTACACAAAAATTCAGGAATTTATTAACAGAACCGCACAGGTAAATATTGTTGCTATGAATATATTTTTTGTGAAGAAAAACAGAAAGTAGGTCTATTCGTGTACCACTCTGAAGGTCTTCGCGTACCACTACTGGTACGCGTACCACAGTTTGGGAACCACTGATCTATGTCTTAGACTCAACGCTGGGGAAATTTCTGAATGAAGATTTTATAACAGTCTCAGGCAATGATGTGACGGCGTTTGAATTTTTTAGTTCATGAACCAGTGCAGGGCAATTTTTAATGCAACCGGTGATAAAAAAAATTCGCCAAAATTGCCAGACAAGCGATGCTTGGACCGCCACAGACGCAACATTAGGCTTCCCAACATAACACCAAATTGTAACTGGCTGCTGGCTTGCAGCTTTGCGCAGTTTAAACATACACAAAGCTGTTTTTTGCTAAACACATCCAACGTAGTATTTGCATTCGGCGGCAATCTAACAGTAAAGCGAGACTACGTTTCTCAAACAACGATTGCTGAGACAGCGCCGCGCCGCATTGCTCGAACAAACCTGTGCGACTGAGTTGTTCGACAGTTTCGGAAGGAACTTTTAGCGCTTCCATTTCGATCGTGTAGCTTTCCGAGTGGTTGATGCGGAGCGACGTTGAAATCGCTGAGTCGACACTGGAAACAACCTGACAAAAAAACTTGCATTTGAACTATCGATCTTCGCAATCAGGTCTGCTGAGTAGACGGAGGGGTAGGTCGTGTTGGAAGGTTGACTGCGTTGAAAAATATCCCGAAAGCCAGTTGAGGATCTCAAGCTAACAGTGCCTTCGCAAATTCTTTAGCAAGATGTAAAGGTTTCAGTGAAGATCTAAGAACAACCTGAGCTGCAATATTAAATTTATTCGCAGCCATCAGGTATAAGAAATTGGTGTACACACCAATGAGAAATGGGGTCGACCCATTCACTATGTGAGCAGTGTTCAGGTATTTTTATCGGCCAGGTTTGACCAAAACTGCCTGGATCACATCGCCACTGTAAAATAAATTGTGGACGTCGTATTGAAGCGACTTTCAACATCCGCTGCAGAATGCACTAGCTGCTCTTTTTCTAAATAACTACGCATTGCTTGTACCTTGATCCCGTCTGATTTAACATGTTTGACGTCTTGCCGTGGGCACAGAACAAGAGCAAACATTCCAAGCTCGTCTGTCTCCACGGTAACGAAATTGACGGTTTTGATTGGTCGGTCATGCACACTCGAATCGTCAGATTGGTCCATTTGCACCTCGACCAAGCGGGACACCAGCTCTTCCCAAACGCCACCCTGTGATGAAATGCAACCAAGATCAAAGTTTATCAGCGCGCCCCAAAATTGCTTCGAAACTGCTGCGCGGAACAAACTGCAACTCCGCCAAAAATTTTAACGATCGCTCCACAGGAAACATGTAAACAACGTGCAAAACACCAATTAGCGAAGCGGTCAATTGACTTTAAGATCTAAAACTTGCCGTGAATGAAACGAGAAGGAAATCGTCGTCGTTGCACAAAAATAATGTCATGTCGTATTTACCCCTAACTTAGGTTATGAGCAAAATGCACCACCAGTGAAAGGAGATTTCAGGTCTATGCATCAAGGTTCGCAACAAACAAATCAACAGGTAACCGAAAAGCGCCACGCAACCAGTGACAGCAACAAAACCACGGTCTGTTTATCTCATCCACGAAGAACGAACCGCAACATAATATCCAGCTGTTTGGCGGCGATCCACTTCATCAAGCACACTATGACGAAAGTCTTACTTCGTCGCACGTCATGAAGACACGAAACTCGTGTTCTTGCGGGTTGTACTTGTCGATCGCCGACTGGCGCAAGACGAACCGGAGCGTGACGAACTTTTCGAAGTGGGGAACTTCGCGCTCCGGCTTCTCGTTCCGGTTCGCCGACCCTCGCCGGCTTCTGCGAGGGGGTTCTGTGTGGGTGTAGAAGTTGATCACGTTGCTGCAGAGGAAGTTCCCGGGTGGGAGGGGGAGGATGTCTTGACAGTAGCTCTGCGCCTGAACAGGAACGAAAAAATGGAGCTTCCTGTTCCAGTGTTCGGCGACATTTGAATCGCATTATTGAAAACACAACGCTTCGACGTAATTAAGGCTTTATGGGCGCCTGGTGATTGCGATTGCAATTGCGTCCTGGTTTGAAGTTTATCGTTTGACTTTTTGGAGTTATTCGTATCAAAACGAAAAAAGGTGTCATACGGCTCAATGTTAGCGTAATAGGCTGCAACACGAAAAAATGCGACGACGTTTGCAGCAGGAAATAATTTTTTACGTGGCGAAACTAAGATTTTTGCGAAATCAACTCGATCAGTTGATCACCGCAAGCAAATTCGCACAGGGGTACGAACATAGTGAGGAGATAATCAATTTTCACTGGACCTGATCTGCTATCGTGTAAAGATATAAGCACTGAGGTGGACGAACCTCGACGTAGAGAAGAAACGTGGATGAAGCAGACGACTGTTCGATCTCCAGAATGCAGCCGAGGTGCGTGTTGATCGTTTGCTTACCAGCAGTAACGCTGTAGCAAAGCACGTGCGGCTCCTGGTTCATGCGGGAAAAGTAGGTCGCGAAGGACAACAGCTTGGTGGGGTTCAATCCTGACAAGCTGAAATTCGGAGACGCATCGTCATGACAACCAATACGAATCGGTAAACACAAACATCTGGCCAAACCGGACATTTCTTTCAGGAGAAATCGCAAATACAATAGTCAAGTTCACAGTTTTCAACGGGCATTACGACAAAGTTGAAGCAGCTACATGTCGTATAGTGGTAAGACTAGAGTTGCAGGTCACAATTTGGTGGTGACGACAATACAAGCGTATCGGCGAGTCAGCACGCTTCGCCAAAGACACTGACCCAACAATATCTGTCACACTGCAACAGCAGCTGAATGATTTGGGCGATGCTTTTCAACAAAAGTGAAAAAATGTGAAGTTTTTTCCGAACGTGAACCTTGTCAGCACCGGAAGCCATGCGATTGTGACCGACGGGGCACTTCTCAGAACATCTATCACTGGCTAGGACAAAATGCCAGAAGTAAAAAGCTTTCAGCACACGCGTGCTAGAAATGCGTGTTATCAATGCAGTGAGGTTCTCTCACAGTAAAACGAACCTAGGTGTTCTTCGGTCATAGACCGAATTTTTTTAAATGACCGAAAAAATTAAGTAAACTCGGTCATCATGTCCGAAAATTCACACTAGTGAATACTGTTACGGGAAGTCTTGATACTGTTATGGGAAAAATGACCGAAATGTCTCAGCGAAATAAAAACCCAGAAACCAACAACAACACAGCCAAGCAAACGGAGGCGACTTTCACGAATCTAGAAAAGGCTGTTTTTTCATATTCCGGAAAAACCAAATACTTGCGTTTGAACTGGCGCGAACTTCAAATACCAAACGTGCACTAATAAACGCAGTACGGTGGGATAACGCCGACAGTAAGTTCCACTCACTGCTTTTGACTATTTTGCGATTCCGCCTCGTCCGCCGGGTCCGGATCACGAGCGGTCCACGTGAAGTTGTGTCGGATCACGGGCACGCTTATCAGCGCAGGACGCACTCCTGAAGCACAAAGAAAAATATCTCGCGAGTGATGCGACGGACTTTGTCACTGCCGTCTCATAACTCCCTTTGTCGGTTTAAGTTCCCCTTTAGCCGCGACCACGGCGGCTGAACGTCGTTGCAGCATTTCAACCGAGATTATTCAAGTACGCAGCTGTTAGTTGCATTTCTGCTGCCCTACCGCGTATGATAAATGGCACGGCCAATTGCAAACGAAATTACGAAGGAATAGTGGTGAAAAATAAAACATGAAACTTGGAAATGAGCAGCGTGACATCGTTGAAAACCATCTTTCTGAGTGCGTGAAGACTCACCTCCTACTCGAATTTCAGAACAGTAATTTTTTTCTCCATGCAGGCCTTTCACCCAAATTTTCGAAGAGATGTGTGTTTATCACACCTGCAACAGGTGAACCGAAAAACAGTAATGACCATAACTCTGTACCGTTCAGAGTGTCGTCCCTCGGGGGCAAAGGCGGTGGAGCTCCGTCCACCGTTTGCCCGTTCTCGCCTTCGTGGCCGCGTCTGGCAGAAGCAGGCCTCGTGTACACGTTCATTCGTCGCTGCATGGCGCCAGGAGACGGGCTCTGGCCCTGCAACCGCCTTGCAGACGAAGGGGTCAAAGTCACGGAGGCTCCGGTACCGTTGTTTTCTGCGTAAAAACTTCGGGTAACGTCGGGTAAAGTGCTGGCGAGCGGGGAACTGCACAAGAAACAAACGCACCGCTTTCGCTTATCATGTCCAGAATTGCTTGGTTTGTCGACAGTGAAGCAGCAGTTCTTCCCTTACTGTCGACCAGAGAAGTTTCGGCACCGTGTTGCAGAAGTATGAGCACAACCTGGCACGCGAAACAGTATGTTTTGTTAGCAATCTGGCCTTGGCGCAGACGAAAGAAGCAAACAACTCGCTCGATTCTCGTTTTCCTGCGTCTGGATGTCAGACAGGTTGGTTGCTTACGAACAAAAGCCTTTTCGTCGGAACCACTATCAAGAAGCGTAACGGAGGATAAGACGAAATAAAACATGCTAATACCATGAACCGGACTACTTCAAACTCCCGTGTGTAGAGCGGTCGACAAAATCGATGGCTTTCTGTGCTGGTAACGTTAAGATATACAGTAGTTCTTCCAACAGATAAAGTAAACTTAAGCCACAGACCGACATGTAACGATTAAAACGAGAATAAATAAATTTCATACATGGCAAAGCATGCGGCCCCAAAGGCCAAGGTGAAGGTCACATTGGAGCAAAGTAATTTTTTGATTTCTTCGGTTGTATTCTCATGAGGGTGGCTGCTATTTACATTACAGAAAAGGAGACAATGCTTATTTTAGAACAGACGTATCGTTCGCAACAAGAACTTCGCCCTTAAAACGTCTAATTCCGACTACGTCCTTGTGTGTGATTGGTTGCAGTAAATCGAGGCTTCGCTCGCACTTTCGCTTGCTGCATTTCTCTACCGATGACACGGTTACGACACAAAAGCGGCTTTTACTCGGAGCAAAGAAAACGAACTCCGTATTTCTACAGCGAGACACTGCGCCATAAACGAAAAAATGCGTAGGGAATTTACAGCAAGAGATGAAAACTTCAAACACGCGACACGGTTCATTCTTTTACTTCTTCGTTCCCAGCTTGGACTGCATTGTGCAGCGGTGTATGCTGCTGCTTCGTGCACTGCGCGTTGATGTCCGCGCCGCTGTTGATCAGCTGCTCCACAAGAACGAGGTCCATGTCGTTGCTCCTGAGCGCGTAAAGGCACGCGACGTGGAGGGGGGTTATCCCTGTCCGGCCGCACGCGTTCACGTTCGCGCCGGCGTCGATCAACGCCTGGAAAATTGAAAAAAAGGTGGCCTCTCGCTCTGGTTCACAGCACACATTGCAACTTTACGTCGATTGCCCTGTAGGTGCACTCGCGAAATGGTCCGAGGGTTTCGTGAGCATCAAAACCGAAACGTGCTGACACTGCAACCAGTCAGCTTACAACAATTTCGTGCAATTGATTAAGAATACCAAGCATGTCAAGACCTGGTTTTTTTACGCTGAGACATTTCCGTCACTGAGACATTTCGATCGTTTGTACTATAGTAGTACTGAAACTTACACATTAGTCTGTATTTCTGACCGAATTGACTTAATTTTTTGTGGTCATTTAAAAAAAATTTCGGTGTATGACCGAACAAAAAAACGAGACCAAGACAAAAAAAATCACAAGGAGCTACAGAGAGTCGGTTACCAGAGAAACTTTTGTACAGTACCAATTGCAACTAAAGCATGATAAATGGTGGGTTGGTTCGATAAACATAGAAAAAAACAATAAAATCTACGGAGAGTAATGTTGAAAGTCCGGTGAAGTGTAGCGCAGACAGAGAAACCAAACGTGTAGCTGACGCAGAACTGAGCAGTGGGTTTCCGAAACTTTGCACAGAAGCGAGTGACGTGCAGGACAGTTCATGTGGTAGATGTGCGTGGTGGAGTGGAGGAGAAACAAATTTTTCGTGCAAGAAAATTTAACTCTTCGAAAGAAACATATTTCATGATTGCTCGGTTGGATAATACTCAGGTTGTTGCACACGAGGTGAAATTGCGCTGTTTTGCAGTGCTAGATGCGTGAATGTTTAATAATGTTTTAGTGCATGTCAGGTAAGGATTACAAATTAGGCTTTCTGTCACGGCTATAGATAGACTCGAACGAGGTGCGCATCTTAGTCATAAGCGTCAGACATATATTACTGACTGCTTTTCCAGGAGAGTTTTTGCCAGGAGCATATTTGCGGTGGAAACGTGATAATCCACGAAAATGTCAGTTTCAGTGGGAAATGGTACTGGAGGCAAAGCATAGACATTTACACGCATGAACACCTTTTTTAATGGTAAAGGCATAAAACATCAGGTTATAAACAAACTTTTCAATGCAGAAAAAATCGAAAATGTAATTCTGGCCAAGAGTACGAGGCATGAACCAAGAGAGGAATAAAATTAACCCCCCCAAAATTGGTAGGTGAGGTGGTTTGATGCATTTCTGTCAGCAGCGCTGACACACTTGTTAATTTTGATTAACACTTTATACACAGATTTTTACTAACTGTAGCTACAAAAACACTCCACTCTTACAACAGAAGAAAAAAAACAATATGAAGAGTTTGAAGCTGAGCCATTATAATTCCCTGAATTATAATTTATCACACTGCATAAAGTATTTTTATAAAAAGTCCTAGACAATATTCAGATCCCCATATGACTCCAAATAATCTCAGCCAAAACAAAGTTTCAGGGCGTATAATATAAATGGTATTCCTGAATGCGAAAATTTGATTGAAGCAACACTGACATCAATTCAGGAAGAAAAATTAACAGGCTCCTACTGTGGTGTTAAGAAACAAGAGCACAGTACGATGCATAGAGATAAAAGGACAAAGCGCAGAAAACATACGCATGTGGCTAACAGAATCAAGAAAAGCTTTTGCAGCATGGAATTCACAAATTTGCACCAACGTGTGACCAAGCTGGAATGAAAATCAGCACCAAAAGGACGAAGCAATGTGTCTCACCAGAAACCCAAGGAAGTGTACGCCTGTTTTTTTTCGGTCACTTTTCGGTCTCATAGACCGAAACGTGTTTGCAATGACCGAAAAAAATTTAGTCATTTCGGTCAGAATGTCTGAAAATACAGGCTAATCAACACTGTTACGGCTAGTTTTAACACAACTGTGAGACAAATGACCGAAATGTCTCAGTGACCACAATGTCTTAGCAAAAAATGACCGAAATATCTCAGCGAAAAAAAACAGGTGTATGCTACAAGGGAATGGCACTACATCACATAGTGTGGCAAGCAAACAAGATTTCCGAGCTTACGGGAGTTAATCACGGTGTTCAACAAGTAAATCCCAGCATAAACGCCCAATCACCGCGAATTTGAGGTTGAAAAGCACGTAATACTTTCACCAAACGAGAGAAAGCAACAACTTAGCGCTTCAGGCGGAATATCAGCAGGAAACTTTTCTGTGACCTTACGATGCCAACAAATGCAGGTGTTGCAAGCAGCGACCTAACTTCTTTTAAGACAAGCTTAAAAAATAAACACAGGTCTCTACGGTATGGAAGCGTTTCGAACGCTTGGCTTTTCTTATCTGCACACTTCAACCGATACGTACCTTGACAATATCTGGGTTTTTCTTCCACACAGCCAGGCGAAGAGGATAAACGTCAGATGAAGTTGCAATGTTAGGGTCTGCGCCGTTTTGCAAAAGAACTGACACAAACTCAATAAATTCCTTTTCGGTCGCTTTGTGCAGAGGTGTTTGGCCATGGTGGTCTGGTACGTTTACATCGCATCTGGAAATGCAAAGATGCTTTAAAAATATTATCAAAATCAAATTCACTTTAAAAAGCAGCAATTTTATCGCAGATACCCAAGCATTAAACGCAAAACATATGCAGAAAAGCTCCATAACAGTGGTTATTAACCTGGGTTCGATCGAACTCCTGGGGTTCGACAAAGTCGCTTAAGTTAAGGGGTTCGACCGAAAACCTCTGAATTACAAAAATCCAGCAAACGCTTTTGGTTATATTTTATTAATAACTACTTGTCAAAGTAGACTAGTCACTTTCATGGATTAAGTTAGCGTTGGCTCCCCTCGTCATAAGTAAAAGTACAACATAGGAGATCTTGATTGATTCCTAACTAAAAGCGCGGTTCGTTGACTATCTTGGGGAAAGGTGCAGTCGTGTTTTTGCCTTGTGTGCAGAACTATCCAAGTTCCTGCAAGATCACGATGACCGGCACTTAAAAACTTCGAAGAGTCAAGTTTTCTTCTCACCTTGGCTCAGTTGGCCAATATCTTTGGTGCCCTTAATCACCAGAAAACTTTTGCAGGAATGAGAAAGATATTTTGAGTACTACTTCCCTGGCCGACAGCAGTATCCAGCATGCATAAGTCAGCCATTTGTTTTTGACACTGCAACTGCAGATAAACAACTAACGCGCAGATGGCATCACTGGCCTTCAGGAAAGCGAGATTCAAAAGCATACCTTCAACACCAAATATCTTCATAAGTTTTGGTGCCACCGAATTGAGAGATATTCTCGTATCACTACATTTACCTTCGACGTTCTCTCGTCGTTCGTAGCAGCATATCTATGCGAGCTTGCATTTTCTATACTGGTGGAGGTTAATACACGAAATGGAACAGGCTTCCTTGTGAAAATGACACGAGTATTGCCCTTTCTTAAACAAAGCCACGAATCTCCCAGATAGTCGCCAAAAAACAAAAAGTAAATATTGACAAAAACAACGTGCATTGTCAAGTTTAAACCGTTGGTTGTTTTTTTTTCAACTACCAGTTTTTGTTCTGTTGTTGTTATTTTTGTTTACTGTTATCACTGTGCAACAAATTGGGGTTTGAAACAAGCTTGGAGCAAAACGTGGGCGTTGGGCGGGTTTGTAAAGGTTAAGAACCACTGTTCTATAAGGAAACTAAGCAAACGTGCTTACCACGCAAACTAACAACAGGATTAAAGCACAAGGTCATAGCTCCTTACGTCAACATCTTTCTGTGGATCAGTCTGGCTTTGAAGAATCATGCCAAAATCTGACCGTGCCCTATATGCGCGGAGCGCATTAACTAACATGATTAATGAGCGTTGCTAAGTTGTTATGCGGATTCACGCCTCAATCTCATAAGCACGATATACAGTACACGAGAAGAATTCTGCCGTCCTTACTGATGACGAAGTAAGGTCCTCGTCGCCGCCAATTCTTCGTTTTCAACGCTGACGTGAAGCGGAGTCTTGCCGTGGGCATCGACTGTGTTTTTATTAGCGCCCGCTTGCAACAAGATGTCAATGCCCTGATAGAAGACAACGCGGCCGTTGTTCGATGCGAAACAAAACAAACGTGCGATTCTTGCGTCGGTTCCATTTCACGCGTTAAAGCGAAAGCATTCCGACTCTCGACAGCAAAAACAAGCTGTCTCGGAACGAAAACAACAAAGAAAACAAATGACGGGTAAATTGCAGCCAAAGCGTCGCTCCTGTGTGGTCGCAAACGGGCAAGCGCGTAACGAGGGGAGCAAAGGGGGCACAATTCCCCGGGCCGATTACTGCGGGGGAGGCCGAAAAACCCCAACAATGTCACAAGTACTTTAGTACATTTGCTTCCGCAAGACCTCAGGTTCGATTATGTGGGCGCCAAACTTGCTCTTTGCCCAGTGTGCAATGCAACCTCGTTACGCCCCTGCAAACGAGATTTCTTTAGTAAAACTGTCATGCATGAGTTGCGGCAAAAAACAAATTGCCGATTCCGCCGTCACACAGGCGTTAAAATTAATGCACAAACAGCGAGTTTTCAGTGGGAAAAATATTCTTTTGTTTTGCTAAAACGATCGTTCACAACAAGCATGAAAAACAGACGTGCCAACACCTATCCAAGAATATCCAGTTTTCTCAACCACGTCAAAGCAGTCAGCCACAAGAATCAAGTTTTAAAATTAATCTTGGCATTTCACATTTCGCAGCTGGATGCAACGTTCCAGGTGAATTTCAGTTGCTTTACAACAGCTATGTCCAACCGAAATTGTTTACAGAGCCAAAAATTATGCCACTATCTTAACCAGGGCCGCATATTGAATGACATAAGGTCGCAAATTTAATGGCTTACTTTGATCTCAAACTAAATTTAGTTTAAGCCAAGGCACTGAAAGCGTTAGATTCCTAACTGCATTACTGCAATGGTAACGACTGTTTGGCACATTTAACCACTCCATAAGTGTGATTTCATAGGCGAGTTTAGTGTCAATGGAACAAGGGTAGAAATCAGAAAACTCTCACCAAGGTGACGGTGGACGTATGGCAATCTCCCAGCACACAGTACAAACGTGATAAAGTAGCAGTGAGGATCATCTCCATCAAAAATGTCAAAATAAGATAATCAAAATAAGGACTGGTTGTCAGTATGTAGGCTGCTCATCTGCACTCAGCGAAAACCTAAACGACTGGGCCACATGTGGCCAGAGGGTCGCGGGTTGGACATAGCTGCTTTACAATGTAAAGTGCGTCGCTAAATGTTTTGTTGCACGGTTTGACGGGACTACTTTTTGCGTCGGTTTTAATCCTTACCGTTAGTTCACTACGTGAAGCCACTTCTTTTGTTTGGGAATGGCTCGGCCCCTCTTATACTTGGCGTAAGTACTGATTATAACGTCAAGCCAACCTCAACAAGATCAGATTCTTAACATCGACCAAGGGTCATCCTATCCTAAAACAAACTTGTTTTACAACTAATACACGCAGTATAGGGGGCATCTTTAAACTTCGCATGATGCAATTCGGTCCTAAGTTAAACAAGCTGTACTCTAACGAAGACATTTTTCCACTCTACTGCAGCGGTCACTGGCTCCTGCCAGCTGCTCGGTTTCGGAAATTACAGCGCAAACTACTTAATCGAATGCACCTCGCGCGCGATGGCGCAATACGCCCTAATTTCGACCCGCGCGAGGTGAGAGCCAGTAGCATCGTTTCATTTTTGAGACGTCGCAAGTTTTCTGTTTGCATTTTCTGTTTGAGTTCATCCGAGTCGGCAAGAAATAAAGGTGGTCGTTCACGCGCGAAATTCAGTCTCGGTGTGAAACAAGGATTATAAACACTAGACTCTTCGAGCGACAACCATCGTCGCTTACAAATACTTCTCAGACACTTCGACTGCTGTACTACGAAACAAATAGAAGAAACTGTATTATGGCCGTCGGCCCATAAAAAGACAAGGTATTGTCAGTAGAAACACGCGCTTCAAGGCACACCACAAAGATCAGTTGTCGTACAGGCTATAAGGTTCGTCGGTACCAAACGGGGTTTCGTCCAGTGTTGCCACTTCTGATGTTTTTAAAATCAATGTTTTAAGAAAAATTTATATGTCTGATGATTTGGCGACAAATCTGATGTCGACTGTGCTGTTGATTTGTTTTTCACATTTATTCTATTTTACGATTAAAATAAGTCAGATTCATACATTTTAAGTGTTTTTAATAAATTGAATCTTTACCTTCATGCGTGGTTGGTTGTAATTTCTAACTGAAGAGAGGTCTATTCGCTGCATTGAGAATAACACTTTCGTTACGCAGACCTACTCCTCCATTACTTTCGCTACTGTTGGGACATTTTTCTCCCAAGCCACTAGCCCTCCCATACGGTTACGTTTATGTCGCATTGAAATCAAGTTGGGATGGGACAATTTAGTACTGAGAGGTTAGTTGGTGCTGCTTGTAACATAGATTGATCCGTTACACTGTTTTACGCTTGACTGGGCAACGGTTGAGCAACTGTGAAATACTGTTGGGACAAATTGATCCCACAGTACAATGCTGTTGCGAAAAAACTGTCCCACTTCCGATATGCAGCAATTCAAACAACAAACCGTAACTGCAAAAAGGACTTTTTTTTATTCATGAAAACATACTTCAACGTTTAAAATGGTGTTTAAATCAGCTCCTATAAAATCCGTATTGAAATGGTTAATGACGACACTTCGCATGTTTTGGATTCAACGAGGTTTACCGTGCTTTGTTATGTAATGGTAACAGAAGCAGTTAGCTTATATTAAAGCTGTAACGTACAATCTGATGTTATCTGACGTTGACGAGGGTAACAGCCTGATGTTAACAAGACTGACCCTAGTGGCAACACTGGTTTCGCCAACACAAGCCAGCATGTATGGGTCACTATGTTACCTGGGAATTTCCAAGCTGTGCTACGTAATGAAGCGGAGTCCTTTGATCCTCATCCTGCAAATCTGGATCCGCTCCATGGTTGAGCAGTGACATGGCCATTCCAGTGTTACCAGGAATCGCGCAGGCTGAGTGCAAGGGCGTCCTGTGCAACTTACCTCTGCTGTTTACCAACGCTCCCGATCTGCGAATAAAATTCATCCTTTTCACTTTCGCCGATAGCAATTATATCACAGAGGAGCAGAATTCTCAACGAAGTCGACCCAATAAATACACCACTATATACTGGTGTCTAAATTTCAAGATTCTTTAAAACTTGTAATCAGGGACGCCGGAGCAGAGGCAGGTGTGCAATAAAAAGTTGAGGGCAATAGGAACTTATATAACAAACAGAAATGTTATAACCAATATGCTTGTTTCTTTCTAAAATAGTATTTATATGACAGAACGAGCACAATTGCTGTTGAACAGAAAAAATAAGCATGCATGTAGTGTTTACTGGAGTAATAAACAGTTACTGAAACTGAGCAGCACAACACTTTCCAGTGTGTGGACCATTTACGGTACTTACAAGGCACAATGCCCATTGCTACGTTTTCACGTCCACGAGTTGCAAAATTGTTTACTTGAACGCAAAAGCGCACACGTCATGTTAGTGATTGTCGCATTTGCGTGTTCCGCAACAATTTTGACCTCAAAAATAATAACAGATATCATAGAAACCCGTTCAGAATTTTCTGGATGTGCGGAAAGCTGCGATAAATTTGTTTCAAGTCCATCTTGCCAGACCATTAAATAACCTATGGTACTGTCTGTGAACGAAATACCTCCGCTTCGTTTTGAAACGGCAAATAGGGAATTACCCTCGCTATCCGGTGTCCCTGCTTATGATCCATCATCGTTCTTAGGGTTAAATGCAATGAAATCAATGCCACAGAAACGCGAACAAGGCCTCTTAAACATGTCATCATCAACTTAATTTCTGCAAATCTCAGAACGTGTAATATAAATACAGGGACCTTTGCCAGTATGCCTAAATAATTTATGTTTGACGAGTGTTTTCCGGTGCGGGCATTTCCAAGTCAATCGCTGTGCTTCTTCCTGCACACGACTTTAGCGCAATAACTCGAAACACACAGAGTCAACGCAGAAAAAATGTGTCGATCCTTCTTCATCCACGCAGGACTAAAACAATATTTTTCTGACTACCACACAAAACGCCCGTTTGAATGTCAAGCGCATCAAATACGGTTAAGTAGCGAATAACTACATACCGCAACAAAAGCGATGTCATGTTCACCAAGCCATACGTCGCTGCAACGTGCAAGGATGATTCACCCTGTGCGTTTGGCGCAGAGGGGTCGGCATTGTGACGAATCAGTGTCTCCGCGATCTCCACTAAATTTTGCGCCACAGCAACATGGAGTGGGGTAAATCCTGATAGAGCATGTAAATAAGCACTTGGAATAGAAAAAATGAAACAGATGGAAGCAGAATGTCGGTTTTCAAAAAGTTGTATGCACATAGTAAGCAGAACAAGTAGTCCAGCTTTATTAGCACTGGCACCGTATAATCACAAGAACTGTAAACAAAAAAATGGTAACATGATTCATGCATCAAAGCGGTCATACAACCACACATACGTGTTTGAACAAGTTGACATAAAAATTGGCTAGCACCGTTAGACTTGGAACGTAACGACGCAAATCCAAATATGCATGTATGGCATAAACAGTATAGTTTTGCTGGCTGTATTAGAATCAGCTGGAACAGCACTCGCAAATATCCTCGTTGTCCCTTTTTCGACAACTAATCTGCAGCTGAGCTTTTCACCTCAAACAGATAAAGCACCGCTTGCTATGTTATGTAAATAACTACGATTCTTTTTATTTTTTGATGGTAGAAAATAAGTAAAAATACCACCTCGTTATGCGACGTAACCACCCTTCGTTTCGGTTCCAGCGCTAAATCCCTTCCTCATGATTAAAGTTACTTGATTAGATTTTGGATTGTAACTCAAAACAATTTTACATAAACTTAGCAAACGACAAATTAGAAGAACCAAGAAAGGCTTGTTTTATTTAAAATAACAATTTCTCGCGGAGAGGACGCACTGCACTTCTCATAATTGATAAAAAGTAACTTGCCAAAAACGAACAGCCCTTGTGAAGATTTGTTGCTGAAATATATCACGGTCGAGGATTGTTAGAATGCAATGTTGTTATATAAATTAACATGCACAATATCTTCTCATTTTTGATTGCCCTTTTTTAATTCCACGTATCATCCGTGCTGGCACATAAAATCCCATGGCAGTAACCGTGTAACTATTTCCCAAATGATTTGTCTCTCAAACATGTTGAGAACACACTGAAGGGCGCGAAAATTACCTGTTTTCCAAGAAGTGCGAACTAAGGATTGTGATGAGAAAAGTTAACAAATTGTCTACATCTTTTATCGGCGTCTCATCTTTGCAATAGTAAACTAGTGGATCAGCTGACCTCGTTAATATCAAAAACACTACTTTCACTTTTTAGAAACGTTGCCGTAACTTTTGCTTAAAAACTATTATGACAAAGTTTTACCACTTTCCCTTTGTTATTTTCAGAAGTTGTTGGAAGCACACGAAGGTAAAAATAAAGACACTGAAATTGAAAATCGCAGAACTATGTCTTGGCATGCTTAGGTTACGCTACATCTTTACTGATGTTATATTCCAGCAGTCGAACAATTTCCGCATAGCTCACGTCTTCACGAAATTTCAAAATGTTACAAAGAGATATGGATTAAGGAAAAAATAAGGTGTATATATATTGCCTTTATGAAACATAATATCGGTCCTCATAGAAGTGATGCCTTTCCCGTTTTTCAGTTGTTACGAAAAAGTTTTGACCGCTGCTAAGACAACAGATAAGTGCAAAAATTTTCTCAACTCATTTCATAAAAGTAGTTTGTTTTTTCAGATATGTTTACTGCATGATATATGCGAATGGTATTTACAGAGGAAAACGGAAATATATACTCTGTAAAGTCACAGTGCCTTATTCTTGGCTGTGAAATGATTTCTTCAATAGATAGGCATTTATGGAATAAGTAAAAATAGAGGAGCTTCAATCCCACAAAAGGTTTCTAAAAATTATGACGATCTGCAACAGAATTTGAAACACTGCTTTTAACGACTCGTTGGTTTGCATTGTTCGAGTGGCAATTGTCATAGGTTGCAAGTATCTAGGTAGACGTTGTCCTAGAACCGAGCAAAAGTGCTTGTATTTTGGGACATGAGCAAATGGACGTGTCACACAGCGGCATATTTCAGTCGGGCACGCTCGAACTCGAGTACCTTCTCTGTTAAAAGTAGATATCTTAGCATCGTACTGCAGCAAGACTTCTACCATCGACAAGCAGTTATTTTCAACTGCTGTAAACAAGGGAGGATCAAGCTTCCTGCTGTGGATGAATATTTTGTTGTTCGGATTCACAGCACCGCACAGAAGAAGCTCCCGGGCAACATCTTCGTTCCCTCCTGTCGAACATTATCGAATGATAAAACAGATAGATTGCTGGACCACTGCACCAGCTATGTCCAACACGTGGCCGGCGTGCGGCCTAGTCGAAGGTTTTGTGTGGCCCAGTAAGCTTTTCGTTGTGGTGCATGTACAATACAACAACCTGTCTTTATTTTGATAATCTTAAATGCGACATGATGCAATGGTCTTTAACGCCTGCTTATCATGTACTGCATATTGGGAGATTTCCACAAGTCTACTGACACCTCGGTGCAAAATTGATTTCTAATATTCTGATTTCTGCTAAATGTCTTCTTTGCACTAAACTGATTTTTAGCTACCTTTGTTCTACAATCGGCACTACATGTCGTTTTCATTGCAGTCAGTATTCCAACGCTTTCAGTAGCTTTAAACTAAACTTTGGTTTGCTAAAATCAAAGTAATTTATTCAATGTGCGGCCCTCAAAGACTGAGTTTTTTGTGAATTTTTAGCCCTGTAAAGCATTTCAGTAGGTCATAGTTGCACTACACCAACAGGACAGGTCTGCAGCTGACAATATCAACCTCATATGGTCAGTGCAACCAACACACAGTCGACCAACTAGATCGGCTTTGAAAATGTATTGCCTACCTGATATTGCATTATGAAGTTGCAGGCAAAGACTTTTTTCATGACTTTTTGATTGTGCACCGCCCATTGCTTCATGCGGAGCAGGAAATTAAGCATACATCTTTATAACTGATTAAACGCTAACTGATTCTTTGAAAAATGGGAAGAAACACCTGTAAAAGAACAAATTACTTCTACTTGCAGGGATACTCAAACCCACTGTAGCAATGCTTTTCAAAAGGACATTGGCCAGAAGTTCGCAAGACGAAAACATTGGTATGCTTACACATATTGAACTGTTTAGCAATTCCATCCAGATAAACTAACCATAGTCAGCATATGAGAGTATATTGCTTTGCTGCATGTCCAACACCACTGGCACAACGCAACTTTGGCAAAACTCCCACTCTCAGAAAAAAATGATCATAGTAAATAAAGCATTTTTCATCACATATGACTTCTTTTACTAAGTCTTCAAGTAAGAATAGCCAACTGATACAACAAGTTTTGCACATAAATGCGAAGAACCAATTGTACTGTAGCCAGCTACTTTTGGTTAAAATAAATTAAAATCAAGATCACTACACAAGAGTAATCTAATAAAACTTACACATATCAAATAGGCACCGTTGCCAACAAAAATTTTAGACCAAATCCAAGGACTATGCACCAAATCAAGCTCAGTTTGAAGAGCACAAACCAGGACTTACTTGTTTAAATAAGGAGCCAGTATATTTTAAACCAGGTCTCAAACACATGGCCCACGATGCTTTCTGGGAATTTTCAAATAATTAATATTTACATCATTTAGTTTATTACTGGTATTTCTACAGTGCTCAGCCAGCGAGTGAACCAGTTCCTTCTAAACAAATGTAGAGATGGCTAGAAATGACTTGCATATAACTCACGAGACCTTTCGCAAGAAATAAGATGTAAAAGCTCTTTCTAGTAAGGTTCAGGTACCACCATTGTTGCGTTAGCATCATAAATTGACCCTCAGGTAATCATAATGCAGTCCTTGGGTTACTTCATACGCCGCATTAGGCCCTCGGAGCAATTTGAGTTTGAGACCCTGTTTAAAACTATAACAAGTTATTGTACAGCCATAAATCATTTGACAACAAACTCATTACCACTAGCAACAAAGTTATTCAAAAAGTGAAACGAACGCTTGGAAGCAACACCATGCAAATTAGCTTTACGAGGCTTTGCTTTCAGCTCAGGTGGCTTTGAAACAACTTCCCCAAATTTTATTACATCTTTCAATTTTTCTTTTTCACTTATATCCAACAATTTACTTTGCAGTTTACTTTTCTTTTTGGCTAAACGCTGCTTTGATCGTTGCCTGGATTTCTCTTTTTTCTTTTTCAAAGACACATCATCTTCTGGCTGCACATGAGGAATGTGTTTTGAAGCAGCAATCACAACATTCACTTCTTCATTCATTCGTTTGATAAACTGATACTCAGTCTCACCAAGCAACTGCTGAAACTTGGGTTTTCCAGATGCAGTTCTTTCTGAAACTTTGCAGGATAACTTTTTTTCTGAATGTAATGAATTTCTTTGATTCAATTCTTCTAATTTCCTAGGACATTTCTGCTCAGACTGGTGTTGCAGTTTTTCTTGGTTGCGAACCACAGAAAAAGGCGTTGATTGTCTTTTTCTAGTCTTCTTCTTGCGATTGTGCTTGGGCATTTGTGGTATTGGACAACACAAAGTTGTTTATACAAAGTATACTAAGGAGTTAATGCTCAAATTAGCTGATTAACATAGAAATGTACCTGCAAGAAGATAAATAAAATCAAACTGAGTAACTGCAATTGTTGTTTTCATGAAATGTACTTTAATGCTAATTGATTCATTCTAGTGCAGATATGCAACGCCCAAGTGGAAAACTGCTGCGATGGTAAGCACAAAACATTATTTACCTAGTGAGCATAACAAAGCATGATAAAAATGAAGTGCACAACTTCAGGAGTTGAAGTTTTCTGCTCTAATTATTAATGAAAACATGTGATGTGCAGATTAGCTGAAACCAATCAAGAACACAGATTGCTGGTCAAACTAGCAACAAATTTTCCAAAAGATGGTCAGCGCATCACAGTAATTGGAACAAGCAAGATTGTAAAACTGACAGTGATAAGGACCAGATGGCCTTGTCATGGCACTATTCAGAGAACCACAGCACTTTAAACAAGCCACCTCTACATGAAGCACACACCGTTACTTTTGTCGAACAACCAAGTTGTCACTCTCTGGACATCTGTGAAAAGAAATGGTATCACCTAATTGACGCGCAAATTAACATCTAGAACATGATCCCATATGAAATAATTATTACGATGCTTTGCTTTGTGTTATTTGACTCAGTCCGATGTTGTCTTCCACTTTTCTCTCAACACAGCTTGCTTACTCCCACCGCAACGTTTAAAGCGAACTCGTGGCAGGTTTGAATGCGTACCCCAGAGACTTGCTGCCCACACATGGCTTACTATATTTCTCTACCGTTGTTAGTCATTTCACCACAAGTTAGTTTTTAGTTGGAGAAATTATCAGCCATCAGCGCCAACTAGTTAAATGTTACAGTCATTTCTTTGAGTAAACGTCTTTTCAATTTTTGAGTAAACACTTATTTCATTAGTCACAGTTTCTTTTTGTCGTCACTAGTAGTCTTGACGTCAGTCAGTTTGTTAAGCTGTTATGATTTCTGAGCTTGTGTTATGACATTTTGATTGTAGTCTTGAGTTTGTTTTTCTCTGCTGTTAGTTCAACGTTTCAACTTTTCACCCGTAAGCTTTGCTTGCAATTTTCCAGACTGAGGATGCATAATTTTACGTGAAATCGATTTCCAATTAAAAATTCGCTGATCGATTCCTTGCTTACACCCTTCGTTGTAAGTACATACTTGAATAGAGATATGTGGAAGTTTGAATCATCGCAAAAAGATGAAAGCAGATGGCAGTCGACTGATTCCTCGAAAGCATACAGAAACACTAGTGCTTTTAAGTGCAATCAAGCACATACGCATGATATCTTAATCTTGTTTGGCAAAACATATTTAGTCATTAACATGCACTAAAATAAACATTAAAAAACAAAGTTCAAACTGAGATAGGGTTCACTTTTTTTAATATTTTGGAAACTTCTTTACAATGTTATCTACACAATAACATTTTATACGAATTTGCAAGAAAACCAATAGCAGTTGTTACAAATTTAACTTAAGTGCTAAAACAAGAAAAATACTGACACGAAAAAACATTTTGCATAGCAATAAAAATTCATCCTGTAAGATTTGCAGATTTTCATGAATTTAGAGATTACACCTTTAGTAGCTTACATAAAATATTTATTTAAATAGTCTGTGCTTATATTTAAATAGTCTGTGCATAGTCTGTGCTTAACACCTTACGTGCTGGTTTGTTTCGGCCTAAAATCCAACAATTTGCACATGTCTTTGCATAGGAATATCTCCGGCGCTGTAAGAACTAGAAAGATGTAAAAACCCTCAAAAGATTCAGCAATTCTTTGAGTCTACAATGAAAAAATTTTTTTGGTTTTGGAGTGTTTGTGAGTGATGTCATAAGTAGAGTAGTTTTAGACCTTTTTGGCCCATTTCATCTGGCCCTAAGCCCAAACTGCTAGATGGTAGTATTTCACTAAAGTTTTTATTGGAAACTAGGCTATAATCCGAGTCTTTTGAGCCTTTGATTGGCTTTCTAGCATTTCTAGTTCAAAAGTTATTGCCAAAAAACAATAAAATATTTAATCCCCTAAAAGTGGCTGTTTGTACCACTAGCATAGAGATTGAGTTAAAAAGCAGCTGTTTATACCACGAGTTTAGGGATTTGTTGAAAAGTATCTTTCTGTACCACCAGCATAGGAATTGAGTTTAACCCTTTAACGACCACGCACGCCAATAGATTGGTGCATGTTTTTTGGTTATAACTCACCAGCGTCTTAGCTAGAGAGTTGTTCAAACCCTCTACAGATGCAGCAAGTGGTTCGACAAAAAAAAATTTTTTTTGATTTGGGTGAGGGGTTCGCCTGGGAGGGGCTCAGAAAGTGGGGGTGTTTTTGGTTTTTTGACCAACTTTGATGGGCCCTGGATGCCAATCCAATGGGCCAAAGTGTTGGCTCAAACTTTTTTTGGAAACTAGATAATCTCCCGCGTTGATAGAGCCCTTCATTGAACTTCTAGCATGTCTGGAACCAAAGTTATGGCCCAAAAAAAACATTTTACCCCCAAAATCAGAAAATGCATGAGTCTCCCACTGGCAGCTACTGTAGCTCGCGATAACCCGCGATAACTCCCCGCTAGAATATGCTAGCGAGCTATACGAGTCCTCGAAAGACTCTTGAAATCTTCTAGTTTGCACTGAAAAAAAAACATTTTAGATTTGAGGACGGGGCTTTCGGTGGGTGGGGTTAGAAAAAAGGTAGGTTTGGCTATTTTTTTATTGTTTCAGTATGACGCCATCACCTCCACAAAGGGCCAAAATTTTGGCTCAAAGTTTGGTTGTATTCTAGGCTGGAATATGAAGCTTTAGAGGCCTAGATCGACTT
>JGI24159J19872_10001768_pt1 | contig 24534 bp, 18 predicted proteins | sample Ectturendosymbi4_FD_19872 | JGI IMG/M metagenome (IMG submission 19872)
CATGAAGCTACTGAAGAGTTGAAAGCGCGCCGACTTCCGCTTCCGTAGTTTAACGTGAATGACCTCATTTGACCCGGGTCTGGCAGACCCGCGATAGTATTCCAGGGTTAACTAGCAAAAACTAGACCATCCAGAAATACATAATCCTATCAGATTTTAGATCCAACCAGCTATGATATGCCAGCGTTTTTTTAAGGCGTTATAGGGACCCGAATCGGGTCCCTAGAATTAGAGATAATTATCACCGGGTCCCTAACATCAGAGAAAATCGGGTCCCTAGAATCAGAGAAATTGAGCCCCTACATATCCATACCGGGTACCTAACATTTTCCTTAAAAAAACCTGGATATGCAGATGTAATTTTTCTGATGGATGTTGAAAACGCGTTTTTGAAAGTGACTTGGTGTATATTTTTCCATTTTCGTTTTCTTGCACTGGAAATTTTTATCTAGTTTCTACAAACCGCCATAGTCTTATGTCAAATTAAAGACTTCTTATAACTGCCATTGCAGATAACAAATATTTTTATTTGTAAAAAATAAAATCTTCTACAACTGTTGCTGTGTTCATATAGTTTGGAAAAGTAATAACATGAGTTTATGTGACGAATTTTCGAGGCTATCGAAATAAGCGCTTAACCGCCAATGCCCTCCCAATGCGTTCTGTTCGACGAAGTTTGATGTTTACGTGTGAATCGCCAGGAAACGTTATTGCTTCTTGTTCCGCCAGGATATTTCGCCATCAACAATACGTTCTGCAAGGACGTTGACGAGTGCAATTCGACAAACAACAACTGTGATGCCAATGCCCAGTGCTCTAATACGCAGGGTTCTTTCAGGTGAGCGCTTCCTCATACGACTAACCTCAGACCGTGCAACTCATACTGCGCGTGCGCAAGTTGAGCTTGAAGAGCAGTTGCTCGGCAAGTGCGCTTTGCAGACGACATCAACTCAAAAAAATACGCAATGCAATGAAGTGTGACCGCCACGTGTGCTGTTGTTTCTAACACGACTTGGCAAGACTTCCAAATTTTGCCAGAGGTGTGCGTGCAGCTCTTACGTTCTAAACAGCAACAGGCTTTCAAACGGAGAAAGAAAGACCTTAGATGGCTACCGTCGAACCGCCTAAGAACGTGAATATTTTGCAGCTGTTCCTGCAACAAATATCATGCCGACACGTCAGGAGCTGGTAATCCAAAGGGAACTTCATGCACAGGTGAGGAAGCTTATTTGCGGTTTGAGTAAATTCCACCATTTTAGCGAAAGGTAATAAAAAGGAACGTTTAACCCGTTCGACACGTTGTTCCTACAAACGTGTTTGTCTTGTTCGAATTGTGTTTACGAGGAACCGCTATGCAGGAAACAGTGATTTTAACAAACAGCCTTGGTGTTGTTGGTTTTAATACAACTTTTAAAGGCCTAAATTTTTTTTCTGTTCAGGAAAGCTTAGATATTTTAAAAGTGAAACGAGAGTAGATTTTTTAATCAGAAACAATCAACTCTACGTTGCTGCAGTGTGCACCGAAACTGCGCTCTGTACATCGTACGAAACTCCACCATCTCAGTCACAGGCAAACCTGATTTGCAGCTTTAACTGCAATGTGTTCTTTTGCGGTAAACAAAAGCCACGTATTCTATCGGCAAAGTTATTTGCGATGTTTTACTGCATGGTTTCTCGCTCTGCCTTAAGTATAAGTTTCGTCAAAACTTGAAAAACAACGTGAGCGAAGGTGGGCGAGGCTTACTGGCGCTTCGATTTTTCTCGTTCAAATTGTGGTTTCTAACATTTCGCAGAACTCTTGGTTCCATTAATCGGTAAAACGAATCCCGGTGACGTCACAAACTCTACTATTCGAGTGGACTGGGGTGTCGTGCCGCTGGGCGCCAGGATAATGTAAGTTGTCGTATATATTCGCGGCTGGCAGCTTTAGTTCGTTACTGATCTTTGTTTGTGGTAGGATTCAATTTGACAACTGCTAAATTTCTAATGAAACTTCTAACCTGCAGCATCGTTCTTTTTGATGCTTCCTGTTTGCAGAATCGCTATTTCAATTCTACAAAAAGTGTGCGCAATAACGAATCTTGAAACAAATACACTTGGTTCAAACTCATATCGATGTAACCGAAGCTCATTGTCTTACTGGCCTCGGCTGTATAAACTCAACTTTCGGCGTAACGGGATTACAACAGAAAGGACGAAAGCTGAAGTTACGTTAACGCACAAGGCGCCTCTGCCAAACAGAGGGTTTGGAAACAAAAGCCGAACTTCTCGGCAGTGCACAATAGATATATTGGAATGCAGTGCTTTATTCTTTTAGTTAATTAGTCCATTTTTTTGTGTCACGCTTTCGTCTTGCAGTGTCTACTTGACCAAACCAGGAAGCGACGTGCGTGTTGTAGAAAGGAACTTGTCATCAAACACAAACGAGTTCGAGTTTACTGGCCTAGCACACAACACAAATTACACCTGTAAGTACATGATTTTCGGCTGTGTTATCGAATCGATGCTGTTTGCGTATTAGAAATTAGTGCAAACATGCTAGAAAAGAATTATTTTCCATTAAATGCAACTGGAATGCAACTGGTTAAACTTTGTAACTGATACTTTTGAAACTGTAGTTGCACCATCTTTTCCCATGCGTAACAAAAATTTAGCATGAAGAAATGAAAGTAAAAAATTTGTGGTTTTGCGTCGAGGTAAAGTCCTTCATGTTGCCTTATCAGAGACGATACACTAAACTAATGTCTCCGCATTGTTTCAGTCCACATCTTCGTCAGTGCCGGATCAACGTCAAGCAAAACCATCACGAAAGACTTCCTCACGAATCCCAACCTTGAACCACCTGTGCTTGCATTGATTTCAACTTCAACTACTACTATCAAAGTATGGCAATACTGTGCGTTTAACAGTCACTGCTCATCAAAAATATAACAAACGAAACTTCTCCGTTAGCATAATTTTTGATTTGGTTTGTCATGTGAACCATTCAAGTTAATACACGTTTGATAAAGGAATATGAGTTAGATCTGTCCAGAAAAAGTGCCAGAGATACATTCACGGAAAAATGAGCCTCATTTACATGACTAAGCCTGAGACTTCTGGAAAGCTACGCCATGCATTCACTTCACTGTGTGCGAACGCATTCAAATGAGCGGGTAGCTGTAATTAAAGCTACATTCAAGACTCAAGTACCGCGTGCTGGGCCTATGTGTGCCATTTGCCGTTTTGAATCACTTTGTCAATTTGAATTGCTTGGCCGGTTTTGTGCCGATCATCTCGTACACCTCGATCCCCGTTGAAATTTTAACGCATCAAACTTTATAACGACTACAAGTTCAACTAGATTTCAGCCATCGTCTTCAAACCAGGACATGAAAACTAATTACCCAGTAACTAATTACCCAGTTTGCCCAATTACCCAGTTTACCCAATTACCCAACTAATTACCCAATTTCCCAGTATGCTCAACTAGACAAACCAGAGAGCAGGTGTTTCTTTTTTCGGTGTCCTTGCGTCTGCACCCTTTTCTTGAGTAAAAAGTTTGTGCTGACTGCGTCGATGAATGAACTGAGCATCCATGAATTTTTATTTTCTCTCTTGTCAGTAGTGCAGTAACCGCATTAACCAATGATAGCCCAAGGAATATTTTCCTTAAAGGTTGTTGCCCTGTGTTACCTGGTATGTGTTATCATAGGTAGTCAGACTCTACGGAGAGAAAGCTACCCAATAAAGACGTGTGCTAAACTTGTTGTTGAACACAGGTTTCGTGGACTGCACCACCGCTGGCGACCGGTTATATCTTGTCACTCAACAATAGAATGAACGTCACAGTCGAATTGACAACCGAGGTGATGAGTTTTTTTCCAGAGTTTCATCTTTTTTGTTTTTTTCAAAACGTGATTGTGTTTTGTTTTTTTATAATCTAATATGGCGATGGTTTTGTAATATTATAAAGCAGGAGTTCCCATCCTTTCTCTGAACATGTTCCTCTTCAGCATTTCGACACACGAGCATGTATCCCTAAAATTTATCATGACAAAGATTTTGTCATTAGTAATCATAGATCTGATGTGATCTACTTTTCGGCACTTATAAAACCTCGATATTATATAAAACGCTACCGAATACCAATTCACAATGCGATTCAGGTATTTGCAACCCGGTTGTTTTGTCTCGTGATCGTTCTGTTAAGCTTATAAAAAGATACAAATAAAAAATTCTAAATAATGCAGCATATTAACGTCATTGGCATGTTCTGCCGGGGAATTTACTGGCTTCTCTTCTTCACGACGCAGTTGGCATCAGTGTTCAGTTTTTGTTTCTACAGTACACTTTCCAAAACCTAATTCCAGGCACGGTCTACATTATTTCCGCTTCTACACTGTACAACGGGTTTCAGAGCCAGAGCGCGGTTTTGAATACTAACACAGGTACAGTTTGCTTTCTGAATAAATTTTGTAAATACAATAGACGCCAGAACGTTTGTTGCTTGCCTTTTAGGATGCTTTTCCGTTCCTATTGTTGGGGTAAAAGTATTGCACCTTTGCTCCTTTAACTGCAATCGTAGGTTTATTATATTCGACTATATTCGGAGCAGTTTCCTGCTCATAACAATTTTGCGATCATTCAGAATAGCGAGGACTGCTGTTTTACATTTTTTTTCGCAGCTTGACAATCCATAAACAAAAATTCATGTTTCAGTCAGTGAACGACACAATGGCAGAAAACTGAGTCTCTTTTTACGTTCAAATACCAGATAAGTTTTTGAAACCAAGAGTTATTTTAATCAGTGAAATTTGTTCTTCACAGCACCGGCCGCACCTACCGCCGTGAATGTTGTGCTGGACACAGCGGCTTACGGCAAGGCGACTGTGACCTGGTTGGCTCCAGCTGTCGGGACTGCGGACGGCTACTTTGTATCGGTGACGCCAAGTACAGATTTTGTTCGTGGTAAGTCGTGTCCATTATTGTTGGCATTCTGCAGCGCAGCATGCTTGGGACAAATTGTTTCAGCATACGTCTGCGATTGCGCATCGTTTAAGTTGTGGGATGCCTCCAGGATTATTTTAACAGCTGAAAAATGTGTCAACGAACAGAAGTTTTTGCTTTGTTTGAAACCGTTTTTAACAAACTATAGTACGGCAACACTGTTTTACATTTCAGCAACGGTAAAAAAAGACTCGTTCGTTTTCTACAAATTCTGAAACGCAACTCATTTTTTCTGCTTTATTTCGAAATGACATATTTTATATTGCCTACGTGACGTCTCACGCAACCTTTTCCAGTTGAACGAACGGTACATTTGACTGCTTTGCCATGTTGTTGGTATACCAGGTGCTTTGAAACTTAACATTTCCCAGACGCTCTTCTCAACGTCACGCTGAGCAACTTGATTGCGGCACAGAGCTACACAATCAAGATCATCGCCTTTCTGAATGGAATCAACAGCACGGCTGCCACACGTTTGTGTAAGCGAAAATTTCTGCAGTCTTTCTGTTAATCGCCAAACATCTTGCGTTTTGCAAGACTAATCCACTTGTTAATTTTCACAAAATAAATGAAAGCAGCATTTTGGCGCTGAAAAACAATGAACAAATATGAAAAATTATTTAGAACTTTCGATGCTTTAATTTAAGTGATGTCACTGAACATTATGTTTCTGATCTTATTTGTTCAAATAACGAAAAGAATTAGTTGAGTTCAGGTTCATGAAAGGGTTGAGGCAAGTTTTCCTACTTCAATTCTGGTGGTCTAAAAATCAGAAACATTCGGTAATAAAACTCAAAGCCCCAGAATAAAGTCTGACTGCAATCATAATGTTACTAGCATTTCACAAAAGTTTTAAAATCGCAATGGGTTTTTCAAACAAAAGCAAAATGTACTGCCTGAAAACATTTTCGTGCTGCGCGTTCATTCCGTCGATCTTGTGTATGATCTCGTGCTCAACAATCAACTAAAACGGTGAAATCGAAAATCGCTACATCTCCACTGCAGATTCTTTGATCCGTTTGACTCGACCAATTGTTAATGTGAAATTTGCTTTTTTGCAGTTGTCGGTCCGCCAGTAACTACCGCATCAACAACGACAACAACGGCGGCATCGACCACAGCAGGTTTGAAATTGCAGATTGTAACAAACTCGATGTCAAAATGCACGTCATAGTACGCCTAGATCTGCACAATAACGGAGGAAGCCTGTGGGTCAAGTTTAAGGAAAGGAATATTCATTTTCGTACAGAAAAATTTTCAATTTGCAATCATAACAAAAGTAGCCAAACAAATTAAATATAAGCACACGGTCGATGAAAGTGGTTTCTTTGAGAAATGTTTCAACTTACTCATTTAAAACGAACAAAACGTGTGAACGTTAATGGTTTGAGTTTCATACCTGTGTATTTTGTAAAAAGTCATACCGTGCATATAACAGGCACGCTTATACGATATTTTTTTAAACATTCTGATCACAAATGAAACTTGGTTTTGATACTCATTGAAAAAATCGTGTGATGTCTCATTGGGATTGAAGTGTTAATCCGAAAACGTGAAAAAGTTCTGAAATGTCGCACAGTGCACCCTTTCTCAACAGTAAAATGTGCTAGTACACGCATTATTCTCGATGAGTGGAGCCGCCGCGTCCTTTTCTGAAGGCCTGTAAAAAACGGATATCCGTCACTAACGGATCTTGGTTGCGGATATAAATGATTTGGTGGGTAACCAATATTGCAAGACCTACATTTAACGGTGACCAATGATACCACAACGGCAGCAAAAATAATGTTTCTTGCTAACTTAATTATAATGTCAGCCACAAGCGCTCTCACGTCAAGGATGTTCTGCTCTTGTCAATACCCTCTCGTAGGGCAGAAAAATAGGTTTTAACAGTTGTCAAAATAGAAGTTTAAAATCTCCAACTTTTGAGCATTACGTATTTTGTGGAAGGTCATATGAAATTGCAATTGCAAAACATTTCTTCGATCAGACTTGGACAATTAACAATTCTAGTTTTACTGATTCGACGAATTAGAGCGAATTGACGGTAATCCTAATTTTAATCTTTATACTGAAAGCTTCAGTGCGCTAATTTTTGGTCTAATCTAAATTCCGATTTTGCAAAAATGCTAATTTGTCCAACGGTATTTTTAAAGATGAAACGAGAATGCACCCTCGTGCAAGGAAAGTGCAACATAATGGTCACAAGTGCTATGCGGCCATTCCATCAATCTAAAAACAAAAACAGTAAAAACTCGATCAATTTGTTTTCTCAGTCGCAGTACAAGCTATGTGACCTGATCAGTGATGATGTCACACTGTCTGTCCACTCACACGCAGAAGTCACAGTAGTCACCAGGTACTTACGACAGTCAGTCAGCTGTGATGTTTTATGGCAGAGGCCTCCAAACTACGTCCTGCAAAAACGTTTTGTCAATAATAAAAAAATGTTTAATGAAAAACTTGTAGAATGTAACATATCCCGAAACAATCACATTACGTAAGATGTCCGGCCCTTGTAAAAGCTTATGTGTTCCTCAGACAAAAATGTTTGGAGATACCTGTTTTAGGGTACTGGAAAAGCGAACCTCGTTTGCCTTATCTGAAGGTTGCTGCTCGAGAACATCTGGGTATGACAGCGACATCGGCTCCGTCGGAATGAGTCTTTAGCCATGCAGGCGAATCGCACAGCAAGAAGCGCGCCAATCTTGGCATACGAATCGTTGCTGTTCACATGCTAATGAGAATGAATTCACATTTGATCATGAATTGAACTTGGATTAAAGTCGCTAAATTAGGACGATCTGGACCTGTTCTACTTGAGCGTTGTTTTTTATGACAGTTGTCTTTTTTGCAGTTGTCGGTCCAACAATTACAACTGCGGCAACAACGACATCAACTGCGACATCGACCACAGCAGGTTTGGAATTGTTGCTTTTCGTTGACTGGAAGAAAAAGCGCACCCAGTGGCAAACTCACTTCTGCACAATAATGCACCTTCGTTGAAATGGACAAAAGTGATCTTTATAAAGTGAACCCTTGTGGGTTACGTTTGACAAAAGGAATTACCACAGAAATGATTTCGGTTTGCCACCATAACAAAAGTGGTAAACAAAGTTGATATAAGCATGACCTGTGGGGGTATTCAAACGAAATGTGTTGTGTGACAAATGCTTTGTTAAATGTTATACCAACGATCAAAATGCGTAAACGTTCAAAGAAAGAGTTTCGCAACTACATTATTTTATCAGATTCGTTCACTGTACATAACAGACAAAGCATATAATTATATTTTGTAATCATTCCGAAAACAACTGAAACTGCGTTTGGAATCAACTCGATCAAAGACATGTGTTAGGTTTCCCTGCGATTGACGCGTTAATCCCAAAACGTGAAAAAGTTCTAAAACTTTTCACAGTGTATCCTTTCTCAACCGCACAATATGTTAGGGCATTCATTCTCAATTTGCACAGCGACTATGTCCATCTTTTGATTGCCAAAATAACAGATCTTCAAGGCGTTTTCCTTCTTGAAACATTGCAACGAACGCAGGCGCGGCAATTGCAAGTGCAGGTGTCTTTTAAATGAAAGTTGCTTTTTGCAGTTGTCGGTCCGACAATTACAACCGCAGCAACAACAACATCAACTGCGACATCGACCACAGCAGGTTTGAAAATATTAGTTTTTCGTTGGCTCGGAGAAACCGCGTTCCCTGTGGCGAAATGACATCTGTGAAATAACGCACATTTGTTCGAATGAACATAATTGAGCCTCATAAAGTGAAACCTTGAAGTTTTAAGTTTTGCTAAAGAAATTCCAACAAATATGATTTCGATTTGCAACCATAACAAAGGTGGCCAACAAACCTAATATAAGAACGACCTGTGACCGTATGGCAACGAAGAGCGTTGTTTGAAAATTGCTTTGTTGTACTGTATTTCCGACCATCACATTGCGAAGGTTTTCATGGCGTGAGGTTCATAACTGTGTATTTTTATAAAATTCATTCACATATATAACAGANACAGCACTTGATATTTTTAACATTCTGGAAACAACTGAAATTGCTTTTCGTATCAGCTCATTGAAAGACCTTTGTGAGGTTTCATTGCGATTGGATCTTAGAATTCGAAAACGTGAAAAAAGTTCTAAAACTTTGCACAATGTAAACTTTAGCAACCGTTAAGTATGTTTGCACACACGATCTTCTGAACATGCCGGCCTGCCGAGTCCTTGTCTTGGATGAAACATCATGAAAAAGACATTTTTTGCACTTAGGCGATTACATATGCAGATATTCTTGAAACCAGAATTTGTGTAGTTTACAACAAAATTGGCAATGCATCATTAGTCTAGGCTTTGGTTTCACTGAAAATTAAACGCTTTTGCACAAATGATGAATAGATTTTTTCCAAGCGGTTCAGAAACACGGCGTTGGTCATACTGCATATAGACAGCGATTCAACGATTATAAGTGTAATCGTTAAATTTGATCTGCGAGAAATGTGCCAAAAATCTAACAAGCTTGATTTAAAGATGTTGTATGAATATAAATGCCTTTTTTAGTAGATCTTTCCATAGTTGTTCCAGGGAGTCCGTTGTTCGAAGTCAAGTCATTAGTGCTTTCAGACGTTTTCTCGTAAGAAATAACCACTTTTGCACAAGTTCTTATAAATGCGAAAAGCATACATTGCAAGTCATCGATAACTCGGACTAGTTCAACCGTGTTTTGTAAAACATAGTGTTTTGGTTTGATATTGTTCAACGCTAAATTTGGAGAAATGACGAACGATCTGCACGTGTTCTACTTCAGCGTTGATTTTATTGGAAAGTTGTCTGTTTGCAGTTGTTGGTCCGACAACTACAACCGAAGCAACAACGTCATCAACTGCGGCAACGACCACAGCAGGTTTGAAGTTGTTGTTTTTCGTTGACTTGAAGTAACAACTCACCTAGTGGCCAAAAACAGATCTGCACAATAACGCATGTTTGTTCAAATCAACAAAATTGATCTTTATGAAGTCGAGGCTTGTCGGTTAGGTTTTGCAAATGGAATTCGTGCAGCAAAGATTTCAATTTGAAACTGCAGCAAAAGTTGCAAACAAACTTAACACAAATGCGACCGTAGACGGTGTTCAAACGAAGTGTGTTGTTTGCAAAACGTTTTATTGCAACATATATTTTCAACAAAAAAAAACTGCAAACGTTCTTGGCTTGAACTTCATAACCGTGCATTTTGTACAAAACTCATACACTGTACGCAACAGGCAAAGCATACAATGATATTTTTTAAACATTGTTATCATTGGTACAAAGTCATAGAAAGGAACGTGGGAGGTTCTGTTGGTATTAGATCTTACAGCATAATTCGAAAACGTGACATACTTCTAAAAATCTTCACATTGTTTCCGTTACGCAACAACTAAGTATGTTCGCACACACATTCTCAATTTGCAGAGCATGCGTCCTTGTGTCGATTGCAGTAAGACAATATTACTGAAAAGACAATTTTTGTTCTTATTACTGAAAAGACAATTTTTGCTGAAACGCTGTAACAAACGCACGCGCCACAATTGCAAGTACAGATAATCTTTAAAAAAGCATTCACATATTTGAAACAACAGTGGCATTGCAGAGTATGATGTGTCAAAGTTCTGCTTATTATCGGCGCCTATTATTTTGTTTTGCACAAATGATGAACCAATGCGCTCAAAGACTTCAACCACAGTCCTTCAGTATTAACGTTAACCTGTGTGAAAAGTACCAAGGTAAAAAGAACGTGCGGCCAATCAACACTTGTATGGATGTTAGCTCTCTATGTAGCGGAACTTCTCGAAGGTATTTCAGAGTGCCGGTCGTCTGCAACTAAGTCGTCAGTGACTTCAGACGTTTTTTTTATTTGCGATAACCAGCTTTGCACAAGTTCTTAATGCGAAAAACATGTACTGCAAGTCATCGGATAAATCAGCAATAGTTGAACGGTGTTTATAAAACATATTGTTTTGCTTTAATATGAATCAACACTGAATTTGGCAAATTTAGAATTTAACCATTCTGAACCTGTTCTCCCAGAGGGTTGTTTTTATATTAAAGTTGGCTTTTTGCAGTTGTCGGTCCGACAATTACAACCGAAGCAACAACGTCATCAACTGCAGCATCGACCACTGCAGGTTTGAAGTTGTTGTTTTTCGTTGCCTCGCAGTAACAACGCGCCTAATGGAAAAACTAGGTCTGCGCAATAACGCATGTTTGTTCAAGTGGCCAAAAAGTTAAGTTGAAGAAAACGAGTCATTGTAGAAAAGATTTCAATTTGCAAAGATAACAAAGGTCAAAAACAAAATTGAAATAAGCACTAACCGTCAAGGTGCCATTCACTGCATTGAACTGGCAAAGCATTTAATGATATTTTTAATCATTCTGTGAGCACCTGAAATAGCTTTTAGTGCCAACGCATTAAAAGACGTATGTGAAATTTCATTGCTATTAGATTTAATCATTCGTAAATGTGAAAAGTTTCTCAAATTTGCACAATGTATCCTTCCTCCACGATAAAATATGTCAGCACGCATATTCTTCTCAATTTGCAGAGCCGCTGTGTCATGGCCTTGACTGACGAAATAACGTATTCTTAACAAGTCGATTTTTGCACCTGAAACATTGTAACAAATGCAGGAGCAGCAAAACAAAGTGCTGAAGATGTCAAATACTGAAATTTTAGCGTTTACAACAGTAATGGCGTTGTATGATGTGTTAAACGTTTACTTATGATCGGCACTTTAAGAACTTTTGCACGAATGGAGAATTTTTGCTTCCATGCACTTCAGACGAAAGACCTTTGTATTGTGGAATTTCGTCTGCAATTATTATCATTAACCTGTGTTAAAGTACCCAGTGAAAAACGTGCAATCATTCAAAAATTGGCATGAATATTATCTTTCTGTAAACTGGAAGATCCAATAGGTATTTCTGAGAGTCAGTTTTTCGCAATTGAGTCGTCAGCAATTTTCGACGTAAACGATAAACACCTTCGCACTAGTTCTTAGTTGCGAGAAACATTTACCGCCACAGCAGGTTTGAAATGTAGTTTTGTGTTGGGCCGATGTAGCAACGCACGGCGTAAAACTACATCTGCATATTAACGCAAGTTTAGTCAACTGGATAAAGTTGATCTTCACAAAGTGAAACCTTGTGGGTTACGTTTACCATATGGAGTTGCTAGAGAAATGATTTCGATTTTCAATCATAATAAAAGTGGAAACAAACTTGATTTAAACTCGTCCGGTGAATGTGTTGAAACGAAGTGTTTACTTTGAGAAATGCTTTGTTTTGCTGTATTTCCAACGATCACATCGCGTAAGCGTTCATGGCGTAGTTGTGTAACTTTGCATTTTGTATAAAACGGATTCATTGCATATGACAGGCGAAGCATGTAAAGGTATTCTTTGAGTCAATGTCTAACGGTATAGTACTGTATGGTTTGCTTGTGGTTGAAAAGTAGTGAGGATCATCGTTGGGGAAAATTCTTTTATTAAAGTACACTTTTATTTTTCACAATACTGACCTAATTTACAACAATATCTCGACTGCAAATGTTTCCATGGTAATAGTGTTTAATCAAGGCTATGCTTTGTCCTTCTGTAAAAGCAATGTAAAAATCTTAGCTGTCCTGCGCATACCTCACACAGACCTGCTTCCATAGCTTGCAGACAATCGTTTAGGATATCCTACGCACACACCTGTTGAAACGTATTTTTTGGATTTTATGCTGTACATGTTGCACACACTTCTTAGGCCATCTGACTGACGCTTACAGCGTACCCTACAGATTTTGTGTGTCTTACAAACCCGATGCTGGGCACGTTACTGACAGTGCACACTTCACCGACGGCGTGTGCCTATTGAACGTCACGGATGAATGCCTTGCAGGACCTGTGATGACCGCTATGCTGTTATGTGCAGACTATACAGTCCACCGTTAGGCTTACTGCTGAGCGCTACACTCCACTATACTGGCCATGAGCCCCGATCCCCTCACTCTTTTATGTGCCCCACCGATCAGTTCGCTACACTCGACAGTTACACCAATCACAAAGCGCCTGAGTGAAAGTGCCTTACGGTTAGCTCCGAAAACTAACCTTATGGTAACGTACGGTTAGACATTGCTATTTTGAACTGTGCTATAGTATCAACTCATTGAAAGAAACATGAGGTTTCACTGCTATTGGATTATATAATTCGAAAACGTGAAAAAGTTTTGAACTGTTGCAAGATTGATCCTTTCGCAACAGTTTAAGTACTTTACTACACATATTCATCTCCGTTTTTAGAGCGGTTCCGTCCTCTTGATTGCCATCAGAAATATTGTTAAAAGCACCTTTTTTGCTGTTGAAACGTTGTGACGAACGAAAACGCAGCGACTAAAAGCAGCAGACACGGGCAGGGCTTTTGTGCGCTGGGCTCTCGAACACAGCTCCAAGACAACCAAAAACAAAACGTAAACGCTAGAAGTCAACGGGTTTATTATCAATCAGCCATATCCTATTCTGTGTGTAATTTAGGGTCACGTGTGGAATGTTGTTGTTAAATGAAAGCTGGATTTTTGCAGATGTCGCCCCGACAACTACAACTGCAGCAACAACGTCATCAACTGCAGCATCGACCACAGCAGGTTTGAAGTTGTTGTTTTTTGTTAACTCGGACAAACAGCGCATCTAGTGGACAAAAGTGGATCTGCACAATAATGCACTTTTGTTAAATGCAGAAATTTGACTTTTATGAAGTTAAACCTTGTGGGTTAAGTGTAAACAAGGAAATTCCTACAGAAAAGATTTATATTTACAACGATAAAAAAGTGGCAAGCAAACTTGTTAAAAGCAGGACCCTGAAGGTGCTGAAACGAAGTGTGTTGTTTGAGAAATGTTTTGTGTCACTGTGTTTCCAACGATCAACACACGCAAACGTTCATGGCGTAAATTTAATAACTGTACGTTTTCTATGGAATTCATTCACCGCATGAAACTGACAAAGCACATAAATATGTTTCGTAAAAATTCTTCATACAACTGAAATTTTATTTGGTACCAACTCTGAACATGTTCTACTTGATGTTTTTTTTCAATAAAAGTTGCTTTTTACAGTTGTCAGTGCGCCAATTACAACCGCAGCAACAACGACATCAACTGCGGCGTCGACCACAGCAGGTTTGACATGAGTTTCTCGTTGACTCGAAGTAACAACGCACTTAGTGGGCAAAACAAGATCTGCGCAATAACGCACGTTTATTGAAATGAAGAATCTTGACTTTTTTGAAGTCAAGCCTTGTAGGTTAGGAAAAAGTATCTGCAGAAAAATAATTTATTTGCTACCAGAACATAAGTGGTAAATATTGATATGAAGATGAGAGTTGAAGATGCGGAAACGAAGTTTGTTTTTTTGGAAATGCTTTTCTTCAATGCTTTTCCAACATTCAAAACGTATAAAGTTTCACGGCGTGAATTCCGTAATTGAGTTTCATTCTGTTCTACTTGAGCATTGCTTTTATTAGAAATTTGCTTTATGCAGATGTTGGTCCGACAGTTACAACCGCATCAACAGCGACATCAACTGCGGCATCGACCACTGCAGGTTTGAAATTAGATTTTTTCGTTGACGCAAAGAAACAGCGCACCCAGTGGAAAAGCTTGATCTGTTCAATTACGCACGTTTGTCCAAATGAACATTTTTTTAAAGTAAAACGTTGTGAGATAAAGTGTCTCTACAGTAAAAAACGTGTTTTTTTTGCAACCATGACAAAAGTGGAAAACAAATTGGTATGAATAAGAGATGAAGATGAGAAGTTTGTTTTTTGAAAATGCTTTTCTTAACTGTTTTTCCAACAAGCAAACATGCTTCATGATCTGAGTTTCATGATTGTGATTTTTTGTAAACTCATTGACTGCATATCACAGACAAAGCGTATAATGATATTTTTTGAACATCTGCGTGTAATTCAAACTCAGTTGGGTGCCAAACACATTGAATGAAACATGTGATGTTTCACAGCAATTGAAACACTAATCGAAATACGTGAGAAGTTCAAAAGTTTTGCCCAATGTACCTTTTCGCAGCATTTCAATATGCCAGCAAACACGTTCCTCTGAATTTTATGACACGTTGCTTCCTTATCGCCTACGCCATAGGTTCTCAAAGTGGGGTCCGCGGACCCCCAGGGGGTGAAAAAATTGGTGTTTGGGGGAGGCCGTCAAGTGACAAAAACTTCAAGAAATTAAGAGTGATGAACAGCTTGAAAACACGTTGGCAGTAAAACAAAAGCAATAACGCTAAACCTCTCCTTTGGGCTGTGCGTAACGGTACTATGAAAAGTCATTGTTACATCACTGAAGTTGTTTATCAATCGTCATTGTTACCTCACAACTTCAAAAGTCAACAGAACATAAAAAGACCTGTTATCCATTTCTTAGTTCAAGCGCAACTTGAGACAAGATCAGGTAGCGTGGGAAAAAGGAGTAAATGGATAAGAGATAATTTTAACTGACCTAAAGTAGTTGATGACAAAGAAGATTTTAAAGAAGAACTCATAGGTTTGCGTGCCGATAATTCAGCCTAGATAAAATTCTCTTCACTTTCGCTGTTCTGTTTCTGGGCTGCTCAGCTGCAAACTTGCAGTACTGTGGCTGTGATGGCATAGAAAAAAGTCATTCTTTTTACTACTAATCAGTATGAGGATCGTTTTGTCAAGTTGGGTGAAATTCAAATTAAAATATCGAAACAGAGTGGATGTGAGACGACGCTTTGTTCACAATCAAGCCTAGAATATCTAAGCTTGTCGGACAATGTTGTTACGAGCACAAACCTGACTGAACCTCAGATGAAGCCGTTTAGGAAACAACCTTGTAAATATGAACATGAATAAAAGACTTATTCATTTTAGGTAGCCCGTTTGTTGTCTTATTCGTTGTTTGCAGCATTCGGGGGTCCGCAAAAAATAAATATGTGAGTTAGGGTCCGCGAGATGAAAAAGTTTGAGAAACACTGGTCTACGCAGTGAAGTTTTATTAGAAATGCGTTTTTTGTTCTTGAATATCTGCAACGAACGCAGAAACCGTGATTGCCAATATAAATAATGCTAAAAACTGCATTTTCACCGTTTACAACAAAGATGGCGATGTATAATGTGTCAAGGTTTTCTTGTGACTAGAAATTAAGAGCTTTTTGCAGGAATAATTAATAGATTTTTCCAAGCAGTTCAGGCACACGACCTTTGCAATATATCCAGCTATTACCCATGCAGTTGTCAAACTTTCATCTGCGTGACAAATCCCCAGTGAAGCATAACCCGTTCTATTCAAAAATTTGCATGAATATTGTCGTCTATGCCGCTGAACTTCTCATAGTTATTTCAAAAGTCTATGGGGGGGTTCTGTTATTCACATACAAGTTATTAGTAGCTTTCCGACGTTTGTTTTGTTTGTGAGCAGTAGCCATCTTTGCACAAGTTCTTATTAAATGTGAGAAAGATTTACAAGTCATCGATAAATGTGTAGTAATGCAGCCGTGCATGTAAAAAAATATTGTTTTTGTTTGATATCATAAAATGTTGAATTCGGTGAAATGAGAATATAATCGATCTGAGCCTGTTCTACTTGAGCGTTGTCTTTATATGAAAGTTGTCTTTTTGCAGTTGTTGGTCCGACAACTACAACTGCGGCAACAACGTCATCAACTGCAGCATCGACCACAGCAGGTTTGAAGTTGTTGTTTCTCGTTGGCTCGGAGTAGCAACACGCCTAGTGGAATAACTAAATCTGCACACTAACACGTGTGCTTTCAAACGCGCAAGTGTGCTTTTTTCAAGTTACACCTTGTGGGTTAAGTTCGAGAAAGAGTCTCTGTGGAGATGATTTCTATTTGAAACCATGTGCAAAAGTGGAAAACAAACTTAGTATAGGAACGACCGATGAAAGTGTTGAAACGAAGTTCATTGTATTGTTTGTAAGAAGACGAGTAAAAGTTTGTCTGGCGTGAGTCACGCAACTGTGATTTTTGGAAAAATTCATTCACTGTAAATGACAGGCAAAACACACATGAAGATAATTTTTTAACATTCTGAACACAACTAAAATTCGTTTTGGGGTAAACTCATTAAAAGACATGTGAAGTTTCAATACTTATTCTCCAGTTTTGCACAAGTCATCCTGTGACAACAATGAAGTATGTTAGCAAACACATTCTTAATTTGTGAACCGAGTGCATTTCTGTCTTTTCTGCATTTACAAACGTTTTTAAATGGTAACCACTGTTGCATAAGCTCCTAAATGCGAGAAATATTTACTGGAAGTCATTGATAATTTAGCGGTTTTTGATGCGTGTTTGTGAAACATAGTGTCTTGGTTTGGTATTATTCTACACTAAGTTTGGCAAAATAACAAACTTAATCCATGCGTACCCGTTCTACTTAAGCGCAGTGTTTATATGAAAGTTGCTATTTGCAGCTGTCGGTTCGACGATTACGACAGAAGCAACAACGACATCAACTGCGGCGTCGACCACAGCAGGTTTGAAAATATAGTTTTTCGTTACCTCGAAGTAGCAACGCACATAGTGGCGAAATTAGATTTTCACATTAACAAAGGTTTGTTGAAATGGGCATAATGTACATTTTTCATATCGAACCTTGTGTGTTCCCGTTGAGAAAACGCGTCTCAAGGTTTCTTCTTGCAACCAAAGCAAAATGGCAAACAAACTTGTTGTGTAGGAAAGTTGAACGTGCTGAATGGAAATGAATTGTTTTGGAATATTTTTCTATCATTGTTATTTCAACGAACTAAACGCGTAAACATTCATGGCGTAAGTTTCATAACTGTATTCTTTTGCGAAATTTATTCGTTGTATTTCACAGGCGAAGCATATGGTGATTTTATTTAAACATTCTGAACACAACTGAAAAAATTGTTTGTTGCCAGCTCATTGAAAGACACGTGAGAGTACCTTTCGAAGTTTGGTGTCCAAAAATTTAGATTTGTTAGTGAACACGTCTTGTCAACTTGCAGACCCACTGCGACCTGTCTTCAATGCATTTATAAAGTTGTAATAATAAGACATTTTTTTGCCTTTGAAACAATGTGACAAACGTAGGCGGAGCGTTTGCGAATTCTGAAGAGCTGATACTTCGCCATTTTCGCGTTTACAACAAATTGGCGATGTATCATGTGTGAGGGTGCTAGCGTCACTGAAAATTAAGAGCTTTGGCATGGATGATGAATAGTTGTTTCCAATCACTTTAGACGCACAGCCGTTGTAACATACACAATTGCAATCGCAAAAAAACATTTGCGATTGTAATAGTGTTAAACTTTGATATCTGTGAGAAGTTTCCAGAGAAACAGAACCTGCTCGATCCAAAATTTTTTCAGAATAGTATCTTCTCTGTATCTTAAGGATTTCGTATCACTTTTTCATAATTAATTAGGTCGTTAGTGATTTCAGGCATTTGTTTATAAGCGATAACCCCTTTACACAAATTCTTAAATGCGAGAAGTATTTGCTGCAAGTCATCGATAAATGAATAGTAGTAAAGCCGTGTTTGTGAAACATGGTGTTATGCATTGATGTTATTTAACGGTGAATGTGGTAGAAATATGTGAGGTTTCATTGCGATTAAAGTGTTATCCCCAAATGTGGAAAGTTCTGAGTGTTTGCAAAATGTTTTTTTTGCTGCGTATGTTGGCAAACAAGTTCTTTACAGCTTACTGGCCCACTTCGTCCTTGTGTTCCTCGCTTTTGTAAAGTTTTAACAAAAATGTTTTTTGGTCTTGGCTAGTTGTAACAAACGCAGCTGGGCGATTGCAAGTGCAGAAGATCTTATGAACAGCGTTTTTGTCGTTTAAAACAATAATGGCGATGTATCATTTGTCAAGGTTTAAGAGCCATTGCAGGAATGCCATTTAGTTGCTTCCATGGAGGTCAGGCATACTGCCTATTTAATAAATACCGGAATTTCGACTGCAAATGTTAAACTTTATCTGCGTGAAAAGTGCCTTGTGAGAAAGAACATCACGGATTTAAAAATTTGTGGGAATATTATCCTCTGTGCAGTGGAACTTCCCATAGTTTTTTCAAAGAGTCGCTTTTTTGTAATTAAGCCGATAGTGATTTCAGACGGTTTTTTCATAAGCGATAACCTCCTTCATACTAGTTCTTAATTGCGTGAAACATTTACTGCAAGTCATCGATCAATAAGCACTAGTGCAGCCGTGCTTGTAAACTGTAGTGTTTTGTTTTTCAACGCGAAACAATCGATCTGAACATAAGACTAACAAGAAGTAGAGCTGCTCGTTTCCGTTCAAACTCTAGGTACTTCTGCTTTGGATGTTCCAATTTTGATAATTTGAGTTTCTGTTTTTGCCTTGATTCCGCAACGTTTGGAATACTCAAGAATTCTAAACGCATCTTCATTGAACATTAAAACCGTCCTATCTCCGCTTTTTTACATAAGGAAGTTTTGAGTGCTCTGCCTCCGTCTCAGCCCAGCAGATTCCGCAACTCTTTGTTTTTTTAGCCAACCTTTTACTAGAACATTCAGTGTGTGGGGGGATCCAGGGTTGTGCTTTGATCAAACTCATCACTCTTTGTGCCTGAAAGGAAAGTGCTATGAAGATTGTTTCCAGGTTTTTCTTTGCGAGACTTTTTTTAGCTGGGTAGATTAATTTGGCCTATTAAGGGTTTGTCAAAGATGCTCAATTTTTCTGCGGTGTTTACGCCGTGTCAAATTCAGCGGTAGAGTTGTGCGGTGCCATCATCGGTTGTCTTGCCGTAACCAACCAACTCGCTATGTGGACTATGAGTGTGAGATGATGAAGTTCTCGTTGCGTTGATTGCTGCCAGCGTTGTTTTTGTAATCGACATGATTTAAATTGGGCTTCGCAACCTGACGCGGTTTCAACTTTTCTAACAGCATCGACCAGCCTCAGCAGCACCGCTCCAACATCCGTTACTGGCACCGCTACAGCTTCCACATCCGCAGCTAGCACTACTACAGCCGCTCCTGCTTCAACGACCACTCCGGCGACTATCAGCTGCCCGAATTTCACAGTTGTAAGAGAAGGTTCCTGTCGTGGTGAGTTGAAGCGGCATGTGTCGAACGAGAGTAAAGTAGTAATCCGGGAAAATTCTTGCACGCAAACCTCTGTAATCTCTGTTAAAAATATTCAGTTTTTTGGTGGCAGTTAACAGATATGCTGGTTTTCAACCCATTCCCCAACGTTTCTGAGGGTTTCAGGCCAGGAATCTTATCTGGATACTCAGACATTGACATTTTATTGATTTCGTCAAAGGTTTATTGCAACCTCATATTGTTGACCAATTTTGGGTCCTTTTGTATCAACAGTGCAGTCATAAACCTGCATCTAGAGCTCAAGTATGATGGTAAAGATTTTGTTGGCCTTCCTTGTTCATCCAGATGGCAAAAAATAAACTTCTTCTGAGGTCACATCGTAGATAGCTAGCAAAACCACTGGTGTTTTCAAATGTATTGAAACTGACAGAAGTGTTTGCTTCCTTATACCTTTTCTCCAGTAGGTCACATAACCTGATTTTGGGGAACAGATACCTGCTCTAAGTAAGCTTTATCGTGATATAAAAACCGCCTTTCACACGTCAGTGTTCCACATGGCATCCCTCTTGGCGAAGCTAAGACGTTTGTTTATGATAGTTTCAGTCCAACTCAGTTTGAGAGCAAGAATTCGGGACAAACTTACGGTCGATGTGTGTAAACAGCCTCGTGGCCCTCTGGATACTGTTGCGTGCCACGAGTTAAAAAAACGTTGAATGATAGGATTTGAGCGTTGACACAAACATTGCAGTTTAACACATTTAATGTTGAAACCATTAAATTATTTACCTTAACATTCGGTGCATTGGAAAATGTTTTGTTATTCTTGATTACCTGTCAACATTCTATTAGCAGTTTTGATTTTTTTAACAGTAACCAGTTTTTTCATGTGCTTTCACACTTCAAATGAAGATGTTCTTGTCTCGGTTATCAGTGGATAGTCCTTTTCCGCTTGCCGCCAAATACTGTACATTTTGGTAAAGCATACTTTGAGCAAATCTCATTTTTACAGGAATTTTGCTGCTGCCCTAAAATTAGGTTGTCATAGCATCATAATTCCCGTAAATCTTCCGCAGGAACGTTAAGTATTCATTTTTCTATGAGACACTTTCATAACCTTCCTTTTTTTTTACTTTTTCTCCTTATGCATCGGATGATTCTATTGTGGACTACCTGCCCTGCTTGCGATTGTGTTTTGTGAATTGAGATGAAGTTGTCCGCGTCATAGTGTCCGCGGTTGTTCTGAAATGAGCAAAATCAGCGAAAAGTTTCGTGTACGCAACTTGCGGGAGTTGGTGAAAAGCATGTCTATTTTGACACGATCTACTTCAAGTTTTTCTCTGCAGCCTTTCAGATAGTAAAGATCAGCGTTACGATCTCAGCAACGTTCACACCAGATCTCAACAACGCAAGCTCATCGGCTGGCAGTGCGATACTTGTCACAATTCGAGAATACGTAAGTCACAAGTCGACTTGAACCAAACAAGTTTTATGTTGCTTCTAATGCAATCCTGTCCACATGCCTGCACCTCCTTGCTTTCAGTTAAAGATTTGAAGCAGGGAACAGAGACGCCGTTGCTCAATTCCTGGCTACACGGCGTTTGATTTTTGAAATTGTATATAATATAGGGCTGCGAAGCCGGTGAGCCGTAGTTCAAATTAAAATTTAGGAGCAAGAGCCCAGTTCAAAATTTTGAGCCAGAGATGGAGCCATGGATACTTGAGAGATAGCCGGGTCTCTTCCAAGGTACTAACAGTTTTGCCAAATTTACTGAAAGCTGAACATACTTTTTTCGAAAACATGCTCTTAAAGCACAACTACGCGCCACTGCTACGAGTTACGACACCAGACTGCAACAATGGTTCTCTGATGTTTCCGTGGTTTATGCATCGCTAACGCTGTGACATCGCAGATTCGCAGCTGGTCAGGCGTGGTTTTGCTTGCAGAAGTTAAGAGTAACGTTGTAAACTATCACAACATCATACTTTCTAAGAGTCTAGGACAGAATGATCAAACGGGATCTGCAGTAGTGTAGCGACCTAAAAAGCACTGAGTTATGATCAGTAATTATACTGTATAACAAGCCATAGCATTTCTCCGAACAAACGGCGTGTAAACACTTGTCTTTTATGTTATTGCAAATGTATTATCGTTAGAAAGAACACATGAGAGAAGTAATCGACTTTATATGGTTTGCCTGGGTAGAGGTGTGAGCTGGCATCGCCAAGTCTGCAACTGGCAAAGCATGCAACGAGTGCAAAACACTTGATCGAGTGGAATCAAGTGTTTTGCACTCAGCGCTGATTGTAAAAATCGATTAGATTTAACCTGCTTGAATAAACAACAACCAACTTTTCTCAAATAAACTACAACCAAGTCGAACAACCAAGTTTTCACTCTCTGAATATCTGCGCAAATAATTTGCATCGCCAACTTGACGCGCAAATGAGCATTTAGAACATGATCCTCCCCCGCATGTAAAATAATCCTTGCTATATTTTTTGTGTTCCTTGACACAGGTCAAGCTTCCCCATCGCCTAGTTTGCTAGTTGTACTCCCATTGAAGCGTTTATGTGCGAACTCCAGAGATCTGATGCCATGGTATCGAACGTTAAATCACTCCAGCGTTCTTAGTCATTTGACAGCAGGTTGTTTTATTAGGTCTGAGGAGTTTTTGACTATTGGCTTCAACCAGTCAGTTTTGAAGTTCTTGTGAAATCATTTATTTGAGTAAACGTTTTTTTTCTAATTTTATTAGTCCCGCTTGTGTTTTTTACATCAGTCGGATTAGTTAAGATGTTCTCATTTCTGAGCTTGTGATCTGATTTATTCACTTTAGTCTTGAGTTTGTTTGCTTTCTCTGCTCTTACTTTAACCTTTCAACTTTTCACCCGTAGGATTTTTGGCAAATTTGAGGACTGAGGATACGTAAATTCACGTAAAATCGATTTCCTAATGAAACACCTTGCTTAACCCCATTGTGGAGAGTACGTACTTGAATGCAGATATATGCAAGTTGCGCAGGCGGCTGATTCCTCGACAGCTTACAGCGAAACTAGAGCTTTTAACTGACTACTCGAGTAAGTGTGATATATTCATTGATTTTGTGCACTAGATACATTTCATTTTCCAGTCAAATTGAGGCACGCCAAAACAATTAAAAATATCAATGCGTAAAAACGAACAGAAGCCATAGGTGGAGCCGGAGCCTTGTGATGAAAAAAAGAGCTCCGGCGCCGGAGCTATGCTCATGAAAACCAAGAGCTACAGAGCAGTTTCTTTCTTCCNCGGCTCCGAAGTCGTGATATAATGTGTGCTGAATGACAGTGTTGAGGGCTACAGAACAGCGTTTTTTTCCTTTCAGTATATCAAGCTCTGTAACGCGGCCGGTCTGGTCTTCATCCGCATCGTGTCCATCACTTTCCGGCAAGGTAGCGTTGTGGCCGACGCTCTGCTCGAACTAGAAAATGTTACTAACGTCATCGAGACGAAACAAGACATCGAAGGAACCTTTAGCACCATCAATTTTCAAGGACTCAACGTTACGGATGTGCAAGTTGAAAGTGAGTAGATCTATGACATGTGATAGCCCTGTTGCATAAACAGTCTGGCCTGTGTAGAAATTGTGAAATAATACATGGTGAACTGTTGTAGAGTTTTCAGAATGTTTGGCTTTTAAATTGTAAAGGTTTTTAACGACTTTCCGCAAAAATTGCCGACAGAACAAGGGCGCCTCTGAAACGACATTCGAAGTTGTGGTTTTAGGGCTCACTGCAAAATTATAACTAAATGTTAGGCCCTGGCTCTGGTTGGTGAAGACTAGTGCACTGAGCGGGTGTTGACGCATGTCAACGTACCTCCAATAACAGAAATTTGCTATTTTCTGCTTAGAAGTGTGTAAATTAGACATTGTCTCAGTTCACCCTGTTAATATAATTTGGTTGATGAAGCAGACGTTTTCTCTATACCAGTGGTTTTTAACCTGGGGTAAATGTACCCCTAGGGGTAAATTTCATCTTCCAAGGGAGTAATTTACTGAACCATAGATTGCAGCCAATGTAAATTTTTATAAGTCATTCTAAACTGTAAGAATTTAATAATTTTGTATTTTCAGAAAAAGAGCACCATTGAATGTACTGGGGGTAAATCTGGTAATCTTGTTTGATAGAAGGGTAAGATATGCAAAAAAGATTAAGAACCACTGGTATAGACAAAGGTTAAAACTTTTTACACGACTCGACTCAAACTTTATTTAGACTGAGATGAAGTTTTTATATTTTTTACCATTACTTGACACCGATTTCACTGGAATGTCAAACCACGCACCTAAAACGATTTTCAGAACATCGTCAACAGTCTTCGACTGAAAACCCACACCTAGCTTTAAAATTCAAGAATAATTTGAACCAGGCATCCGTGAAAGCAGCGAAACAAA
>JGI24159J19872_10001769_pt1 | contig 24523 bp, 7 predicted proteins | sample Ectturendosymbi4_FD_19872 | JGI IMG/M metagenome (IMG submission 19872)
TGTTACTTCAGCCTTTCAACTTTTCACCTGTAAGCTTTGCTTGCAATTTTCAGGACCTAGGATGCGTAATTTTACGTGAAATCGATTTCCTATCAAAAATTTGCTGATCGATTCCTTGCTTACACCCATCGTGGAAAGTACATACTTTAATAGATTTGTTTTAGTGATTTTGTCTGTGTGCATTTTGCGTCATTAACTGTACTAAGCGCTCAACGTGTTCCGAACCCCTGGCGCTTCTTCGGAAGACACGATAGAATTTTTANAAGATTATATGAGAACAAGTAGCATATAAGCTGTTGTCGTTGCCACCGCGCCAGCTCAGCCTGATTGATGTCAGCAACAGCTTGCACGTAATGAAATCACGGCTGGCCACCTTGTTCAACAGGGCTCAAGTTTGCGCGTAATCACGGTAGGCCACCATGTAGCCGGGCGCTGTCTATGTCTTCGAAGGAGCACTGCGGAGATTTGCGTAACAGCAGAGTCAAACTTTGGATTTCGGGCATGCTCTTCATTCACTCAAAATCAGCCGTTCGTTACTTGCTATGACGTCTGTCGGCGTTAAAGATGCGATTTAGCGCATGGCCGTTGCTCCACGACGAAATTAGATTTGCCCAATACTCAGCTTTTTAGCGAAGTCTGGTTACCTTTCACCTGGTGGTTTAACGAAGTTGGAACGACATTCAAAGTCTTTCGAGATTCTTAGCTACTTACTGTGAAGTATCAGGAAAACGTCAAGAGACAGTTTCTGCTCATGTGTTCGAATGTGTTGTACCGGTATTAACGGCGTAGGGAGGTTGTGAAAACTTTTGTCGTTACTGCAGGGTGTTTCGGAGAGTACCTCTAATTGACAGATGACCTTCTAGCAGTAAATTGATCAGGGTCATCTTGCCAGTAACGGGAAGGTGAAGTGTCTAACTTAGCTTCACCCCAGATGCAGGAAATGTTGCTGAGCGAGCTTGTGCTGATATGGCCGGTTATAGGTGGCTCTTAATGCGTGATGTTCTTTACAATTACATGTTTGCTTCTGCAGCGCCGATCGGCATGGTGTTCCTATTTTGACGACGCCCAGTGCCACGGCTGTTTTGACTTGTGGCCAAAAATTTCAATTTGACGAGAATGTTCAAAATATTTCCAACGTTTAAAATAAAACGTGATTAAAATTAAAGAAGTTGTTGGATGTTTTGTGGTCTTGCATGCAGGTCCACGGTGCCATGTGCATTAAAGCACCATCTGAATCCAATTTTTTATTGTACTGGCCGGCAGTATATCTTACGGATTTTCAGCACAAACAGGAATTCAGGAATTAAAACAAGTTGCCTTATCGAATCTTGATCGCGAAATTTTCTTGTGTACGTTAACTTGCGTGTTGGCGCCAATAATTGTGTTCTGAGTCAAAACAGATATTTCTCTGTAAAATTTGTTTGTGGCCGTTTTAGTTAAAGAAAAGCCGCAGGGAAATTTTCTGAGCTTTGTTTTTCAGGTGCTTCTTCATCCTGATAAATTTTCCCTAAAAAGCGATTTGGAAAAACGTCTTTCAGAAAGTATATCTGCTGAAGTTAACAAAGCCTATTTTACATTGTTAAAACCACTCACTCGGGGCGTTTATATGTTGGAACTGAATGGTAAGTCGTGAAACTTTGCACCTGTTTTTTTGTTTCTTTTTGTTTAACATGTGGTTGTACTTGCAGGTGTTTTCATAACTGAAAGCGTAACGTCTGAGGATCCAGCTTTATTGATGGAAATCATGGAGGTCAATGAAAAAGTATGTTGCTGATGTGTTGCGAGTTTGTAATAGAGTTCTTTGATTGAGGAGCGAACTGGGCCTTTGAGTGTTTCGTAATCTCGTGCAAACGTACGGTTCCTCTACTGAAAACCGAAATCTGTTTTAGGAGCGAAAGAAAATAGCTGACATCAACAGTATGTGCTCATGCTGGACGTGCAACATTACATAGCATAAATCTCAAGTTTCCAGTCTTTGCCGAAGCTCAAAAGCTTGCCAGTAAAGTGTGACGTTCTGTTTGCACCTGCACGTTGACCGTGCTGCAACGCTTTCATTCAAGCTCGCCGTAGGTGACAACAAACGAGGAAGTTCATGACCCTAGAAAAATAATTGCCAAATCCATTGTTTCAAGTTGTAAAAGTTTCACTCTTTCAAGGCGTCACTAAATTTCTATTGCATAACTGACGATGTTATTTTATATACGGTATTTAAAATCTAAATGTTTCTCTTTACACTCAAGCTGTTCAACGGAAGCCTATTGATGTTTATCCACAGCAGCAAAATATCATCTACAAAAAATCAAACCCACAGTCTGTTGCCGAGTATCACTTGGAAGTCTGTCTGATGAGAAAATAGTTGCATGATTTCTTTGAACTGACATTTGCTTTACATAAAAGTAAAACAGCATTTTATGTAACAGATAAACTGTTATTTGGGTCGCTCACGATATTTCCGGTCGACTTGAAGCACTGATTCTTGATACTTAATAATATACGTCGCAGAACTACAAGGCATAGGGCTCCTACAAATGATGCGGTCTGACTTGGAAAATACTGTCGTTATTTACATTTTTGTCTATTTTTACAGATCGGTCGAAATTTCTTCGCAATGGTCAGTCAAGCCCATATTTATTGAATAAAAACAGTCCAAAACCTACAAAACCTTTTTCTAAATAAATGGTTTTAGGTGTGGGTGGAAGGCATGTTGGAAAAAATAGTTGTAACCGAAATTGGCAGACAAGAAGGCTGTTCCAAGTAGCATTGTCGTTACAAGTTACTTGTTTTAAGGTTGCCAATACGAAGTCTGCATCTGAGCGGCGTGAAGTGCGTGATGACATCAAGGAAAATATTGATAAACTCACGAACAGCATTGCTGAAGCCTTTCACAAAAACGACATACCTGTGGCACACAAACTAGTTATCAAATACAAGTACTACGACAATGCTTATCAAAAGTTGCGTGAAATGCTTGTATGATGTGGCGTCAAACCTTTGCTCTGTGCTCCTGTTGTTTTGTAACTTGCAAAACAAAGATCAACGCACTTGTTATTGTTATTTATGCGTCAGGATGAAATGTTTATTTGTATCTTGAACCGGATTGCTTCTAACCAATTCGTGCTGTACTCTGGCAGGGTCTTTGAAATTTTCGATTGACCGTTTACAGTAGCACTGAGTTGTCACATTGGCTTGAAAATATTTTAAGCGAACTTGATTGTGATGATGTGTTTATTTAAGCTTTTGCACTTCGCAGCTATATCTCAAGTGAAGGCTCACGATTTATCAGAAGTAGAAAATAAAAACAAAAACGCTTGTTTTCTTTTCTCAACCTTTGCGCGTTCTCAGTGAAGATTTTGCACAAAGTTTCCGCAAGGGCAATGGAATCGATGGACGCAGCTTCCACGTATGAAGGCTGCGTCAATTGCGAATGTTCTTAAATAGATTGACAAGATTCATATTGCAGAGTGAAGCCAGTGTAAAGTTTTGCAGAGATGGCTGATGAGTAAGGCCATTTAAAGTCACAAATGTATTTTTTTCTGTGCTTCATGAAGCTGTGAAACGAAATTTAAAACAAAAATCGCACCCCTACGAAGTCTATAACAAAAGTTATAAAGTTATAAAAAGTCATATTTTCCATTTTAGGTCATAAAGTCATATTTTGCATATTTTCAACCTAATTCAATACGGAAACCATTAAAACAATTTCAAATTATCAGGTGAAACTACTATATCGCTAGGTCTAAGCTGCATCCTGCAAGTTGAACTTCAATGTTGGCAAAGACGTAGGTGAACTAAGTTATTTGGATGAAATGTAATGCACTGCTTAAAAATACATGTTGTTGCTGCCCTGAAGAAATAAACCAATGTCCATGCATGTTTTAAATTTGCTGCAAACCAAACTATATGTTTTGAGTTGTTTATTTTAGTGGCAATTCAACAAACCATGGGCTACTATCTCTTAAGCCTACTTCCGCTGATAATGCTTATTTCTATAGTTGCTGCATGTTCTAGCTCAGTCATTTTTGTTTCGTCATATAAAGTCATATTTTCTGAAATATAAAGTCTTATTACTGTGTCAAGTTTCTTGGGTCATAAAAATGGCCCCACTTATAAGTAGTGACCTCGTTCCGGTACCTGACGTATTTTTCTGGATTTTGCTGATGCGATAATTGCTGTTTTTCATCTATCTTCTTTAATTAGCTCCATTGCCAACAGTAACCGTTATGATAGTTTCGAACCGAGAATCAGACAGTTGTAAACCATGTGTTTCTAGTGTTGCAACCTCTCTGTTGGCGTTGGGTTGAATGTGCGATTCACCACCAACGGGATGTGCGCGAAGAACAACACCCATATATATGTGGCGCGAACAAGCAATAACAGACTGATCATGGCGTGGAAGCTCTGCCGATACCAACTTGTGAACGATTGAACGTAACGACTAGCNTACGCGAAGAGTGATCTCTATTGTTGCTTGCTGCCACAGAGNGAAGCTTTGCGCACATGCCGCTCGGGTNTTTCCGATCGCAACAAAATGTTGCTGTGACCAGGATGTGAAGGTCGTGCCGGGTGCAGCCTTCACACAAAGAACATACGATCGGTGTGGTTTGTGTAAAAAGGAGGATGTTGTTGCAAATTCTCCGCTGGCGTTGCGCTCAATGCGCGATTCACCACGAACGGAATGCGCGCGAAGAACAACACCCATACATGCCGCTCGGGCTTTCCGGTCGCAACATTGGCTGTGCTGATTGTTAGTGGTCGTAGTTGTTCAAGTTTAAAGTCGTTGAACATCTGAGAAACCGACAATTCGATGATTATGTTGCTCATCCGAAGAGTCCGAATTAGCATGAGCATCTACTAACATGCTAAGGTTTATCGCTTGCGGCTGGTTTGTAGTCATTGGCATTGACTTTTAACTGAGGATTACAACATTGAGACTAATGTGATCTGGACGTAATTTAACAGGCCGTTTCGGTTTTCGAAGTGGTAAGAATGCATACATCAGACTCGTAACGTGGTGAGGTTATCATGAGCTCATCACCCCGCAACCGACTGTTTGCGCCTGGAGATTAGACTGTTTGTTGCAGAGCTTTTACGAATCGAGGAAATTAATAAGAACATTTCTTGCATTAATGGTCGTCGGAGGGGGGGCAAGGCCCCCTTAGATTTAGAAATCATTAGCAAAAACGGTTGTTTCAATTTTGAGGGGTAAAAAGCAAATTTCACCACTTTTGGCCCCCCCTGGAAAAAATCCTTCCGACGCCCATGCTTGCATTTACTTATAATTGGGTGCGGAATAGAAGATGATAGCCTAATCAAAAAGGTTCTGTGAAACCAAATGCAATAACACACTTCGAATACGTTTCTGGAAAAGCTTTGCTGAATCTTATGACCTTGCGGTTTGTGGAAAACCTGCGCCTGAAAAAGTCCAGTTTATGTGTGATCAATTGAGCTTAACAGTTGTCAAAGCTCGCCGTTCAGTGAAAACTGCAGAAATCCATGCAACACCTGTGACTGTTTGCAGTCATACGTCTGGTCACTTCAGTTTACATAAGTGTCAACCAATGAACAGAACGTTGTCATTTAACTCCGCGTTATATTTGTCGGTCTTGGCTGTCTGTCCCTCGTGTTATGTTTATGCTACGTCCTTGACAGAAGTCTGCTGCACGACGCAAGTTTACTAGAATTCACTTGCTGATTGATTCAAAGCGAACGAAGTCAGCTGCTGTCAAGCAAAAGCAAGAACGCAGTTGAAATGTGTAGGCTATTATTTACGGAATTTGTAAACGAAATAAAAAATTTTACAAAAATATATGCAAAAACTTTTTCCAACAGCATTTCTCGCTACTTCCCGTGTGCACCGCTGCTGACTTTGAGACTGTTGATAATCTGCAACAAAAATACATGAAGTATAATTAGAAAAAGTGGTGTTTTTTGAAGCGTAATATGACAAATTTAAATTTCTATGTTAAACAAACTCGTATACGGTAGTTTTATGTATAATAAAAGCTGCAAATTTAATAACAGTTTGGATTGTTGACTTGCCGCTGGGTTTGTAGAACACCAGTGTCCCAGACAAAGTTGAGGATATTTGCACAAATGCAAATTTAAGTGAACCTTGTTTTCAAACTACGCGTTTGAAAATAATCTTATTTTAAAAAATTGATTTTTTGATGCAAACTAAAAACTTGGAAGCTAGAATATTTTCAAATTGCTTTGGTAAAGACTATCGTAATAAACATTTTAAACCGATCACCATAATTTCAAAACCTTGGCTAATCCTGCCTGGGCTTTGTATAGTTGTTAATAATTTTGAACTTTCCTGTAATTTGAACACACTCTGGTAGGTAGTGCGGGTAATAAATCCAGGCCCGTAGCCAGATTTTAAGCTTTGGGGGGCAAAACACATTTTTGGGGTAAAATTTTGTTTTTATTATATCTTTGAAGCAAATTTTTCTGGAAACAACAAAAATTTGAAGGGGTAATGACCCCGAATGCCCCTACGGGGCTGAATAAATCTATCCGTATTTGTCCATTAACGGCAAGTCGTTAAGAGTTTGTTTGACTTTGATCTTCCACAACTTTAGATAAAATGCAGAGGGAACAAGCGCCATAACGGAGAAGTTGCTTAAACAATAAGCGTATACTTTACGCTTTAATACGACTTGTCGACTGTTTTCACATTCATAATAAATTTTTAGCAAGCCAGTTTACACACAATAAGGGTCTGGTGATGTTGTCGCGCAAACCCTACATGTATTTCTGACAATGGTTTTAAAGTCTCGTGCACGCGACCCTTAGGCTTCGATTTTTGTTAGTTATACTGTAATTGTAGTTGTGTGGCTCAGAGTGCATGAAACCAGGAGAGTGCCTGACAGAAAAGTAGCAAAAACAAGTCGGAGAGAACCTAATTAAAATTTCAAATAGATTCATACTTCTGTACATGGGCGTCGGAAGGACTTTTTCCAGGGGTGCCAATAGTGGATTTTTCCAGAGGGGGACCAAAAGTGGTAAAATTTCATTTTTCCCACTAGGAACTAAGAAAACAATCTTTTTTGCTAAAATTTTATTAGAAAAATATCAAATTTCACAGTGCAGAAGGGTTGGACCCGCATGCAACCCCCTTCCGACGCCCATGTGTCTCTGTGAAAAATGACAGGGTTTTCACGAAAGACAGGTTTTGCCAATCTCGAATTAATGAAACTGATTGACCCCATGCAAGCAACACGCTAGAGACTGAACAATACGTAGAGACATAAGAATTGCAAGCAAAACTAAACGATGAAAGAATACAAGTCATAACAATATTAACGGGTTGAATTTCATTCTTTCAGGACAACAAAGTTTTACAAAATTGGATTGATGTTTTTTTAACAAAACCAGCCTCAAACATCCTTCAACCACAAAAAATAAAGCGCGAAAATTTTTTTTGCAAAATAAAGACAGGTCGTTCACTAAGTTGTGCGCGGTTTGAAGCAAAAGGAAACACCTTCATCTTTTAAAAATGATTTAGCGTTTTTATGCCAGAAATGGTGGATCGAGGATGGTTTACTCAGTTGCCACTGCGATGATAGACTATTTTTTTATCAACGCCTAGCCTTAGTGTCTCAGATACACAAAATTTTAAATTTTGGTTGGGTTCCAGAAATGATGAAAACTCGTCCTAAGGGCTAAACAATATGAAACATCTAAAGAGCATCATTGTTGCTTTGGAAAACAGAAATAGTAGTAGGATGTCTGAGAGCAGAAAAATTATCAGCTACGATGCTAAAGCTTTGATAGGTATAGACAGGTCCGTAGCCAGGTTTTAAGGTTTGGTGGGGTAAAATACAGTTTTAGGGGGGAAAGGTGGTTGTTTTTATTGTACCTTTAAAATAAATTTTTCTGGGTAAACACAATTTGGGGGGCACTGATCCCAAATGCCCCCCGTGGCTATGGGCCTGGGCATAGATATGAAGAAACAACGGTGAGATTGTTACACATTCTGTTTAACAGTGTGGGACATCCTCACTTAACAATGTGGGGCATGCAGGGGTGCAGTGCTAAAAAAAGAGGTGTGGGAACGCCGTTTCCACACCAAATGAAGAGGAAGACTGCACCAAATAGTTCCAATAAAGTGAGCATTCGTCTACCAGAATTTCCACTGTTGTGACATCATCAATGTCACAAACAATGATTACACAATCATGCTACTGTGCTATACACCAGATAACTTGTCATTTATTCGTTTATGCTGCTCCACACCAAAAATGGTGTGAGAACGCCGTTCCTACGCGTTCCCATCCCACTACACCCCTGGGAGCATGACATCCTTACTTAACACTGTGTTGTCTGTATTGTTAAAGATGCCATCTAGTGACTGCAGTAGTTCTTATTATGCTATGTTTGAATATTTTTATATGACAAGGTGAGAGACTCTTGCCTTTGTAATCTGAGCTTATACGGTTAAGGACTTGACAGTCGTGATGCAGATGCAGAATTGAGTCAACTTGCTCAAAATCGAGTGAAAAGTTTGAAGTTCACGCAAACATAACACGCGGTTATTAGCAAGGCATCGCAATTTAAGCAACTATAACAGTGTTGCTCCAATAGTTTCATAACTATTATCTTGTGGTTTACAATTTTGGGACAATGCTACGGAAAACAATTTTAAGGTATGTGAAAGTGAATGGTCTAACAAAAAATATAAATTAACGTGAGTGATGCCAAACTTTGTTCTATCGAGAAACTAGTCCATCCACAAAAGCGACGTTGAATCTATCAGCATATATTTCCAATAGGAAATCGATTTCACGTGACTCTACGCATCCTCACTCTTAAAATCTTGTCTTATCAATAACAATATCTCTCCTGCCGTCCTTGGACCCGCCCTGGTTCAGGATGTGACTTGATAAAGAGAAAGAAACAAATTGTGGCCAGATTTGATGACAAAGTTGCTTTAAAAATTCTCTTCGATCAAAAGGTTCTGTACAAATTGACGTTTCAAAAATGAACGACTAAACAAAACATTTATTTTTCAAAGTAAGCTTATTCTGAAATCGGTTGACGGTTGTTAACACAAAATAAAAGATATTCTGTGAGCTTACCTCTTCCGCATTGATTGCATCAGGTCTACTTGGACAACTTGGACAGACACAATTCGTTGCAGGAATAGTGGTATAACTTCTGCATGTCTTGTACACACTTGGTATGATTTGACCAATGTCTGCTTTATTGCAGCGACTGAAAAACATTTTGTTACATCAGCCTACTAGAAGTTGGAAAAACGTTTTGACGGTCCTAAGTAAACGTTCGATGTTCAAGAAAAGATATATAGCTACCGTCAACCTGTAGAGCGTTTCACTGCATCTAATATATTGTTGTTAAACTACATCACCTATAATTTTCCCTACTGCTTAAAAGAATATGTACTCAAAATCTTTCAACCAAATGTTGCATGCTCCTTCGTGTTGCTAGAGAATGAACCAGCGCATTCCCGTGAAATCGTACAGTACAAAACGCATTATTTTAGAAAAGCAAGCCATTTCTAAGCAATAGCAACTCAAGCAGAAAACTTAGTTCCACCCAGTGCTTGTTGCAGATAGATGTTAAAGCAACTTTTCTGCACCTGATTGTAAACTTTGCAAGTGTCTACCCACTATAGCGGTATATACACAGACACTGTCGGCTTTCAAAGCAGTTATTGCACCTCCAAAAGTGGCATAAGTATTTTCCAGTGCAATAAGCCCATTTGGTCGATTGTTCCCAAAGCAGTAATCCGCGAAAGGTTTTAACCCTTGGTTTGGAATTTTATATTTATGTTCCTTTATTTCACTTAACCCTTTGCTGAAATAAGGATTGGGCTTCAGAAAGGTCAACAAAAACATCTTCAATGTCAGCCTTTTCTGTGATTCGCAATGTTCAGCTATTGGCCTATTATTGTTCGAACAGCTTAAAACCTTCCCCAACTAAAGTCATCCAATACATTCAATGACTTTCATTTACATACTGTATTTAGTTATATCTCTTTAATAGACAATATTTTTTGTGTGTTATGAGGAAGTTTTTTACTATGCGGTTTTCTTTCTGATGAAAATGTACCATAGCAGGCTGCTACTGTACTTTGCCTAGTGCCTGTCTTTGAAGGGTGTTTCGTTTTTCTCGGACACAGACGTTCAGAAGCGTTTCTTTTAGAGATTTGAATTTCAACTGGAGATGCGGGGCAGGACGTTTGGAGATTCAAACGTCTTTGTCGAATTATACATGGGTGTCGTAGGCGGAAGGGAGGCCTTAGACCCCCTGGATTTTGAAATTTGGTTTTAGTCACAAAAGTTTTTTCTCTTAGTTTCGGAGTGGTTAAAATGAAATTTCACTGCTGTTGATCGCTTGCAAATATTTTTGGCCACCCCATGGGAAATGGCGCAACTCTAAGAGACGTTGTTTCTTACATTTGTTGCCGGTCTTCGTTTAGGCTTTTATGCAAAACTCTAGACCAGTGATTTTCAAACTTTCATGAGCCGTCGTCCCCTTCTAAGTTTAACTGGCGAATACTTAATATATCATGACACTTGGGTTATGCAATATCACGGAAAATCTACTTGGTGAAGACCTCTGCTCGTGAACCCCAGAGAAACGCTTCGTGGGCCTCAAGGGGGGGAGGGCCCCGTTTAAGAAACTCTGCACTAGACACTGCGACTAGAGGTACGAAAATCAATAAATAAATATTTGCAAGGTGTACAGGGTGCAATTTGAGCTCACTAAAAGAGTTCAAAGCTGTTAGAAGTATTTCAAAATGTTCGGAACCTCACAATGTTATGGTCAAAATTCCTTTTTCAGATGGACTTTTTTTGAGATGGCAAAGCTTAAAGTAAAAGCATAAATGAGCTCTTTTGCTCGCTGAAGTCAAAATAAGAGATCCTCGATGTTCTGAAGATCAGAAATAAATATGAAAATGGACTGTAGGGTTAGCGCATGGGTTGAAAATAGGGCCTGCGGGCACATTTAACATAGATTTAGTTTCAGATTGTGTTGTATACAGCCCGGAAAAAGTTGGACCATGCTTCTGTGTCGGAACGACGGTGGTTTCTTGCTACTTAAGTTCCCTTAGTGTTTTTTTGTGCTGAGAGCTGGCATGAGCCCAGTGTGAAAGTGCAGACTGTGGTGTAGCAGTGTAATTGCGTGCAAGTTTTTCGGTGTCGAAAGGGACTGCTGGCCAGTAGGTGATCAGCATTTGACAAAAGTTTGGACATCCCTGGGTTAGCGAGTTAAATCAAGTAGCTGCTAAAATCATTTGGGATAATAATTCACTTTTTTCAACAAGACGCAGCCGCGGATATCAAACTAAAAACCCAACGTCTATCCTGAACTCGGTACAGCATAAATTATTCTACTTGAAATACGTATTCAAATTAACAGCTTATTAGACTAAATCAGAAACTAAATGTATGTTGATGCACATAAGCTTGTGTTATCGCTTCATGTTTTTGTGGTAAAATCTAAAATCTGACATTCGTCATAACCTTATTGTGCGTAGCCGATCTGCAGGCAAGCTTTTCCGACATGCACTTCTTAAACTTACTTGCAGAAACAACCGAAAAGACAGTCTTTCTTTCCGGGCTGTTGAAGAAGCAAAAGTAGTTGCAACCACAAATCGTGCAGGTTTCTTGATTCGGGCAAGCAGGGTGGTGGAAATCGTATGGCACTGCACTCGCACCTTGGCCCCGGGATCAAATTAGCACTTGAACCCCGACAGCGCGGGTCATTGGTGCCAACTCTGCTCTTACACCGTCTGTAGATTAAAAATATGCTCATAAGGTTTAGGTTTCTATCAAAATCGTGCATTAAAGCAAATACTATTAAAAATGGATAGTTTCTGCTTTATGTATTACTTGACCACTAGCGTACGGAGGGGGGCACTGCGCCATGGCCCCCTCCCTCAGACCCTAAAAATAATAAAATTTATAAGCAGTATTCGGCAGTGTATAACAAAATGTTTCATTTTAGGCGAATAACACAATTTTGTTTAGAAAAACGCCTGTCAAAGCACAAAATGACTATATTTTCTAAAAATTTTTTGGGGGCATGCCCCATTTGGCCCCCCTGGCTACGCCTATGCTTTGGCCCCCCCTCGGAAATTTTCTGCGTACGCCACTGTACTTGACGTTTTACGCGTGGGACAGACTAAATAAATTAATACGACATAACGGAGAAGGTATACTGATAGGATATAAACAGGGCCGCAACCAGCTGATATTTTCGGGGGCGAGGCAAAATGAATGCAACTTGTTGTTGCAGGCTACCTAACAACTAAACATGATTTTGAAAATTTGGGGGGGAGATTGCCCGGTTGCTCACCCCTTGGTTGCAGGCCTGATAACAATGCACAAAATTTTGCACCAAAAATTATGTGCTGAGGAAATAGTCTTTCAGACTGCAGTGGTTACAAGTGATTAACTTGGGTATATTAAGATAAGTTTAAAAAGAAGCTCTGGACAAGCCAAACTGTGATCGATACTTTATTGAACGTATTCCGGAACTTGTTGTTAAATTAATGAAAAACTTTCCTGTGATCATAACTAATCGTCGCAGTAGCAGTGAAGAGGCTTGCCTATTGTTTCATTTAAACTAGCCGTGCTTAACCTGACGTCCGAAACACCTATTTGGTGGAGTTTCATAAACAGGAATATTAACCTTTTGCAAGTGAATCCATAATGATATATCTATGTCATTGCTCCTAGCCCCTGTATAGTCCGTTTCTTCGGTACTGCAAAAATAGCGTCTACTGACAAGATATTAGAGAGTTGCTGAGCGTTTTGTAGATCATGTTTTATACTTTGTGGCACTTGCTTGACTGGTGTAGATATAGGCCGATCGCAGATATCGCTTAAAGTCTTGATGACTTGAAAATTAAAAGCTCATTGGATCATTTTGGATATAGATAACAGAAGACACGCGGAGCCAAAACTGGCCTAAATCTTAGTGCAGTTGGTTTAACTCGCACCGATCGTTCACCCAATCCACTGTATGCTTGAAAACAAATTTGATTTCGCTGCAAAAACGTTTACACTACCCTGCATCAAGGATGAAGGGACGATAAATTTAGAATTATTTCTTTTTTGAAGATTGCTAGATTTGGATTTTGTATATTAAAATAAATTTTAATTAGTGTACAGCACCTGTCGATGATCTAACATTGATTACCCCTGTTCATATTACCAAAACACGGAGTTGGTATAAAAGCGACGTGTAGATGAGAAGCGATGTCATGTAAAAAATGAAACTGACACTCTCTGCCATTAAAATTGCTATCTTGACGTGGAACTAGAACTGCTTCTAGCTTTTCAAAATCTGCACCAAGAATAAACTTACCTGCAGAAACACGCTTGATTACATTTGTTTTGATCCCACTCTTTGCAGTCGTTCGACTTCCCACTTTTGCAATAATCTGAGGGGCATGTGAACGTGCTTGGAAGCTGCACGGGATGGTTGCGGTCGCAGTTGTTTGTTGAGTCAAGGTGGCTCGGAATCGCTTCTTGACAGCACATGCAGCTGCAGTAAGAATTCATCTGCACAGATCACAAGCAAGTTGCGAACGTCTAAGACAGACTGTTTTTTTTCGCTTAGACATTTCGGTCATTTGTGCGAAATATCCTTCAAAAACTTCCTGTAATCTTTCGTTTTCGACCATTTATTGACCGAATTGACTTGATTTTTTCCTCGTTTAAAAAAGAATTCGGTCAATGACTAAAAATAACCGAAAAAAAACAAATGGCAGGGGAGGTAAGCTACAATCCGCGAGCAGCTTGGGATTCGGCAAAAATTTTTGCGGCTCACTGAAATCAAGTCTTTTCCACACGATATTTGGAGACCTGCAGCGGTTATATCTGGCTTGGCGATTTTAGCTAAATATGGAGATTGCTTTACCGTCTCCTTAAATTGATATTCACGTGATCGAAGGTAAAACGCTTTTTAGACATCGCTTGCCGTCGTATTTATTTCCGGGACCAACAAATAAACTTCATTTGAAATACTTCAATATATGACAAAATCTACCCAAAGTGATTTCCTCGAAGCTCCCTATAATGCAAAAAATCCAAAACGAATATCACGTTTTCATGAACGGTGCATTGAACGTTCTTATTTCTTGACGTTGGAGCTGAAACCCTATGTTCGATTTAGTGATGTGTGGTAGAAACCTTAAGCTTCAAGACCGTGAAAAGTTCAAACTTCAAGACCGAGGATTGTCAGAACACCCGAACAGAGTTCGACAATTGAATCTTCGCGACCGATACGCGGGACCTGAAAGTTGGTCGGCTGGTTCTGAAATCCGACGCCGTTTCTCGTGCTTCGGAAATAAATTTGAATTGTTATTATGTTTTAATGCGAACGGAATTCAGTTCCAAGACGTTGTGCAACCTACGTCCGTAACCAGGGTTTTGTTTCACTCCTGAATTGTGCGCGCTTATTCAAAAAAAGTGATCAGCAAGCATTTTGTTTTACCAACAAACATTTTGCCGAAAATCGCTATTTGAAATTGTTATTGCTCATTTACGCTGCAAGGAGAGAATATTTTTTGTTTTTCTATTGATATGTTGCAAAAATAAATGCTATGATCAGCGAAGAATTCGAGGTATCTTACACTCGCCGTGATCCCAAGAGTTTGGCTATAAAGTAGTGGTCCCCAAACTTGTTCGAACCTTTGCCCAAATCAAGGTAGCGATTATGTCTTATTACCCACCAAATATAATTTCGGATTTCATGTCGAAAATTTATTTTGCAGTGATCGCTCATAATACAGAACAACAATATGGTTTGGCTCTGCGTACCCCTCGAAGAATCGCATATTAGGGGAGGTAATTTACCCCCAATTTGGGATCCACTGCTATAAAGCAATAGTTCCCAACTGGGCTGCCGCGGTACCCTAGGTGCCATTTACAACACTCAGGGGTGCCACGTGTTAAGACGTTTTTCAATATGTCTTTAAAAATGCATGTTAAAAATGTCATAAAACCTCAAAGCAAATTGCCATGGGTTGCCAATGGATGCCGTAAATTGAATTTCAGGGTGGCACAACCCTAAAAGGGTTGGGAAACTATAAAGAATGAAGCACTTTGAGAAGCGGAGATTTCTCATACCTTGAAAAGAAGCTGAGCTTGCGCTGTCGTTGCTGTTGAGATGCCAAACGAGACGTTGAACTGTCCGGCGAGATTTCGCAGTCTTTCCTGCGTGGCCTACCAAGAAACAGTAGTATCCGTTAGTATCAAATGCATTGTTTACTGGGTGTGCAGACATTTAATCACACGTCATTTCATCACGCGACAATCAATCACTGACATTTGATCGCTTGGTAGTTAATCATGCAGACAGTTAAACACTCAGACATTTAATCCCTTAGACCTTTTATCACTAGACAGATCAACACGCACATTTGCACACAACACATATTTTGTCAATTGTACACAATACATTTCGAACTCGCTCGCGGCATAAATCCTGCCGCCATCTCCTGCCTTGTACAGAACAAGATTAAGTTGTGTATGATCGCATGGTGAATGAAGTAAAAAGAATGATTATTTTGGCTTCTCCTGAGAGAATTCTGCTAGATTTTGAGAGTGCAACTATAAATGCTTTCAGATCAGCATTTTCAAATGCAACAGTGACAGTTGATATTCTCATGTGACACAAAGTGTTTTGCGGAAAATTAACGAAATTGGTACGAAAGAAGACTACAAAGAGAATGACAGTGTAAGATTGGCTCTTCGCTGCTTACCAACTTTAGCTATGGTTTTTTCATCTGATGTTGCTGAAGTTTTTTTGATACTAGCTGACAATATGCCAGGCTGCCAGGCTACAAAAAGATATCAGAGCTATTAACGTATTTTGAACCACAGGCGCAGCCAAGGGGGCGTAGAATGCATGCCCCCCAAATTTTTTAAATATCTAGTAATTTTGTGTTTTGAAAGACGGTATTCCAAACAAAATACTGTTGCTAGCCTAAAATAAAAGATTTTATACCCCAAGTTTTTGGGCTGGCTTTTTTGAACACACGTGTATTCGAGACCGACGACGGCCAGGACGCAGTGAACGTTACGGTTCCGTCATCTTTCCAGTAGAAAGGTGGAATCATTTCGAAAGTGCGTCTGAAGCGATTGCAAGAACAACGAACTCTATCGAAGGTTGGCATTACCGAACAAAGGACTTGAAAAAGATACGCAGATGCAACTAACACCATCTTAACAAACTATCTACTGATTAAATGTCACGTGACTAACTGTCACCAAACCGTGTAAGTGATTAAATGTCTGCTATCTAGTGATTAAATGTCAGTGATTAATTATCGCGTGATGAAAGTCACCAAACCGTTTACTGTTGTTGCCTGTTGCGTAAAATGACCTCCTGGTGAACTTTGAAAGGCCTGAGATTTTATGGAAATGTATTCTTGATATCGTGAGGCTACATGAATAGGTAATAGACTGTTTTTTCCACGAAACCATTACTTTGGGCCGAACTAATACGTTTTGAGGATTGCACCGAACAGTCACCATGAGTTCTTACGGTAAGCTCCGCGTTCCGGTTTGTGTTTCCGTTAAAGAAATCATCTTTCTGATGTATTCATGAACAGAGTTGGAAATTTTAACCTATTTGAACCCGGCATTTATTTTTAATATAAACAAGAAACTGACAGAATAGAAAAATGTGTGCTATGGGTTTATTTATTGATTTCCTATGAGTTTACTGCAAGGTTGAATTTTTTAAAGTTCGTTTCGTTATCCGCATTCATTTTCGGGTTCGCTAGATATGATGGTAGTGTGTTGCGTACCCAATATCAAGGCGCTGGTTTTATTAACGTACTTGATTATTCGTGGGGAGGGTTCATTCGTGCGATCAGCTTGAACGGATAGTGTAAAGCGCCATGTCGGGGTTGGTACGAGACGACTGAGTTAGTTACTTTTCGTTGTTTTTTGTTTATTCTATTTATATTAATTTTAATACATACAGCATTTCTTGTAGCTTTACATAAACTTTAGTTGATTGAAGTTCAGAAATATATATACAACGCTGTAATACGTTTGCGACACTGATAATGGCACAGACTGTTGTAATGCTTCCATTTTTGAGAAAAAATAGAAACAATTGAGGGATGTCGTTTTTATAAAAATCTTTATAATAATTCGCAAAAAGTACGTGCATCTGTATGACGCGCAATTTCATGTCTCCCTGTTTCACTAGCACGTAAAAATTATCAAGCGTTTTGCTTTCTTGGTAATGAGAAAACTAGGCTTGCTGCAACACTTCACCTTTCACTTGACGATCGAATTAAATTGGAAAACATTTGCATTTACTTTTAGTCAACAACTTAAACGTTCCTTTTAAAATATGCTTACATGCTGTGCCGGATCCGGGGACAATTTGGTGCAATTGCTACCAAACGATCACGAAGCTCCTCCCCTTGAAAGATCCATTTCCAAAATGCCGCTCCTAAAACGAACCCTTTTTTGCTCTTTAATATTTATCTAAATTATGACGTATTTTTTCGCTGCCATCACTAGGCCCGTAACTAAGGGGGGCACAGGCAGGTGAGATTCGCCCCACTTGGTGTCCCAAGCTGTTTACGGGCCTGGCCATTATCCTAACACAAGTATAGATTCGCCACTGCCTACGTGAAAAGAATCCCTTCAATCTTTCATGCAATGTGTTCTGATTTGAAAGATTCTGTTTTTTAAGTGCGTAAATTACCCATATGAACAAATATTGGTTTGCAGTCAAATTGAAATCCCCGAAATTGAATGTGTGATTTGAATGGATCGAATCATTTTGTGTGTCCATTTGTAGCGGCTCGGATAGGACAATTTGGCAAAGTTGCCCCTAGACCAGCAGTGTATTTTTTCAAATGAGCGTTTTGTTAGCAAAAATGTTCATTCCTTGCTATATCATCGTCTTTTACACAACGTGCTATAAATGTTTAGGCCCATTTGCACCCGCTTTTCTCGACTAACAACCTTTTCTTAAGCTCAGTCTCGACCCAATGCAGACAGTTTCGGCAAACATATCTGCTTGTAAAAAACTCAGTCGCCGTGGTGGCTTTGACAGTTCGGTTCTAAATTCGGTTTCTAACACTTTCACATTATTAAAATACTTAGCTCGATAAAGGGTATTTCATGATTATTGTGTTTTATGGAAGATTTTGTTTGTAGGAAAAAATTCAACGAAGAAAACTAAGTTCAACAAAAAACAGTTGTATGAAGTAGGACGAAAACATGAAAGAAGGGAATGAAATCTTATTCAGTTTTCACGACAGGCAACTTGCCTCATTTAAGAAATTTTAATGCTTTTACAACGTGCGCTTTTTAAACAAAAACTATGGTTTACGGGATCTATTTTGCATCAAACTTGCTTGTGAGTTTTACTACAACTCACTGGATCTTTTCTTGGTAGAGTAAAATTTTAGAAATACCACGGAAATATTTTACCTATTGTCATCAAAATAATTATTACAACAGACAATTGTCATCACTGTCAACACTGTCACTTAAAAACTACCACGAAAGTAATATAGAAAAATAGTACACATGAGCAATCAGATCTACTGTGGTGCAGTTGCATATTGGTTGTTGTTGCAGCGATAGCTTGGATTTTGATCAACACAAAGGGTGATAAAATTTGGTCACGTTATGTTGTTGCACGTGTTTGAACTTGCTTTACAACTCGTTTAGCCACACAAGGTTTCAAGCAGCAATAGGAACAACTTATTACTACTTCACCTTATTATTATTTAGGGGAGGTCCTCAACGTGCTTTCTATTTGTGATGCTTTTGTGTATGTCTCAGGGATTTGTAACGTCGCCCCTCATACATTGTTGAAACAATATTTGAAATACAATCATCAGTGAAGCCCCAATATCAACTGTTTTCGAGCCAAAACTGACGCTTCGGCAGACAACGGCCAACATGATTTCTTTGTTGAAGGTTGAAGTTACCCTTGTATAAACAGTTCTGCTTTTTTGTTTTATCATCCTTCTCTTTTTCGTTGGCGCTTATGTCACCCCATATGCTTTGTTTTCTGGTCATTTTGACAGGGAAACAAGCTTTTTCAAACAAGACCTACACCCATCGTAATCTTTGCAAGTTACTGCTAAGATCTGAAAAATTACAGTTAACAAAATCTGATAACTTTTCTTCAGACATGCTAAAAGTAAAAATACAAATGTCGGTGGAGCTACACCAGGACTTCTACATTAAACAAAACCTATGGAACTCAAACCTACTTGCTGACATTATTTCCTAGTTACTACGCATATTTTCTTCGGCGAAACATCTTTTCTTATCTCACTTTTCAGCTGAGCAGACGTTGCAAATAATGCCATTTGCAAACTTACGGAATTTCCCAAATTGATAATTGCGTTGTCTTGAATTCTTCCTGTCGGACTTCCTTCCGCTAACATCATGCAAGTGAATATTGCTGCTGGCCAAAACATATCGCTGACAAACTTGATCCTGACGTTAACGACGTGTCTATATCCACTGGCGATGTGTTCAATTTGCTTATTTCGTGCGAATGACGGCGGAGCAACGAGCACGCTCTGTATTTCTTTCACCACTAACCTCCCTGAAGCTATTCGAATTATTTTTTTCTGAGTAGAACCTCGACTCCTGCTAGGAGTGATTTCATAGCTTAGCACCGCATGTGGATCGGTTTGTAGATAATGTCTTTAGCCATCTTTGCCACGACAATAAAAAGGGGCGGGATAATTGTTTCCAATTATGTAAGTAAACACCGTCGTCGTCAGCACATCTCTTATACAGCTAATCGCTGCAGGCAAATCACTTATATATAGAACACGGCCTCAGGCGGCCCGGTGCCTTCTTACGTGTGTCACTGGATTATAATTTTCCGAGTGTGTCACAACGATCACAACAATTTAGCTTCCAACGCAAAATTTATCATATCTCTAAAAGAAGCTCATTAAAGATCATTCTCAGCCCACACAATGTTAAGTTGCCTTTTTTTATCAACACCTGTAAAACACAGAATCGCAGTTTACACGATAAAACATCAATCGATTATATGGCGAGTTCTCACAAGCAAAGCTTGAACAAAACAGTCAACATTAAAAATACAAGCTGCAATGGAGCGTATGTGACGATAGAGAGCTGGAACGTAAATAAACCATAAATTTCCACTTAATGCGCAGGGCTGAATTCAATGCAAGAAAACTTGCGGTCAGCCGAAACGTTGGACACCACGGGCAGACACTTAGAACTGCCTGGAATGACATCAGTGGCAAAGGGCATTATCGCGTATGTGGAAGAAAAACGACACATGAAAGATGACCAATGTCGCGGTTAATGGCTGATATAATTGCTTTCATTCTAGAGAAAATAAACTTGACGAAAGCAACAGAAGAAATATGGCCGGCAACATCATAACGGTTGAGGGCGATTCCTGCTTGATCAATGTTCTGATCGAGTATTTGAATAGTTCAAAAGCGTAAGATATGCAAAAATGGCGAAATTACCTGCCTAATGCTTTCAATGTGTGAAAAAAACTTGCCACAAGAACATTAACACATTTANAACACTTACAGTATATGAGGAGGGTACGAAACCACCAAAATTATCAGTNATTTTTGCAGCTATAACGCAGCTCTTAATCACTTGAAGCCACGAGAATACCGCAAATGTGTTTCAAAATCGCCTCGCTTTGTACAACGGGATCACAAATTCAACGTCGCTTTTGTTCAGAGCTCGATTAAACCAATTCAAACAAATCGATGCAGGTCGTTCACTGGAACACTGACGATGTTTCAACAATCGTGAATGGCTTTGAGCCTACCCAGGCCGCCGGCTTGTTCACTTTTATCTCTCCGTTAGCAGTCGGAGGTTTTTCTTGAGTGTTATTACGTGCGTTGGAGGTGTTAGTGCGTCCCCACGGAGGTCGTTTGGCAGGTGCTTGTTGTGACGAATTCCTTTGCTCAAATATGGCTCTCATGCTGCTCACACCACTTCGGGTCTGCGGATTATTTCCAGGTTGCTCCTCTGTAACTTGCTGAACGGATCCATTTGGTCTTCCCACAGGTTTGAGGGAACCTGTCGCTTTTAATAAGTCTGCCCCAGATGGCATGTTCGCTTCGTTTGTGGCAGAAGATGCAGGAGTAGAGCGTGTAACACTTGACTGCTTCTTCCAGCTTGCTGCTTGGTGTGTTGCAATGACAGGCGGGGCTAGGGGAGGAGGCGGAACTGAACTTGTCTCTTCAATCACCATCGCTGCTGCAGCTGCCGCAACCAGTGCAGGGGCCGGGCTCGGTGATGGTTCTGAGAATTGGCAAAGGACAAACGTAATTGTTACGATATATTTTTCCACCTCGTGGCTATTTTTAAATGACGCACTGGTAGTGAGAGAGGTTGTGCAGAACGAGGTTATAAAAATTAATTCCACTGGCAGCTTAACTTCGCACGGAGACATTTTACGCTATTGTCCAGTCTAGAATCGCGCTCACGAATTGAAATCTGTTACTTCAGTTTGTCGTTTTTCAAACTGTACCATCATCTTGCAACAAGTGCTCAACAGTATGTGTTCAACAATAGGCCATATCTCATTATGCCATGTACCTGAAAGATCTGAAGTTTTGCGCAGCAAAACGTGTGGTGATATTGCGCGGGCCTCATGCAAAAAATGTAATGCAATATGTTTGCTAACATTTCCAAGGAAAAAAAGCTAATTAAATTACCCAAAATGCGAACAAGTTTTCCAAGAACAAACTTACGATTCGTTGCAGAACTTAGGCACTTTTGTTGTTGGAATTAAAAGCTCTAGGTTTACTGCAAGTTTCCGAGGAATCAGCCACCTGGGCTCTGCTTTCATGATTTTGCGCTGATTCAGATTTGCACAAGTAATTCGTCTCCACAAAGGCAACGCAGTCGATTCTAACAGCAAATTTTTATAATAGGGTTTCACGTAACTACGAATCATCAGTGCTGTAATCTGCAAGCATTTCACCCGTAAGGGATTGCTTGCGGATTTCAGGACTGAGGATGCGTATATTTACGTGAAATCGATTTCCGATTTAAAAAATGTGCGATAGATTCGATTGCGTCACCTTTGTGAAGCCTAATTACTTGTGCTGTTACAACAGACTTCCTTAAATCAATCGTTACGTAAGTCCCACCTGGAGCAGAGAGCTTTTCTTCGATATGGTCTTGTACTGCTTCTTGAATTTGCTCAATAACAGCTTCAGAAACGTTGCCTCTAGCATCGAGCTGTTCTGCGAAGGCTGAAGCTGCGCTTTCGGCAATTTCCTCCTTGATTTCGTTTTTAATTTCTTCTTGAATATGGTCTCGGATTTCCTCATTAACTTGTTTTCTTAATTCATCACGGAGGTTTTCTTGCAGCTCTGGAGCATCTTTGCTTTCTTGCAATGCTTCCTGAATAGTGTCCGCGGCATTTTCCAGAAGAGTATCTTTTACTTCTCTTTGAACGTCGTTGCGAAGGTCTTCCTTCATTTCTTCAACAACGTTTTCTCTAGCGACTTCAAGCACTTTCTCTGCAATTTCTTCCTTTACTTCATCTTTAATCTCGTCTGCTATTTCTTCCCTAAGTTCATCTTTTGCTTCCTCGGCAATTTTTTCTCTAGCGTTTTCCCTTACTTGTTCTTTTGCTTCTTCGATAATTTCTTCCCGAATCTCTTCTCCGAGCTCTTCTTTAGCTTCTTCAATGATCTCTTCTATTCTCTCCTCTTGAAGTTCTTCTTTCGCTGCTTCAACGACTTCGTCTTGGATATTATCTCTGAGCTCTTCTTTAGCTTCCTCAATTATTGCGTCTCGAATCTCCACTCGAAGGTCTTCTTTCGCTTCCTCTATAAGTTCGTCTCGGATAGCATCTCTGAGCTCTTCTTTCGCTTCATCGACTACTTCTTCCCGAACGCTTTCTCGGATTTCATCCGCAATTTCTTCTGCGATTTCATCTTTAACTTCATCCATGGCAGCTTCCGCAATTCCTTCAGCCAGTTCTTCTTTAGCTTCCTCTTTTAGTTCATCTACCACCCCGTCTCTTTGTTCTAGTCGGTTTTCTACCGCGTCTTCTATAGCGTCTTCAACTGCGTCTTCAATTGCCTCCCTTATTTCTCCATCATGAATGGAATCTTCACCAGTGGGAGGCGGGGGAAATGTCAGATTAGGACCACGTTCATCAACCTGTTAAGTAAACGTGGCATTCCTACAAAATCATCGTGTATTAGTGAAAGCTACATGGACACACATTAGCGCTACACCAGTACTATGAAGACTGCATTCTTATAATTAACCTTGAGTTCGCACATTAATTTTCTCACGCAGGCTACATCCTGATCACTTTTGTCGAGATGTGAAATGAGATATTGCATTAAATGCTTAATCAAATGGAACTGGCCATCACTGAACAGTACTGTGATTAATATGAAATATTCAGCACTATTACTTACTTCTTGTGGATCTGCATGAACAGCTGCTTCCACCGGCGATGCAGATGAGTGAGTATCTGCAATGCATCAACTATTTAATGCGTAGAAAAAACTTTCTAAATTGTACACACTAGTGGGCGTGAATTTCACGTACAAGCTTCACGCACGTCAATCAGCGCTACGTTTTTGTGCTGTAACACGCTGTCAAACAGTGGTGTAATCGAGAAGACGGGAGTAAAGGTAATTTCCCACCATTTTGAAAAGAGTAGGATGCTTCGTACCGTTTGATGCAACTCTTAAACACTGAGGCTTCTTTTGCCACTTTTCTCGGCCTAAAAGTCCTCACCCATTTTACCTGTAGCTGGGAATACCAATTTTTAGAAAACGTGTTTGCACTTTATAGCATGATGCCGGTGATATCAACATAAATTTTGGCGTGTTAAGCTCACTTTTGCTTGCAAAGATTATGTTATAACGTTTGGCTCATTTGAGACTACTGAGTTTGTGAAAATCGGTAAATATAGACCAACTAATTTGCACAAAGCCTTACGTGCCTTGAATTGTACAGCCACGCTGCTGTTTCCTAAACGTTACAAATTCAACGTAGCGTTTTTGCTAAGAATAAACAGCTGTGCATGCATGCAGCTTATGTACCATCGATAATGCTAGACCAAAACGACGAGTTTTTCATCAAAAGTCCAGGAGAGGAATTGATTGAATGCCGAAATCTGCCACATATATTTATTTTAAGACTACTGCCCCATCGAGTTTAATTACAGCGCTTTTAGCTTGTTAATACTGAATAAGTTGCAAACACGTTTATAACAATGAAAACGGCAAACTAACAAATACAATGATGAAGAAACAGTTTGTGGAAAACTAAATAGTTTTACCAATGACGCTGATTAAATTTTGCAAGATTTGCACTACTGTTTAGTAACACATCGCAAAAACCTAACCTTCATTTGCTTCTACTAAAGAATCAGGTAATGCCAATGCAGCAACGATCTTGATGGCTTTGTTTTTGTAGTAAAGATCGGTTTCTTCATCGACCACCAAAAGCTCAACCTGCAAAAGAGATACAGTATACTATTTTTACTGTGATCTGCAAACAAC
>JGI24159J19872_10001770_pt1 | contig 24519 bp, 13 predicted proteins | sample Ectturendosymbi4_FD_19872 | JGI IMG/M metagenome (IMG submission 19872)
AAAGGCAGAATTAAAAAAGTGAGTTTTGAGCAGTCTTTTGAACGAGGAGAGGTTCGCAGCATCTCGCACTTCCTGCGGCAGGTCGTTCCAGAGGGTAGCGGCACGAAACAAAACCGAAAGTTTATAATATCCATAACACACACGTTACATAAATGCAAGCAAATGATATTTTTCACATTTTTGGTGTTTCATATGGCGAGAGCAACTTTGCCAGTGGCCTGAAGCCCTATTATGACATGAGTGGGAAGTTCAGCAAAGGCTGATTATATTTTCGAACTGTGTTGGTGCAGGAATGTATGTCCCACAGTCTAGCTTAAGTCTGCCGCCGTTTTATACACAGAAGCCTAAAACCTGCTTGTTCATATATCACCAAGAGATCGTTTTATCTCAGAAGCGTTATGCTTCCTTATTTCCTTTCTGAATATTGGGTCAGAGCAAAGGTCCACTAAGGAACTTTAAACGTTTTCTTGTTTAGTACTACAACCGTGCTGTGAAAACGAATTCCATTGCACATTTTTTGTGGAGAATATATTCTAAACTCCAGGTTACTACCCAAGTGTGGATGATAAATATTTTGATGACTCAATAAGGCTGCGCATGTTACGATGCAGTGCATCATTCTGACCGGAATTAATATTGTGAAGGTAACACTGCACCGACAACTGCAATGACTACAACAACAATTCCCAGTGTTGAAAGCGAAGCAACAGGTATTCATCTTTTTACTTATTTTCGCTGTACTCTTCTATTTTTAAGATGCAAAGTATGACTGAACGTGGAGACAAACAGTTCTGATTAACTTTTATTTGCACTACAACTTATAGTGGACAACTTTCCAAGCCTCAGCGTGTTTAATCAAAAACAAGCTTGAGATGTCAGTGATTTGCAGCTCAGCTACAAACTACCTCGATGCAAACATCAAAATCAGTGGATGTACTCCAACCTGCGGAAATCGACATTGCAAGCAGCTAAATCAGACAGATGTCTGCATCTGCACCTTGGAAAAAATTCAATATTTTACTTGTCATAGATTTTTTCGTTTTTTACTTACAAGCGTTTTTTCTGGATCCGAGAGAGCCATCTTTTCGATAATTTATATGAAGGAATAGCCACTGTATGAAGCAAGGTCTCAAACTCAAATTGCTCCGAGGGCCAAATGAGGACTTATAAAGTGGCCAAGGGCCGCAATATGTTTAGCCGAGGGCTGCATCATGACGCTAACGAAAAATGGCAGTTCTTAACAGAAACAGTTCTTGCATATTATTTCCTGCGAAAAGTATCGTGAGTTATGGGCAATTCATTCCTAGCCGTCTCACACTTGTTTAAAAGGAATTTTTTCACTCCCTGACAAAGCACTTTTAAACACCGGTGAATAAGCTAAACACTTAAATGTTAAATATTTCAAATTTCCATAAAGCATCGCGGGCCGCGTAAAATGCCTTCGCGGGCCACGTGTGGCCCGCAGACCGCGTGTTTGAGACCCTGGTATAAAACCTTTCTCACTTGTGTATAAAATAACGTCTGCGTCGTTTTGACCACGTGTCTTTACATTGCTTCAGATTACAAAATTTACTTGAATCAAGGACGTTTGACAACAAAAACCCAATTATTTTTCTGCAGGCTGCAATGATTTGTTGCCATCTTGCAAGCAGTTTAAGAACTTGTGTGACAGCGAGAAACACAGCGACTTCATTGATCTCAACTGTCGGCGCACTTGCAACAAGTGTGGTGTACAAAGGTAATGGTGACTGTGGTATGACAGCCGTGCTCCTCACGTAACATCGAATCTCACTTAACACTGCAATTGTGAACTGCACTTCATCATCTAATCAGCATGCTTTTGACAACGCTTGATAATAATCATTAACAAAAGATCTTTCCTGTCTTCTCATCATTTCAAGTAAAACACTTGCGCCATGTTTGTGCATTGTAACAATTCGCAACTTCGATTAAGGAGAAAAAAAACGGCAAATTGTGCTTTCAATGATTTTTCTGATTGCTTATTCACCTTTCACTTGTTCCTATCTAATAAATGTAAAAAGCTATTACAACGCGCTCGTAGACCTGGTTCTATCCACAACAGAATAAAATCTTGTTTAATTTCTTGTGTCTGATTGGCAGTCATTCATTAGGTAACAGTAACAAGCAAATTCATGGCAAAAAAGTGGCAATTTAGGAAGATTTATTTATTTTATTTATTTTTTGCTTTATGGAGATAACCATTTGAAAATTTGTAACAGACAGCCTAACGATGTTTTAACCATCATAGTCTTTACTTACTTCCGTCTTCCTAAAAAGTTTGATTGTTTTAAAAATCTAAAGGAAGTGTAGTACTATTGTAGACAGTATTGTCCAATGCAGTCTGTAGTGTTATTTTGTATTATTTATTTGTGATCATTCTAGTATCAAACTTCTCTAACAAAGTTTTTAGTCAACACAAGTCGTTTCAATTGGTGCGTTTCGACATTGAATTGGGCGGTCTCTTAGTTTTCATCTACAATTTTTTGACCTTCTTCCAGCAAGTGAAACTACAATTCTTAGAAACTGCCAATGCATACGACGTACTAATAACATTTGCTACAAAGTCTTTACACCATTGCTCTGCTGACGACTAACTCATTTGTGATTCATTTTCGCAAAATAACTTAATTGAATGTGACTGTGGGCATAGAACTTTTGCTGCATGTTGCTTGTCGATGTTTGAAAAAGTGAATATTAATCGCCTGTTGTCAATGATATCGAAACGTTTTTGATCTGCATGTAGTGTTGTCTTCCATCTTCTTTTATTTGGTGCATTGTTTGTGGTTGAACGTGCAAAGAATGCTTGAAAATAAAACCGCACATTTCATTTGTCACATTCCTGTGCTATGTTCACTCGTTGAGAATGAATGCTGGAGCAAGTGCATGAGAAATTTCCGTAGTAGTTCGGTTTTAACCGAAGAGTTTTGTTCTAATATTGGAAACGCGTCACTGAAAGACCTGGGTTTGCAAAAGTTGCATGGTGAAGTAAGGTCAACTGAAGGATGTCCATACAGATTCAAACAAAAGCGCTAATAACTTTGGTATGCAGTGAAGCGGAACCATACGTCACTGTACCAAAAGCGGTTTTCGTGGTTTCGTGTCGGGGTCATAAACATCCCAAATGTTTCGGGTCAGTAAATGGCACTATCTCTTGAGTTTTCAGATAATTGCACAAAGGAACGAGAGCTTCAGCGTAACATGTACAGTCTTAAAAATTTCTGGAGCTGACAGCTGGTAGATTTTCGCATTTCGGCAGTTTTAGCCTCGGTTTTACTTTCTTTTTTGTTTTTACTAAAAGCTGAAGCATTTGCTTATGATAAAGTTATTGTTATTATACGCAGGGCGGAGGCAAGTCCTTCATCTGCGACAACTGCAGGTAAATATTAATATAGATTGATATTTTCGATTGCTCGTACCCCATAAAAGCACATTCTGCGATTCTGTCGCTCAGAATTCAACATTTTCTTGATGTTTTCCACTTCATAAAGACAGAACACTACGGCTTCCAGACGAAACCACAACAAAAATGACAAATATTAAACAACATTGATAATTTTCAGTTCAGACGATAAACAGTTTTTAATCAGTAAACTGTTCAGCTCAAAAGTAATTTTCCTCAAACTAACGTGAAACGGGCGGTGCACAATCAAACGTTGATTCAAAACCTTCGCAACATTGTGCTGATGTGTCCGGTAGCAACGACTTCCAGCAGAAATAGATTAAGTTTTGCAGAAAATTTGTTTATAAAGAAGCTGTTGCGCAGAGGGCTGAGCGGTTTCCAGACAAATGAAGTTTTTACTTCACTCTGCGGATGTTCTTCGCACTGCGCTCGTCAAGCTGGCAGTTTTCACCACAGCACCTGCTACGTTGATGCTGGCAGTAATCCCTGGGGATAATTTACTTTAAAGATTTTTTCAACAAGAATATTGGCATAACGAGCTTTTACTATCCGGCTTAAAGAAATTATTCTGTAGGAAGTCCTGAGCGTTCAGATTGTGTGCCTTGTTCCTTCTTCATTTCTCTAAAAATTGTGTAGCACGGTTTAAGTCTGTGTGGTTAATTTTGTACTTGGTTTGATAATTGTAGCTATGGAAAAGGTATGTTTTATTATTGCACTGCCTGCGTTAATGCCTCTTTTTTCCTGCCGAAAAATGTTTAAAATTGACATTTATCATAGTTTATAACTTTGTCAGTCGTTTTCTCTGAAACACAGTAATTCTATTATTCCTACGAGTTAAAACTTCCTCCATCGTTCTCATGACGTAAATTGCTTTTTCCAATAAATGGGGAAATTCACGCTACACATTAGCGCAGGTTTTTTTTAAGGAAAATGTTAGGAACCCAGTTTGGATCTGTAGGGACCCGATTTCTCTTATTCTAGGGATCCGATTTTTTCTGATTTTAGGGACCCGATGATAATTTTCTCCGATTCTAGGGACCCGATTTGAAATTCTAGGGACCCGAATCGGGTCCCTAAAATGCCTTAAAAAAACTACATTAGCGTAAAAGTGCTGCTAAAATTAAGGAAACGCAGACTCCAGGTGAAAAAAATACATCTTCAGTGACAGAAAATCAAACGATTGTCTTAGCACCAAAAGTTTTCTTGCGAGAAAATTTGAACCCAATCGACAAAAACACTGTCTATCGAAAGGAAACCTTTCCCAGCAAATAATCAGACACTAAGATCTTATCAGAGTTTACATTTCGCCTACTAGGCAGGCATCATCAACTCTTATTCAAACAGAATCGACAAAAATGCATATATCGACAAATATTTATATATATATATCGAGGCAGCAACTGTCGATGATTTTACGTCTAACTGACGTCACTGGGCGTGTATACATAGGCGTAGCCAGGGGGTCATGGGGCCATGGCTCCCCTCCAAATTTTCAAGATATCTAGTTATTTTGGGCTTTTGGAGGTGGCATCCCAAACAAAATACTGTTGTTTGCCTAAAATCAAGCATTTTGGTCCCCCTCAAAAAAATTTTGGGCTGGCTACGCCACTGTGTCTACAGGCGTTGTGGACTTCACATTATATTCGTCAGCTGTTCCACGCTTTGCCATGAATATTCTGCAAAGTATGACACAATCACGTTTAAGATGTAGTGTACCCTGCGGTAAAAAGTGAGGCTTAAAGGTTCTACTGAACGGGTTAAGGTTGAAATTTTGCTAATTTAATTTAAAAATAACTCTTCACATGAAATCAACAAACATTCAGGTGAAGTGTTTGGGTAGCCGTATGTTTCAACGTATCCAGTAGGCACGTTGTCTTAGGAATTTCCAGTATGACTGTAGCCCAAAAAATTTACAGTGTAGATGTGAGCAAAATGTTTGGTGGTGTTGCAGATCCACTGTTGCACCGTCTTTACTGCAAACGCTTTCACACAAAAATCAGGCACGGACTGTATTTACGATATCGATTGATTTCGATCTGCAATTATTCTCAATTTCTCGTAATGCGCAAGTGCTAAGTGTCTACACTCTACATGTAGCAAAAGAAGTAACGGAAGTGATGAAATGCACCAAATCAGGGGCGGGTCCAGCCAGGAGTGTTAGGGGGGGGCGATTTCAGTTTAGTTGTGATTCAAGTCTCATTGCGGGTTCGCTGTTGCAAGAGAGTTGAGGTATACTTCACAGCATTGCTGTGACAAAACAATGGACGGCAAAATGGCGTTATATCGCGAATGCTGTTTTCCGAATTGTACAAAATCATGGTGAATAAAGTTACTTTCGTAGGTTTTAGGGGAAGGGGGCGATTACTCCAATCGCCCCCCCTGAATCCGCCCCTGCACCAAATCGATGTTTGACAGCAACCAACCACAAATTGCTCCCAACTGCGAATTCACTCCTAATGGTGTGTAAACCACAGACATTAGGATCTCCACTATATGGCAATAACGGACTGATGAACTCCAAAATTTTGAAAGAAAAAATAAAGCACCTTATTAGTAATAGCAGACTGCGTTACAAAGCGATATTTGTGATACAGCTACCAAGCTCTTACAATCCTCTAAGAGTAAACATAAGCAAGGAATGAATAATTCTTATTATTAGGCGCCTCCGCAACGTTAAAGGCGACGCGTTTGTGGTTGAATTACAAGACCGTCCTACATTATGCTGTGACGCTGTCAAGCTTAGATTTACTTTGGTCGATCAACGCAGTTCATTTTGCTGATCTGAAAATATGCACAGCAAGGGACTGAATCTTTCCATTCATTCTGCTGCAGCTTCCCTCACGACCAGGACTGCGGTTGCAGAGCAGCAGCAACCCTGCGTTGACGAGCTGCAAAACTGCCACGAGATTGTACGCTTTTGCAACAACGATAGGTACAGCCACTTGACCAAGTACTGCAAAAAATCTTGCAAAGCCTGCGGACCCACCTCGAGCACTGAAAGGTAATAAACGCACGTAGGTCCACTCGTTTGTTTCAGAGAAATTCGTTCACTTTTAAGGAATTGTAAAAACAGCTTCGAAATACAAAAATCAAAAATTTTGAAAGAAATAGCAAACGCAGAAAGGCCTTAAACTCTGAAGATTACATTTGTCAATTGTGCTCATTGCAATCGCACTTTAAAACTTTTTTTGCAATTAATGAAGTACACAGACTTTTTTGCTAACATCTGTCTCAGAATATTTCCCTGCAATAAAATGTGTTTTTCAACAAACTGCTGTTCATACAATTGTCGTTTATCAAAATGATTTTTAATAAACTCTTGGTTGACATTAACGTTTTTCATCTTAACTTTTTCACATTCGCAGCCCACAAACGGCTGTTGTGTTAACCATTGAAAGTGAAACATTCAGGATGAATTTACTGCTGATTTTTCTTATTTGCATTTAATACAAACATTACTAAACTATTTAGCGCCAGGGCATTAGAGAATGTCGACGAGCTTGCTCTGACCACTACCATCTTGGTGGCTACGGTTGGAAGTGAGGCTGCCATGCTCGTCACAACATCAAGGCCAGCCACCGAAAGCAGCAAGGATAACAGGACAGGTACATTGCTTTCGTGACGAGGAGATTAAACCTCGTGACTTGCGGTTCGCTTCTGTTTGTGGCGGTAAAACGATATTGTTCATGGAACATCAGTTAAGGTCTAAGCAAGCCAGCAAAATGCTGACTGATCGCTGCGACCAAAAGTGAACATCAATTTCGTTCGTTCTTGCTTTGAATTTATTTAATTTGCGTATGCGTAGTTTCCTTTGCTGAATATGCCCACGCGTTGCAGTTTTAACATTCTGTTCATGTGAATAGTTGAAATTTCATGTCATGACGCCGTTTTTCATAAAAAAATATTTACACAGTTCTTTCTTACCAAATTTACTTTAGTCAAATTTCAAGTTTTCATCGGAAGAACGATTTCTTCAAGAGCTTGCTGAAACTTTACCTCTTGCTTTTTATACATGAAGATAAAATCGAGAAGATCTATCTGAGATTCTTCTAGTTGCCATGACTGTAAAGGCGAAAAACTGTGACGTAGAAATTGAGACCATGTTTCACCGTCACAGGCGAGCACCGTTACGAATACTGGGATTGATTGCATTCTGCCTTTGACAGGTTTTCAGAAAACATGTTTGGCCAGTACACCAGGATCGTTAACTTGGCCCTTTTTTTGCCATCAGAATGCAGAGATATCTCCGTCTTGTGCCGAAGGTTTATAAACAGCACATTTTGCCAAAAGGAAAAGCGCCTAAAAGTCAATTGCCCAGTTTCCTGCAATATCTGCACTGGTCATGGAGCCGTTCCAGGTGAGATAAGTGTATAATACAGATTCTGCTGCGTGCACAACGCTTGCATTGAAGATAGGCCTGTAGCCAGTTTTGAAGGTTTGAGGGTCAAAATACATTTTTCGGTAGGCCAGGTTTTTGTATGTATTACATGTTTACTCCATATATTTACAATTTTTCGTGACACAACGAAATTTGCTGGGCACAAGTCCCCCCTTAAGTTTATTTTTATTGGCTGTTTTCAGAAATGCGCTGTCTGCGATTTCACGGTAAACAGACCGACATTAATGATATAACGCAACATCAATGCTAAACAACCAGCTGTAGCAGTCACGCTTGCGCGACCGCTACATGCAAGCAAGAACGGCAGAAGCAAGGAGAAAGGGAAAGACCAAGCAAGCGACAATCAAAAGTGACTTCCATGCATATGGAAATGAGAGCTCTCTTTGGCCGAATCGTCTATCGAGGTTTCTGGGTTCAAACCCACACTGAGGGTGTGCGAACACAACCGGCCCGCACACGCTTCACAGCTGTACAAAGGCAGTCAAAGCTGCTCGTTCCTGTTTTCAGTCAAACGAGCTACTCCTTGAAAATGCTCCGTTGATTTCTCAAGTTCGCTGCTTGTGGCAAACGTTTATCGATCTACATTTCGTATTTTTGTTTAAGTTTTATCAGTTTCCTTCCTTAAGAACGANTTGCATATCTTCCGTGCCTAGATCACTGGTACGGCCTACAACCAATGAAAATCCTGACCATTTGAACATTTTTTAAAAAACCAATGAAAATCCTCACCGTGTAGGGCACTGTTCTTCACAACCAGTGAAAATCCTCAACCATTTGAGCATTGTTTTTCACAACCAACAAAATCCTCGCCGGTTTAAAATTGAAAACTATACGCAACAAAGGAGACCCACATCTAACCATACTGATTTCTTAATTTAGCATCGTCTTTTCAAAAACGTGAAGCCTTTGTCGTAACAACGATGCATGCCTGAATAAGAATTTGGACATATTTCAAATGCATTATGCCGCTGGCTTCCTTTTTTCAGCGTCAACCGTGACGTCAGGTCAAATCGCGACAAACCCAACTTCCAATCCGACAATCCCAGTGACTGCCTCTGGCACCAGAGAAAGCAAACCGCAAGGTAACTTTTGCCTAAAGCCATGTGAATGATAGAAAGGCATGATGTTGTTTGGCAGCGGTTCTCCGTCGCCTATCACGGTTTTATTAAAGCACAACTGAACTGAGTCACTGAAACATTAGTCTGAATCCTGCATCAGGTAGAAACAAAATTTTTTCCTTCCGCAAAAAGTCATTTTTTTTCAAATGCCTAGCAGTCACTTTTGTTGCAGCTGTTAAAAGCTTAGTATTTTCGATTCGAGATGGTCAAGTAACAAGAGAAAATTACAGGCACACATTCTTCATCGCAATTTTTGTGTTTAGATTAATATCCATCCGTATAATTCCAGTCAAAGCTTAGTTCAATTTCGACTTGTGTTGCGTATTTAACATCGTTTCTGCGTTTAGCTTTATACCTTTTACACTAAACGAGATGAAGACATTATTTCAAAGCGCACTACAAGTTGCTCTGATGCAGAAATGAAACTATTCATTGATTTTTCGCGGCCGTTGAAGTTCAGTAGATATTGATTTTGCGTCCGTGTACGGCAATGGCTTTATATTATTTTATTATAACCCCAACCAGGGTCGCGTCGAGGCGATCCAAGCCTGAGTTGTTACTGGAGAACCAGTGTGATAAGCTCAAAGTAAATTTCCAAAAAAACAGAAAAAAGTAGACCAAACAAAAATGTATTTCTTGTTTATTTGATGAAGCTAAGACATTTCAGCGTGAAGAGAACTTTCGGACTTTCAGTATCAATTATATTTGAAAAGATGAAAGTCAGCTTTTGAACCGCAGTGATGTACATTCGATGGTACCAGAACAGAAAACAAACAGTTATCTGCGACTCTTGAGCGTAGTTCGAAATGCATCAACTTCAATTGAAAACATCTTCAAAAAAACAATCTTCAATTAAAAAAGCACATGGCAGGGCCAGGTAATTGGTTGTAAGAATGATTCCTAAGGTGAAACCATGTAGTTTGGAAGAACTATCAGGCGGAAAAAAAAACTTGCTGAATACTTTAACACCAGCCTTTGCGAACTTCAGTTTCTTCACAAAGAGACAACGTAGTACCAACTGTCCGTTCGCAGATCTTACGGAATGGTGTTGATATCGAAAGTCACTCGAGGAAAAACAGCGTGAATCTCATTTTTAGTGATACAAGCTTTTAATCATACTTGTTACGCCAAGTTCATATTTATCTCGAAAAAATATGGTATAACTTTTCTGACGAGTAGAAAGCTTTGAAGTGACATACGTTTTCATCTGAAACGTGTTTTGCTCACAATCTGAGCTTTTTGAATTATCTTTGACTGTAGCTAACACTACGCACATACCGGCTAGTTGGTATGTTGGTCCGGGCATACGCTACCAAAGCTGGTAGGCATGGATTCAAATCCCGGTCGGGAGTCCGAAGACTTGAAAACCTATATTTGCCGCCCGCCCAGCCTCGTCTGGACGGTAAATGGATGGAAAAGGTTCACTGTGCTGCTATTGACTTTCCACCAATGCGCCATTCACTACAAAAGCCTTATGACGCACTCTACAGACTACTGAGACTCAAATGTTCAGCGACGTTAGCTTTAGCTTTCCAATCACTGCATTCCAATGCGATGTCACAAAAAAAATCAACCTTGATTATAAAATGCAGCGTTTTAACAATGGAAGAACCCTACGCAAGATGACAAACGTGAGAAAAAATGTTTCACATGTTAGGATGTACACGCTTATTGAGGGCAAAAGACAAGAAGTATAAAAGCTTCAGCTAGTGCCGAAACAGATGTGTTGGCTGCATTCGACCATGCGTTTGAGACTCTTGTTCTGAAGTTAAAAACGTATTTTTATAGTGTGCAAAGACAAGTTTGAAGCCCCGTGCAAGCGTGTGAGAGAACGGAGACTCTGCAACACATTGGAGTCGCTGACGCAAGCCTGCCCCAAAACATGCGGATTATGCAAAGGTGCCTTTGCATTAGTTTTGTTACGATGCACTTCAGGGTGAACTGTGACCATTGGGGTTCTCCGTACACGGTCTGTGGGGTTTTGGGGGTTCTCCGTACAATAGTAGGGGGGTTCTCCGTACAATAGTACTGTAACACGGAGCATAACATATAATGACATGTGTGGGAAATAACTTGCTTTGCATGTTACTACCGCAATGCTACTCCCACCTCGTTGAGCGACTTACAAAATCTTCCTGGTTTAGGTTTTAGTACGTGTTTTGCCCGATGTTAAAGTTGAATGGAGTAAACGTTTTACGAAAGAATAAGCCATCAATTTGGCCAATAAAAGTAAGCACTAAAATCTGTTGATCGTTGGCACTGACGTGAACATATCAATACCATTTTTTTTGTCCGGAAACATGTACTTACAAAATTGCAATCAACGTACAAATTTCCCATGAACATGGACTTCATGCTGTCTGCAGATAAACTCGTCACTTTTGTTTTATTTGTATCTCCTGGACATATTTTCCGAAGAGGTGTTGATTCGTCAGGCAAAAAATTAAAAAACGCTTTCGCATCCTGTTTTGTGTCGATTATCTCGCATCCGCTGAAGTGAATCAGATCTGCGACTTACGGCTGCACACAAACAACAACAGCTGAGTATAAGACAAAAACAAGCGAACCTAGTGCGGAACCAGAAAATTAAAGTTCCGCAATTCAAAAGCTTTAGCCCTTACTCCGCAGATTTTGGTTCTAAATTTGCCGGATAAGTTACTGATTGTCTTTTCGCTGGCTGAAAGTTGTTCTGAGTTTTTTACAAGTTGTAGCGAGTTTCATTTTCGCAGACATATCCAATATTAGCATCCTTTGACAAAAAACGGTAAATGCAGTCAGGGAAGACAAGTCTATGAGTTTTGGAATAAAAAATGTTCAAATTTGGGTTTTTGAAGAAGCATAAGAAGCATTGAAAACAAACCTAATCAAAATTTGCGTCAACAACTAAACTGATGGACAAATGGACTCATTGCACGCTTAGTACCCACTGTTACTAACAAAGCCCACATTTTTGGAATCCTGATGCCATTGAATGCATTTTCCCTCTCGGTTTATAGGCAATTTCTCTTTGGGTTTGATTATGTTTTTAGTTTTACATATCCTAGTCTTCCTAAACATATTCTCACTGGTTGGTTTGCTTGTAGCAACAGTCGTTCTTATTAACGCGCAGACAAAAAAAAATTTTTAGTACTTAAAAATTCTTACGTTTTTTGAGATTTTTAATAAAAATCAGTTTCACGTGCCGTGCAGTTCCTCTGGTGTTAAAACATTATGAAACCAGCTTCATTCTGAAAAAAACGTACGCTGCAGTATCACAAATCATTGTAAAGGAAAGCCACAAACTTTTTCAAACAAAACGTTTTATCGAAACCTTTTGAGTCGATAATGTTTGTGGCAAAAAGGTTAGTTAAAATTTTGTCCCGCTAGTCATATGAAGTCTAACTGGCTGGGCATTGCAAGACCTTCACTTTATTACAACTTCAGACCCTACTACAGAAGAAACAACAGCATCTACTACCACAACAACAACAACAACTACCACAACAACCACAACAACTACGACGATACCAGAATCGGCGACAACAGCTGGACGTGAGTTTATTCGAGCAGATACAATACATCTTCATTTATTTAAAGACGATTCATGTTACAACTTCCGCAGTTTTTTACGTAGCGCAGACAGTTCCGAAAGTTTAAGTTATGGATGATGTTTAACGATACATGTGTAAAGCTTACCAATTTTTAACTCAGATGCAAAAAATTATTACTGGCAGGTAGTATAGCTTTCTCAAAATTTGGCGTTGAGATTTCCATCTTCAACGAACTTGCTTTCCACAATGCGTATATATGCACATTGAAAAGTAAAAGCTTCTCAAAGCTTTGGAATTACCACATCAGAAGTAATTTTGGAATTCATTTCTCACTCCCTCTTGGAATTCGTTTTCAAGATAGTAAGATCTAAATCTTTTACGTTTATCCTACAGAATGTACGGATCAGTATGGAAATTGCAAGAACATGTCTCATCTTTGCGAAGACGAGGTCTTCAGAGACGAAATGGCCAGACAATGCCCACAAACCTGTGGTCTACCTTGTTGATTCGATTTTGATGCTTTTATCGCCCAGAATATAGGTAAGTTTCTTTGCTATCTGATCAAGGGTTTTCCTCTGATGTGACTGAACCAAGTAATATGTTCACAACCGATATTCGTGTGCATAGAATGCGTAAGGCATAAAACTACCGATCTTGAAACTTTGCAGCAGTTACTAGTTGCAGACGTCTGGCATTGGTTTCAGCTACTGTTCAATTGATAATGTTCTACTCCATTCCCGACTTCCATTCGTGGTGACTGCGCCTCACTTCAGCCGCGCTGGCAACACAGCGTTGCACGAGTTCTAACATCTCGACTGCGCGTGATAACGTTTTGTAGCATGCAGGTGAAATATTTTCTAGCACATTTACTGGAACGTAGATTTGTATAGTAGCACATTTGATTGTGTTACTATACAAATCTACGTTCCGGGAAAGTTTGGGTGAGTATAGAGAAGTCATTAGAAAATAGCATCACAAACCTAATTGTTTCTCTTCAATAAACTTGGACTGGCTTGTTGACAGAAGTTCAATGCCATCGATCCGGTCATTGACAGCTGGCCGTTAAATTTTGCTATATACGCAGCCAGGTTCGATGGCGATGTGAAAATATGTGACGTTCTCACATGAAGGAACGGTCATATTAACTGGCTTGGTTTTGTGAATGGCAAACACTGGAACGAAACTGGAGTAACATCACCAACATCTTGACCCATTCGTGGAAAAATTGAGAAATAACATTTCTCTCCGTTGGCCGCAGTCTGCCAGAATTTTTTTTTTTTTCTTCTGAAACGCTTCAAAGTCAAAGCTCAGGTTGTTCAGAGATGCTTATTTGAGAACAAGCCTTTTGCGATATCCACTAATCTTGCTTGTTCCCCAACACAGGATTTAAACAAGACCTCAAAGAAAATAGGAACTCCGGCGAAAATTACCTGAACTTACATGTTTTTCAAATTATGTCTAACTTTAGACTAATGGCCACTAACTTATATGTTTGAACGTTATTTCTCCTCAAAACCGGAGTTTCAAAATCAGTATCATTTCATCTGTAAGTCAATTTTTTGTGATGGAAAACCGTCTGACTGCTCAAATATGCAACATTTATCGTTCCTTTTTTTATTGTCACAACCGCGCCAATAGAAGTATCAGTAAAGAAATGTTTTACGGTCAAAAGGTAAATCATTTTTTGATTGCCACAATGGCATAAAATGGAGTTGAGTGTGAATTGAAACAGCGATGAGCCCGCCATGAACTGAGCGATAACTAAAACAAGTTTAAACCCATGATATATTCGGCACGGCCTGCTGCACTGTTGTTGCCTAACCTGAAACTTGATTTGCGTAGATGATTGTTGGCTGCGGGAACTTCTACATAGCAAAACTACACTTCCCTGGTGTGAAGATGACCTCGTCAGAACGTCTCTGCACATCCTTGTTTATTTATTCATTGTCGTTTTCACCGGTTTTCAATGTGAATAACGACTGTGTACTTTTATGTAGTCACGACACTTCGCCCGATACTATTTCAAGTGCGTTACTTGCAGAAGGTGGTAGTAAATGGTCAGCGGAAATGTTGCTCCCAGCCCCAGTAAATCGATATAAAATCATGGCATTCGTCCGAAACCTCTCATAGGTAAACGATGAACACCGTGCTCTAGCGCTTTTGGTGGGGAAGGACATTATAAACTATTGGATTGAAATTAGCATTGGCGCTCTAATTTCATCTCCACAACCTGGAAAATAGCAGGCAATTTCCGTTCAGCTGTATAGTTTTCTGTGTTTTCGCATTAGTCGTTCTGTCTTTGGCCATTGCCTACTTTTTTAGTACAATAAATTGTTACAATGTTCTGTTGTATTATTTGCATTTTTGCGAAACCTTGCAAGACTCTCGTATATAGGCTGAAACACAAAAGCAAACTGAACTTATCACCAGTGACTTGTCAAAAGCAATTATATTTTCGCAAAATGATATTTCAGTAATACAATCCTCTTTTGCAACAAATCAAGACCGCGGATGAAAGAAGCGGACAGACGCGTTCAAAATCCGACACAGGATTACTACGAAAAGTTGCTGAAAATACATGGAAATAAAAATACATGGAAAAAATTATGTGCGGTTCGGTTTAAGATTAAAATAATCGCGCAGAGCAATGGTGTGTGTACCACAGACATAATCTTTAAATAAAAAACTATTTGCCACACAGTTTCTTAAGTAAAAAGGACAAAAAGGAAAAAAATCCCACCAAATCAGACTTAAAAACACGTCATAGTGAACCATTAGCAAATGCTACTCACCAAACAGGCCAATATGTTTGAAAAAAGAAGTGAATATTGAGCAAGAAACGGAAATTTTGGAAACGTTTCGTGAGGACTACGCTCAGTAAATGCGGCAGTGGTTAAGCAAGCTGTGATTGAAGCTAGCTTCAAGCTGTGATTTTTCTCGCACCAGTGGGGAGGAACAATTGATTCAAAGGTTTTCGAACTGTGATAAACTGAGGATTTGCTTGCAAGCGTACGTTTACCTTAAACAGACCCATGACCGGTGGAAGTTTTCCTCAAGGTTTTTTTGCTACGATAGACAGGCCTCGTCACGCAGTGGAAGCATAGCGGCTCAGCTGCGACATGCACCAAGTTCAAGATAAGGCTGCAGTGGAAACTTGACCTTGTTGGACGTACAGAGGCATTCCAAACTTCCCGTCAAAATCTACGGCTATCCCACAAGGGGCTTGTCTGTCACTTACGAGTAGCGTACGTTTTCCGTTGCGTAGACAAAAGGATCAGGCTTGCGAAGCGAGTACCGTAGGAAAATATCGTTGGAATGTCACCAAAGAAGGAACGTTCTGAAAAAAAGCAGCAGGAACTTTAACTGTTTCGTGTTTTTACTCTTGAAAAAAACACGCCACTGTTGCGCGGAACTTCTACAGAAATACGGACCTCGAAAACACTTTGATCTGACGACTGGAAAAAACTGGCTGATATGCTCCTGATAGTACAGCAGGAGACAGGGATTAAGTTCTTTTCTGAAAACTTGAAAAAAGTTAAACTGCTAACTCACTTATACTGAAAGTGAACCCTCTTTGTCCACCTTTTCAAGTGGAGGGAAGGCAGCTGTTTAAAGAAGGCGCAGGTAGAAATATCAGCTCTCGAAAAAGGTTTTAGGTTATGTTCGAATCTAAACCTAGCGCAAATGAAAAAAATGTGGCCAACAGAACAATTCTCTCACCGACTTCTTGTGGGTCACTGGTTCGATTGTACCGTTCATTTAACCAGAAAATAAACAGTGCTATTACAAACGGAAATGCAGAAACGGAAACAAAACTTTTCCGTCCTCAATAACCGTGAATTAGCAATATTCATATAAAGCAAATATTCCAAAATCATCTTTTGACTGCCACATGATCTTTGGTACTTTCCAGCGGACGTTTCTGCCTCGTAAAAACAAATGATATCAAATGACCACGACACGCAACCATTACCTTGGTAAAATGAATTTTGCAGTTGATACCTGAATCAAATCTCATTTTCAACGCAATCTACACGATTAATTCATCCTATTTAACTCGTGGAGCTGATATCAGCCAGTTGAGTTTTTCGGTGCCTCACCTTTTTGTTCAGCTTTTCTTCAGCTTTTTTGAATTTCTTGATTCCTTTTTCGGAAACCCCACAGGAAATCAAGTTCAGCTCCCGTACTTTGGCCAAACTTTTCAACAAAGCTGCTGTGGATTTTGGAGTAAGTTGATTGTTGCGGAAGGACAAGCAAGACATCTGAGTGAAAAGAAGAGCCTATCGTAATGTTTGTCTGCTGCTTCAGTTAACTTTGCTTATAAAGAATTGCGCATAATTTATCCAAAATAGAAAGGACAGTTGCACTGTACTGCAAAAAACGAATTTTTGCAAAAGGAACGTTTCCACTTCGCGGATTAAAGCATTCTGCAAACAAAGCACATTTGCAGGACTGCAATTATCTAATAAATTGCTCTGTAAAATGATTACTGGCGACATGAGTTCTTCTGAAACTACAGTGAAACTACTGTGCAATTTTAGGATTTGTAAAATATAACTCTAGCCTGAGCTGAACCGGTATTAGACGTTTAAAGTTTGATCCGGTGAAAAATATAATCATTCTGCCCAGTAACCACATTTTAGATTAATTTGCTCTGCAGTTTGCAAACTATCTAAAGTAGGTGAAGTTATATAGTTTACATAATACACGAAAAAAATATGGGATAAATTCACGATACTTATTTTTGCAGTGTTTTTATACTCTATATTTTTATTTTTATTTTATCGCCGACGTTTTGCTCCATCGGTTTTCAGTAGGCAAGCTGAAACAGAAATTTTTAATCTTGGTACTTCCGTCCACATCTTTGATAATCTTATAATTTCCTGTAAGGTTTTTCAAGTTGCGCTTCCAATGGTTTCCTACAAAAAATATCCTAATTATGCAGCTATTAAGCTGTAGTTAGTTTAGGCTCGCCGAAACTCGTTAATGCAAATTCCCTACAAAGTCAGCAGTTTTTCTGTTCTGAAGACTTTTCATAAGTTACGATCTTATGATGTCACGTTATGATAAACCGAGTGTTTAAAAATGTGTGACTTCAGGACTTTTGCCATGACTAAACTTATCGATGCGATGTGGAATACAAGAACAACAGTACTCAATGTAACCAATTGTTCTAAAAGAAAATTTGGGTTAAACCAGGGTCTCAAATTCAAATTGCCCCGAGGGCCACATGAGGACTTACCAAGTAGCCCGAGGCCGGGACGTAACGAGAGGTGGCAAGGGGGGCACAATTTCCCGGGCGCCGAATCACATTTTTCCTTGCAATTCTCTTTTATTTTCATGGTTGTGTTTGTTGTATCTTTTCATGAAATGTTATAACCGTAAATTCGTTAATTGCGCTGTATCAGCAGTGGCCAATGACAGCTGTAGCAGACGCTTCCTGTCCCTGAAGCCTAATCACATTCTTTGTGTTGAATATACTCAATAACCGAAACTGAAAATCACTTCCATTTATACAGCAATAATAACTTTAGATCACCCTTTCAGGTCGCCTCTGAAGAGCTTGCGAGATTGCGATCACATCTTCTTCGCTCAGGCCACATCCTGCCAAGTGAAGCTTGTGAATGTTTTTCAGACATTTAGTCAATGCGCTGACGCCGCGCCTACCTATCTGGTTATGATTCAATTCCAACAGCATTATCTGCAAATACAAAACCATAGATCCGTCACTTTTTTGGAAGATGACTATTTATTCACTTTTTCGCAAGCAGTCCAACGCTACTGATAAGAGCTTTTATGAAACAAATGATGTAAAAAACTTTATAGTTTCCAAACACCAAAGCTTTAACTATTGACCTGAACAATCTTTCTGATTTCGATGCATATGATCGATCAAACTAGTTTTAACTAACTCTGTTTTTCATTCAGCTTAACGCTTTGAGGCGCTTGTCAAACAACGGCAACAAAAGATATGTTTGCCAATCTCGACTGTCTTCTATTTCAAAAACTGAAGTCACATAGGCAATTCCGGTGATTGTGGTGGTTACAACGTGTTAGAAACTTGCAGAAAGCCACCACTGTGGCAAGGAGCAGTCTCTTTGCATGTTTTGCATTGCAAGTGGACTATATACCGTAGCTCCAATGTTATGTGCACGGTTTACGTCTAATCTCAGGTAGCAAGAGGGGCATTATCTTTCCAAAACGTTAGGCGACTGGCAGATGGCGGAAAAAATTGTAGAAGGTAAGGAGAACGTCTGGTACATTTTCAGCTGTACGCAAGCTTTATAAAACCTGCCTGCACCATCTGCATCTTTTTGTAATGGAAAGCTGTTGCGGTTAATAAACGTGTTCATTGCCACGTTAATTTTAAGCCAAAGGGCTTGCGGCAGTTTATCAACTACTTATTGAACAAAATACCTCAAACGTATTTCCCTACTTGATCTTGTTTGTTTAACAAAACACGGTGTTCGCTACACGCACAATTCACTGTTCTCCTGGACAGTGTTTTAAGGTGTTTTGAGAGAACGGAACGGTCTCCCAAATTCTTCCAACGATATCTCCAAATACATCGATTTACGACCATTACCAAAATGCACCAAAACCCTGCTTTACGACCATTTTGATATTTAGATAAAGTAGTTGCGGTCTCCAAAAATGTCTTGGCGATCACCAAGGTCAAACTGTAAAACATCCCTGCTCTAAGGGAGATAAAATTGGACAAAAATCTCGCGCACTCCTTTCTCCATGTTTCACATTGTCATGCTACTGCAAACTCAACGTGATCTTTGCCGATCATGTTTTACGAAACATAACTTTCTCATGGGGCTGTGGAACTACTCTTTACATTCGTTGTTTAAGGTTTAATACTAACACCTTTAATACCAGGTATCAGAAAAAAAATTTTTCACCATATGCTGTATATAAATCGGTTAAACAAAGGAAACGAATTACATGATCGTATAAGTTTTACGTTATAAGCCAAACCAACGCTAAGCCGATGTATCTGAAGCAGTACAAACGTTTGAGCGTCTGCTGGCCGACAGTGTAAAAGCATCTTGTAGCGTATTATCATCAACGGATAGAATTTGTTGGTTTTGCGATCACGAGAAGTTGTTGCTTTCACTGTCGGCCACAGCTTTGTATGCTTTGCAGTAATAAGACATAATCTTATAGCCTAAATTTGGTGAGCAACAAATATCATTCCTTGAGGGAAAAATGCTTTATGGTTTACTTTATCCATGAAACTTAACAAGTTTTAAATTAACTAAAACCGAAGTCAATGTATCTTTCAATAAAACTCTGACCTACATGTAAACAATTGAGCGTTCAGGCAAGTTAAGTGTCTTAACTTAACTTTAAAGCTTTTAATGCTGTAATAACAATTTTACCACAATATATGCAATCTTCAGTGTTTCTCAGCCCAGCGACAGCTGGTGCACGTTGAAAGAGCAAAGCGTTTGCAAAAGTGCCATCGACAATATGACTAAGCAAAGTAAACACATCGGTTTCCGCCACTCACGGAGCAATCTTCGAGTCCGGCAGATAATTCCTCTACCCCTGCTCCACTCAGGTTACACCGGTCCAGTTTCAAAACCTCTATTTTACGCAAAGACGATTTCAAATACTGCGCAGATTCATCGCCGAGGTCATTTTCGCTCAGTTCTAGAACTTTCATCTGAAACGGCGACGCGTGAATGTTAAAAATGGACTCTTGTCCGACAAAAAATAGACATTTTTTCTCAAAAGCCTACACAGACAAACAGCAGATACAACCTAGTGCAGAAAAAAATGCAAAAACTTCTATGTGGCTGCCCGAACACCGAAATTTTTTCATGTTAAAATTTCTGCATGTCTGCGTAGGCGTCGAAAGGGGGGCAAGGTGGTCTTTGCTCCCCTGGATTTTCAAATTTGTAAATTTTTTAATAACAATTTAGTAGAAAAATGCTTTTCTCTGAGTTTCGAGTTGGTAAAATGCGATTTCACCACTGTTGCCTCCCCCCTGGAAGAAACCATTCCGACGCCCATGCATCTCCGACATCAACGAATGCGCCTTCTAGCAGAGCACACAAGCAAGGGCGAAAGCCAAAAATGTACAGTCCAAGTCGCACCCAAGTGCAACGCAGCTTTGCTCAGCTCGCGGTGTTTGAAAATTATTCGAGTCAAATCATTTCACAAAATTGGTCAAATCACCTAAAGTCTACCTACCAATTCAAGTCAAAGCATTTTCAAATTCTGATGGATGTAATTCTTTGTAAACTAAAACGAGGGAGTAAAAAGAAACAAGAACGCAAAACAAAATATGTGACCTGCCTCGAGTAAGATCGCAAATAACACTTGTTGTCTCGATTAAAAATATTCCTTCAATAAAGTGTGACTTTATATCAAAAAGCTGTGAAAGACACCGCAGGTGTGATACCACCACCACCACGGCTATGACTTGTGTAGATGTAGCAACAAATCAGGCATACCGAAGTCGTCAGTTTCGATATTTCTTCAGACAGCTTGCGCACTCCTGCGTGAGTAACGCCACAAAATTTTACACGCATCCTTTCCACCTTGCTTATTGATTTGGACAATGCTTCCAAAGCCAAGTCTCCCATTTCAATGTTGTAACTGAGGTCAAGCTGTGACAGCTGCCAACAAAAAGCAAACATTTTGTTAAACGTCTTAACATTTTCTGTAAAAGAAAATATTAAAGTTTGCATTCACGGAAATGAGCATTATCACCTGCACATGTTGCCATGTTCCAATTATAAAAAGTGTGTTGGCCATTTCTGCTCTTACAAAATTCTTTGAAATTCAAATTTCTAAGCAATTTGGTAATCCTAATCAATTCGAAACAGTCTACTCAGTGATAAACATAAGCACCAAACACCATCTTCTCGGCTTGAAACCATCAAAGAACATAAAAACAAAGACTACGTTCAGTTCGAAAAAACTGTGATTTTTTTAATTCTTGCGTCAGACTAAAATCAGAGCTCTTCCTATTTTTAGGTATTGGTTTTCTGCCGATTTTGGGCAAAGGACATTTTCAGCAGAATAATGATGAAATGACGTAGCCGATCAATAACATTTTTCAGTGACTTTCAAAGGTTTCAAATTGTCATGTATCCCTTAATAGCTTGAACTGATAAATTCATAAAGAAATCTTAAATGACTTTGACTCGTTTTGCTACAATCGCACACTCTTTGACAAGTGCTTTTTCGCACAAACACTTGGACAAGAAGTTTGAACAGCAGCGATGTATCAACCGTAAAGGAACGCTACAATCGACTTGACTAACATTTCACTGACCTGGGCTAATATTTTGACTCGGTTTTGCGCTATTTGTCTCTCCAATGGCTCAGAGTCGAAGTGATCAGGCAGACCTCTATATTGCGGTTCATACTTTCAAATCCATGAGATAATGAATATAGCCGATTTTTTAACACAAAGCTAATTAATATGATGAAGCTTTGGTTTCGACAATCTTTCTTAACTATACTATCCATAACCACGCACTATAGCGCTTATCACAAATCATGGTATGCAGCCAACATCAATATATTGTTTATTCGTGTACGTTAGCTAACACCAGGAAGATAACTGTTCTCGAATTAATATTCAAATATTATAAACTGTACACTGCAGGTATCAATTAACTGATTGTTGCATCACCATCAAGAAAACCAATAAGTAACTTCAGACTATAGCTGCTGAGGAAAGTCTTGTATGTAAACCTTAAAAATTCGTTTTTTTACTCAAGTTTTAACGAAGCGAAAGAATTACATTTTCATAGAAATGTCTTATTTCGCTTACATTAAATTTGATTACTTTGTTGTTCAGGCTTGCTGTTTATATGTGGATTGTCTCATTTGGGTGACTTTAGATGTGGAAGCCATGAGTGCACGCTGTGGTGTAATGCTCATAAAAACGTGCGGATGTTCTGAATAATGAATGTCTTGTCTTTAATGGTAAGTGTTCGTGCCGAATATTTCTTCATCTTCATATAATGATGATGCCAACTGTCCCCTTTACGCTATATGTAGTTTTCCCGCGGGAGGCCTACAGCACAAATGACCCCTGGTCCTTCGCAGCCTCCTATTGCCCCATACATTTAAAAAATCGGCCGACTTGGAACTTATCACAGCACTTTGAACAAGCGCGTTTCCAGAAAAAATTTGGGGGCAAAGAAATTTCTAATCGACTTTAAAAAATTGTACGGGTACATTATAGGAAAAGTAAAATGACCCGCACACTCTGATGATATATGTGCTAAAGGCTGTGGTGTAGAGTTTTGTCACGCTATGACAACTACGTGACCTTGAGACGCATATAAGTGAGGCTTTCTATTCTGCTTTTGGTGCATTCATAAAAAAGTGAAAGGATCGTATTCCAACTACCGGATGCAGTTATAGGAAGCAGAAATATTTGAAACAACAGACATTTGTGAAGAAAAAAAGCGTATACATGCACTTGCGAACAGTGGTACAATGGCCAGGGCCGCAACCAGCGGATATTTTCTGAGGGGGAAATGACAAAATGATTGAAACTTGTTGTTGTACCTAACAAACACGTTTTTGAAAATTTAGGAGGGCAATTGCCCGGTTGACCCCCTCCCTGCTTGCGGGTCTGCAACAAGCGAACTTAGCATCCCTGGTAATCATAGCGCGGTAACTCTGTCAAAAGTAATTTGGTGGAATTCACGTTACTGGCAACTCTATACAGTTGCCTCCTGCTTAGCTTATGATCTTACCGCGCTGAAACTGTTTCAATTGAAGGTGCCATTGTAGACAAAAATCTTACAGTTTTTTAATGAAACGTTACGGCACAGGAATATTTCCGAAGTTCAAGGAACAACTTCAGTTGCACCATTTTGTTGCAATAACAACACACTTTTTGCAATTAATTTATGAGAAATTTCCAGCAGAAGAACCATCATTTTATCCATTTTATGCCACGTTTTTCCGTCAACATCAACGTTTCTGAACGCTCCGTAAATTCTTTATTTACTCGTTCTTTGTGTATGTTTAGTACTGCAAGGTTGGACAAACGATCAAAGCGCATTTTTGAGCGAAGTCACCTTTTCACTCTTCTCATTGCAAAGAAAGAACATTCGGCCTCAATTGCAGTTGCAGAAAGCACTAGGATTACACTGTTTCGAGTAAAGAGTGGAAATCAGGCTATCACTTGCAAGAGTTGAGTAAAGCCGGAGTTGACTGCTGATTCGTTGAATCCAGTCCTCTCCACAGTTCCGAATTCATTTGGAAGATATTTTAATTCATAAAGTTGTGCAAGTTCATCCAAGTTTTACGACTTGTTTGAGGGATGAAGGAAAGGAGATTAGTGTGCGCTTTGTTTTCGAAAACCCGCTCACGCAGCGATGTCATTAGTCCATCCAAGTAAACATAAAACATAGCATTAACATAGTAGAAATATCTTCACAAATATCCCGACAACTTTAGCAGTAGAAATAGCCAAGAAAAGACTGACAGAATGTAGCAACTTTCAAGAACGTACAAATTGGTCGATACAAAATGTTTGCGAGGGATTGGATATTTGTATGCAATCAGCATATTTTGCATTCCGAGGAAAGTACTTTAAACAAATATTTGGGACACCTATGGGTTCACCAGTGTCACTCATTTTGGCGAATTTAGTTATGGAAGACATTGAAAATAAAGCAATGTCAGAATTCCACCACCCATTTACAGTTTGGAAACGTTATGTAGACGACACGTTTGTTGTCATAAAACAGGAGTATTTGCAGCAAGTTTTTAATTTTTTAATTAGCATTGAACCTACTGTTCAATTTACAAAAGAAACAGAAAGTGATGGAGTTCTGGCGTTCCTGGATGTGAAACTAACCCGTGAAAATACCGCCTATTTGGACTATGCTGTTTACAGAAAACCAACTCACACAGACCGATATCGCAATTTTCGATCAGACCATCCTCTACAACATAAAACAGCAGTTATTAAAACATTACTATGCAGAGCAGAACGTCTGACCTCCAGTGAAGCCAACTACAAAGAAGAGATCAATCGCGTTCAACTAGCACTCAAGAACA
>JGI24159J19872_10001771_pt1 | contig 24511 bp, 9 predicted proteins | sample Ectturendosymbi4_FD_19872 | JGI IMG/M metagenome (IMG submission 19872)
TTTTCTATGTCTGCAAATAATACGTGTACCGTTGAAGAAAGGAGACTTCTATGAATCCCACATTGCCTATCGGCTGACTCTGATTTACTCTACTTACAGTTAAAACCTATAATCTGAGGTCTAAGTTAACCACGAAAACACACCAACTGCACCATTTCGCTCCAAGAACGGCATTTTCTGACATCATACAGAAACTGAGCAACGTTTTCTTTGCTGAGTTCTTCACTTCAATCGCCAAAATTTAATGTTGATAAGCCGACCGAATGACTAGACCAGCGTAGGCCAACTACTTTTCACCTACGGGCCATTTTACAAAAATGTGACAACTTCCGTGCCTCTTCCAACAAAATGATTTATAAAACAACTCATCACAGATGCACAATTTTTAAACCAAAAAGGTGTATGCGTTTCCAAACGTCGAATGCATTTTGTGTGCGAAATCTTTCAGTTTGGGAAATCAGTCTTTGCTGATTAATAACCATAAGCTATCTAGAAGTCTGTAACACCGTTGCTACTGTACATTTGTATTAAAATATGTTATGCCTGTTCTAATTAAAATTACCTATTGCAGAAATGCAGAAATAAGCAATTGATTTGTTTTGGGGCCACTTTGAGAAGGCCGCATCCAGCGGAGAGAGACAGATTTATTTGGCGATACTGAGTTCATTGCGTCAGATGGGCTCTTCAAGACAACGAACGCCGGGGCACGGAATAACTGAGGTTATCCAGTAAGGTGCTCCAGCGGAGAGCCTACTTTCTAATTTGATTGTAAAATAAATAAATACAAAAACAATAACTAAACCTGCCAGGTGCGACATAGGCCTCTTTAATGTTCAGCAGTGATTACAACGACTGATACGGAGGTACTTTAGCACACTGGATTTGACCCCAGACTTTTGAGTAAATATTTTATCAATTTGCTCACTCCACAGCCACATTTCTTACTTTTTTTAGGCTAGCCTTTCTAGTCTAGGGCTTCTAAAGACAAAAACTGAAAAGAATTAGAACTTTTGAAACATTTCAAAATGTATTTAAGAAAACAAAAGAGTTACAACTTTAAAACTCCTTTAAAAAATTATTTTTAATCAACAAAGTGCCGCCCGGGTCCCTGAGGGCCCACCCTTGCTACGCCAATGTCTACGAGTCAATATTCACTTGAACTACATATCCCAGAGATTAGAACATCGTGGTTGAAACGATGATTCAGGCATCACGCTGAATTCTTAATGATTCATCAACTGAAATACCAACCTATGAACGAAACCATAAACGTATTTCCTAAAAAGACTCCTCGCTGAAACGAACGTTTTGGACGGCTACCAACTTTCAGTCGACACTGGCGACGTTTTGGAATTTTATAAAGCAAATGGAAAAATCCTTGACCTGTTACGTATTGTGATACACCCTCCAACAGGTAGGACTTCAAAAAGAAAGGTAGAATTGTGACAAGCTGGAAGCATGTTATATTTATTTGAAAATCACGCAAAGTAGATGTGGATCAAACGTGTAATTCAAAGAAAGGGCATGCCACAAGCTGATAATGAATTACCATGAACGCGGTAGAGTTATTACACTAAGGAAAAAATTTCAATCTTCATGACTTGAAATACAGTGACACTACCACAAATGGGCGTCCGCAGAAATTTTTAGTGGGGGGGGGACAAAATCGACATTTTGCTTATCCTTTTCAGGTTGCTGACGATGCAATGCAAATGGACGTTCACAAAACACTTCACCCTTTCTACATCACAAAAAAATGCCCAGTGTTACGGCAACTGCCTCAAAAAATGCGCTTCGTTGGCAGCATTGCTTCTTTTTCACTCATGCTTCTTTTCACACAGTATGAAACTACGTGGCTTACTGCTATCAGCAGTCATTGTCTCCAGAAGCGTAGCCAGCCCAAAAATTTGGGAGGCCAAAAAAATGGGGGGACCAAAATGCTTGATCTTAGGCAAGTAACACTATTTTGTTTCGGATACCGCGTCTTAAACCACAAAATGACTACATGTTCCAAAAATTTGGGGGGCCATGGCTTCCCAACTACGCCTATGATTGTCTTGCTGCATTACCTGCCACAGATGTCTGCGTTCAGCAGTCACATGCGGCAAAACGTCTACTGCTGCAGTGCTCCATACAGCAATTTCTAATTAAATCCAGATTGTACAAAAAAAACGTTTATCTTGAAGAGAACAGAAATGTCAATTTGAAACATGACATATGAATGCAAATACATGAGATGAAACGGTGAGCAAAATACTGATTTACTTTCAGCTCCTTTTCCAAAGTTTCGTCTGCAGCATGAACATTAATATTTGGATCACTTTTCCATTGCTCGTGACATTTTATATGACAGTGGTGACATACTCCATTAATGACATCTCTCAGTAATTTAGGCTTAGGTGTCCAACAGTCGTTTTGCTGGTTTATTGACAATGCTTGGTTTGCCAACAACTCTTCCTTAACATTCTCGGTTTTAGCAAGTTTGTTTCGTTTTAACATGAATTCGAAAGGAAAATATTATTTCCAGCGATGCAGCAAAATGTGGTAAAACCATAAATCTGATCGTTAAATCTTAAAGTACTCCAAACTCCCAGTTATCTAAGCCGCTTTTGATGTCACGCAAAAAAAACGAAAAGCGGTTTTTATTTAATACCATAAATCAGGGATAGGTTTGTTGGACAAGGACACATCTTTAAACTATGGCTTCCAGTAGATCTTGAAGCACAAGGTGGGAAAAATGTACAGCCACGTTTGCTATTGAACTTGGATCTTTTGTGAGATCTTGAGCTGCAATGGAATTTGAAATCCCTAAGCTGGCAACAAACCCTCTCTCCAATGTATGTTGTTTTTTTTAATTTGAATGCATAGGGTAACCAAGAAATATAAACATTCAGTCTTAGTCATTGTTTCATCAATTTCTTCAGCTGGCATCTGAGACAGCAACCTTATATATCGTTCATCCAAATGCAAATCTTTCACTTCATTATGTAACCGTTTGTTATTTATTCATGTCACGTTCTTTGTACGCGCAACTGCATGGCTGACTGTATCGGATCGCAAGCAACCTACAGTATTTGATATTGATACTGGTGTGAGCGTGTGAAACGGGCTTAACATGTTTTGTTTCACCGATATGAGCACTTTTTATACCTGATGATGACGCCTGATGACGCTTTTTATACCTGAAGTGTTTATCATACTATTAGATTTACTGTAGCTAATTCCCAAATGTATTTCTTAAAAAACAGATTCAACAGGATTTTTAAAAATAAACCTGAACACACAGATGCAATCGAAGAAAAACATATCTGGATAGAAAAAACAGCAACGGAAGCCATATACTGCCTTAACTTGCAGTGAACCTTTGAAGATCTGTTACCATGTTATTGTTATCCAATAAAGACCAACATTAGAACAATCCGCTCCCAAGTTTCGAAACATGCCGCTGCAAGTAATGGAGCGGTTTTTGTAAAATCCGCTGCAAACTCATTACTACATGATACCAGAACCCGGCTCTTGTGCAGTGTGAATGCCATATCGGCAAATAAAACAGTCATTGCAAGAATTAAGTCTGCTAAGCTGCTGGCTTCAGTTTTTTTAGAAAATTTTGGTTCTTAATCCCAATTTGCAGGGGGGGCAAATGCCCGTTTGGTGCGTACGCCCATGCTGCCACACTGTGTGTGGCAAAGTTTCTACGAGAAAGAAGGATAATGTGACCTGAAACAAAACGTCTGGTGATGGACGAGTTATGCACAGGACGTGCATTGGATTAAAAAAAACATACGACCCTAGTTTCAAACTCTTTGCTTTTACATTCGAGTATCACGTACTACAGTACATATACATCAGCCTCAGTGACGTGGATGGGTTGAGATCTAACAACAGCAAATGCTGGAACGCAAAAAAAACATACAAAAACACAAAACTATTGCAATCCTTAATCCCAATTTTCCTCGGGATCTTCCATGAACTCAACAGGATTGCAATAATAATTTAATGACAACATCCTAATCAACATCACAAAATTGATTTTCATAATAAAAACTCAAACTTGGAAGTGTTAAAAATCCAGCTTTGTAATTACACAAAACAAATTTATTAAAAAGTGATTACATAAAACCACTACAATACTACCGTCAAATCTCGCTTTAAATTTAGTCAAAACAAACCGTTGTCAGCCTCAAGCTGAATATCCCGCGAAAACATTTGAAGCCTTGATCAAAACAATTTGCATGCTTTTGTGCGCCACTGAGCACACCATCCGACTGTTTTTAGCCGTTTACTTCAAACATTGATGTTAGAATGTCTTCATTTTGATCCATGGGTGTAGTGGGGAGGGAAGGCGTGGGAAGGGCGTTCCCACACCCTTTTCATGTTTTGCTTTAAAATGAGTATGAAGCTGTTTCAAATTGCCTAGTTTTTTGGGTGCGTTCCCACACCTTTTTTGTTGCCACGTGCATCCCTGTTTTTATCCCACTGCCGGATTCTTATTTGATGAGTGAGAGCAATTATAGCTGGTGCGTAGTTTCAGTGTTTGGCATCTATCGGTGTTCACTGTGGTTATCATTTGACACTTGCACTGCGACGCGCTATGACTAATCATTTTTGTGTTCTAGTGTTATTCGATTACCCTTGTGATATGGAACATGAGTCCGACTCAAAATAAATATAATTATTATTATAAGGAACTGCCTCTTAACGGTAGTCATTTAAGTTTTAAGAAGTGAACACGTACCTTCCCATCTTAATCGACTGTAAGACCTTCAATCTTCTGCTGAAGAATACTGCCATTATATTCGACTCTTAGTGCGGTAGCGTGTGAGTGAAAAAGCAACTAAAATACAAGTATGATTTAAAACTATTCAACATCTGCAGAGCAGATTGGTTGCCACGAATGTACAACTGCTTCTTGTCGCACTTTAAGCGCGGAAATCTATGTTTCATTTTGCTCTTGTCACTTATGTTTTGTCAACTTCTTAATGACTGTTCTTAAGTGTTTTGCAAGCCCATGACCTTCATATAAACTCGAAAATCGTACCTTCATTTCGCATATTGTAACACTGAAAGTGGGACTTGCGCATTTGATCAAAGTTTGCAAAGGGTTCTTCTAGAATCTTGGACAATCTCATCTTACCAACATGCAACTAACTGTGTATATCAGCTATTCGTCAAAAAAGGGGACACGTGAATAAAACCTGCAAACTCTTCTTCCACACAGATGGTTGCTTCTTACAAATTTATACTAGCAGATTTTACTCAACACACGACAGCATATCTGCTTACCCACTGCGCTAAAGGTGCGGCAATGTAGTGCAGGTCATAAGGGATTTGACCGAATAAAATTAGTATCTTGACTGCAGTGCTTTGAAGTGGCGCAGTTTCCGCATCTTCTCCCTGACAATTTACAAGCAATTGTTTTCAAATCAATGAAACACACAAAAGCACACAAGCTATCAATGGAGAGGTATCTTCTGCAGCGGCGGGGAAGAAAAAAGATGAAATAACTCAACATTTCGCGATTTTTCAAGTTTGTTTTTTACAAGCAAATCGTGACGTTTTTTTCACGGAGAACTTTGAATGCTCCGATTGGGGAATCAAATTGATATTTTTTTTTAAATTCCAAGATGTATTTCAAAGTTTCGCTCACCATAAACAGAAATAAAGTGCCGAGCTCAAAAGCGATGCGTGGTGTAATGTTTTTTGTTTGCTTTCGCGCCGAAATAAAGCGTAGGAACAAAACATTTCTTAAGAACAGCGCTCATCGCAAGCTATATATTGAATAAACAAAAACAAGGACTTAAAAACATCCCAATGACCGCAGTCCACGTAGTGAATGAAAACAGGTCTACGGATCACCAATGGGATAAACTTTATAACGTTATCTTTATCTCGAACATACCACTGTCTATGACCGCAAAAGGTATGGCAACAGATGGCATGAATATCGCGCGACTAAAAAAACTTTTGCTCGGCAAAAATGGGTGGAAAACAACGGAGGTTTTCCGTCACACCGAATGATGTCTTTGCGTAAACGGCAGCTTTGTCGCTGTTTAAGTCACCCGCATTACTCCCCACGTACCGAATCTGTTTCATCATCAGTCCTGACGAGCGGTTCTTCCTTGCCTGGTGATGGGGTCACGATTTCATGGTCAGGAGACATCAGAGGCACCTCGTCATCTGCGTGCATGCTTAGTTTTAAAACATAACCAGAAGACGGAGCCAACGCAAAAATCATCGATGAGATTCTGACCATTTCCCGGTGTTCCCGCGCGTTTCAAAACACAGGAAAAATCAAAGTTTTTCGTCTGCGGGTGTTGATGGTTTGGCTACGAAAACATTTTCCAAAAAAAAACACGATTGCAGAGTCAATCATCTTTTCCAACCTAGTAAGTCCATTAACCCGATTCTTTGTGGCATGACCTTACCAGACGGCGAAACTACCACAGGTTCGTGCCATAAAAATATTGAAAGGGCTAGTAACATTCTACCAAACGGCAGAAATTTCGAATGCATCTTCCCAACCAAAACAGAAAATGCAACCTTTCAATAGGCACATACACCATTGAGCAGAAAGTTAAAATATTTTCCTGAGTCAGAGAACTGGTCCCGGCTTTCAGCAAAATCTGTTAAATCCCTTTTTGTGCAGTGTTTTGACTGTAACTCACTCGTTGAGTGCACAAAGCAGTTTCACGTTAGGTCTGCACCAACCACCGCCACCAACGAGACGCATTGATGAGGAGCCTTTAGACACGAGAGGGGGAAATAACCCCAAGCCCCAACCTTTAATGTCCCCAACTTTTTTTTCAAAGATTGGGCAGTGAGTGATTTTTTATTTTAGCCATGGTTACCTTTTTTATTTCGATAATTCGTTTTTTGACCAGCACAACATTTGGCTATAGTTTTACGGCTATAGCTTCATTAATGCGCTTTTCAGAAAAAATGTGCACCCCTGCAACGCGATCAGCAACACCTGCGATTTTCGGTAGGTACCTTGTGTTGGAGCGGAGCGGCTGTGGACCACACCGGACACGCACAACCGTCACCAGAAAGTCTTCAATAGGGGGGTTTCGAAGTTGCGCAGGGGGGAGCTTGACATTTTACAAAAACTCCACTGCTTTACGTTTTATATTCCAATTTGGGAGGGAATGGAGCTTCGTTTGGGGGTCTTAATCCACCTAAGCCTTCCGTGGCGACGGGACTGCGAACACGTTAAGGGCAACTGTGCATCAAACTTGCCGAAGTACCTTTTTCACTTTCCTTTGTCGGCATGTTATCCTCGCGTTCATCAGCGGTCTGCGTTTCTACAAATTCATGTTCTTCCTGCTTTCCGTCATCCATTTTTTCCACCTTTGCCTCGGGAACAACATCATTTTCACGATTACTGACTTCATCTTTCATCGTATTGGCTTCATCTTTCCTCGTATCGGCTTCATCCTTCATCGTATTGGCTTCATCCTTCATCGTGTCGGCTTCATCTTTCCTTATATTAACTTCATCTTTCGTCGTAATGTTTTCCGATGGCTCGACATCATGCGCTGCAACAAAAGAAGTTTGACAAAGTAACTTCAGGCAACTCGCTAAGTTACCTGCTTTCAAACAGACGGTTTTTAACCCAGTTTTACAGTAATTATTAAAAGCCCAACGTTATAAACTCTGTGTGCAAGGCATTCCGTGGCAGATTCGGGACATGCAAAGAAACTGCAGAATTGTAAGACATCAGCGGTCGATTAACTAGTTGTGCAACGAGCAAAAACTTGGCCAAGTACATAAATAAACCAGCAACAATTTTGTTAAACATCAAATTTCAGGCTTCGGTAAGTTCAGTTCAAGAACACCAAATGATAAACAGCCCACACAACAAGCGGTCAATGAAAAAACAACAAACTGCAGGCAGAAAAACGTGAGCATTCGAGGGAGAAAAAATAACAAGAAGGTCCTCGATTTCAAATACACTACATAAAAAGTTAACAGCGCACCTCTCGAAGTTCGCACAAAGACATAACAACACAACATACATATAGGCTAAGCTTGTCGATGATAAAGCCAGATGTTTTCAAAGAAGTCGCTATAGTATGCGACACAAAGACGTAATGTAATTACAATGTTTTTCGGCGGACAACTGCCAGCCGAATCTGATGTTTCACTGGAACAGCCAAGATTTCTGTTTTCTGGCCAACACGATCGAAATCCTTACCGTGCAGGCATCGAAAACAAGAATCGCAATAAACGCGAGTTACTGTCACTGCAACTCTGTATGAATAAAACATGTTTGCAGTGCTGCGACTACTACCAGCTCTCGTTACTATCGCGATCCCTGCATTTACAAGGATGCATCGATCAAAGAATTGGTCGGCTATGATGTGGATACCTGTCGCGACGGTTGGACTAGACGAGGCGGCGTCAGCAGTTTCGGGTGTAGTTTTAATTTCTTCAACGTTTGTTGCCGTAACTTCGGGACTGTCTTTACCCGCATGCTCACCAGCGGGTGCTTTCGCTTCCGTATCATTAAACTGAGATGCAGCTTCGTCTCCACGCTTTATCGGCAATTCAGTTCCTGCAGTCCCTGAGAACGCGATGTAAAGATAAAAATGCAAGCAATGCTAGCTCACTGATCGCAGTTACGAAGTACGGAGGCGGATTCGCAAAAATGGCTTCTGTTTCGTCGATTTTCTGCACTTGGCATTACCGTAACGAAACCAACAGAAGACAAGTCCCGTGTGAACAAACACAATTTCGTGCGCTTCCGGTTGACGAGAGAACCCACGCACACCGTAGCAGCGTTTTTCTCTGAAGCTGAGCGCTGTTTTGATCGAAGGCCACGTGGCATTCACCACAGATCGAACAGGAAACAATTAGCCAGCACATTGCCGGATCGCTACCCACTCACGCACGGTAGTAAAAATGTGTGCACAAGACGGGAAGAGAGCCCAGCGCAGTGGTGCCACCGCCACAAAAGTGACAACGATCGACTGAGCTGCAACGCAAGTCCATGACATGACCGCAGCAGCTCAACCACAACTTTATTAGTTATCAGTCATTCATACGAGCAACAACGAGTTTAAACCGAAAATCATCAATGGTTTTTCCTGTCTATGGAAAGAAATCCTTTCACAGCAAAGAATCAGACACTAAGATCTTACAGAGTATATATTCCGCCTACGATGTAGGCATCATCAGCTCTTCTTCAAAAAGAAAAATTGCAAATTCTACAATTACGACCTATGAAAGATGGCATTTTGCCATTCCAGCCGTCAATTTAAGAGTCACCCTCCCTTCAACGCATGATCTTGCGCCGCATTACTTTCAGATCGTGTCAGTGGCATTACCGAAACGATCAACAACAGCATGTACCCAGTAAAGCCACCTATTCATTGGAAGGGAACAACAGCGTCGATCGATCATAATTAAATGCAACATTTAAAGCCACGTGCAACCACCATGACGTACCTTGGTCCTCCTCCGATCCCAAAGATTCGTCCCACTCAGACGTTTTCGGCTTCTCTTTCTCTTCCACCGACTCATCCCAATCGACGAGCTGGCCTGGCAACAAACACAATGAACTGACAAAAAATAATTAACTTGCTTTATTGCCTAGACTGTATCGTGAGTTCGAATTCGGGCAGGTTACGCAGAAACGAAAGGAGCGCAGTTTCCCGCTAGGTTTTTAAATGATTGTTTGAAAAAATAAGTTTCAATTTCTACCATAAGTATAACGCTTTATCAACCACAAAATTGAATCTTGATGCTTCAACAATGAGAGGAAAAAGATCTCTGAAACACGTTGGCTCGGAATTTGGAAGTCTATATTGATCGTTCCTTATGTGACATTCCACCACCTGCATTCAAAAGGCAGACTTGTTAATGCATATAGTTATTGACGATAGGGTCTTGGGTAATGGCGAAGGTTCCAACAGAGATCTGCTTATGTGCGATGTACTATTAATTTTGGTTTGACACGTATATANTGTGAGGCAATATCAATTTTAGATTCTAGTATGTTTTGTGTACATGAATTCCAAGTTGTAAATCCCNAACTGTTTCATGGTTTTATTGCCCCGGTCTTTGTTTTGCAGCAACATTGCATCAAGAGGTCATTTCTCCATCATCCGCAGCAGGCCGGTGTCCTTTGAGCATTCCTGCACCATGCTTAAACACTTCTACAGAACATGTGAAGCTTTCTACACCACACTGCACAAGACCTCTCGAGTGGCTAGCAGGGGCTTCTAACTCAAATTGCTCCAACGGGCCAAATGATGACTATAAAGTAACCGAGGGCCGCATTATGAAGACCCTACAGGGCCGCATTACGACGCTGACGCAATGGCGGTATCTGAATCTTAGTAAAAACAGTTTTTACATCTTATTTCCTGCGGCAAGTTTTGTTCAGAAGGAAATTTTCTCTAACCTTTTCTACGTACGTTTAAAAAAGGAACTTGTTGACTCGCTAGCTTACCTGTGCACTTGTAAATACCAGTGAAGAAACTAAACAACTTAAATATTAATTATTTGAAACTTCCCATAAAACATTGCGGGCCGCACAAAATGCCCTCGCGGGCCACATGCGGCCCACGTGTTTGAGACCCCTGGGCAAGCCTTTACGGAAGTTGGAAAATTGGCTTTCTCTAGGCACCAAAATACGAACTGCTGCAGAGCAAACAATTGTCTGCTTGGATGCGAAAGGGTTATGGAAGCCAGGACAGAGTTTCATTTTAGCTGGTTTGCACTTTTTCTGTTATGCTCAATTCCCTGAGAAACTGAGAAAAACACGGTTGATACCGGTTGCGACCTTCGCAACTGTGTTGTTTACCCAGCAAACTGCAACCCCTTCCTAAAATGTAGCTCTAATAAATGCCCAGTAATTCGGCCATCAACTTTAAACCATGATAGAAAATTATGAAACTGTCGAGGGGTGCCTGACAACACAACCTGTTAAACAGTTTGTTTTTTTTGCGGTATCCCAGAGCTTCAACTTTAATTTGCATGTAAACTCAAGTCAGAATATAACTCCAACAGTCACAACCGAAAGCTAAACATACCTTCATGCAGACTTTCGTAAGTCTCTTTTGAGGTATCAGGCTTTGCCTCATCTGGCGTACTTGCTGTGGCAACGGGGTCTTTGACGAACTTTTCTTTCAGTGACGCCATTTGGGCTTCTGCATAATATTGCACGTAAACGGAAATGAGCTCAAAAAGGTATGCAAGACAAAGTGTGTTGGTGAACCAGCATATTATACTTTTTACGTTTGAAATTGCATGGAATTTATACATTTAGTCTTAACGTTAGCTAGATATTCATCGGGATCAGTGGCGACTCCGGTCTTCGATTACGATTTACTTTGTAAAACGTGAGCTTGTTTGCTTTGTACTGCATAATTGTGTCACCACCCACTGCACTGCTTGCGATGGTTAACTCAGGCTCTTTTCATTGGGCCTAGTCACTATTCATATATTTTTGTTCCACGTCTGGCCCTTAGCGTTCATGTTGCAGGTGACCCGAATAAAAAACTATCGTACGTAACAGGCGTTCTCTCGACTTCATTCGCTCGCGCTTTACTCGGGCTCAAGCGTTGAAGCCCGAGTTGCCATCCGCGATTCAGTAGTTTTAAAAATATAATTCATATCAGATTGAATATTTTTGAGGCAATGGATTTGCATAGAACATTGGATTTGAATTCCAATCCAATGGACAGTTCCCATTCGAGAATAATTTCAAACGAAGCATAAAATTGCACAGCAACTCGCGTTATAATATGAATGAGTCTAGTACGTAGAAGACTAACTGGCGTTACCATTGCATTGTGACGTGCGTTACGCAACAATGGAAGGTTCTCATGAGAACTTATCATTTATTACGTAACAATGTCACAGAGCAACGAGAGTGCCAGCCAGAATGAAAGCAAATGGAAACGTGAGTGACGCAAGGCTCGAACGGTTGCAGTATTCAGTGCCAGCCAGTATAAATTGCGTGAATGATGCTGTTGAGCTCGAGTCGCCCCTGATTGCGATTCTTGATATATTCGAATTGAGTACCATTTGAAATGGCTGATGTAAAACATGCGTGTAACTCAGAAGCCGTGGTGTTGACTGTTTCAAGTTATAGTTCTCCGATGCACAATAAGTTTATCCTACTACCATATTTCACAGCACACTTCAAGCAGAATTGGGATAACAAGAACATGCGTGATTTGCTGGTCAATCACATTGCAACAAAAAAATTACATAATCATACTGACTGCGGAAACAGTGTTCAACGTACGGCTGAAATAGCAATTCGGTATAGAAGGGTCGTCGCTAGGTTGCCAACAGCATTCCAGAGCATTGCAGAAAACCTGTGTTGGTCTACCCACGCCACACAGAACCCTCTTGTCCGTAGCTAGCATGCACTCTAAAACCACACAACACAAAGTTTTAGCACTGCGAAACCGACACGAATCCAAATCTTTGTTTGCAAACCAAACCATGCAAGCCTCTACAAATAAATGAAGAAGGGGCAAAAAAGGAAGCAACCCGAATTTCCAAAAAAATGCAAATAAACAACGACTTAAAAATTCAAATGTAATGATGATGACGTACGCAGAATTCCACGTCACAGCACACAGATCACGAAACGACAACACTGCATATCAACACTACAAGACAAAGTTGAAATGATTACAAGAAGATATTGTTGATGTAGCAAGGCTACATGCACAAACCACATTTACCAGTCACCAAATATCAGCTAATTTTTATAGATAAAAGATGCCTTGTGTTGTTAGCAAACATCAGATAACTTACCCGGGCGTTCACCAGAAAGGGTGGATTGCTGTGGCAAAGAGGTTTCATTCGATACACGCTTTGACTCCGAGGGTGATTCGGATCTGTCGATGTTATCATGAATATCACATTGTTTCTTGGTCTGCATTGAGCTTCGCACCAAGTTTGCGAAACTTTTGTCTTCATCACGCTGGTACGATTTGTCCAATGCGTTCTCGTTGAGAAGGCTGTGTTGATTTGTTTCATCGAAATTCGCGGCGGAGTGCTGTAATTTCATTTCCAGCGATTTGACGCGGGCATTCAACTGCTGCGATACTTCGTCTTTCAGCGCAGCACCTGGTTCTTTTTCGCGCAGATTTTCCAAATTTTCTTCAAGCATTTTTATACGACTCTCTAAAGCAAGCTCGCGCATTGAGTGAGACTTGGTAGAACTGGCGTCGTCATCAGACGTTAGCTTTATCTCGTGTTGCAAATTTTGCAGCTGATCCTTGATTTCTACCATCTCCTTCATTTCTTGGTCACTGCTTTGACTTTCGTCTCTCTTTTTGAGGGTATTTTCGATTTCACTGATTCTGTTTTGAAGGCTCTGTGTGTGTTCTTCAGCTTTTCTTAACGAGTCCCTTTCTTCGGACCTTCTCGACTCTACTTCATCTTCTAAACTTTTTAGTTTACGCTGAAGATAAGGATCGTGAGATTCCAGCAGTTTCCTCATCTCACTGTCTAAGAGATTAAGCTTTCCCCTAAGCTCTGCAGCTTCGTCGCGAGTAGATAAAATAGCCTTTTCATCTTTTTTTCTTCGATCAAGCTCAATTTCCAATGACAAAATTCTGCCAAGCAAAGCTTCTTCTTTTTCTTGAGAAGCCTTCATCAACTTCTCCTCATTGTGCTTTCTTTTCTCTACTTCTTCTTCAAGCAGCACAAGGCGTTTTTTCAACCTATCTGCTTCTTCGTTCATGGCCTCCACCTTTTCGCCATCTTCGAATTTTCGGCTGCTGAGTTGGTTTTCCAAGTCCATCAATTTTTTCTGCAAAATGCCCGTTTCTCGTTGAGTGGCCATTAACGCTCGGCTATCCGTTAATTTCCGTTCTTCAACTTCGGTTTTCAGATTCTCAGCTAGATCAATGAAGTGAGACTCAGGCATCAACTGTTTATTTTCAAGCAGTGCTTCAAGCTTGTCAATACGGTGCTTAAGATCATGCGCTTCTTGCCGGGCCTGGAAAAGCTCATCCTCCTGTCGATCACGCTTGGCAAGGTCCTCTTCGAGCTTGACTATACGCTGCTTAATTTCTTCATCTCTTTCTGCTGTTTGACTCAGTAGATCTTCTCCCTTATCCTCCCAGTCATCAAGCATTTCTTCTAGACTTTTCAGTCTTTCCTTCAGCTCCTTTGCTTCCTGCGAGGCTAGTTTTGTGGAACCAGGGTCTGACTTACTTTTAATCCCTTTCAGTTCGTTGATGATATCTGTTAGTTTTACCCGTAGGTCCATGGCATCTCTGTAGGCTTGATGAGCTAATGGAACCTCATCGGTCATTTTTGCTTTCAGTTCTTGTTCCAGGAAGAGCAGTTTTTGTCTAGCAGAGTCAACATCTCTTACTGAAGATCCGGCATCACCACCAGGCGAATCCTCTTCAACACTAACTCCTTCCTTTCTGGTTTCATCATTCCTGTTTCCTCCAGCAACAAGGACTTCCTTTTCCTCTACAGTGTCATCCTGCTGCGGTTCAGTCAATGTCTTGGAATCAGTGTTATCACGTTCTTTTAACATTGCATTACTTTCAACTCTTTCGCTTTCTTGGCTGTAATTTAAGTTTTTATGAAGGTTAATATCATCAGGGTTGCTTAAACGATTCAACCCAAGTGTAACATCACCATCCACAACATCTGTCTTTGCTGGTTCCCCAGAAATTTCCAACAGGGAATTAGAGTCTTTTGATAAAGGTGCCTTTGACCCATCGTCCGCAAGTTCCTTTTGTTGAGCAAAAGGTTCTTCATAATCAATAGCATCTTTTTCTTTTTCAAGTGTAACAGACTGTGCTGTCATTTCTTCATTAACTTTTAGGTTTTCATTCGAAGTATCACGACTTTTATCCTGAATGGTTACATCACTTCCAGTTTTTTTTAAATCATCACCAACATCATTACTTCGTTTCTGGTCTTCATCTAGAGGAGCATCATGTTCTTTAGAGTTAGTCAAGCTGGCAGAATCACCAGGTTGTTCAATATCCTTCATATCTTTTGCTTCATCATCTAATAATTCTTGTTTGCCTTCATTCTGGTGTGGATCTTGTTCGTAACTGTACGAAGTTTTCGTACCAGCTTCATCGTGAGAGTTCTGCTCTTCATTACTATTAGTTTGTTCGTTTTCTTTTACGACAGATGCTACATGCTTGTCATCATTGGCATGGTCTTCTTGCTTCTCATCTGCTTTCCCTTCAATATCTGCTGGTAAGTCAGCAATGTCAGACACATGAACAGCTGTATTATGCGCCTCATTTTGCACAGAGGATTCACCACTCTTTACATCCAGGGCACTTTCTCTGACAAATTCTGGAGATTGTTCTTTCTCGTTTGGATCGTTAATTGTTTCACTTCCATTTTCAGAATGTACAAATTGTTTTTCAGCAAGAGCGCTTTCCAATGATCCAAGACTTGATTCTTCAGTCAATTTTGCAGTAACAACGGTAGCTTCTTCTTGTTCATTATCCACAGGATCTTGTTCAGATAAAGTTACCTGAATTCCTGTTAACACTGAAGTACTGAAAACTTCATTGTTAAAATCAGGTGATTCTGATTGCAACACTGACTGATCTTCATCATCTCTTTTCATGTCTTCATTGGATTTATCGGCATCACTGCTTGCCATACCCGTCATAACCTTAATTCCACGATGAAGCTCCTGTCCATCTGTTGGTGGATCTGGGGAAGAATCATGTAGATGAGTTTCATACATTATATTGCTTGGAACATCAGCTGTCTGCTTGCCTGTGCCCAATGTGTGCTCTTTTTGCACCATCGACTCAATATTGTTAGCTTCATCAAGTGTTTCATCAGAGACATGAGGTTGTTCAGCATCTTTGCTTCTTTCTGCATTAAACTCAACCACAAACTGTTTATCAGTTTCTGGACCACTTGCAGTGTCTTCATTGGACGTAAGTTCACTCTTATGCAGATCGTCTTTTGAAATGCCCGAATAACGTGGAACGTTTACTTCCTGCTCACTTTCTTCTGCATAACTAGTCACATGTTGCAAGATGGAAGAGTTTCCATCCTCTTTGTCATGAAATCCTGAATCAAAGTTTTTGCTGGCATCGTCATGCACATGCTCACTATTGAAATCAGGGAAGACGTGCATCAACATTTCATCATTGTCACTTGAGTGTTTATTTTGATCCCTTTCTGTCTTGCTATAATCAGCATTCAAATTCATGGTTTGAGCTCTTTCAGAATCAATATCATTAGAGCCTGCTAAACCACTTTTCATGCCATGTTCATTGATATTGTTGCCTTTAATGACATCATTCGTGTGTTCTGCTTGTATTTCAAGTTTCTCTGGGGTATCGCCTGCCCCATTTCCAGCAGCTGAATGCACAGTTTCAGTTTTCATGTCTGTATCACTGTTACTTGTTTGAATTTCAGATTTGCTTACAATGTTTTTATCTTTACCATTGTCATCTAAGTTAATATGTTCTACTTGGATCTCAAGCCCATCAGTTACATGATCTACTTTTTGCTTGACAGCAGCAGCATTGTCACTGACATCTTGAGCTAGACCATGGTTGGGATCTTCTTTTGGATTATCACTGTTAGCTTGATACTCTTCCACAACATCAGGTTTATCTGTAGAGCCCATAGCAGTGCCAGATTCTGAACTGACACCCTGCATGTGCAAACCCACACTAGCCACACCACCTGGTAAATCCCCATCGGTTTCAGGTATGCCCACATTATTTAAAGAATCTCCTTTTGATTGTTCCGTGCTATGTGCAACATCACCATCTCCAGAAAACACTTCCAATTCACTCTGAGTATTAGCCTTTAACACAGCCACAGTTTTGAGTGGAAAACCTTTCAAAGTTACTTCATTGTGTTCATCATCACTTAAATTTGCTTCATTATTAACATGCAAGTGTTGCTCTTCATTTGCTTCTGTTTTATGTTTGTCATGCTTCAAAACTTCTAAGCTTTCTTTGAACTCTTCCAAATCCTCCTGCAGCTTCTTAAACCCTTCATCAGCAGCCGTAAGACTTTCTGGATGCTTCTCAGCAACCATATNCCTTGTCAAATCCACATTACTATCATGCATACCTTTCTCTTGAACCAAAGCCTGTTTGNCATTGTTGTTTTCTTTTGCAACTTTTGAAGCATCACCTTCTGCTGCCACACCATCAAGCTGGTGTGAATCATCTGGTACTTCACTATGACCTTCTTTGTTTGGATTTTTTAACTTAGGTCTTTGTTCAGTAGAGAAGACGTTATCAGATTCAGCAAATTCGCTCTGACCGATGCCATCTATGAGGTCAGAGTCAAGTTGGCTATCATTAGTATTGAAAACATCATCATCACCATCATCCTCCAATGGTATCTCAACACCAGGAGCAGTTGGGTCTTCTGGGATGGGAAATTGTTGAGAAGAGGTAACATCTTGATCATTTCCTGGAATATCACCAATCTGTTACACACCCACCACACACATGACCAATCCTACATAGCACAGCAAAGATTAATTTTCACACTAATGCAAACTTAAACCAAAGAAATTAGTGCAAAGCAACAAATCAATATGCGCTTATGAGAGAAGACAAACACCATGCAATGAGCACAAATCTGAAATGAGCAAATGAATCATGCAGTTGACACTAAGACAATAATTCTTACCATTTATCTCATTTTGATGGTCTGGTTTATCATTTTTGGAGTGAGCAAAATCATCTTTCTTATCAACAGATGCATCCTGAAATGTGAATCACATTTACCACTTTGTACACTAGTCTTCCATCAACGTCAAAAAACATTACCATAGTTGACAGCGTTTTCACAGGTTGTGATGAATGAGCAATTTTCTTATCANCATCATCATCATGTGNGATTTCTTCAGGTTCATTTGCAGGAGTGTCACTTGTTCCTATGCTAGGCGGTAGTGGTCCATCACCACTATCANACTTATCTATAACATTAATGAAACTAAATCAAATCATTAACATTAAATCTAGTCTAGACTACAATTTTAAGAAATCCGACGCACAAATTAGTTAAATGGAAGTCTAATGCATTAAGAACTGTTCATCAAAACTTGGTTACACACCACATATTCTTCCACAACTTCTGTAAAAATTACCCTTTTCAAAATTTTGCTCTGCATGCAGATGGTTGGTTTTTTTTTGTGCTTCCGCTTGATGCACCTCATTATCTTTGGTAACACTGTCTTTTGCTTCCCCAAAAGAACCAGTTTCCTCAACTTTTTGTTTCATTTTTGTCAATTTCACAACTTGACCATCAGCATCATTTACATTCATAGTCTTTTGCAGATCACCATTTCGCATAGGGCCATCTGCTTTATTTTGTTCATTATGCATATGGCCCTCTTGAGTGAGACCAGACTTGTCATCACCATTTGGTTCAACATGGTGAATTTTTTCTGATTCCAGACCTGACGCTTGCGACTTGTGCATATCCACCTCAGTGGTGCTTTCTGCATCTTGGTTTGGTAATTCAGTTAAGCCTTCATCTTCTGTTGCACCTTTTGTTTGTGGTTCAGCAGCTTTGGCTTCAGAGTCAGGCTTGTCATTACCCATATCGTTTTTTTCAGTGGGACTTGCTTTTTTCTTCTCAATGACAATTTTCTAAAATACAGCAATTACATTAGAAACTTCAAATTCTGATTTCTATATCCTCTGCACAGTGTTCCCTCTAAGCCAAAAAAACGGCACTTTCGGCACTTTTTTTGGACACCAGCTGACACAAATTTTGAAAATCGGCACTTGCATTTTTTGGACGCAATTTCCTTCACTGGAGAAAATTTAACAAAACACAATTTCAATATTTTTTCAAAGATGTACGGGACATATTTTCGAGATTGAAGCCGTTCTCAGGTCACAGCAAAGGAACTTCAGACGCATTTTGGAAATTCTCTGCTTGCAAAATTTATAAAGATGTTCTGGGCGCAGTTGCCAGATTTTTGCGTCTCAAAGCAAAGCTGTTTGCCGTGAAGTTCAGATGCATTTTTTGTGTTATCTGCCTCCAAAGTTTACAAAAATGTTTTGGGCACATTTTCAAAACTTTTGCATGCAAAAACGAAGCTCTTTGCAGTGAAGCCCAGACGCATTTTGGAGGTTTTCACTTTGCAAGTTCAAAAAAAAGTTCTGGGCGCATTTTCAAGATATTTGCGTCCAAATACGAAGTATTTCCCGCGACGTTCAGACGCATTTTGGAAGTTCTCTGCCTGTAAACTTTATAGAAAAAGTTCTGGGCGCAATTCCACAATTTGTGCATCCAAAAACGAAGCTGTTTGCTGAAAAGCTCAGACTCATTTTGGAAGTTCTCTGCCTTGCAAGGTTTATGAAAAAAGTTGACGCATCTTCTCGATTTTTTCGTCAAAAAGCGAAGCTGTTTGCTGCTGAGTTCAGACGCATTTTGGAAGTTTTCTCCATGCAAGCCTTGTACACAAAGTTCTGGGTGCATTTTCCAATTTTTGGGTCCAAAAATGAAGCTGTTTGCTGATGAGTTCAGACGCATTTTCGAAGATTGCGCCTTGCAAGGTTTATGAAAAAAGTTCTGGGTGCATTTTCGCGATTTATGTATTTAAAAACGAAGCTGCTTGCCGTGAAGTTCAGACGCATTCTGGATGTTCTCCGCTTGCAAGGTTTATGAAAAAAGTTCTGGGTGCAATTTCGCGATTTATGTGTCCAAAATCGAAGCGGTTTGCTGTTGAGTTCAGACGCATTTTGGAAGTTTTCGCCTTGACAGCTTGATAAAAAAGTTCTGGGTGCATTTTCTCGATATTTGCGTCCAAAAACGAAGCTGTTTGCCGTTAAGTTCCGACGCATTTTAGAATTTCTCTGCCTGCAAGGTTTGCAGAAAAATGTTCTGGTCGCAATTTCACGATAGGCCTATATGTGTCCAAAAACGAAACGGTTTGCTGTGAAGTTCAGACGCATTTTTGACTTTTTCGCCTTGCGTGCTTTATATAAAATGTTCTGGCCGCATTTTCACGATTTGTGCGTCCAAAAACGAAGCTGCTTGAGGTGAAGTTCAGACGCATTCTGGAAGTTCTCCGCTTGCAAGTTTTACAGAAAGAGTTCTGGGCACAATTTCTCGATTTATGCGTCCAAAAACGAAGCGGTTTGCTGTGTAGTTCAGATGTATTTTGGAAGTTTTCACTTTGCGAGGGTTATAAAAAAAGTTCTGGGCGCATTTTCCCGATTTTTGCGTCTAGAAACGAAGGTGTTTGCCGTGAAGTTCAGACGCATTTCCAAAGTTCTATGCCTGCAAGATTTACAGAAAAAGTTATGGGCGCAATTCCACGATTTATGTGTCCAAAACTGAAGCGGTTTGCTGTGAAGTTCAGATGCATTTTGGAAGTTTTCGCCTTGCACGCTTTGTAAAAAAAGTTCTGGGCGCATTTTCCCGATTTTTTGCCTCCAAAACTGAAGCTGTTTGCAGTAGCGTTCAGACGCATTTTGGAAGTAGTCGCCTTGCCAGGTTTGTGAAAAAAGTTCTGGGTGTATTTTCTCGATTTTTGCGTCTAAAAACGAAGCCGTTTTCCGTGGAGTTCAGACGCATTTTGGAAGTTCTCAGCCCGCGAGTTTTACAGAAAAAGTTGTGGGCGCAATTCCACGATTTGTGCGTCCAAAAACGAAGCTGTTTGCCGTGAAGTTTAGACGCATTTTGGAAGTTCTCTGCTTGCAAGTTTTACAGAAAAAGTTGTGGGCGCAATTCCACGATTTGTGCGTCCAAAAACGAAGCCGTTTGCTGTGCAGTTCAGACGCATTTTGAAAGTTCTCTGCCTGCAAGGTGTACAGAAAAAGTTCTGGGCGCAATTCCACGATTTGTGCGTCCAAAAACGAAGCCGTTTTCCGTGGAGTTCAGACGCTTTTGGAAGTTCTCCGCCTGCGAGTTTTACAAAAAAGTTCTGGGCGCAATTCTACGATTTATGTGTCTATAAACGAAGCAGTTTGCTGTGTAGTTCAGACGCATTTTGAAAGTTCTCTGCCTGCAAGGTTTACAGAAAAAGTTCTGGGCGCAATGCCACGATTTATGTGTTCAAAAATGAAGCGTTGGCTGTGAAGTTCAGGCGCATTTTTTAAGTTTTCACCTTGCACGCTCTGTAAAAAAAAGTTCTGTGTGTATTTTTTAAATTTATGAATCCAAAAACGAAGTTGTTTGCCGTGAACTTCAGACACATTTTGGAAGTTCTCGCTTTGCAAGGTTTATGAAAAAAGTTCTGGGCACATTATCACGATTTGTGCGTCCAAAAATGAAACTGTTTGCCGTGAAGTTCAAACGCATTTCGGAAGTTCTCCGCGTCCTAGGTTTAGAGAGAAAGTTCTGGACAAATTTTCACGATTTATGTGTCCAAAAACGAAGCTGTTTGCTGTGAAGTTCACACACATTTTGCATGCTATCTGCCTGCAAGTTTTACGGAGAAAGTTCTGGGCGCAATTTCACAGTTTATGCGTCCAAAAACGAAGCTGTTTGCTGTGTAGTTCAGACGCATTTTGAAGGTTTCCACTTGCAAGATTGATAAAAAAAGTTGTGGGCGCATTTTCGCGATTTATGTGTCGCGCAAACAAACATTCTTGACTTCAACATTTTGTAAAAATGCTTTGGCCACGTTTTATAATTTTACACGCCCATAAATCTTTGCTGAGTTGTTCGGGCACATTGTGAAGTACTTAACTTTCACATATTATGAGAATGCTTTGAATCTGAACACATTTGGACTACGAGTGCACCTACAAATTGTGACATGCGAGTGTGACTTTATGCGAAGCAATTTCAAGAAGGTCTTGACTGGCACCTCAGACACGTTTTGCAATATCTGAACTTCGAAAGAATGAACAGATTTTGTGAAATTTGACCTGAGGTAAGGTGTCTGGCAAAATTAAGCTAAGTCGTCCATAGAGGCCTTTAACCTAACTTCTTGTGTTTTGAGTATAATGCACCTTTGAAAGACAGCAAAACTTGTCTGAGGTTGTTTTTTGTCTGGCTTATCACGACTGTTATCAAGTTCCAGGTTCAGCTCATGTTGCATCATGCGGCTGGTAAACGGCTGAGGCCATAAAATTTGACGGTAAAATTTCACGATCATTTGTGATGTATCGAGTATGAAAGTAAACAAGCCTGCAAGAGTCGGGAAGAAGCAATGATCATTGATAATTATAATTAATATATAAGCTTGGCAAGATATAGGTACGACGCACTTATTTTGAACAAACAGTTAACTTACACATGCAGTAAATTCCTAATGATTTCAGTGCTAGTTTGCGAAATTAGGCTAAAAAACTGTGTCCACCAAGTTAGTGTGAATAGTCGAAAAGCTGGGAGAAGAGGCCTCCATCAATCGATTTTGACATATCATCTAAAACTAATGTGTGCAGTTAAGACAAATATGCCTAAAATTTTAAGTGAGACAGTAGATCCAAAGTGGTTGTGCAGAGTGCTTTTCTATATCTGGATATTGTTTTCCATCTGTGGCGGTGCTGTTGCTCTCTCAAATAAACCTTTCAGGCAGTGGACTAGACATAATATCTTAACTCATCCAATGTGGATGATTTGCAAGTGCTTTGATGTAGGCAACGGTTGTTGGAGAGAGCGTAAACAAGATGCTTGCTAATCGTTGGTGCCCCTACACCACAAGAAAAACACACTGTAGCATGTTCGACAGTCGACACCTTAAGTTAACCTTGTCATAGTTAAAAACGACGTTTTGGACACATTTTGTAAGTTTTGTTTATCACAAAATGGCAAAACCTGTTGACTGTTGTCGTTACTTACAGATGTTTTATGAAAGGACCTTACTTCTTGATTGTTCTGGTTTTTTAAAAATGCTTTGAACATATTTCGCTGATCTTTGCGCATTGTTGGATGCTGCAGGCCGTGTGTTTGGGCGCATTATAAGTTTTCATTCTGACTGATATGTTTTTTTGAGGTATTTGGGCACTCATCAATGATCTCCGCCTATAATGAAAGGCTAATTAAATTATGCTCAGACGCATTTTTATAAATTCATGACTGCAATAGTCTGCAGTATGCTATTTTGCACACTTTTCGCTTTCGGTGACCTCTGCCTTTTGTTATTTGGACTCATAAAAGGCAGGCTATATGAGAGTACATGCTGGCTACATGATTTGTCACAATGATATATTCAGTAACAGTTCTGTGGTCAGGCACATTCTTATTTTCACTGTTTTGATGTTGGAAAGTTGTTACAACATCCTTTGAACAGTTACACACAAGAGTTTATGATAGAGCTACAAAAATATCTGAGTTCATGTCTGCAACATGCAGGGGATCCAAAATTGATTTCTTTGCAGATGTAACAATTTTATGTAGTATTGAATGATCTAGGTCAGCGGTGGGCAATTAGCGGCTCGCGGGCCACATGTGGCTAGCCACAGCACTTTCAGTGGCCCACGGAAGCACTTAGGGAAAAAATTTTAATCAGAAAATTCCCCCCACTCAAAATAAATATCAGTGCTGAGGCTAACTTGAACTGAGACTTGCTTATATTTCCATTAGAAGGTACAGCTCTCTGCCGAACACGGCCTTCTCAAAGTGGCCCCCAAGTTAAAGTAATTGTCCACCCCTGATCTAGGTGATGCATTCAGCATAACAACTATTTCAGAAGTCTTTAGAGAAGGTCTGTTTGAATATCAATTTAATTAGCTTTGATCAACACTACTACATAAAAAGTCACTGTATATCTAATGTTTGACCATCACCTCTGCTGCATTACTTAAGATTATACAGGAACAGCAACGTGGCTGAATTGCAGTGTAGTGTTTTGGTCAAAAGAAAAACAATTCCTGCACATGGTGGAATGCGTTTGTGCAATGTTCAAAAACACGCTGAACTTCACAACATTTATCAAGATAAATCGCACATTTATCAAGATAAATCGCAAATCACACACGGGCTAGTTGTTTTCATAGAATCTTATAACAATTTTGATACAACCTAGAATTAAATTATTTGTAACAGAAGCTTTATTTCTAACTTCTTAGATTCTATGTCGCGGATGAGCACTAGAAATCTAAGCCACCTGAAGATTTTTACGTTAAGCAATGAAACAACGAAGGTTTGTTGGTGGTTGGGTCACTGTCTATATGCGATAAACACTTTCAACTAATTTTTCAAATTTTTTACAACTTTGCATGCAGATGTAAAAAATTATTTTTAGTACACGTGTAGGCAACTGGGTGTTAGCCGTTAATTACATACTAGTTGTTTTTATTCTCGTGGCATAGCTAGTGGGCTAGTAATGTTTGTTTCTTCAAGGCTATTTCAGATATAGTGTTATCCAACACACTGTTAACTTAGTCATACTTCAGACAGTACGTTACAAACCATTTTCAGATTTCGGACGTAGGATTTAGCTGCTAGCCCGAAACCAATCTGAAAAAGAGACAAAGTAAAATTCCTTTGTTGCTTGAAAATCGTTTTTATGCTCTCTTCCGGAAATCTGTCAAATGATGTTTTTGGAGGGGTCATCAGTACATATTTTGTGTACACAGCTGTATTACATTTGCTTTATTTG
>JGI24159J19872_10001772_pt1 | contig 24510 bp, 11 predicted proteins | sample Ectturendosymbi4_FD_19872 | JGI IMG/M metagenome (IMG submission 19872)
CGGGCTTTTGCAACATTTTCTGCAACTGAGTTCTCGCGGGCCGCAAGAAAAGATCTCGCGGGCCGCATGTGGCCCGCATGTTGTGCAGGCCTGCTCTAGCTGGTGTCTTCAAACACAGAATTGATTCTAAACAGATGGGCTGTGACCAAACACTCAGCATCAAACTTTACGGAAATGACCCCTGGTTGGTCCTTCGCAGCCTACTCACTCCATGGCATTCTACGCATGGGCGTCGGAAGGATCTTTTATTTTTTATACCCACTCGATCTAAGAGAACCTTTTATGCTAAAAATTTAATAGGGAAGTGTCAAAATTCAAACTCCCCTTCCGACGCCCATGATCAGGCCATGCAGCGATGCTCCACGTCACAGCATCGTGTTGGCGCCATCTATGTGTGTGTTCCTTGCCAGTGCCACATCTATGCTTGCGTTTCTTCGAAGTGATCGTGTTAGTACCACCTATATGTATGCTTTTTGTACTACCGCCCATATCTATGCTCGTCTTCTTTCATGTATCTATGTTCCTTATCAGTGCCAGGTGTGCTCAGTTCCTCACTGTTCCGTGTCAAGACATTAAATAATACAACCAAACATACTCTTACGAGCATTGTATGATATATTACTACATGTCAACGCCCGGAGCGTGTGCTAGCACTAGCTTATCAGCAAAATGCCCGGGCCATTTTTCAGTCCATGTTAGCTCACGAGTACTTTGTGTCTTTTCGCCTCTCTTCAAGTACGTATTCAGTATACTCGTTCGTCGCACCACATGAAGCCTTTTGTTAATGGTTCAAGAGTTAGCTGTAAATACAGATATCACAATCACATGCTTGCACACAGAATGGAGTACCTGCGGCAAACATTTCTGGTTGCTTGTGGTACTTGAATGCCTCTTATACAGCGCGTCAGCGAGCAGCAGTTTAATAGGTCCAGTGGAAACGGCAAACGAACGAAAACTAGGGTGGCCAGATTACTTGAAAAATTTTTCAAGGACATTTTGACTTCCATAAATTATTGAATTTTTACTTCATGCATACTTTTAATACTACTTAGATATAGTGGTGTGCGACATTTTTGCCAAGTATAGTCGTTTAACAATGAGCGGTCATCCTCATCTTTCAAATTATTGAATAAACTACTAACACTTCCGCAATGTTGTATTCCTAATCTTTCATTCAAATCATTTCAGCAATACCTAAATCTCATTGCGGATACAGAATGCGGTAACATAAACTTGTAACAAAATGCTGCTGCAACACGACATAATGTTCACGGACGCCACAAAATAATCAAGAGCATTGGCATGGTTTTCAGGGATCAAGGACAAGACCACTTTTGATAACAAATACAATGACAGCCCTTGGTGTTCAAGGACATCTGGCAACCTTAAATTGAGAACTGCAGCAGCCCATACAAAAATCCACGTCACGCGACATCACCATCACGCAGAGTAACGGCGACAGCAGATCGAATTTTATTGTTGCGAAATCAGCAAGGCATCTCCCGAAAACCATAAACGGGCATTTTAATTACAGTGTGAATTACTGATACCAAAAAAAAACGAATCACGATGGAGTTACACATAAAATTCAACGAACACCAATGGAGGTAAAACGGGCATCCATTACCACAGTGCAAACCAAGATGTTGAATCGATGCTTTTAATCATGTGTTTCGCATTCCCAGGTGCCAGGCACCGCGCAGCCATAGACCATTGTTGAATCGTGGTTAAATTCTACGATCAGGCTCAAAACTTGATTTTTGGCAGCGTGGACCAATTGTTGTAGATGCAAAAATACAAAGGCGTGTTGCGCTTGGTGGTTAGCCAGCAGGCAACATTAATGAGATAACAACACATTATTTAACACACTTTTTAACAACACATTGTTTAACACACTTTAACACAATGTTTATAAATTGCCTGCACAGCTGAGTGAGTTCAGAAAAATATGAGCATAGTGATTGCTTGATAAATTTGCACTATATTTGGTTGTGAGTTGGTTTATTGGAGGATCCGTGCTGGTGGGTAGACTGCTACGTTCTTACTTGTTGAGAGTGACATGCACGTGCTTTTATCGCCATGGAAGACTAGAAATCAAAGACGTTTATGGCCTGAAAATGCATTTACTGAAAAGTGTTAATCTCGCTTTTGCAGATTAGGCCTAATTGGAACACAGTGTTCTCAGCCTAGATTAAGCTTTATAAATGAGCTTTAAAAATGAGCCATAGGTTACCTTCATGCCATGCACGTTTTCCGGTTGTGTAGTGCGCATGCAAGATCACGAATCACACGGAATCGTTCCAATTTCTTGGCATCTTAGCTCATTTCGAGGGCTCTCATAATCAGTGCTCCACAAAAAGGGGTTTTGAATAAATGGAAATGCGACCCAATTACGTTTGTCTGAAACGAAGTAGTTCGTAGCGATAGTACGTGACCTCCACGTCGACCGCGGTCAAAAATGTTGTGAACTGCTGATTAAACAGGAAGCCGTTCAATGGCAATAGTTTTACAAGATGTGGAATAAAATCATTCGGGAATACATGAAAAATGCTGGTCATGAATTGCACCAAAGGTATCATAAAGTACTGAATCGCACATCACCATCACACTTGGTACAGACGCGAATCATTTCTAACGTCAGCGTTTCAATTACAGAAAGATAAGGACAAAGTAGTGTAACAGCGCAGAGTTCAACGCAGCAAAAAAGTATTCGATGATGTTACAGATGGCACATGCTTGCAAATCGCAGCGAAAACTAGCGTTGGGTGATGAAACCACAAGTAGACGTCACCAGAGACCAAAAAATCGCTGTACCATCATTGTCAAGGTGGAACCGCTCTGTTTCATCAAAATGCAACAAAGTCTGAATCGCAGGCCGTAGCGAAATTGGCAAAAGTAACCTCGGTACAGCATGTTCTAGAGGTCTCTCGTGAGAGGAGTGCCAACTGGACATACCTGATGGCATAAGCTAAACCGTTCGTCACAGAAGATGCTTATACACTGCGTCCCGGTCTACGAAACAAGTTAATTACACCAGTGGTTTTCATCCTGGAGGTCGCAACCCCCAGAGGAGTCTTAAGCAATTTTTGGAAGGTTCGCGAGTAGATATTTTATGTACACAGCCAGGTTTTTTTAGGGTTTGACCTTGTTGACCGTTAAGAGGCTTTGAGAGACCGCGGCTATTTCATCTGAACACCGAGATGGCCACAAAGCGAGGTTTTAGTGTATTTTGGTGGTGGTCGTAAAGCGAGGTTCTGCTGTATTTTGAGAGACTGCTTGGAAAAAATTGAGAGACAGTTTCGGTCCCTCAAAACACCTTAAAAAGCACTGTGCACAGCTGTATTACATTTGCTTTATTCGAGTTTTAGATGGAGGTCGTTGGGCTATAGTGGGTCGCGGTACAAAAAAGGTCAAAAACCACAGATTTACACATTATTTTTCGTTTGTCGCAGGTTAACATTTATCCGAGAATGACTAATGCTCGCGCTGATGAGCAGCTAAGCCGCAAATGACCGAAGTTCACGGAGAGGTCAACTGCAGCTCTCCACTGTAGCATGTAACCACCCGCTTATCGAGCAAGCAGATACCACCAAATGTAAGATGATTAACAATAACAAAACATCGAGACCAGAAAATTTCTTACGTTAGTGCAAAGCAATAACACCTCATGAGTTTTAACTTTCATTTCATATCATACCAAAAGCAGGCCACAGTGTCAAAACATTTAGCAGTAGTCCAGCATAAAGATTGCGAAGATTTTCAGTTTCGGGAACTTGACAGAAAACTTCTCGGTACTTTGAAGCAGTGGACTACAGTAAAATCTTAGCAAAGCGGTCACTCATCATAAAGCCAGAAATACACGATTACAGAAAAGGGGCAAAGGTCTGCAAACAAAAGCAGCGAAGAAAGAACACTTGCATATTCCTCAATTACCGTCATAAATAAACAAGTTTCTTGCGAAAACGGCAGGCTTTGCGTTCACTGGCATGAAATATATAAAAAATTCGGGCAATACGAGAAGCTGGTCGGAATTTTCTCCTCTATGCTGTGGGTTTGAACAAACCCACAAGACAAAGGTTTGAAAGAGTATTCCCCTGCTGGGTTTAATTGGCATCCAGTGGTGAAGACCGGATAACCAGGTCGTATTTGTCGCCTGAATTTAACGCGGCAAGCCATTAAAACCGTGGTTTTTACTGTAAAAAATACTACAGGCGCCACACTCGTAATTTCTAAGCTACAGCCACAATATCTTCGAGCGCATACACAACAAGTGTTTTGGGGGAAGAGGCGCGATTTAAGTATAATGAAAAGAGTACCAAAAAAACAAAGGGTTAACAATAATGGCTAAAAATCTTCTTTAAATCTTCAGTGGCACTAAATTGGACGGATTTCGATTTGTCTAACGGCAATCAGCGAAGTACTTAGATGTGATAGTGGTTACAAGTGGAAATGCATGCACTCGATGAAATCGGTGCAAAGCTGAATGCAGCGGCGGAAAAACATTTCACGGTAAAATCGATCGCAAAACCCACCGAAAAGCATCGCTTGCGAATAGAATTAATGTCAGTTACACACAGAGTACAGTTTGCCGTACGATAAGCTGCTGCATCGACATAAAACCAACCACACGCAAGCAGAAGATAAAAGCTCACAGCGTACAAAGCGACCAACCTTTCGCATAAAGCCCTGGTTGATGCAGCGTTTCACATCGTGTACTTTCCGCCATGTGGTTAAATGGCGAATAAACTTCGATAACATGGTTGGACGAAAACTCATATGCGAAACTTATCGACAAAGACGACAAGACAGGTGAGACTTGAAACCAACGAAACACCTTTATCAATTGCGAGTGTCACGGAGTACGTCTACGAGCACAGCATACGTAAAACTGTGGTTTATGGTTTATGAAGGAGTAAAGACTTTCTCGCTGAACACCCGTTTCATGGGCTAATGCCAAGTTAATGTAGAAAGGTCACATGTAGAGATTACGCTAGAAAAGCACATAAAAAATAAAACAATGTTGCTTGGCCAAGCTTGTGAAAAGCTATTTGCTCCTCGCCAGCACAGCTTCTTTCCAGAGCAATCGCATGTTAGCGAGGAAACACACTTCGTTTTCCTGGTTTTACCAAATACGTGTAAACCAAAGCTGTTCGAAAGCATTTTCCTGCATCAGAATCCGTAGATTTTCTGTAGCGACCGTATGCAGTTGAAACTTTTACAGTTCGCCGTGAGAAACGACAAACGTTGTCAAGCAGCACTGGCGCAGGACGTGGCACAACGGAGGCGAGTACGTTTGAATGCCGAAACTTACAAAAGCGAAAATTGCAAAATAAAGATATATATATGCGATTGTACCCACGGCAAATGTCGTTTTGCTCCACACCGTTTACTCAGCGTCCTCTAGCGGCAACAGCGCAATGACAGTGACTGAAATGATGCTACTCGCATTCACAATTGTGTTTTACAAAGCAACTGAGTAATTTCACGGAAAGTTTTTAACTCATGGTGACGTGCATAATAAATTTCTTAGTAAAATAAAAATGAAGTTTTTCACAAATTGACAAAGAAAATGTTACAGTTAGAAGACTGATTCCGCAAGAAAAAAATGGCAAAATTCAAGGAAGAAACGGGGTTTTCAGCAGCACTTGGATGAACACAATATTATTGGCCAGTATAGTATTCTTGGACAGAGTTGCAGAAAGGTCCACTGATGTAATATCTGATGACACTGGTTTGCGACCCAATAAACAGTGGTAAACTTATCTCTGATCAGTAACATACCACTTCATGTGGTGTGTTTCTGCCATGCGCCCTGAAACGAACAGACTGTCAACACTATTGTTCATGGCGAAAAATAGGCCATAACCTAAAAAATGCCACTTCTAACAACCAACTTGACCTGCAGTTGTAACGCAACTTACGACAGGCAACAAAGGTAAGTGAAACAATGGCACTGTCTTTCACGTCCACTAAAGTGCGGTGGATAAGCGAGGTCCGGAAATAAAACAGTAGCCATCTTTCAAGGCGAAAGAATAAAATGATGTCAATGTTTCACGATGGACTAACAAGAAAAGCACAAATTTAACTTTGAAAACGTTACAGCATGTACCTGTCTCAGACAAACTTTCGGAAACAGTATAACAGCAAAGCCAAAACGGCGACGAGGAAGCTACGAAGTGTGTCTCGTGTAACTCGCCACGAACCACGCACAAACACTGTTTACATTTTGTTCAGCGAAAAACTGACCGCTCATCGGATACGCTGTTAACGGTGCAGCAGGAACGCAAGACGATTTTGGTCGAAGTGGGCAAGAGATCATTCATCAATTGCCCATTGTTGGCATTTTTGAAACGCAGCAAAATCCTTTGTGGAACTGGCCGGGCATGGCAAAAGCATCAGGACAGTAGAATGGTTCGCGCAAGAAAGACACAGACCGCTGATTCTGTGGAGTACCCGATTGTCTTTGACAGACCACCTCTGCAATGCAAGTTTGGAAGTTGGAAAAAAGCTCTCGTGCTGAACGGCAAATACGCGCCTGCGATCGGTTCTTATCAAACATTTGCAGGAAGCAAGCAAGACTAATTATTTTATTACACGAGTGACGCATGAACTAGTCGCGAAGGTTGAATAGAACAAACCAAGCCCGTGCATATAGCACGCCAAAATCAACTCTTTTGATTTGACACGAAGAACATCTAGGTACAAGTTCGTACAAGTCCTCGCGATCACACAGAATTGGCGCAGTCGCAAAGCCTGCAAGCAGTGTTTCTCAATCTTTTTTGAACCAAGGAACACTTGGTTATCACTTTCGTAACGTATGGAAGATCGCGTAGAAAAGCATGATGTTTAAACATCACCATGTTTTCAAACAAAAAAAAATGTAAAAAAATTCACAGCAATTATTATTGAACGGTATTCATCACTGCCGTGACACTGATAAGTCATGGCAAACCCTGTGATGGTTCATCAGTGTCAAAGTGTAAATGTTGCTCTTTGCGACACTTTGCGGAAGAAGAGTGTAGTTTGCCAGCTCCGTACTTTTAGAAAGTATGGTCTTTATGATTCAAGAACCTGTTTTATATCGGCCTCGACAATACAGGTGTTCTTGTTTCCATGGTGTCTCAACCGAGACTATGGGCGCCCCTTGAGAGTCACCGGGCGTTTTCGGGGGCCACGAGCAAACCTCTGCTCAAATTAGTTGATAAAAATGTACGTGTTTCGTTGGTGTAGCAGGAGGCCATGGATGTTGAGTGTTTCAGAACGGGGGCCACGAACCATGAAAGGTTGAGAAACGCTGTTAGTCAGTTTTCTGTCAGGTGTTGGAGAGGATAAACTGTTTGAATGTACGCACTGCCATGCAAACGGTTCATTTTTAACGCAAACGCCACGGCGAGGTTGGATAAAGCAGTGTTTGTTTAGTAATGCAACACAATTGACTTATACTATGACTCAATCGTTATTGGAGGTTGATAATCTGCAGGTTTGAATCTGTCGGAGAGTTGAGTTTGTTGGGGCAAACATTAGACAATTTTCATGCAAATTAAAGTTAAGGCGCTAGGACACCGAATAAAAACTGTTAAACAGGTTGTCTCGTCGGGCACCCCTGGACAGTTGCTTAAAATTTTATTATGGTTTACGATGAAAGCACCCTGACTTAGTGATCGAATGCAGTAGTTTCAGAGATTTTCAGAAGCCTTTCGCAAGGCGTTGCCAGTGAACTCGCAGTCCGACAAAACAATACATAAATCCCAAGCCGCATGAAATGCCTCCAGAGTACTCCAGCCAGACTGAAAAACAATAGCCAAAGCACATTGTTTTCATAGGTCCTGCATACGGAGAAGCAAGCAAAGTGCGTTGCTGTGCTGGAGCAGTTGGTAATAGGGCTGCCAGGACCAGATGGATCAACAATGCCAATTCGCTCACCAAAATATACCAAAAAGCTTTCAAAATACCGAACAGGCCGATTGCTGTCGGTTTTTATTTTGCCACAATGGCAGCAGTCCAATGTTGTTAAAGAACTATGCCTGTAATTATTGCATATAAGCAATACATGACCGTTATACTCCAAAGATTTACACAGAATTAAGCTGGAAATCCTTTACACATTTTGCTACCTTCAATATCTAAAAATTTCTCCAAAAGTTGGCATATCCAGAACGAAATGTGCTACCAATTCCTTTTGTACAGATACTAAACAGAAAATGCCGATGCTGTCCAAAATGTGTAACCAGAGTGATGCGCAACGCCTGCGCAGAGCTTCAGAGGGGCCGACGAATACCGCCTTTCTTTATGTTTTACGCACAAAATGGAGAGACAAAGCGGAGTAATATTTAAAACCGGTTTGAAGTAACAATCTCCTTGATATTTACCCAAAGGTGCGTGAAGAAGCGAGGCAAAGGTAAAAGCCGCCAAGTTAAAAATTCATTACTTGTCAGACAAGCAGAGCGCGTTCATTCAAGTGAAACGAAGACAGATTTTCTCTCCAACGCCTACAGAAAATTGGTTGCGCTGGGCAGAAAGGAGCGGCGAGTAAAAATGTGCAGTGCACGCAGCTTATGGAATCCATCTCGGAACCGGTGGACTTTGGGTTCAATATGCGGAGATTTTAACAATAAAATCGGAAAATCCCAAGCCAAAGCAGAAAGAAAACAACTAATGTACAGGGCAAAACTGTAATTGATAGCTGTGCCATATTTATTGATGAAAAATCGTAGCAACGATGTTTGCTTCGGTGGAAATCGCTTTCAGTAATTCTGCTTTCATACCATTGAGCATACGCAGGCTCTAGTATGCTGCTCTGCCATGTCCCAAGTAAGAAAACTACTTCAGTTGCAGTGACAACTGCTTCAGATGAAGTGTAATGATAAAATTGCTTCAGCTATAATGCCAAAACGTTCGAAAACAGTCTGATTAGACGGTTAATTCATTCATAATAGGCACTTGTTTGTCCACATTTAGAAGCAATTTACCAGTGGCATTGAAAATGGATTTTTTCTAACGAAGCTTGTATGTATTAACCGGCGATTTCACAACGGAAAATACGCGGGAAAATTCCGTCAAAAGCTCCGTTGGTTTTATTAGACGGATGGCTTTATTAATCGCCGATTTACTAAACGGCTTTTACTGTACTCCGTGCTTGACAGGCACATTGTGTACATTGATTTGGAACGACAACAGCTTTTCTCTTCTACACTGACAGAAAGCTTGCTAAGAAAAAAAATACGTCCTCTATTATTGAGGTCGATATAAAAACAGATCACAAAGACCGTACTTTCTATAGTAAAGAAGTAGCAAACTGCACATCAATGCCGAGTTCCATTCAAAGATAATAATTAGTCGTTGTGAAATTTAGTGGAAATACAGCAGCAAAGAGAACACTGACATGTTTCCACAAATTCGCCATAGAGGGAGAAACAAAATGTTTGAAGTAAATTAAAAATTTTTTTTCAATAATTAAACATTTTTTCTTTAAATAAATCACATCAACAATTTTTCATTTTATTTGAAAAAAAAATTGGGGGGAGGGTGGTAATGATCAGCCACCAAACTGGTGCGCGGCTGACACTTGAGCGCATGTATATAAATATTGGAACTAAACTAATTTTGAAACACAATGCAGTGCAAATTTCAATGCAGCTCAGTCTAACACACATCACGTCTACATAGCTGCTCATACATTGCAGAAAGCCAGCTGTCGAATATCTTTTAGTGTTAATACTGTAGTGCAAACTATAATGAAAATCACGGCCAATGAAAACGATAACGACATTTTGCAAACGTTTCGATAACTCCTGTTATCATCATCAGTGCATTACAAATTGAACTGCAATGATCTTGCTGCAAGTTCTTATGGTCAGTCAGAAACGTTTGCAATATGTCATTGATATTGTTTTCTTTGGCCGTGGTTTTCATTAAAAGGCTATTTAGCGCTTCCGCTTTTCGTGTGCTGTAAACTATCTTATAACATTTTATTTCGGGAATTTTGCGATTTTTAAACTGTAACATTCGCATTTGTGGATCACCAGAAACTCTCACGCAGTCTTCCTCTGTTGACAGCCACAGAAACAGAGCGAGCAATCAAAGCGGATCAACTGAACAACACGAAATATTCCACAAAACTTCACATGATGTTCATACTACTGTAGTACACACCAACCTGATTTCCATCAGTGGCATCACAGGGACGCAAAGCAACGTGCGTTTGCGCGACGTCACTGTTTGGAATGATGCAGCGGTTAGTGCGCAGGTGGCGCAAAAGGCCGGAGGAACTGAGTGTCCATTTCTGCACAAAGATCAAAACCGTTTTTGCATTTAGCTGTAAGCTGTGTATTTGCGATATCATCTGAGTGACAATTAAAGAAAACCAGGTGCCGTTTCGCGCGAATACTATATATGAAAAAGAATCGTAGACGCAGCCAGGGCGAACGTACTGGCGGGCCAGGCAGTTTTTATCTGCAAATCATCTGGGCCACGTATGAAAAACGGTTGGGGTCAGCCTACAAATACACCAAAATTACATCTGCAAGCAGCTGTCAACGCGCACCAGACCATGTGAACATTAAGGCGAGTTCGATTTGACTGTTCTGGTGCGTTTGCCACTGTAATATCGCACCGGTGTTTTGTTCAGCCTAATAGCAAATCTTCATCATGGCAACAACCAACATCTACTCCGATGTTAAAATCTGTGTGAGCGTGAACTTAATAAAACGACGCAAGCCACAACACAGATCAACGATATCTCAAACATAACCCCTACCCAGCGGTGGCCAGTAAAGTTGCGGGACTGACTAACCACGGCTTTGTTTAGGCAATTCACTGAAAGCCAACATATAGTCGAATAAAGTGACCTGGCTTATAGCTGGCTGAGTACCAGCGGAATGTGTGAGTTTCGGTGTTCTCGGGGACAACCTCCATTTTTGCCATGAGCAAAAAAACTCTTTGGTCGTCATTCATTCTTTTTTTTTGTTGACAAAAGTAAGTATCACAACGGCGCATGTAACTACAAAAATTAGATAAACTTGCAGAGCCCTGTTGGTGATTCGGTGTCTCGCTATCACATAGGTTCTGACGGTTGTCAGACGTGCATCGTATGAACTGCTCAGTTTCTTTAATTGTAATGCTTTTCGTAACTTCATGCTTTGTTTGGTAGATTGTTGCAGCGTTATAAGTTTCTTAAGGCCAAATAAAATCGGCCGATGACTGTAGCATAACAAGGACACTTCCTATGTCGGCCGGTTTATTGCAACTTCGGCCGGGGATAATTTCTGATCTGGGTAAGGCGAGGTAGGTTGGCATCAGACGACAACGACGAAACATGGACTCTGTTTGGAGAGCATACGCTTTAGGTGGGTCAAGTGAAGATATGCTGCAGTGCAACGAGTTGTCGCGTCAGTAACCTCTCAATTGATATTATTGAACCGCATACCATTGGCAGTACTGCAGTCAAAGTGTAGGAGCAGTACTGACCTAAGTAAATGCACGCATACAGATTAAGCCCAAGTTTGCTTCTTGTTTCACCGCAAGTGGAGCTTCCTGCCGTATCGAATTTTTACGTCGGTCGCAATATCCAATGAAACACAATGTCCTTGCAAGAGTAATGTCCATGCACGAAACACACGACCTGCATCAGGCCGTTTAGCAGTTCGGACCATGCATGGTGATTTTACGCTTTAAACGCGCTGGACAGAAAAAAGACCTTAAATGAAATGCCTAATTTCATTTTTTCGTTGGTGGCCATTGAGCACCCCGAAGTATCATTCTCGCACAATCCCGTATCCGACATATCCACATGCTGGAGAAAATTGCATGAGGCCGGCCCGAGGGGATGAAAAGTTTGCCGGTTTACTGCCCAAGCATCATGTACACGGCAGCAGTATACTGGTTAACGGCCAGGAGACAACACACCACGCACAACATCAAACTCCCAACTGAGCCTTCATGGGCTTTTCAACATAATGTCTGTAGTGAGTAGGGGCTGCTTTTGAGTGCTGTTAATCTGATGGTCTTGGAACAGAATTTTTCAGACCAACTTGAAGGAAACGTAAGCAGAGCCTCTTGACTAAATCGCAGCTTGTACAAAGACCACTCATGACAGCTGCTTCAGTTAGTCATAACAAAACGCACAGGGCGGACTTGAAGGGCTGCACTGCCAAAGAGAACAACTAAGCGATAGATCAATTTACAGTGTCTATTACACTGCTTACAAGCCGTGCGCTAGACGCTCTTTAATTGAGAATATGTGATTCCATTACAGATCGGCCTAGCATCTGATCAATCGCCTTCGGCAGCAGTTGAGAGCGCTGATGTGGAAGCACTTTTATTTTCTTCGCTGTTCCAACACACACAAAAAAACAAAAATATGGCAACGTGCGTGAATGTGAAAGGCACAACCTGGCTGGATCGCGTGGGCAACAGGCTCTTACATCTTTAAGTACAAACGCCCACCTGGTTTGGCGCTTGTTCATTTCCATCAACGCACGGAGATCTGACGAGTGATTCCTCATGATTGTTGACATCCAAACATTCGTTGCCATGCAACGAAATAATTCGTACGGCTTTCTCAGTTTTGAATGACGGTATTCTGCACCAAACCGTGCTCATTAGCAAAAACAAAGTAAAGCAGGTTTTTCGCAAAGAAATGGCTGTTTGTTGCATTATCACCTTGTCTTAGATGTCTTTTATTTTGTCCTATTTGTTTTCAGTGATTTGTTTGACTTGCAAACAAAATACGTTAGGTCTCGAGAGTGTTGAACGTAAAAAAGTAAGTGTAATTGTTTTCAAGAACTTTAATTTAATTATTGCTCTGAGGCTGAATACAACGTTTACAGTCAAAGACGGCGTCCTCCACGCGTAAATTTTAAGGATCCCAGCAACCTAAAATCCTCAAATTTATTCTTCTTTTCTTGAGAGTCACCATGCCCCAAAACAAGATCACGCCCCAACATGAGTTGCATAAATTTACCAAAATCCCCCCACTTTGTCTTTTTATTTATTTATTAATAACACGAGCGGGGCGATGTCTTTGACCACTTGCAAGACTGTTTCAATAAGGACAAAAATATCTTGATGATGACTTTTCATGGTTACAAGTGAGCGAAAAAAGGTGATAACAGCCGGAGTTTTGCATCACAGACACTCATATTTGTTCCAATGTGGTGGTTTCGTCAGTGTATTTGAACGTATTCTCCCAAAGCTACATTAAGGACTGCTGGTGGCGTCGTTCCCACCGCCACTCACGGCGGGACAGGCCATGATGGTGATGATTCAAAAGACTTTCTTCTTAAGCAGCAGGTTAAACACTTAAAGAAATACTTTACACGAAGTCCACACTGAAAGTGAACTTGAAACTTTCGGGGTTAACAATTGTTATTTTGGCCTTGCACATCCACCATAGTGACGGCAATAAGAACTCGTTTGACGAAAACGCATTTGGCTAACACAGCTGTCGACTAACTTTCGTACTTCCGCCGACAACTGGTGAGTGGCATTCACACAACAAGGTCGTTCATTGATCCGGCTAAGCTTTGCAAACACCCAAGCGAATTTTGAGGGTACGATCGAGGTAACGCGACAGAGAAGTAGTCTGATATCGTCCTTAACAGGCCCTTAATTAACGACTGAACGATACAAAAGCACTTGAAACTGGTGGCGAAGTGCCATTGGTCTCGGTCGTTACGCGTCGGTCTTTGGCAAGCTTAACGCACGGCTTCGCAGAGGAGGGTAATAATATAAAAAGAAAACAACAATTTATTTTTCGCCCAATTTTCTGCAAAAGTGTTTTTATCTCCAGAAAGAAAATCCAACGACTTAAACAATCGTAGAAAGTTTGAAGATGTGTGGCAACGAGTAGGAAACAAAACAGGATCTATTACGTTCCAACGTTAACTGTCAAATCGTTTGCGGCAACTAGGCGGTGCTGAATTTACTAGCTGAACGAATTTCATTTACATGTGAGTTGATTTAAAAGCGGGCGGGTTGGCTTAGCTGCAGATGTGATGTCTGATGAGCTATACATAGTACTGTATATGCCTTGGGTTTATTTTTTCGGTCATATTTTTTTTAAATGACCGAACAAAATTAATATAATTCGGCCATAATGTTTGATAAGGTAAGCTAGTGAATACTGTTACGGCGAGTTTTAATGCTAATATGGGACAAATGACCGAAATGTATCAGCGAAAAAAAGGTAAATCCTTTTCGGCATGCACTTGCACAGCTTTCAACGTATCATGTTCTTATCATATTCCCCCCGTCCTATCTTTACACATCAAGACTTTGAGGTGCAACTCGCGATTCGCCACCACCATTCGCAGCTTGATTATCACTCTTCACCACAACCTTTTCTCGGAAATCATGACTCGGTTGGAACAACATGCTTCGCGAAAAGCGGAACGGCGTGTGTGATGCTCGTGCAGGCGAAAAGTTATTTTAGCAACTTACACCAGCTCAGGATAGACGTTATCCAAATACCACTCGAATGAATTGCACTGGAGTTGGTTCCGAAGCGCTTTTCGATCGTCCACGCTGAGACAAAATAGGAACACAATTAATTTTTTGACGCACTGAACAGGAAGGCACAAAATGACTTCTGTTGGTCTCCTGCACTGAAATGTACAAACTCAGGCAATCGCCTGTTGCCAGCATATAAGTGGCCAAATAACGTTTTACCGAGTCAACTTTTCGAGATCTTCAATCTTCACAGTTGCAAGTATAAATACCACTGGAACCTAACAGAGGGTCAGACATCATCAGTGCTTAGTAACTCGCAGGTACTACTGAAGCCGACGTACTGCTAGACACAGATCAAACGCGAAGCAACAACACCCGAACCAAGCGCTAGATCAGGTTTGTTTCGACATTCTCGATAAATTGCATGGAAGACTTTTCATTCGTTTTTGCCTTTGGCATAAAATCTCTTCCTGACGTGTGACAACAAGTCGGGAAAACACCGATAAACAATATGAAAATGCGGCTCAGCACTTCCTCATTGCGGGGCAGGCAAAACAATTCTGGACTGAAAAGCACGAAGGCATCACACTTACTTCCCGTACGGCTTGTATTTAGCAGGAGGCCTTGCGGCGAAGTAAAATTTCTTGTAATCGTCCATCCAAACCTCGGCGGTTCTTTTTGTATTTCTAAAGAATAAGCACGCAATGGAAGAACAACGCTTTGTCACAAGTAGCGTTCTCTACAAAGCCAATTGCTCGGTCCTCACAAAGTAACGTATAGTGTTTGCAAAATTCAATACCAATCACAATGTTTAAAAAATTTCCAACACAATTTTACAGGATACGTCGGCTTCCGATCATACATGGGCACAGCACGGTTTCAAAATTCTACTTCAGTTGATGACAAGAGTAAAAATGTTACTTTCCATAAAAATGCATACGCGGAAAATAAAATGGCGCATAACTCTCAGCTTAGCAAACAACAACAATGCCAGAGCGGAACCAAACACCACCCGAAGCGATCCAAGAGACAACACAAATAGGTGTTTCGTTTTGATGCAAAAACGGTTTTTATAAAACCGGACTTTCATGAGCATAACCTTATCGTCTGAACGAAAACAAACTTGTGGTTTTATGTCATTAACGCTGTGTACCTGATGTAAGTGTTAGCGTTGCCGTCTGGAAACGAATAGGGATGCTTCTTTCGAAATACGTGACCGACGCGACTGCAGGGAACAATCTCCATGCTCCCTCCACACATCCACGTGCGGAAAGAAATCTCTGAAAGTTAGTAATGGAGGTTGAGCTCTACTACTCGCGTTTTTGTGGGATGATGTTTTTGTAATTTCAAATCTTAATAACCAGATCTTTTCTTTTCCATATCCAAAATGAGAGTCTGAATTCTTTAGTTGTTCTAACAAACGTTACGCAGTTATACAACTTCATGGTGAAAAAAGGTAATAGGACCAAACCAACGCTAGCTTGGTCAACGAGCAGGACGCATGTCATGGCGAGTGGAAGACCAAAACTGTCATAGTAAATTAATTTGAGATAATAATCTGAGATTGTCATGCTGAAATCCTAACAAAATTCAAGAATGTTGATGCCGGAAAACTCGGAAGAGCAAGATCGACCTCTATCGACAGCAGAATATCTTATACAAGGACTAACGTCATCCACAAAGAATTTTTCTAGAAAAAACTGTCTTATATCGAAAATAAATCGCGGTACTTCCCTTTTTCATTGCGAGCATGCGAGCAGTGCAACGTAGAATCACACGTGTCTGAGCAAGTGCACGAAACGAACTCAGCCAAACTAACTGCCAAAATTAATTGATTTTACCGCTTGATCAAAGACTCACTTTAATTAAAAACGAGAATTGCAATAAGCCATAAATAAAAATTGAGTCATGGAAGGTTTAATACACAGCACATAAGCAACTTATGGTCACTAAGAAAAAACTAAATAGAAAGAAAATGAAAAACAATCCTACCAAAGTTTTCTCCACCCCAGATGTTCATGCCTGTATCGTAGCGACCCAGGTGCTCGAACCACGACTTTTTGACGGCAAACAGGCCACCCGCAATCATCGGAGTTCTGCAAATTACCGGATATATTTCGGAGGTAAGTAATATAAAGCAAAAATATGTGTCACTCAATGCTGATCTCACAAATCGCTTGGTAATAAAGCGACAAGCAAAGCATATCTATTTCAAAACTGCCGCCTCATGTTCAAGCCTGTCGATTCGACGCCGGAAGGAAACCTTATCGCGGACTGACACAACCGCAAAAACCCGCACAAGAACAATTCGGAGCTTGTTTGGCAGCTCGACAGAGGATCGGTCGATGTAAAGTTTGAAAGAGTGACACAGTTTTCAAGCACATGTAACCGAAACAAGTGCAAAACAGTACTGACATTTCTTGTTGTCGATACTTGTTTAAAACTCTTTCGTGCTTGCAAGAACGTTTCCCGCTTAATTAAAGCGAATGATTTGCCTCTAACATTTCTGCAGACTTAAATCTTTCGTCTGCAGTTTTATAATTGCTGTACTGTATTGATTCATTGACAGCCTTCGAGCAATTAACTTTTGCACAGAATTCGCTATCTTTCGTGGAAAGGCAATTATGTGACACATTCGATCTACGTCCTACAGAATCACGTAACGCTGTTTCACAGCTATAGCATTTCTGAAGTTGTGCAATATGAGTGCAGCACGCTTCCGTGAGATCAAACACACCAGCTTTGCTGCATTGGATGAATAATTGATAGCGAGTCAGCATTATACGACGATAAAGACCTAAACCGAAGCAAAAAACAGCGAAAAACCGACAGCGGCAGAATCAAAGGGAATTTCCTGAAACAAGAATAGTGCCGATCGGGTGCAAAATCATGACGGCACGCTTTCTGACACACCGCGACGCACCACAGTGACTAGAGCCCTGGATTATGTCACAGCGACAATGATAACATCAACTTCGAGTAGGTGGGCGAGTTGAAACAAGCCACATGACTGAGCTGATGGAACCAAATTCGCTCTTCGTATATTAACTGCCAAAGCGAATCAACGGACGCAATTGCAATTTAACTTAATTCAACACACACACACGTGTCAGGAGAAAGGAGAAAATAATCTGCAGAATCGCATCTGTGAAAAGTAATCCGCGTTACAATTAGTAATTTACAGTCGTATTGCGTTTAGAATTATTTTGGTGCTCCCGGCCCGTTCTTGTCCGAGATCAATGTTAGCTATTTTCGCTGCTAAATTTCGCATATATCATAACTGTAATTTAAGAGAAACTACGAACTCAGAGAAGCAGGATGTCAATGCGGTTTATCCACTTTTATAGCCAGCCCATTTCTGATATGTAAGCAAGATTATCTCTGTGGAGTAGAATTATAACTTGTCTTCTCGCATGCAATTTTCAAATTTGTATAACGTATCAAACGGAATTAATGGTAACCGATTAGCGAAGAAGACAGGAGCGTTTGTGGTAACGGAAATTCGTATTTGGTTCGTTCAGGGATGGTCGTCGATTTCAACAATGATTTATGAACGCACGCCACAGCATGAATGCGCAGCTTGCATCACCGCTTCGTGGCACCACGCCATCTCGCCACGTTCCATCGCAAGCGATAGTCACACGTGAGCAAAGCAAACACGTGACATTCTCCATTTGATAGAACAACAAAGCGGTGGCCGTAAGCATGGAAATGTTTACTGGCCGTTCAGGAAGCGAGATCCGCCTTAGGGCTGGAAAAAAGAACGAACTTTCCAAAGCCTGTGGTCAGATCGCGTCGATGACCTGCTGCTGACTGTGAGCCAGATCAGAAAGCGCAAAAGCTTGAGAAGAAAACTGTTTAGACAAGCCCGCAGCAACGAAGAGACATATTTCCGTGTGTATATTCATCACGAACGCATTAACATACATACAGCCAAAACGTACATTAACCCAATACCATTTATAATATCTAGCGAAACACATTATTTCAAAGCGCACTTCAAAAAGTAGCTTTGAAGTTTTTAGTCAGCTTTAGTCGTAAGCCTTATGAAAACAGCAGTTACCACAACTATTATACTTTTTTGTTGTCTGAAATCGAAAATATCAGGTTGCAGTCGTTCCCGGGCGTGACGGTCGCGTGCACACAAACATAACAGCAAGAACAGGGTCAGGGTTGTGTTCCATTTGCGCGTAAGTGCAAGCTTTACACAAATTGAACAAAAGTTCATGCAAAATAAAGCGACTTTTTAACCTGTACCAAACGGATGTCGCAGATTTCGCAACATACGGCACAAAAATAAGAGTGAACAACTATGGGGTCACAAAGGCTTCGGTGCCTTAGCAGGTATTTGAAACTAGGAGTACTCTTAGCAAAATATGGACTTCATATGAAAAAATGAGGGTACGAAAACTCTCAAGTGATCCAACCGTAGATAGAATCAAAGGGATTGCTCGGTTAATGATGGTAGTAGCCGAGCAATCCCTTTGATTCGATCAATATTTGGATCACATCAGAGCTGTGGGTGGAATGCTTTCTTGTAAGCTTCTGCCTTAATATTTCTACGCATTAGCCACAACTAGTTGCGCATTTATTGGATAGAAATAAAGGCACCACGCTACTAAGTTCTTTTTCGAAAAAAGGATCTACCGGCGCGAAGTGTTTCGCAGCTACACACGCCTTAAATTAACAAACTTACTAACAGCACGATTGTGATTTGTACCCTATGATTAGAATCGTAAATTTATGCGACAAGAAGTGATTAAGCCAATTACATCAGTCGGTCGTTGAGCTGTCCGGACGCAACTACAATGACAAACAGGAAAGACAGCCCCCGCCGGGTTGCAAGCCGTGTCAAGACTAATGTTCCGAAGAGGCGTAAAACCTTATCTGCCCCTGAGAATGTCAGCTCCAGTGCAGCTAAACAAGAATATTTCCTTGGCAGAAGCATAACTGTAACTTCGATAACATCACAACTCAGGGTTCATTGAAAATTCAAAGCAATGGTCAAGGACAAAACCTTTTCAAGCGTAAAATGCAAGGCTACGTTTGAAAGTTGCGTACACTCGTGACGACATAAAACTCAAAGAATACATGCAGCATATTGCAACCCATCGAGATAGGTCAGCAATGAAGGAAGCACGAGCTGTCAAAACGTTGTCTTGCCTAGCAAGGAAAACGCATTTCCACGGCACGTCACGTGCTAAATTTAATACATGTAGTAAGATGATGGAAAGTGCAACAAATGTACATTTTTGAAAAAAGACAACGACACCACGAAGAATATTCGTCTGACAGCAAAAACCAACGCTTGCAAGGTGACCAATCAATACTTTCATTTAAGGCTATATTCGTCTTGTTTATGTCCTGTCAGCTAAGCTTTGCCGATAGCAAACGACGTAGCAGCGCGATTCGTAAGCATTTCTAGAGTTTCACCGAACAACTCAACTGCATCTTTAAATTTATTTCAGAATATAGCAATTTATTCAGAATATAGCATTCTCAGTGTTTTTTACATTTGATTTAAAGAAACATCTGTATTAGAGTTTTTCGTTGAGAGCGGCTTAATAAAAATATCAGAAACACGGGCAGTATCTGCACTAACTGCCAGCTTTTACTCAAATCATTTCATTCAATCTTGTTTCAACTAAAAGGATAACGTTAGCAAATCTACAACAATCCACCTTATAGGGTCTGTTGGGTCGATTCTGGCAGCGAGACGCCGCGGCGACAGCCTTTCCCACTTGAAATGCAAACTCCAGTCGAAACCACCCCGGAGTTCGCCAGACGCGGGAATGTACTTGAAAGTATCCATGTTAATCACGTCAATTATCGGGCTCACTACCCGTGTAGGGTCCTTTGAAAGAAAAGAGCGGCTTCACGCAAAAAAACTGACATCGGACAAAGCAAGCAAGTAACTGGGCGCATGTTTAATTACATCTTAAACGACGTGCTGCTTTGCAACTATTATCAGCTGTCATCGTCACTTCTTATTGGGAAGGGCTGCACTAGTCAATCCGGAACCCAGCTAAATGTCAGCAAAACAAATAATAAAAACAAGTGGTAGAAAAATAGGCAAAGCGCCATAATAATCATGGGTCGAGAATTTTGCCTGCAAGTGTATCGCCGATGGAATAGAAAATGACACCAAGAAGCAGACAAAAAAGTAATTCGAGGAAAGCGGCTATGAACGCACCGCGCCCTTGTAGACGTTGCATTACACAAAATGCAAAAGAACGGATTCATTGCAGTCATTGCATCGCACAGTTTGAAATTTTAAAAGTGTTCAATAATGCTTATATTTCCCTTACTATTGTGCGAACAAGTACTCCTTGCATTGGAGATAAAAAAGGTTGAAAACGAGTTCACTCCCATGGTGTAGAACTACGATTGCTGTTTTAAATAAAAAGTTCGTTTTGCAATCACATTCGAAACGCTTGGAGGCGCCATAAACCACGCTTATTTAAACCAGGCACTAAAAAACTCCTGAAGTCCAACCATTCCATCTCTTCGTAAGAGATATGTTGAACTCTAAAATGGCTGTGGATTTCAGCACTCGTAAGCTTGCTACAGCTTTTCTTTTGATGTTTGTTTTCTAATTAAATCGGCGTGAAGCTCAAGATGTATCAGACAAGTCAGAATATATCACAGGATTACGATGTCTGACAATGGTGCCTACATATTTTTTGAAGCCAGAAGCGACTTGGTTTCCAACTGATTTTTGCAAACAATTCAAAACTTCTCATCAATTGAAATTACAAGGCATTAACAAGCATACAGCATTTTTGGTCCTGCAAGCGGTTCACACAAATGAATTACATTTAAAAGCTATAACATGATTCCAATGTAGGCAAATATATCGCGTGAGTAGATTATTCACGAAAATGACAAAAAACAAATACTCAAAATATTTGGCTTTCCAACACCAAACACAGAAATAGGTTATTTCAGCCGACCAACAACAAAAATCCAGGGCTTTGCACAAAATTGCTACGGAAAAAGCAAAAACATGGTGGATGAACAGACTGACAGTAAACTTAACGGGCAACAAACTAAGGTGAAGTTTTAATATATTAGGAGTAACTAATTCGCACTGAGAGAAGAAATAATTTCTTTAGATTGCAACACACTTTCTGTTTATTTCAAACTCAACAATAACGGGTTTCTACGTTGTCACAGTCAAGATACAATGATACAAAATAACAATGTCCTGCCAACATGCGCAGATCGAGCTGGTAGGCATCAAGATCTGGGAATTTGCTTATCTTAAGGAAATAATGCTGAAAAAACACTCTTAGCTCATTGAACGCTTCTGGGCCGAAATAATGACATTCGAGCAACAGCTGTACTTGCAGTCAAATGCAACTCGTCAATTAACGCTTTTTCACCGACCCAGGGGTGCATCCAGGGATTACTTCTCGCTGTTATGACAGAGCCTCTCATACCATAGGTACTCAGTTTCAACGCCGATCAAATATCGAACGCCGCAGATCTCTAACTTTTCACGAACGCGGTGCGGGTGGTTTGGCACAGGCAACAGCATGTCCCTACCTTGCAATAGCATTATTACGAAACAACCGCATCGTTGCCACGATGAACTGGAGGCTACACAATAACCTGAAACCAGTGTTGCGGAGTCGGAGTCGTAAGGAGTCGGAGGTTTTTGGGTGGAGTCGGATTCCTAACAACACTGGGATTCGGAGTCGGATTTTTTTGTCCGACTCCGGATGTCCAATTGAATCATTTTTTACATAACACTCCTAAATTGGGAATCGTTGAAATGGTACAATTTATTTTGAAACTTTTGCGGAAACATAGATTTCTTGCTGTGCACCACGATTTCCATTGATTTTAACAGCCAAATTTCATTCCCTTTATGTTACGGATTCGGATTGGGAATCGCAAATTTTGGAAAGACCGGAGTCGGAGTTGGAATCGGATGTTTTACCTCCGATTCCGCAACCCTGCTTGAAACAATCTACGTTGATGAACAATCACTGTTGATACGCCAGTGCAGCAGCGCGTGTCTTTCGAAATCTGTTACTTTGCCAGTGCCAGACACCCTCAGAGCTGTTTTGTGATACCATTTTATGCTTCATGATACTACATTACACCAAACCTGCTTTCAGTAAAGCGGTATCGAGAGCTGCTCCGCCACCACAGATCCCATTTGACCAGGCTCGGAGCGCCACTGTACCGACACAACGTCTCTAGCACAGTACTGCTACCTGATTGGGTCAACTTAAAAGGCTCCGTAGGTGCTGTTGCGGAAGTCTTCGTGTGTGGACTTTACCACGTGTGCCTGACCTGTAACAACGCAGCTACAAAACAAACCAAAGAACATTTTGCGCTGAAAGGAAAGCTTTTGAAATGGCCAAGGAAAGGTTAGCGAAGCAAGCCCTGCTGGCTACACCCACAGGAAAGTGGCACAGAAGGTCGACCAAAGACCAGGTGGCGTGATTACATCACCGACCTTGCTTGATCTCGTCTTGGTGTGGAGCCAGCAGAACTATCTGAAATTGCTGGAAACCACGAGGTATTTCGAGTCTTAGGGCTGCTGCTCCGCGACTCATAGGAAAAGCGGATGATGAAAACGAAAGAAATGAATGTTGCACCTTCTACCTGCTACAGTCCAAAACTATAAGTCAAAATCGTGTTTTACTAATGAATTGCAGAGCACCAGTTGCACGATTCAGCAGATTTCACCTCGTGTATTCTCTGAAGAAGGGGCGGTAACCAATCAACGTTGCATTCGCAGTGTGAATCCAGGAAGGTCAACACAGTGCCGCTGGCGTATTCTGCGCCCCTTACTCGCGACCGGATCAACCCTGTCAGTAATGAAAAAGCTGAAAATGAACGTTTGAATACACGTCCACGGCCTAAGTATCTTCATGTTTTGAGCGCCCTGTATTTCATGTAATCACAAACCATCTCGAACGCCTTTTTGCCACGCATGGTTTTTACGAAAATATTGCCATTTGCGCAAGCATCACGAGATGCCAGCTTTGTGTTTGTATCGTAGTTTGGCAAACTAACTTTCCGATAAGATGTTATTTTTAATTATTACGCATTTTAACGATGTCAAATTATGTTCACATTGGCATATGGGCAAAACCTTTCGATTTTACCTACCAAAGATCAAACTTCAATTTTTGCATCACAGATATTCAGGGTTGCCAGGTTGGCCTTTTTCAGGCCAAATTTCAGAAATTCGGCCTTGTTTCAGGTCGGTTGACCTCAAAACTTTAATATAGACTTTTTCTAGCCTCGCCTCAAGTTGGTTGGCCTTCAAAAATTCGATTGGCCTTTTGGCTCCTTTTTGGCTTTTTTACGATTAAAAAAATTTTTTTTCGGCAACACTTTTGTGATAAATGCTTTATTAGACTGACGCCCGCGTTTTGATGGAAAGAGGAATGCGAGATGCGAAATTAATTTTTTGCGTAAGCACAGGAAATGCGTGCATTGTGTAGTGTGTGGTAAGCACTAAACAGGCACGACGGTTGCAGATAGGTCTGCCTCTCTACAATAGAAATGTGACAAAGACGTCGAGAAAGTGCTTTTGTGATTCTGGTCGTAACTACCAGGAGTAAATGGGAGATGACTTTCGTATGGTTGTATACAGTTGCAGATGGATCAGTATGCAAACTGTGGCACCATTGCACCAGAGATGAGCAGACTGTGAAATGTTTCAGTCCGAGTCCAGTCCTGATCCGATAAAATTGAATCCGATCCAGTCCTGTCCAAAATCATCAGTCCGATCCGGTCCTGATCCGCCCATGTAAAATATTGAATTTTTATTTTGCCTCATGAGGCAAAAGCACCACTGAAACTATTTTGCCTTCAGCCAAATATGATTGGTTGAAGGCAAAATAGTTGTAGGAGTGCTTTTGCCTCATGAGGCACAATAGACATAGCGTTTTGGCATTTCCAAAGTTTAACAAGGCAGTGTCTATTTTGCCTGATCAAGCAAAAGCACTGCTGGAGTTATTTTGCCATTAGGAGAATCCGATTGTTTGGATTGGTCAAATGACAAGGACGATACGGGATACACTTGGATTAGCATAA